>Ga0335074_10011664_pt1 | contig 12289 bp, 12 predicted proteins | sample Lox_Sample_23_FD_206715 | JGI IMG/M metagenome (GOLD analysis project Ga0335074, IMG submission 206715) | Soil microbial communities from Loxahatchee National Wildlife Refuge, Florida, United States - Lox_Sample_2.3 | ecosystem: Environmental > Terrestrial > Soil > Wetlands | place: USA...
ATCGCCGGTCACACGTGAGTCGACCATAACCGAAGCCCTTCGCCCGTACGTCGCCTGCGGGGCTAAGCTTATTAACTACTTCTTAAGTTTGTTGTAGAAGACGGCCGGAGTATGCAGTTCATGCACACCTGAAACATCCCAGCGGTGGCCGGCCCGTCTCCGCCAGACCCAAGCCGGCGAGCATCGCCAGTCGTCTCCCCGAAGACGGGAAGTCCCGCCCCGGAAGGATCCCCGTGATCAGAAAGGGCACCACGCACGAGGTGCGCATCGACCAGGACAGCGGGATCGTGGTCAAGCACTTCCGGTCCTGGGCCCGCAGCGAGCCCGCCCGCGAGTGGACCGCCTTGACGCTGCTCGCCCAGTTCGCGCCGGGACTGGCCCCGGCGCCCGTCTGCGCCGACCTGAGCGGCGATCCCCCGACCCTCACGATGTCCTGGCTGCCAGGCACGGAACTGGCCACGGCACCGGTAACGTCTGCGCAGGCCCGCGCCCTAGCCGCCGCGCTGGAGCGACTGTGGCAGTCCGTGCCGTCCGCGGGGCGGGAGTTCCCGCCCGCCCTCCCGCCGAACCCGGTGTCCTTCACCGGTCAGGTACGCAAGATGACGGCCGACGGCCCGGTACTGGGCGATGACCCGGTAGTCGCGCGCGCCTACGCCACCGGCGTCGCCTGGCTGGACCGGGGGGCGGCCGAGCGCCACAGCAGCGCAGGCCACCGCACCGTCCTGGGGCACGGTGACCCATGCCTGGCCAACTTCCTGTGGGACGCCGGCCGGGTCCGCCTCGTCGACTTCGAGGATGCCGGCCCGAGCGACCGCGCTTTCGAGCTCGCGATCCTGGCCGAGCACATTTCAGCCTGGTCCGACGTCGGCCTGAACGCCGGCGAGTTCCTGTCCCTGTTCGGCCTGACACCCGCAGAAACCGCCCGGGTCCGTGACTTCCGCCGCCTCGCAGCCCTGTTCTGGCTGATCATGCTCCGCCCAGGCAGCACGTCCAGCACCCGCAACCCACCCGGCACACAGCAACGCCAAGCCCACCGCCTGCTCCAACTCCTCGGCTGAACGGCAAGAAGCCAGCAACAGGCCCAGCAACCTGGATGCAAAGTCACGATATGCGGCTGGAGTACCAGGCAAGCGTTCTATCGCGCGACGGCGTCCGCCGGCGGGTGGAGCTCCGGGTACAGGTCAAAGCACTTCTTGATCGTCTCGATCGATTCCGCGGTTGCCGCAAGCCGGGAGAGGATGTCGAGTGACGTGTCGAGTTCGTCGTGCGGCTGATCGACCGGTTCTACTTTGAGACGGTCACACCAGTACCATCCGGCGACCTCGGCCTTGTTGAGGGCGGCGACGTCATTGACCAGGCTGCCTCGTAGTTCGTCCCAGCCCCACAGTTCTCCGTTGCCATACAAGGCCGCCCGCGAAGCGCCGGCGCGGCACTGATTCCACGCGCTGAGGCCGTCTTGGAAGTCGTCACTAGTCAGCTTGCCGCGTCCGGTCTGGGGGTCTGTGAGCAGCCAGCCGCCACCATCCCAGTACTCGACCACCCAGTGGCCGATCCACCGTCCCGGCCCGAGGTAGCCGGCGAAGCCACAGCGGATGCGGGCCGAGGTACCCGTGACGCGCAGCAAGGCGCAGTGCAGCAGCGCGAAGTGGTAGCAGAAGCCGACCATTCTCCGCTCAGCGGGCCGCTCTATGCCCAGCGGAGCCGGGTCGAGGCTGAACACGTTGTCCAAGATCGCTTCGGCGCCGACAGTCTGCATGTGCGACATGCGCCCGGCCGGGAACGACAGGCCCTGAACCTTCGCTGTGAAATTGTGGACAAGCACTCCTCGCACGATTGCGCTGAGCCCCTCCGGGTCAGCCGGAAGGCCGGGCGATAGGCCGCTGTAGCGCCCGAGGTCGGAGGTCGGGCTCGGTTGCCGGTAGAAGCGGGTGATCTCGCTCACAAGCGACAAGGTACGCGCCTATTACTGACACCGTATGTACTGACACCGATGGCTGAGATTCGCTAACTCCCGTGAGACGGGACACCGTCTGTCCCGTCTCAGGCATCATGTCGGACAGGACCAGGGAATCGACACGATCCTGAGAAGTCGGCACCTCCTTCGGTCTCAGTCATCATGTCGTTTCCGGAGAATGCGCTCAGCCGGGATCCGCATTGAGGCCGATGTCATCGTCTCAAGGCGGCGTTTCGTGTTCGATCGCAGCTTCGAACCGCGCGATAATGGGTTCATGAAGAGCTCGGATTCCCGGCGTGGGCTGCCTTCCCGCTGGGCGGGAGTTGGCGCCAAGCTGCCGCCCGCCTTGGAGAATCTCGCCGGGCCGAGCCGCGGCGTGGTGGAACTGCCTGTCGATCTGGCCTGGTCAGGGGACCGGAGCTTTGACCTGGCGGACCCAGTGCAGCGCTACCTGTACCACGTGACGGTCCTGACCTCGGCAGTCACGCGAGAGCACTACACCAGCTGGTTGAACGCTGGCCTACTCCGCGGTGACTGGAGCAGGCTGCGCCTGCCGCGACCGCTCCGCGAGATATGGCAGGAGCACTTCCCCGAACTGGGGCCGGGGTGATGAAGCGGCCATGCTCGAGGGTGACCATAGGGCCTTGGTGGAGGCGGTCCTGCCTGTTTGCTCCAGGTACGGGTTGGCCGTCGCGGGGGGATACGCAGTCAAGGCGCACGGTCTTATAGAGCGCCCGTCTGAGGACATTGACTTCGCTACCGGGGCCGCTGCCCCGGTAGGGGAGATTGTGGCTGAGTTGGCTGCAGCATACCGCGTAGCCGGATTCACCGTTCAGGTTCTCGACGCTGAGGGGCGGAAGGGGCACTTGCTTGTCACGTTTCCCCTAGGCGGGACCTACAGGGTGGACGTGCTGAAGGAACCGCTGAACCATCCGGTCGTGTGGATGGAGTTCGGCCCGGTAATCGCCCTCGCAGACGCGGTCGCGCTGAAGATGGGGGCGCTTCACGACCGGGTCCTGCCCCGGGACGTGCTCGACGCACACGCAGCGTCCTCCCATTTCACCCGGGCAGAGCTCATCGCGGCGTGCCGCGCCGCGCTCGACGAGGAATTCAGCCTCGAGATGCTCCGTGACCAGCTCGCCTTCGCCTCGACGTACCCGGACGAGGCTTTCTCGCGCTACGGCGCCAAGCCAGAGCTCATTGCCGAGGTGAAGGCGTGGGCACTGGACTGGTCGACTGAGATCGGCCTTGACATGGCCGAGTCGGAGTCCTGGTCCGACGATGAGGGTGATCAGGACGCGGCGTGGGACGAGTAGGCGTGCGTCCAATCACACGGCTGAACAGGGAAGATGGCTGAGATTCGCCAACTTCCGTGAGGCGGGACACAAGTGCTGTCCCGTGACAGCCAACATGTCGTGCGGAACCTGCGGAACGACACGTCCGTCGTCACGCTGAGACCGTACTTGTGCCAGCCCTCATGTCGTTTCCTGACCGGTTCTCGCGAGCGGGCTGGCGCGCATCCCGCCTGCCTATGCCTGCCGAGCAGGATATTCGCGGCTGACGTCACCATGCCGTCACTGGTCGCTTAAAGGTGCGGACGTATCAACCCGAAGTCTCAAACTGCCTTCAGTCGTCTCGCTTCTCGTAGCTGTCCGGGACGGGCGGTGTGTTCGTAGTCCGGCAAGGATCTCGCTGCGGTTCGTCAGCGCCTGTTTACCCCGATAGGCTGCGGGACCCTTTTCCAGGGGTGAGCCCGCCGGAGAACTCCCGGAAGGCTGTGTGAGGCTTTGAGGCACATCTTTACTGATGAGGTCAATACGTATCACAGGGTTTTCCAGATTGTCTGGATTTTCTCCAGCAGAGCCGGGATCCTGCCGGTGCGATGCTGCGAGAACCGCGGCTATGGCAATTTCCCTTCCGAGTTCCTCTGATTTAACCTGATTCCATGACTGCCCTCGCGCAATAGGGTGGTGCATGCGAATGGTCAGATAGCCAATGCTCATTCGGCCTCCGGCAACCTGGAACCGCGCGTAAGAAATGCTCGAATTCTTCGCGTCGATCGCGGGTGACTCCTCGGCCAGAGCGTCCTTGATGGAACCGAGCACGTCACACAAGGATCCTGGCCGGTCCTGCCAGCGGAAACGAATGCGGACCAGGGGGGACTGCTTAATGGGCCCGAGTTGCGTACCGCTTATCGCCTCGTTTACCAGGATCTGCAGCGGGCTGCGCTCCGCCTTCTCCGCAGAATCGGCGCCGGAAGCGGAAGTCGGTGAGGGTTGGGGTTGCGTCTTCGGCTACGCGTTGGTCGCCGACCTGATGACAGTCACGACGACATGTAAGACGACACGATGGCTGTCAAACGACATATTGATGGTCACGGGACACCGTCGTCGCTCAACCCCCGAATCCCTGGCAAAGTTAAGTGCCGATAATGTACATTATGTTAAGTCAAATCCTCGGTGCTTCCCCCGTACTCGGCTCGCGGTCTGCCTACCGTCGGTGTCCTTTGCCAACGAATCTGAGCTATTGCCAGCGTGTCTGAGCCATTTGCGGGTTTCCGCCATCCAAGTTGAGCCATCGAGGGGTCTTCCCGGGCGAAGGGAGACGATGGCCTCAGCGTGTTCCCTGCCCATCTGCCCTCTGCCCCCGGCACCGAGGAAAGCCGGGTGAGTCTCTTGCTATAGCAAATAGCAAATGTGAAGAAGGGGATGTTGCTCAGGCGACGGCCCCGCCGAACCGCCGACGGCGGGAAACGCCGATATGGCCATAGGCAGCGACGCGTCTAGCCATGCCGCCGACCAGCACATACGCCGTCCGAGTCGGTTTCTCGGCCGCCGCCGTCCGCCATATGTCCGTACGACCGGGCCTGGTCCACGGACGGGGTCGGAAAACCCACTCGACATCGTCGCGATTACATACTGTAATCACCGGATCCTTGGCGAGTGCGGTGACGATGTCGTTGTCCGGAGCAGGACGATCCGCGGCTCCGCTCGAGTGCCGCGGGTCAGGGCTGGTCGCCCGCGAGAGAGATGGCGCGCGTCTGGGGAACTCCCAGCATCAGCAGGCTCGTGACTGTCGCCGCTCGGGCGCCGAGGGTCCCGTTCGACGGGTCGCTGTCCGCGATGGCGAACACGGCGCCGTAGGCAACCTGGCTCAGAATGCCCGCCGGCAGGTGCCGTGCGAACACGCCGCTGTCCTGGCCCCGTTGCACGAGGTCGGCCAGGAGCTCATCGACCGGCCCGAGCAGGCCGTGGATCGCCTCGCCGTACTCGCCGCGGCGCAGCGCAAGCAGCACCCGGTACCGGTGCGCCACCGGCCAGACGCGGGCGACGAATTCGGCCCACGACGCGTCCGCCTCCGCTCCGGAGGCGTTGACGTCGGCGAGCACTGCTGTCATCTCGGCGACGGCCCGTCCCGTGAGCGTCCGGACCAGGTCGAGGCGCGAGGGGAAATGGCCGTAGACCGTACGACGGACGACGCCGGCCGCGGAGGCGATGTCACCCATTCCCGCGTCGGGGTCCTCTCCCAGCACATCGAGGGCGACGTCGAGGATGCGATCGCGGGTCTCGTTCATCGATCGCGCGCGGGAGGACTCGGCAGGCACGACGCCATTATTGCACACCAGTGTGCAATAAACTAGACTGCACACTAGTGTGCAACGGAGAGTTGCGCTGTGCTTCGAAGCTCAGGAGAGGAGAGAAGGCAATGACCGCACCGACGCCGCCAGCCCCGGCCCTCGTCCGCCCGTTCACCGTCTCGATCCCGGAAGCGGAGATCGACGACCTGAAGCAGCGGCTGGCCAGAACCCGGTGGCCGGACCCGGAAACGGTGGGCGACTGGTCGCAAGGGGTTCGCGTGGAGAACGCCAGATCGCTGGTCGGCTACTGGGAGCGCGGCTACGACTGGCGGCGCTTCGAGTCCGAGCTCAACCGCCTCCCCCAGTTCCTGACCGAGATTGACGGGCTGGACATCCACTTCATCCACGTCAGGTCCGCCAATCCCAACGCGATGCCGCTGGTGCTCACGCACGGGTGGCCGGGCTCGATCGTGGAGTTCCTGAAGCTGATCGGCCCGCTGACCGATCCGGTTTCGTTCGGAGGAGACGCCGCCGATTCATTCGACGTCGTCGTCCCGTCGCTCCCCGGGTTCGGGTTCTCCGGGAAACCCGCGGAGACCGGGTGGACCGTGTCGCGCATCGCAAGCGCGTGGGCGGAGCTGATGAAGCGTCTCGGCTACACGAGATGGGCCGCGCAAGGCGGCGACTGGGGTGCCGTCGTCACCACCGCCCTCGGGGCCATGCAACCGGAAGGGCTCCTCGGAATCCATCTCAACACCCAGTACGCCTTTCCCGCGCAGATACCCGACACCCTCTCGCCCGAACAGCGCCACGCCGTGGAGAGCCTCGCCCTGTACACCGGCGATCTCGGCGGGGCGAACCATCTTCAGGGCACGAAGCCGGAGACCGTCGGGTTCGCCCTGGCGGACTCTCCCGCCGGGCAGGCAGCCTGGATCTACGACAAGTTCCAGTCCAAGACCGACAACCACGGGCTCGCCGAGGACGCCCTCAGCGTCGACGACATGCTCGACGCGATATCCCTGTACTGGTTCACCAACAGCGCGGCGTCGTCCGGCCGCATCTACTGGGAGAACAAGTCGAGCACTTTCGCCGGCCCCAAGCTGACGCTTCCGGTCGCGGTGACCGTCTTCCCGAAGGACATCCCGCGCCTGCCGCGCAGCTGGATCGAAGACACCTACAGCAAGCTGATCCACTACGGCGAGGCCGACAAGGGCGGGCACTTCGCGGCCCTGGAACAGCCCGAGATCCTGGTCCGCGAAATCCGCGCCGGCCTGCGCGCCCTTCGCACCTAACGCCAACGCGCGAGCTAGGCATTCCCCAGCGGACACGGGGCACACGGGGTCATCGGGCGGCCGACGGCGACGGTGAGATCCCTCATCACCTGGCGCGCCCGCAGCTCGAGCACGGCCCACTGCGCATCGGTCAGGTCCGAGGGGTACCGCGGCACCCGGTCACGGCACCAGCAGCCCGGCGACGCGCAGCTCGTGCTGGCGTTCCGGGCCGCGGCAGGGGCGAAGGCGCCCGCCGATCACCGTTCGCAAGGCATCGGTGGCGAAGCGTCAATGGCCGACCGGGCGGATCTGCCCCGCGCTGACAGTGCGGATCACATGCCTGCGGAACAGGTCGGCGGCCGGTGGGGCTGCCGGTGACGGCCTTGCGGAGCGGGCCGCCGGGCGGTGACCAGCAGATCGGCGCGCGTATCGCTGAGGGGTAGGTCGACCTGCTCGTCTTCTTCTGGGACCCGCTAGAGCCGCACCCGCACGCTCCTGATGTCAAGGCGCTGCTGCGGCTGGCGGTGGTCTGGAACATCCCGGTCGCCTGCAACCGGATGACAGCCGACTTCGTGATCTCTTCCCCGCTCATGGAGGGCAGCCAGGAGGCCCTGGCCGGCCGGGCAGGGGGAGGCCAGAGCGGCCAGCCGGTCGCGGCGGCCGCCTGAAACCAGGCTACCTTCCTCGCTGCCGTCCGCTATTTGCCGCGCCGCTTTGGCAGGATCTTTCCCGATCTGGGTCCCTGGCCTTGCCTTGCGGAGCTTCTCGCTTTATAGCCCTGACCGCTGTCGGCGCAGTGAACCGGGCCGGCGCGGCCCGCCAGAACTGCCGAGGAGTGCCAGGCCCGCGACCGTGGCGGGGTGATGTGCTGCCAGCGTGCCGGTCGCAGATGACGGCCGCCGCGCTGGCGGAGGGGGCTGTACACCTGCAGGATGCCCTGGTCGTAGTAGACGCTGACGGATCCCGCCACCGGATCCGCTGCCCGGGCTGTCGCCCCGGTAGCGGGATCTCACCGGCCAGCGGCTGCTCCCCCGCGCGGATCGCGATGCCGCCGCCGTGGCGGGCCCGGATCTCGTGCACGGCAGCTGTCCAGTGCCTGTCCCGCCCGGCGTGGCATCCCTTATCTCCGCGTTACCAGCCGGGTTACTCCGCAACACAGTCGGCGCCGCCACGGCGCGTGCCGTTACCCGTCGCGATCAGGCCCCTGCCGGGCTCTCCGCGACCTGCGCCGGCCCGGCCGCGTCCGCTGTCGTGGTGAGCGGCACGGGCACCTGCGGCAGGATCGTCTCGAAATAGGAACGCGCCGCCGCCGTGGTGCCGACGTCGCGGCCCGCCTGCTCGGACAGGTACCAGCGATGCTCGAGTATCTCGTGGAAGACCTCTGGCGGCGCGAGCCGGTCACGCAGCCCGGCTGGGATCGCCGCGACGACCGGGTCATAAACTTCCTCCAGCCAGCGATGAGCGGCGACGGTCTCGGAAACTGGCTCGCCCGTCTTGTGCTCGAGGTAGCCGCGGAAGCTGGCGATGTCGTTGAGCAGTCGGCGGCCCTGGTTCTCATCCGCGGTGATGCCGGTCTGCCGGAACAGCTGCCTGCTCTGCTGGCCCGTCTCCGCGACCTTGGTCCGGATGCGCAGCCTAGTGCCGTCGGGGGTGCTGACCAGTTCCAGTTCGTCGGCGTCGAAGCCGAGCTCGTTAAGCCGGCGCAGCCGCTTGGCAATCCGGTGCCGCTGTTCATCCGGCCGCAGCGTTTCCTCCCTGGTCAGCTCATCCCACAGCGCCTCGTAACGGTGCTGCAGCTCCTCGGCGATCGACACCGGGTCGACTTCAGCCGGCAGCAGGCCGCCAGCCTCCAGGTCGAACAGCTCACCGCACACCCGTTCGGCGGCCAGCTCGATGTCCCAGGCCCGCTGCCCGTCGGTCAGCGACGGGTGCTGCTCGCTGGTCTCCGCGTCGACCAGGTAAGCCTCCAGCGTGCCGGCGTCGTAGCGGAACAGCGTGTTCGACAGCGAGCAGTCGCCCCAGAAGAACCCGGACAGGTGCAGCCGCGCCAGGAGCTCCACCATGGCATCAAGCAGCCGGTTCGCCGGCTGGGATCCGCGCGGGCTGGAGAACAGGGCCCGGTACGTGGTCGAGTAATCCAGGAACCGGGTGGCCAGGATCGCGTCCTGGTCCGGTCCCCGGTCCACCACGATGCCCACCACCTCGACCGCCGGAACGTTGAACTCTGCCAGCGCCCGCAGCATGCGATATTCCCGCCTGGCCAGGCGTTCGCTGATGGACTTGAGGGCATACAGTTCACCGCCGTCGGCGACGAAGCGGACCACGTGCCGCGACAGGCCGCGCTGGCGGATCTCCACCAGCCGCTCGTCTCGCCACTGCTCGAGCGGCTCCCCGAACGGCAGGGTGAGCAAGCCCGAGGCATCCTCGGCGGGCGGGCTGAAGACGAATCTCATCTGGCTGCACCGTGCCGGCGGCACCGGATCTCATCACGCGCTTCCCGGCGTCGGCTGGCAGTCCTGGCACATCGATTCATATCTTTTCATGGTAGAACGATCCATATAGTTCCTAGAAAGTTCGGTTTCTGAGAAGCCAGGTACGCGCAGGCGGCGGATTAGTGTGTGGCCGCAAATGGTCACCACGTCGTGGTCTTGGACGACCCGCCTGCCGGCCACGCCGACGCCGTGCCCGCCCGGGCTCATCTGATCACCGCAATCAAGCAGCTCGGCCGGTTCCACGAGCTGAGCACGCGCCGCCGGTTCCCCGGCGGCACCGACCGCATCCCCGTCGTCTACGTCACCGCGCCGCGACGGATTCCCGCCCGACACGACGGCGGCCGAGGCCCGGCTTGCATGCCGGCGATGCATGGCCGCGAGGAACATCTTCTCTGCCGTCACGATCCTGGCATGGACCGACCGAAACGTATGCCTGCGGCACCGGCTCTGGATCGGCCACGGCGTTAGCATCACCGGTGACCAGGCAGACGTCACCCGCATGCCCGAGGTCAGCGGTGTCCTCAGTGCGCCATGTCACGGCGTAGGTGGCTCTGGCTCCGATGGTGTCGTACAGCTTCGCGCGGGACATCAGGCTGCCTCTGTCTCCGGGTGACAGATCATTGTCACTATCTCTCGCTATAGCTCGAGTGCGCGCTGTGCAAGGCCTGGCGGAGGCAGCTTGCCGGAGCACCGGGCCGGCTGCCAGGATGAGACCGGCGCGCGGGCGAGGAAAGGGGGCAGCAGGCGGTGTCACTTGAGGTCAGCCGGCTGCACCTGGGGGCGACCCCCGGCGGCGCCGAGGCGTGGCCGGTGCACGGCTTCGTGGTTACTTACCCGGGCGGGGCTGCCCTGGTTGACACCGGGGTCGGCGGACCACCCGACGTGATCCGGGACTGGGAGGTGGTCAACGTCGCCGCCGCTGAGGCTCTTGGCGGCCTGGGCCTGGTCCCCGGCGACATCGACCTGGTCATCAACACGCACCTGCACTTCGACCACTGCGGGCAGAACGCGGTGTTCAAGCACGCGGCCTTTTACGTGCAGCGGGCCGAGCTTGACCGGTGCCGGCGCGAGTCGCCCGTGATCTATGACTGGTTCGGCTTCCAGAACGCCAGTTTCGAGCTGCTGGACGGCGACGCGGAGATCCGGCCCGGCCTGTCGGTCATCGCCACCCCCGGGCACACCTCCGGTCACCAGTCGGTGCTGGTCGCCGCCGGTGACGGCGGCCCCGACCTGCTGATCGGCGACGCTGCCTACACGCCTCGCCAGTACCGGCCCGAGCCCGGCCCACTCCCCCCAGGCCAAGCCGCCGACGAGAACGCCTGGCATGCCTCGGCGAACCGCATGCGGGCGCTGGCCCCGGCCCGCGTCCATTTCTGCCACCACACGGACGTAGTGCACGGTTAAGGCTCAGCTGTCGGTGCATGTCGGCCAGTGGTCTGCCGCCCACTCCGGCCAGCCCGGCCATCCCGCTGGCGGACTGGGGATCTCGCCGCCGTCGAGCTCGGCGGCGTCAGGCACCTGGAATTGCTCCCGCCACGCGTCTACGTCGGCCTCGCTCATCGGGAACGTCTGCTGCGGTGTCGTCTCCTGGCGGTGTGCGATGCGGGCGAGCTGGACGTCTTTGTCCACGGGCAGGTAGACCACCTCGCATGTTGCGCCGGCCGACCGGGCCAGCCAGCGCAGCGCCGACCGCTCATCGCGGCCCCAGAGCCCGTAGTCGAGCACGACGCTGACCCCCAGCCGCAGCGCCTGCAGGGCGACCGAGATGAGCCGGCCTTCGAGCACCCAGCGCTTGCCGTCAGCCAGCGAATCCCCGAATAGCGGGATCATCCAGTGATCCGGGGTCAGCCGCAGCGCCTGGCGCGTCGCCGCGAGTTCTCTGGCCCGGGTGGTCTTCCCGGCTGCGGGGAGCCCGACCATCAGGACCAGGGAGGCGGATGGAAATGGTTTTTCGTGCTGTGAACCGGAACGCTGCTGCCGAGACATGACTCCCCTGATCAGGCAGGATGATCCGGCAGCACAGGAATGGGCGAGTGACTGCCGGCCGGACACTGATCCGGCGGTACGTCCTCCGTACCGCCGCTACGCGGCGGTACCCGTAGTCATGGCGGCACAGCAGCAGCACATGCCTTCACCATAGCCGACAGCGCTCGTACGCCCTAGACGACGCAGAACTCGTTGCCTTCCGGGTCGGCCATGACAAAGTGATCCGGAACCCCGTCCTGCAGGTCCTCGCGGATCACGGTCGCTCCCGCCCCGGTCAGGCGCCGGACCGCCGCCAGCACGCGCGCCCAGCGGACTTCTTGCGGCTCGCCGCGGCCGCCGCCTGCCTGGACGTCCAGGTGGACGCGGTTCTTGGCTGTCTTGGGTTCGGGGACCTTCAGGAACGAGATGCCCGGCCGAAGGCCCTGCGGGTCCTCGATGTAAGCACCATCGCCCCACTCCTCCTGCGGCACACCGACGCTGGCCAGCCACTCCTCCCAGGTCGCGAAACCTGCGGGCGGCGCGCCTTCTACATAGCCCAGGGCCTGGCACCAGAACGCTGCCAGTACAACCGGGTCGGCGCAGTCGAACGTGATCGTCCATGCCGTGCTCGTCACGCGCGCTCCTGTGAAATCGAGACCCAGTTGCGCCAGGCTACCCGCCGGCGAACTTGTCAGGGTCAGGGCCACTGCGCTCGTTCTTGTTCAGCAGCGTGATGTCCTCGACGTCTGTGTCGGACAGTTCGAAGTCGAAGATGTCGATGTTCTCCCGGATCCTGTCCGGGGTGACCGACTTGGGGAACACGATGTCGCCCCGCTGGATGTGCCAGCGCAGGACGACCTGAGCCGCGGTCTTGCCGGTCCGCTCCGCGGTGGACCGGATGACCGGGTCGTCGAGGTCACTCCCCTGCCCGAGCGGCGACCACCCCTCGACCGCAATCTGGTGCTCGGCGCAGAAGGCGCGCAGCTCGTCCTGGGTCAGGTACGGGTGCACCTCGATCTGGTTGACGGCC
>Ga0335074_10011665_pt1 | contig 12289 bp, 9 predicted proteins | sample Lox_Sample_23_FD_206715 | JGI IMG/M metagenome (GOLD analysis project Ga0335074, IMG submission 206715) | Soil microbial communities from Loxahatchee National Wildlife Refuge, Florida, United States - Lox_Sample_2.3 | ecosystem: Environmental > Terrestrial > Soil > Wetlands | place: USA: Florida...
CAAGTGCGCATGGTCGGCGCGGTGAGCATGCAGAGCCTCTATCTGGAACCGGATGCGGTTCCGGGCATGCCAGGTCACTGTCAGGTTGTCGGCATCTCGTCTTTTATGCGGAGCCTGATCACGGAGGCACTAAGCCTTCCGCTCCAATACGAGCTGGAAGGGCGCGCCGGGGCGCTGATGCAGCTTATTCAGTACGAGATGCAGCAATTGCCGGTCCTGCCGCTCTCCCTTCACTACCCGGCACACGGGCCGTTGTCGGCCCGCTGTCGCGGGTTCGTTCAGCAGCCGAGCATTCACCAGACAATTGACGACTGGGCCGAGGCGCTTCGCATGAGCCGACGCGCCTTCACGCGCCTGTTCCGGCGCGAAACCGGCATGAGCTTCGTAGCGTGGCGGCAGCAGGCCTGCCTGCTTTGCGCCTTGCCTCGGCTTGCGGCGGGCGAACCCGTCACCACAGTTGCGATCGACCTGGGCTATGAGAATCCGGCCGCGTTCACGCTTACGTTCAGGCGGGCCTTCGGCAGCCCGCCTCTTGTTTACCTTGGGCTTCGGAACAACCGCACCCCTGCGTGAGGGTGTGCAAAAATCAGGCAGACTGTGTGAAAAAGGAAGCCTCTCGCAGCGGAGAGACGATCAGAGTTGCAAAGAAGCACGCAAACCCGGCGCGGCCAAAAATGCAAACCGCCGCACCACCTGCCACTTGAGGGCAGACCAGGGGCAGGCCACACTCGCGCTCATAACACGCGAACGGAGACGCTGGGCCATGCGACGCAGGGACGTTCTGAAAGGGGCCGCCGCCTCGGTCACGGCGCTGTCCGCCACCGGCCTGGCGCGCCCGGCAATCGCCCAGGGCAACGCCAAGGTGCTGCGGTTCGTGCCGCAGGCCGATCTGGCGAACCCCGACCCGATCTGGACCACCGCGACGGTCGCCATCAACAACGGCTACATGATCTTCGACACCCTCTACGGGATCGACAATTCGCTGACATCGCGCCCGCAGATGTGCGCCGGCCATGAGGTGTCTTCCGACGAGCTTACCTGGACCTTCACGCTGCGCGACGGGCTTCTGTTCCACGACAACGAGCCTGTGCGGGCGATTGACTGCACCACCTCGATCACCCGCTGGTGGGTGAAGGACCCATTCGGGCAGTATCTGGCGTCGCTGACCAATGAGGTGAAGCCACTCGACGACAAACGGTTCCAGATCCTGTTGAAGAAGCCGTTCCGGCAGATGCTCTACGCGCTCGGGGCAGAGAACGCCTTCATCATGCCCGAGCGCATGGCGAAGACGCCCGCCAGCGAGCAGATCAAGGAGTATGTAGGCTCCGGTCCGTTCCGTTTCCTTCGTGATGAATGGATATCCGGTTCGCATGCCGCCTGGGCAAAGAACGACAAATACGTGCCGAGGCAGGAGCCTCCGCAGTATTTCTCGGGCGGCAAGATTGTGCATTTCGATCGCGTGGAATGGCTGGTGCAGAAGGACCGGCCACTGCCGCCGCGGCGCTGCAGACGGGCGAGGTCGATTGGGTCGAAACCCCACTGATCGATCTGCTACCGATGTTGAAGCAGTCGCCCGGCGTGACGGTTGCGACGTTCGATCCGCTCGGCTGGCTGGGCGTGCTGGCGTTCAATCACCTCTACCCGCCGTTCGACAATCCCAAGCTGCTGCAGGCGCTGCTGCCGGCAGTGGACCAAAAGGAATATGTCGAGGCTATGGTGGGCGAGCAGATGGACCTCGGCAAATATCCGGCCGGGTTCTTCATCCTGGGCTCGCCGATGGCGAACACGGCGGGGCTCAGCGCTCTATCCGGACCACGCGACATCGCTAAGGCGCGGCAGCTTGTGAAGGAATCAGGCTACAAGGGCGAGAAGATCGTGTTGATGTCGCCCACCGACCAGGCGGCGCTGCAGCAGGAAGCTCAGGTGACCAATAGCCTGTTCAAACAGCTTGGGTTGAATGTCGATTATCAGGCGATGGACTGGGGCTCGCTGGTGGCGCGGCGGGCCAAACAGGTCCCGCCGGATCAGGGCGGCTGGAACAGCTTCTGCACGTTGTGGGGCGGGCTCGCGGTGTCCAATCCCGGCAGCTCCTACCCGCTGCGCGGCAACGGCAGGAAAGGCTGGTTCGGCTGGCCCACCGACGAAAAGATGGAGGCGCTGCGCACGGACTGGTTCAATGCCCCCGATCTCGCGACGCAGAAGAAGGCCTGCGAGCAGATCCAGCTTCATGCGTTCGAGACGGTGCCATTCATGCCTTTGGGCCAGATCTTCCTGCCGACCGCGTTTCGCAGCAATCTGAGCGGCTTCGTCAAATGCGCCAACATCCTGTTCTGGGGCGTGCAGAAGACCTGAATCCTCCCCCCTGGACCGCGAAGCAGACCAAGGCTGGGGGGCAGTGGCGGCAAACGTGTCGTCCGGCATCATCACCGAGGGAGACATCGAACATGAAAGTCGGCTTCATCGGCGTCGGTAACATGGGCGGCCCCATGTGCCGCAACATCATCCGCAACACCAACCATCAGGTGACGGTGTTCGACCTCAACCCCGCCGCTATAGCCGCCTGCACCGCGCTCGGTGCGGCCGCCGGCAACTCAACGGCCGAGCTCGCCGCGACCTCCGACGTGATCTTCACCTCCCTCCCCATGCCGCGTCACGTCGAAGACGTCACACTCGGCGAGCACGGCATCGCCGCCAACGCCCGCCCCGGCAGTGTCTTCATCGACCTTTCCACCAACTCCCCGGCAACCGCGAAGCGCGTGCACGGCGGCATGACGGCCAAAGGCCTCGCTATGCTGGAAGCACCGGTCAGCGGCGGCGTGCCGCGCGCCACCGACGGCACCATCGTCATCATGGTGGGCGGCGATCCGGCCGTGTTCGAGGCCCAGCTCCCGCTGCTGAAATCCTTCAGCAAGGAAGTTATCCATGTGGGCGAGATCGGCATGGGCTCGGTGGCCAAGCTCTGCAACAACATGTTGGCATTCTGCAACGCCGCCGCGGCATCCGAAGCGCTGATGCTGGGTGCGCTAGCCGGCATCGACCTGCACAAGCTTTATGACGTGATCTGCAATGCATCCGGCAACTCCGATGCGTTCCGCGGTCTTGGCCGCAAGGCGTTCGCCCACGACTTCAAGCCTGGCTTCGCACTTGATCTCGCGCACAAAGACTTGCGGCTGGCGCTGGAGATGCAGGACGAGCTCGGCCTGCCCGGCATGATCGCCCCGCAGGTCATGAATTTGATGCGTCTCGCACGCGCCAAAGGCTGGGGCGTCGATGACTCAAGTTCGGTGCTGCGTGTCTATGAGACCGCGGTCAACCGTGAGGTCAAATAGCTCGTCTTCTTTCGGCCAGCAGATGGTCCTCATAGCGCCGGCGGAGCGCCACCTTGTTGAGCTTGCCGGTCGCCGTGTGCGGCAGCTCCTCCACCACCACGACCGCGTCCGGCAGCCACCATCGGGCAACCACCCCTTCATACAGCGCCAGCACGCTCTCGGTATCGATCTGCCGCCCCGTTTTCGGCACTAGCAGCAATAACGGCCGCTCCATCCACTTCTCGTGCCTGGCCGCGATCACTGCTGCTTCGGCGACGTCCGGATGCGACACGGCGATATTCTCCAGCGCGATCGAGCTGATCCACTCGCCGCCCGATTTGATCAGGTCCTTCGAGCGATCAACCAGCTTGATAAAGCCATTCGGATCGATCGTCGCGACATCGCCGGTACCGAACCAGCCGTCGGCATCGGCTGCGCCCTCGGTACCGCGATGCACATATTCGCGCGTGATCCACGGACCGCGCACCAGCAGATCGCCGAACGCCGTTCCATCCCAGGGCAGCTCCTTGCCCTCGGCATCGACGATCTTGACCTCGGTGCCGAACACCGGACGCCCCTGCTTGAGTCGCAAGTGTGTCTCCGCCTCGCCGGACAAGCCCGCAGTCGCGGCACTCGGTGCGTAAACGCTCACTAGTGGGCTGGTCTCGGTCATCCCCCAGCCCTGCTGCACCTCTACGCCGTACTCGGCGAAGCCTTCGACCATCGCCCGCGGCACCGCCGATCCGCCGCTGAAGATGCGCTTGAGATGCGTCAGGCGCTGGCCGCTCTCCCGCAGATACGCCAGCACGCCGAGCCAGACCGTCGGCACGGCGGCTGTCATGCTCGCCCGCTCTTCGTTCAACAGACGCACGAGGCTCGCACCGTCCAGATGCCGGCCGGGCAGAATCAGCGCCGCGCCCGCCATCGGGACCGTGTACGGCACTGACCAGGCAGCCGCGTGGTAGAGGGGTGCACCCGGCAGCACGCGGTCCACCGCGCGCATCGCGAATGCGTCGGCGCTGTTCGCGGCGTAGGCGTGCAGCACGGTCGAGCGATGGCTGTACAGCACGCCCTTGGGTTGGCCGGTTGTGCCGGATGTGTAGCAAAGCGCGCTCGCGGTATTCTCGTCGAATTGCGGCCAGACGAAATCTTCGTCGGCGTCCGCCATCAGCGCTTCGTAGCTATAAAGTGCCATGCCGGGTGGCAGATCGAGTGCCGACATTTCCTCGGGCGTCGTCATGATCACCACGGCGCGCACCTGCTCGCGGATCGCCGGGGCGATGCTCTGCACCAGTGTGGCGAAGCTGGGATCGGCGAACACCACGCTGTCACCGCCATGATTAATGATGTACTCGATGTCGTGTTGCGCCAGCCGTGGATTCACCGTGTGGCAAACCGCGCCGGAGCCGGAGATGGCATAGAACAGCTCCAGGTGCCGGTACGTGTTCCAGGCAAGCGTCCCGACCCGGTCGCCGAAGCGCACTCCCAGACCTTGCAGCACGCGAGCCAGCCGCCGCGAGCGCTGCTCGATTGCAGCATAGTTGGTTCGGTGTCGGACAGTCTCGCTCATCTGCGACACCACCTCGGTCGAGCCGTGGTGGCGCGCGGCATGGCGGATAATGGACGAGACCAGCAGCGGCTGGAGCTGCATCAGGCCTTGCATTTTATGCCTCCCAGGAACCCGGCGCTGATGGACCGGTTTGCTGGGAGACTAGTTAGCCTTTGCTGTTGGCGGAAGGCCATGGGCCCAATCGCCGCGCATGTTCGGCGACGCATGCCAGCCCGAAATCGGTGGGGTGCAGGGCGGGCGCGCGGTCGTGGATCGCGATCTCGGTACGCAGGCCCATGACCCGCTTGCCGTAGGACAACAGCGCCTCGATCGATTGCATGGCGAAGCTGGCCGCAGGCAGCAGACGCGCATACGCGGCCTCGGCGCCGTCGATGTCGCCGCTGCGAAAACGATCGTACGCGATGACCGCGTGATCGATGATGTCCGGTGCCAGGATCAGCCCGGTGCAGCCGGCGCGGAGGTTGTCGATCAGCTCCAGCCCGCCGCGGCCGTTCAACACCGGCACCTTGCGCCCGGTTGCCGCGATCACCTGTTCGATCTCGACCGCCGGGCCTTCCGCTTTCAGCACGCATATGTTCGGGTACTGCGTGACCAACCGAACGATGTCGTCCGGCGCGAGGCCGCGGCCAAGGAAAGCCGGCGCGTTCTGGATCCCGACGGGCAGCGCGGTCTCCGCTGCGACCCGGCCGAAGAAGGCGATGTACTCGCCGGCCCCGAACTGACCGACCGGCGGCGGTTGCAGGATCACCCAATCGGCCCCGACTGCTTCGGCCTGTCTCAGTTGCGCCACCTGTTCGGCGACCGATGTCCCGAAGATAGTAAAGAATAGCGGGCGCCGTCCCGCATTGTCCTCGGCGACCCACTCCATGATCCGGCAGCGTTCGGCTTCGGTCAGCTTGGCGACCTCCGTAGCGAGACCAAGCGCGCCGATACCGTGCACACCGGCGTCAAGACAGGCCCGCACCTGACAGCGCATCGCCAGGCGATCCAGCTGCTCCACCTCGTCGAACAGGGCGTAGAGGATGGCGTGGATGCCTGAGAAATCCATCATCATTTCAAAAGCGCCGCCGCGATGCGCTCCCGCGTCAGCGGCAGGTCGCGGATGCGCGTCCCCAGCGCGTGCGCGACGGCGTTGCCGATCGCCGCGGCGGTCGGTCCGATCGTGCACTCTCCCATGCCGAGCGAGGGCTGGTCATTCGCCTCGATCAGCTCGCATGTGATCTCCGGCACTTCGGAGAAGCGCAGGATGGGATACAGGTTCCAGTCGGTGGAGCTGATTCCCTGCTCGTCGAATCGCACCTGCTCTTTCAACGTGAAGCTGGCGGACTGCAGGATCCCACCTTCAAGTTGATTGCGGGCACCGTCCGGGTTGATCACCAAGCCTGCATCGGCGGCACACCATACGCGGTTGACACGCACGTCTCGCTCCACCTCCACCTCGGCGACAACCGCGGCATACGCGGAACGGTTCTTGTACTGAGCGAAGCCAATCCCCAAGCCCCGGCCACTCCCCGCCTGCCCGCGGCGTTGCCAGCCCGCCATGGCCGCGGCGCGCTCGATCACACGCCGCGCACGCTGGTTGGACAGGATCGACAATCGGTACGCCACCGGGTCTTCGCCTGCGTGCTCCGCCAACTCGTCCATCGCACATTCGATCGCGAACACGTTCGCCGGCGCACCCAACCCGCGCAGCGCCGAGGTCCGCACCGGCGCACGCAGCACGAGATGATGCACGATGCGTTTGGCACCCACGTCGTACATCGGCATAGCGTTGCGAGTGCCGCCACCGCCCGCTGCCTCGGCCGGATCGGTGATGTGCGGCTCCGGCGCCGGCTGAGGCAGCGCCTCGTGTGCCAGCATGTTGCCGCCCATGGCCGGGCGCTGCACATGCGTTGCCGCCCAGATCTCGGCGGTCCAGTCGCTCGGGCGGCCGTTGGCGTCCAGCACGGCACGGACATGCACCACCTGCGCGGTGCCGACCGGCTCGAAGGCGAACTCCTCCTCGCGCCGCCATTGGACACGAATGCAACGATCCGGGATTTCGACCGCGATCAGCGCCGCGTCCAGCGCCACATCATCGGCCCCATTGTGGCCGTAGCAGCCGGGTCCCTGCACATGCCGCACGGTGATCGTTTCAAGCCCGCGGCCCAGTACGTTGGCGAGCGAATTGCGCAGCGGATACACCGCCTGGGAATGCGTCCATACCGTCAGGTGCCCGTCGCGACATTCAGCCAGCGCGCAGGACGGGCCGATCGACGCGTGCGCGACATAACCGCGCGAATACCGCCCCTCGAACACCTCCCCGGCGACGTCCGCTGGCGGGTCGCCGTGGCGGCGATCGTCGCTTGGCTGATCGACGAGCCACGCCGCTTCCTGCTGCGCCGGTTCCAGCAGGCGGACGTTGTCCCATGCGGCGTGCAGCGTTGCCGCGACAGCGGCGCGCTGGGCGATCGTTTCATCCGGACTCACCAGCGCGACGAATTCCCCACGCCGGAAAATGCGAAGCTCCCCGCCCGCAGCCCGGCGCACCGCCGCTTCATCCAATGCGGCAAGCCGCGCGCCGCGTGACGGCTGGCGCAGCAGGCGCGCATGCAGCATATCGGGCCGCACGATATCGTGGATGAACGCTGCACCGGTGAGCTTGGCCGGGAGATCAAGCCGCGCGACCGTCGTGCCGACCACCCGGTACTGCGCGACCGGCTTGCGCGGCGCCGTGCCGTCCGCCTCACGCCCCAGATCGACCTCCCCGGCGAAATTCCAATAGTCGTGCCCGGTCGGCACCTCGCCGTGGAAGAACGCGCCATCGACCACCGCAACGTCTTCGGGCGCGCAGTTCAGGCGCTGCGCAACGCGGGTCAGCACGCGATGCCGCACCTCGGCGGCAATGAGTCTTACCGAGGCACCGGATACCTCGATCGAGAGGCTGCTGCTGGTCGAGCCTTCGTCGGGCGCCGCACCGGTATCTCCCGAAACCATACGGATGCGATCAAGCCCCACATCCAGCTCCTCGGCGGCGATCTGCGCCAGCGCGGTCAGCACGCCTTGTCCGATCTCCACTTTGCCGACCGAAAGTCGCACCGTCCGGCCCGGCTCGAAGCGGATCCATCGGTCGGGGCGCGGATTGTTGACCACCGACAGCGGCAACGTTGTTGCGCTCATGCCGGTGCTCCTTCGCGGATGGATGCCGTGGCGCGTTCGATCGCCCGAATGATCCGCTGGTGCGTGCCGCAGCGACAGAGATGCCGCTCCAGCGCAGCGACGATATCGGCGCGGCCGGGTGCGGAGTTGCGGTCCAGCAGCGCCTTGGCGCTGATGACGATCCCGGACAGACAATAGCCGCACTGACCCGCCTGCTCGTCGAGAAAAGCCTGCACCAGCGCATGGTCGCTCAACCCCTCGACGGTGGTGATGCGCCGCCCCGTCACGGTGCCGACTTCGCGCGAGCACGAGAACACCGGCTCGCCATCGAGCAGCACCATGCAGCTTCCGCACTGCTCCAGCCCGCAGCCGTAGCGCGTGCCCTTCAGCCCCAACTCGTTGCGCAGCACGTCGAGCAGCGGCGCTGTCTCGTTCGCCCGCACCGACACCGTGCGGCCGTTCACCTCGAATGCGACGCTCATCGCCACGGCAACTCCCAAAGTTCCTGGTTACACAATTTCGCCGCGAGCGAGTCGGAGATCGCTTCGAACAATCGTTCGCCTTTCGCCGCGGTCGCCGCTTCCGGATTGCCGATCACGCCCGACGCCGAACGCGACGCGATCGTGCGCCAGCGATACACGCCTGGTTCGACATTCGGCGTGCGGTTGGCCTTGGCCAGCGGGATGCGATCCGCCACCACCAGCTCCGGCCGCGCCGCCATCATCATCGAGGTCTCCGCCTCGCAGGCATGCATCAGCGCGGTCTGCGTCTCCAGGATTTCGGCGATGCGGGGCGCGGCCGCGTGCCAGTAGGTGAATTGCACGATCGGCACTTCCAGCTTCGGCGTCAGCCCGTCGGTCAGATTGCGCAGTGCGTTCTCATTGCCGCCATGCGCGTTCAGCAGCACAATGCGGCGGAACCCGTGCCGAACCAGCGAGCGGCAAATCCCTTCGATCACCGCACCGAACGCCGCCAGGTCGAGAGTGATCGTGCCGCCAAAGCTCATGTGGTGCTCCGACATCCCCGTCCAGACGACCGGCAGCACCAGAGCGTCGTCGCCGCGTGCCACCACCTTGCGCGCTGTGCGCAGTGCCACCGTCTCGCCCAACCGGCTGTCCACCTCGACGGGCAGATGCGGCCCGTGCTGCTCCAACGAGGCGACCGGCACGATCACCATCGCCCCGGTCCGCTCGCGAAGCTGATCGGCGCGCAGATTGCGCCACTCGACCTGCATCCTGTCCTCCTTCAGTCGCGCTTGTGCTTTCCTCTGCCAATGGGGCCACGAAAGCGACGATCAGGGAAGAGAGCGCTGCGCGGCGGCAATCCCCCTCCCGCGGCAGCGCATCGCCGCGCCCGGTCTGCGGTGCCGCTGCCGGACCGGGGGAGTTCCGCCGGCGGTCGAGCAATGCCTATCACTATTGCCGGCGTAGTTGCGGCGACACCCAGAATACCGCGGTATGGCGATAATGCCATGAACGGGAATATATTCGGCGCATTTCATTTCCTGCACCGCAAAAATCACAGCACCGGCCGCCGGGAAGGCCCTTAAACCTCGAATCGGTTCCCGATGGCCGACAGCCCCTGGCCAAGAATTCAGCAACAGTTGATGAGTCGGAGCGCCATTCTCGAGTATGCTGGATAACCAACGAACGCCAGAGCCCACATGACCCAATTGCTGCTCACCCGAAGAGCGGCTTTTCCCTCTTTGACCATTTACCATGATTTCTACCAGGCTGCGTCGATATGGCGCACGTTGGAACGGTCTGCACCAGGATATATTTTCCAGACTTATGACTGGCTGTTGGCGTGGCACCAGACGATCGGCACAGCCGTCGCCGTCGAGCCATTCATCGCCGTCGCCACGGATGGCCAGGACCAGGTAGGCGCGTTGTTTCCGCTCGGCATCCGCCGGCGTATCGGCTGCCGTATCCTGGAGTTTCTCGGTGCCGTCGCCACCGACTACAACGCTCCTTTGCTCGAACCGCGCCTGCTTGGGAGCTCTCCGGCAATCAAAGACGTATGGGACCGAATTGTCACATTGGCGAGGCCGGACGTCGTTCGCCTGCGACAAATGCCCGAGCATCTGCCGGCCAATTTGCCGAACCCTATGGCGACGGTAGGGCAAACCCGGCACATGACGAACGCCCACTATACCACCCTGCCGGCAACCTTCGGTGCTTTCACGCTGGGCCGGAAAACGAAGTACTTCCACGAGACCAGACGCAAGCGACGACAGCTCGGCGACTTAGGTGAAGTGCACTTTATGGTGCTGGACGAGCCGGACAACATCGTCCGTACTCTGGGGCTGTTGCTGGCACAGAGGTCCCGCAAATACGGTCCATGCTACGTGGATCCCGCGATCATGCCGGCCCTGGAGGAGTTTTACCGCAAGGTGGCGCTTACGCCCTCTTGCAGCGGCCGCCCGGTCGTCGGGTCGCTGTGCGTCGACGATATCGCCGTCGCAACCGGCTTTGGGATGCTGCGAGAAGGTCGATTTTATGGCCTTATGCTGGGGCACGAAGCGGGCAAGTGGGCGAACCTGTCACCCGGCCGCTCCTTCCTTTGGGAGCTGGTACGCTGGTGCATCGATGAAGGCGTTCAGATACTCGACCTGACCATCGGTGACGAGGACTACAAACACTACTGGTGCGATCGTCAGATGAAGATGTTCGAAAGCCAGTATCCGCTTACCGCGCGCGGCGCGGCATTCCTTGCCGCGCAGCAGTTGAATGACTGGCGCCGACGGTCGCGATGATTCCGCGCCGGCGCTTCAACCGATTTGTCGGCACCGATCTCCGCGTGGGCGACCTCGTCGAGGTCCGGTGTCTGGCGGAGATCCGCGCCACACTTGATGCGACGGGTCACCTCGATGGTCTCCCGTTCATGCCTGAAATGATCCAGCATGTGGGGAAGCGCTTCCGGGTGAAGAAAGTCGCTCATAAGACCTGCGACTCGATCGGAACGTATGGCCTACGACACCTGACCGATGCCGTGCATCTGGAGACACGGTGTGATGGCAGCGCTCACGACGGCTGCCAGGCGGGCTGCCTGCTGTTCTGGCGAGGTGCCTGGTTGAAGCGCCTCGATGGCGAGAACGGCGGGACGGCGCCCTCCGCGGCAGTCACAGCCATCTGCGATCGGGACCAGTTGCAACGGGCCACACGAGTGTCCGACCCCGGTGGAACGGTCAGATATCGCTGCCAGGCCACCCAACTCGAAGGTCTGACGAAACCGCTGTACCCATGGGATGTTCGGCAATATATCCGGGACTTCCTCTCGGGAAATGTCCCGTTGGCGATGGTTGTTTCCACAACAGGGGTGGCATTTCTGAAATATTTGATACGTCTGGTAATCGGACGAAAGGGTGTCAAAGCACTGAAGCGCGTCCTAGGAGCTTTTCGGCGGGATACGACGAACCACTCGCCACCTGTGAAGCCAACAAAGCCCCACATGCGCAACTTGCAGCCCGGCGACATCGTGCAGATAGGATCGCAAAAGCAGATCGCGGCGACGCTCGATCACGAATCAAAGAACCGCGGCCTGAACTTCGACGCTGATATGCTCCGCCACGCCGGCGGTCGATACCGCGTCGTCGGACGAGTCGAGCGGATCATCGATGAGAAAACCGGGAAAATGCTGAGAATTACCAAAGATTGCATCATCCTGGATGGCGTCACATGCACTGCGCTGTGCAAGCGCGATCGCCTATTTTGTCCTCGCGCGACCTACGCCTACTGGCGGGAAGCCTGGCTGGCATAACCCTCGGGGCAGGGCATTGCTCAGGCATGATATTGTAATCATCGACGAGGACGACATTCCCCGATTCGTCAATACAAAGCCGCTCTCAAAGGAGGCCATCATGGTAGTAACAGATTTTCTTGGTCCCATGCTGCGTCGAGGCTAAGAGTCCGACTCGAATCGGTCCGACGCGAAGAGCGCGAAGGATGTTTTCAGGTCGTCGCGAGGCTGGCTCCCCGCCGTTTCTCCTGCCAATGCACCACAGCTCTTCTTCGTGCCCTTCGTGATCTTGGTGTCCTTCGTGTTGAAATTCCCGGGGCGCGCCCCCGCAGTTGCCCGTCCGGGCACGAACCTGGCGCCGTCGATTCCAAATCCGACGCCGAAAGACCGGGCTGACACAGTGTTCGCCGCAACATCAATGACATAAGGCACTACGCTTTTCCCCAGACGCTGCTGGGGAAAAGTGGCCCCTGCGGGGCAGTCGCGCCACGTCAATGCATCGCCACTGGCCAATGTTCGCCCGGCAGCGGTTATG
>Ga0335074_10011666_pt1 | contig 12289 bp, 12 predicted proteins | sample Lox_Sample_23_FD_206715 | JGI IMG/M metagenome (GOLD analysis project Ga0335074, IMG submission 206715) | Soil microbial communities from Loxahatchee National Wildlife Refuge, Florida, United States - Lox_Sample_2.3 | ecosystem: Environmental > Terrestrial > Soil > Wetlands | place: USA...
TGGCCGATAATCAACAACTCCGGCTTGGGCAACACCAGGTCAATATACACGTCCATGACGCCTCCGCAGGGCATCCCCACGCCCAGCACTTCGTCCGTCATATCCAACGTGATCAACTGGGGACGTTGCCGGGCGATGCATTCCAGAGCCTGACGCTTGACGGCTCCTTCGGCGCAACCGCCGCCCACCCATCCCATCACCAGCCTACCCTGGTCGTCGATAATGGCCTTCGATCCCGGCCGTGCGGAGGAGGACCCTTTCACCCGAACCACGGTGGCCACGGCGAAAGGTTTGCCCTCTGCTGCGAGTTCACTGGACTTGCGCAAGAACTCTCTGGACATACCCGATCCACTTTCACTATATTATGTTCAGGTGTGGCTGGACCAAACTGCCAGCTAAGTAAATAGTGAGGGGGCCACGATGATTCCTCCAGTGTTCGAGTACGTACGGCCCAATACGATCCCCGAGGCCGTTTCTCTCCTGCAACTCCACGGCGATGACGCCAAGATCCTGAGCGGCGGCCAAAGCCTGATCCCCATGATGAAACTGCGGCTGGCGCGGCCGGCCTGGCTGATCGACATCAATGCCATTCCCGATCTGGCTTACATTCGCGAAGCAGACGGTTACTTGCAGATCGGCGGATTGACCCGCGAAGCGGACATTGAAGCGTCGGAACTGATCCGTTCGAAGTATCCGATCATACATGAGACGGCCCGCGTGATTGCCGACCCGCAAGTGCGGAACCTGGCGACCATTGGCGGAAACCTGGCGCACGGCGATCCGGCCAACGATCACGGCGCCACCATGCTGGCGCTGGAAGCCGAGGTGATCGCCACGGGCGCCAACGGCCAGCGGTCGATTCCGATTCAGGATTTCTTTCAGTCGATCTTTACCACTGCGCTGGAGCACGACGAGATCCTCACCGAGATTCGCGTTCCGGCGCCCGCGGCGCGAAGCGGAGGCGCGTACTTCAAGCTGGAGCGCAAGGTGGGCGATTTCGCCACTGCGGGCGTTGCGGCGCAGGTGACGCTGGATTCGAACGGCGTGTGCACCAAAGCCGGAATCGGGTTGACCAACGTCGGACCGACGGCCATCAAAGCCGTAGAAGCGGAGCGCTTTCTGCGCGGCAAGAAGCTGGACGCGGAAAATATCGCCGGGGCGGCGCGGCAAGCCATGGAGGAATCGCAGCCCAGCTCGGACCTGCGCGGTCCGGCGGAATACAAGAAGGGGCTAGTGCAGGAACTAACCAAGCGAGCGCTGATGCGTGCCGCGGAACGGGCCGGCAGATAGGAGACCAACATGGCCGAGAAACATCATATTCGAGTCCGCTTGAACGGCGTTGATAAAGAAGCCGACGTCGAACCGAGGCTGCTGCTGGTGCATTTCATCCGCGACGTGGCCGGACAGACCGGCACGCACCTGGGATGCGATACCACCAACTGCGGCGCGTGCACCGTGCTGCTGGACGGCCGGCCGATTAAGTCTTGCACATTTTTCGCAGTGCAGGCCGACGGCCGCGAGATTATGACCGTAGAAGGCCTGATCCATGATGGCAAGCTGCATCCCATTCAGGAAGGTTTCCGCCAGGAGCACGGCTTACAGTGCGGCTTTTGTACGCCCGGCATGATGATGTCCGCGCTGGCCCTGCTGGAGAAGAATCCGGAGCCTACGGAGGAAGAAATCCGTTGGGGAATCTCCGGCAACCTGTGCCGCTGCACGGGCTATCAGAATATCGTGAAGGCGGTGCAATACGCGGCCGCCAAAATGCACGAAGGAGTACTGGTATGATTCAAACCACGTCTCCGGAAATCGGCGGCATGGGCCACGCCGTGAAACGCAAAGAGGACGCGCGGTTCATACAGGGCAAAGGCAATTACGTGGACGACGTACATCTTCCGGGGATGGTCTTCGGTCATGTGGTCCGCAGTCCGTACGGGCACGCGCGCCTTAAGAGCATCCACATCGACGAGGCGATGAAAGTGCCTGGGGCGCTCGCCGTGATCACGGGCGCGGATCTGGCGGCTGCCGGGCTGGCCTGGATGCCCACGCTGTTTCACGACAAGCAGATGGTGCTGGCCACCGGCAAAGTGCTGTTTCAAGCGCAGGAAGTGGCTTTCTGTGTGGCCACCGAACAATACGCCGCGGCCGACATGGCGGAACTGGTGGAAGTGGAATACGACGAGTTGCCGGTGCTGGTGGATCCGCATAAAGCTTTGGACCCCGATGCCCCCATACTGCGCGAGGATCGCGAGGAAAAATCGAATCACATTTTTCACTGGGAGGTGGGCGATAAGCAGGGGACGCAACAGGCGATTCAGGGCAGCCCGGTAACGGCGAGAGTGGATGCCGTATTTCAACGGTGCCATCCGGCGCCGCTCGAAACCTGCGGCTGCGTGGCCGATTTCAACCCGGTAACCTCCAAGCTGACCATCTGGTTGACCTCCCAGGCGCCGCACGCGCACCGCACCTTGTTTTCGATCGTGGGCGGAATTCCCGAGCAGAATATTCGCGTGATCTCGCCCGATATCGGCGGAGGATTCGGCAACAAGGTTCCCATCTACCCCGGCTACGTCTGCGCGGTGGTGGCGTCGTTGAAGCTGGGCCGTCCGGTGAAGTGGATTGAGACGCGGTCAGAGAATCTGCAATCCACGGGCTTTGCGCGGGACTATCACATGACCGCCGAAATCGCGGCCGACCGCGACGGCACCGTGAAGGCGCTGCGCGTCAAAACCCTGGCCGACCACGGCGCTTTCAACGCGGCGGCGCAACCCTCCAAGTTTCCCGCCGGATTGTTCAGCATCTGCACTGGCTCCTACGATTTCCCCAAAGCCTTCTGCGAGGTGGATGGGGTCTACACCAATAAGGCGCCGGGCGGCATTGCCTATCGCTGCTCTTTCCGGGTCACGGAAGCCGCATACCTCATCGAGCGGGCCATGGATGTTCTCGCCCACCAGTTGAAAATGGACCCGGCCGAGTTGCGGCTTAAGAATTTCATCCCATCCGACAAATTCCCTTACCAGTGCCCGCTTGGCTGGACTTACGACAGCGGCAATTACGCCGCGGCGATGAATCTGGCGCTGAAAATGGCGGGATACCAGGACCTGCGCAAGGAGCAGGCCGAGAAGCGCAAGAAGGGTGAGCTGATGGGGATCGGCATCTCCAGCTTCACCGAGATCGTGGGCGCGGGCCCCGGCCACACCTTCGATATCGCCGGCATCAAGATGTTCGACAGTTGCGAGATTCGCATTCATCCTACGGGAAAGGCGATCGCGCGCCTGGGAACGAAATCGCAAGGCCAGGGCCACGAGACCACCTTCCCGCAGATCATCGCGCAGGAACTGGGTATTCCGCAGCAGGATATCGTGCTGGAAGAAGGCGACACCGACACCGCGCCCTACGGCCTGGGCACGTACGCCAGCCGCAGCACTCCGGTGGCCGGGGCTGCCACGGCCATGGCAGCGCGGAAGATTCGCGACAAGGCCCGCAAGATCGCAGCGCACCTGCTGGAAGTCAGCGAGGAAGACCTGGACTGGGAGCCGGGCAAATTCTTCGTCAAAGGCGCGCCCTCGAAGGCCAAAACCATTCAGGAAATCGCCTTCGCCGCCTACACCAATCTGCCGGAGGGAATGGAAGCCGGCCTCGAAGCGGTGCATTACTACGACCCGCCCAACCTGACGTTCCCTTTCGGTACCTACATTTGCGTCGTCGATATCGACAAAGGAACCGGCGAGGTCAAAGTGCGCCGGTTTATCGCCGTGGACGATTGCGGCAACATCATCAATCCGATGATCGTGGAAGGGCAGATTCACGGCGGGCTCACCGAGGGACTCGCCATCGCCTTCATGCAGCTCATCAGTTACGACGAGAGCGGCAACGTGCAAGGCGGCAACTTCATGGACTATCTGCTGCCTACGGCCGTCGAAACGCCCCACTGGGAGACTGGAAAGACCTGCACTCCCTCGCCGCACCATCCCATCGGCGCAAAAGGCGTGGGCGAATCTCCCAATGTGGGGTCGCCCGCGGCATTCGTCAACGCGGTGGTGGATGCTCTTTCGCACCTGGGCGTCACCCACATCGACATGCCGATCGCTCCGTGGAAGGTGTGGCAGATTCTTCGGGAAAAGGGAATCACTTAATATGGCGGTACGCATCGAGAAGACTTTCGAAGTCAGCGAGCCCATTGACCAGTGTTGGAGCTTGTTGAGCGACCCGAGGAAGATCGTCAGTTGCGTTCCCGGCGCCAAACTTACCGAGACCGTGGACGAGCGCACCTTCAAAGGCGCCATCAGCGTTAAGGTGGGGCCGAGCCTGACTGACTACAAAGGCGAAGTAAGAATCGTACGGCTGGACGAGCAGGCGCACGTACTCGAGTTAGAAGGCAAAGGCCAGGATGTGCGCGGCAAGGGCGGCGCGTCGATGAAAATGACCGGCACGCTGGAAGCGCTCGAGGGAGGCGGCACGCGCGTGGCCGCGGTTACCGAAGTGACCGTGGTCGGGATTCTGGCGCAATTTGGGGGGCGCCTGTTGACCGACGTGTCCGACGTAATCTTCAAGCAGTTCACGGAGCGGTTCCAGCAGAAGCTCAAGAACCCGGACGCCGAACCTCAAGGTGCCTCCGAGCCGGTGAAGGCGGTGCGCGTAGTTGGGTCGGCACTGGGCCATTCGATTCGCCGCGCTCTGGGAGGGTCGGACGAATCCTGAGGATGTGGGCACGATTGACGCCGTAATCCGCGGCTTCGAGGCGTCGGGATATGTGCTGGATCAGCCTCTGGCGACGGCGCTGTTTTTGCTCCTTCGCCTGGGCAAGCCGCTGCTCATCGAGGGACATGCCGGGGTGGGCAAAACCGAAGTCGCGAAGGCCTTGGCCGCTTTTCTCGATGTGGAGTTGATCCGCCTTCAGTGCTACGAAGGCCTGGATGTGAACACGGCAGTGTACGAGTGGAACTATCAGAAACAGCTTCTGGCGATTCAGATCCGCGAGAAGACCGACGAGGAGGAAATCTTCTCGCCCAGGTTCCTGCTGGAACGTCCGCTGTTGCGGGCCATTCGGGCCGAAAGCGTTTCGCCGGTCCTGCTGATTGACGAAATCGACCGCGCCGACGAAGCCTTCGAAGCGTTTCTGCTGGAGCTGCTATCCGACTTTCAGATTACGATTCCGGAGCTCGGCACCATCCGCGCGCGCTATCGCCCGCACGTGATTCTCACCTCCAACCGCACGCGGGAATTGAGCGATGCTCTCAAGCGGCGCTGCCTGTACCACTGGATCGACTACCCGGATTTCGACAAGGAATTGGAAATCGTCCAGCTTCGCGCGCGGGGCGCGCCGCGTGAGTTAAGCGCGCAGGTGGTGGGCTTTGTGCAGCAGGTTCGGAGCCTGGATCTTTCAAAGCCGCCCGGCGTGGCCGAGACGCTGGACTGTGTCCACTCGCTTGAGGCGCTCGGCAGAACGCGTCTGGACGCGGAGGCCGCCGCGGCCACCCTCGGATGCATTGCCAAATCGGTGGAGGATTCGGCGAAGATTCAGGCGGAAGGGATCGACCGGATCCTCTCGAGGGCCGCACGATGAAGCAACCGGACCTGGTCCGCTTCTGCCGGTATCTGCGGGCCAACGGATTCTCTGCCGGCGTGACTGAATCGCTGGCGGCGGCGGACGTGGTTGGCGTGGTGGAACCCGGCGATCCGGGAGCCGTCCGATGGGCCCTGAGGGCGGCGTTAAGTTCGTCGAAAGAGGAATGGGATTCCTTTGACCGGCTGTTCGATGCTTTCTGGAACGCCCAGCGGGCGGAACCAAACGGACGGCGCAAGCCGGCCCTCACGGAGCCTCGCGGATTCTGGACTTTGACCGGCGAACCCGGCGGTGAGGTTCGTCCAACCAACCGGGAGGCGGCCACCATCGCAGGCGCCAGCGATTACGCGCGCCTCAAGAAGGTGGATTTTTCCGAAGTCTCCCAAAGCGATCAGCCAGCGCTCGACCAGCTTGCCCAGAGGCTGCTGAAGCAGATGAGCTGGCGGCTTTCGCGCCGCCGCAAGCCGGCCGGATCGCGCGGCGTGGTGGATGTGCGGCGCACCATTCGCGGCAACATTAGCCGCGGCGGAGAGCCGCTCAAGCTGCGCTACAAAGACCGGCAGCGGCAGCAGGCGCGCATCGTGATCCTGCTGGATATCAGCGGCTCCATGAGCCTGTACAGCATGTTTCTGCTGAAATTTGCCCACGCCCTACACCGGCATTTCCGCCGTGCCGAGACATTCGTTTTCAGCACCAGGTTGGTCAGGATCGGCCCGATGCTGCGGTCGCACAATCTGGCGGAGGCCATGCGAGTACTCACCGCGTGCCCCGCCGATTGGTCGGGTGGCACCCGAATCGGAGGGTCGCTGAGCGAGTTCAACGCGAGGCATGCCCGGCTGCTTTCGCGCGACACCGTGTTGGTCATTCTGAGCGATGGATGGGATACCGGGAAACCCGAGTTGCTGGCCGCGGAGCTGCGCAGTATCAAAAGCCGTGTGCGCAAGGTGATCTGGCTGAATCCGCTGCTGGGACTTCCGGACTACCAGCCGCTCACCCGCGGAATGGCCGCGGCTCTGCCGCACGTGGATGTGTTCGCCCCGGCGCATTCGCTCGAAAGCCTGTTGGAATTAGAAAGGCACTTAGGCTGAGATATGTTCGATGATTTCCTGGAGAAGGCCGCCCAGTTACGATCGCGGGGCGAGCCCTTCGCGATTGCCACAGTGGTGCGGTTTGAGTCTCCCATCTCCGGAAAGCCCGGAGACAAGGCAATCATCGATTCGGGCGGTAAGATCTGGGGGTGGATCGGAGGCGGCTGCGCCCAGCCGACGGTGATCAAAGAAGGGCTGAAAGCCATCGGCGAAGCCAAGCCGAGACTGGTTCGGATCAGTCCTTCGCCCGACCCCACCCCGCCAGACGGCGTTTTGGAATATGCCATGACGTGCCACAGCGGAGGGGCCGTGGAGATCTTTATAGAGCCGGTGTTGCCGAAGCCGCAGATTCTGATTCTGGGGCGTTCCGCGGTGGCGCAGGCCCTGGCAAAACTGGGCGCGGTGGCCGGCTATGCGGTGACCGTTCTGGCGCCCGACGCTAGCCGGGAGAATTTTCCCGAGACCGCGGTGCTGCACAATTCCCTGGATCTGCATCGGGTGCGCCTCACGCTGCGGACATTCGTGGTGGTCTCGACCCAGGGCGAAGGGGACGAGGAAGCACTTGAGGCGGCTCTGGCAACCGCAGCGCCGTACATCGCGTTTGTGGCGAGCAAGACGAAAGCCGAAAAGATCCTGGAGTATCTGCGCGCAAGGGGAGTTTCCGCGGAACGGCTGGCACGGGTGACCGCCCCTGCCGGTCTGCCGATCGGGGCTGTGTCGCCTGAGGAAATCGCCGTCAGCATCCTGGCGGAGATCGTCCAGAAGGGCCGGAGCCAGCCTCAACCCGCCGCCGCGGAAGTGCCGGTCGCGAGGTCGGAAGCCAAGGACCCGGTTTGCGGCATGACCGTGGCGGTCTCCGGCGCGAAACATACCACCGAATTCGAGGGCCGGACCATTTATTTCTGCTGTCCCCATTGCCAACGCGCGTTTGAGCAGAATCCGCAATCGTACGCGGTCGAACCGGTGTGAGTGGGGCGCAACGCGGGACCGGAGTGGACCGCGCCGCCAAGGCAGCCAAACGCGGCCCGGCGACGTTTGCCAAGTTTCAGTGCCGGTTGTTATTATCAAGAGCGCGGGCCTTTTCCTCGCGATCCCCGTACCCATCTCTGCATAATAATGATGCTATGGCGTCCCGAAGAACGCGGCCCAACATCCGCCACCTCATAGTCGCTATCCAATTAGGCGACATAAAACTCGTTGAATATCTCCTCGCACAGGGCACCAATGTTAACGGTAAACATTGGGACGATTGGCATAGCACTCCATCGTCGTGTGCTATTAGCAAGAATCACACACAAATCCTTAGGCTCCTCATTCGTCACGGACTCCGCCTACAGCGTGGCGAAGACGGACCTTTTCTCCAGGCCGCCTTTTACCAGAATCAGGACAGCCTCAAGCTCCTCTCCAGGACAGTATTTGCTCCTGAGCTTTGGCGCGGGAAGACCCGCGGAGATAGAGAAAGAGGCCGATCTCATCTACCGCAACATCCAGGCCAGCCCCCGATACTGGCGAGATCGAGACGAATCATTTCGAATCGCTCGTCTTGAGCTATTCGACGCCGCTATGACGTGCTGGGAACACGTCCGGCCAGATCCGCCAAAGATCAAGATCAGCGATACTCCAGCCAAGGGGAAGGCCCTCTAGCTCCGTACCGCCCCAGGGCGGACGACTGAAGAAACTCCCGTCCTTGAGGCAACAAGCGTGGATGCGAAGCGCGGTTTGCAGCGCGAGTCATCGATTTTCGTCTCAGGCGGCTGTCGTATCTGTTCGGGTCCAAATCCTCCAACAAAGAACCATCCTCGTCATCGAGGCTTGATTCAGATTCGAGATCGAACTCCAGAAAAGAGACAACCGCGCCGTATGACCGAAGCGGTATCGAATGCTCAAGAACCCGCCGGACGCGATCGGCATCCCACCGGTTCAGCCAGGCGTCGACCGGAACCTCGACGAGATCATCAGGTGCGCTCTCGCCCGCGAAGAGTTTCGCCGCCCATGATTTGGCGGAGGGAAGCTCCGGGATCGGCAGCGGGAGGCGGAACGCGTCGCTGCGGACGTACCATTTCGCGCGCCCGTCTTCGCTCCAGATCATGCAACACGCGAGATCGGTCAGTTCCAGATACCGGTAGATCGTGGCCGTCAGGCTGGTGGAAAACTCGCTGGCGACACGGCTGATCGTGTGGAGCGATGGATCTTTCAACCCAAGACGAGGGGCGACGAGTTTCCTCGGAAGCAAAAGCTCCGCCGAAAATTCGTTGGCCTCCCGCTCAGCCGTTGCAACGCTGGAATGCCATCGCTCGATGTCCTCGGAGCGGCAGACATTCTTCAGCGCCCGATGGTGCGGAATCAAATAATGCCCGATCTCGTGACCGATGGTGAAGCGCTTGCGCGTATGCTCGCGAATGGCGGAATTGACGGCAATGATCCCCTTAGGGCCGTCCAACGCCCGCACCAGCGAGCCGTCGAAACCGTCCGCCTCGACTTCCCTGATGCGAAGGCCGATTCGGCCGGCGATGGCAGCCAAATCCGGCACACCGCTGATCGCAAGCCGCTCCGCGAGCACTTCCGCGAGCTGCTCAACCGCGTTCACTGTTCCTCCCCCTCCGTCCAGTCCTGCTTCACCTCCTCCCCGAGCTCTTCCAGCAGGCGCTCGTCCTTCTCGGATTTATCGGTCAACCGATGATAATTGAAAGCGAGCTTCGTGGCCGGGCCGCGAAACGGCTTCATGACCGAGTCGACGATCTCACCGAGTTTACTCGGAGACGCGCCTTCCAGAGTGGTGGACTTTTTCATCTGCGCCATGGCCGCCTCGACATGGGGCGGCACGGGCTTTCCCGCCAGGCGGTATTGCTGGGCCGCGCGCACCGCAAGATCGTAAGCCAACTGCACCAGATCGGCGCTGCCGTTAGCTTCTTCGCAAACACCCTCAACTTCCGAAGCATCAGCCGTTGACGGATCACCGAACAAAGCGGCGAGCTGGGCATCGAGCGCCTCGTGTTTGTCCTTTTTTTTCTTCATGTCTCACGCCCGCCCATGATGATGCCAAGCTTCCGGACGCTGGTGATCCGCAGGAGCATCTTTCTCCGGTTGCGAACCTCGCCTACCGTCACGTCCAGCAGCTCGGCCATCTGCTTATCCACCATACTCCCATCCTTGAGCATCGCCGCAGCCTGGATAAAATCCCGCAACTCGGCCTCCTTTGCATGACCTCTGACGGCGTCGAACAGCTTATCGCGAAGTTGATGGGCGGCGGCCTGTTCATCGGGTCCCAGTTCGCGGCATATCGCGGTCGCCAGCGGAGTTTCGGAATCTATCGCAACCTTGCCGTCGCGGCGCACATGGTCGATGAACCTCATCTCGACCATCCGGCACAGCAATCGCGTCAGTCCCGCCTCCGTGCCGTCCCACCCGCACCCGTTCGGAGAGGCGTAGAATTCCTCGATCACCTCGGAGACAAGATCCTTCGCGGAAGACGCGCCGCAATCGATCACCCGATCGCCGCTGCCGACAAGGCGGACTGCGGCCATATACAGCCGCCCCATCAGGATCGGCCAACCGATTGCCTCCGGGTTTCGAGCCGAAGTGCCCGCCACGATGTCTCTCAGCAACTTGAAAGTCACGCCTTCAATTGGAAGTCGAATGGATCTGAATTTTTCGGCCGCCCGCGGCCGGAATATCTGGCTCAAACCGATTGGGAATTGAAGGCGAAAATAACCGCCAGTTCGATGAAAGGAGCATAGCATGACGGGGAATCAAGACGTTAGCGGGAATCCGGAGGGCAACAGCTGGGATGACTTGCAGGCGGCCGAAGCCCACCTCCGGCGGGCGGAGGCCGATCTAACCGCTGCGGAAGCGGTGGAACATACCGCCGAGCGCGAGCTTGAGGAGGCGGTCCGGGAGATCCAGGAGGCCGAGCACCATCACCGGGAGATTCACTTCACCCTCGACGGCGAGAAATACGAAACCTGTCTCCGCGAAGCGACTCCGAACCAGATCATCGTCGACTTCGGCAAACAGGACCCGGCCACGAATTATCTGGTCGAGATCCAGGGGACCCATAAGATCAGCTACCAGGGCAAAGGCAACGAAGAGATCAAGCTGCACGATTGTATGAGTTTTCAGATCATTTCGACGGGGCCGAAGCCGGTGTCGGCCTGCACCGGGGCAGCGGCGTTCGCGGAGGGGCTGCGGGCGCTCGGCTACGAACCGGCTACGCTGCAGGGCCTCCCCGATCATGTGGTCTTAAATTATCTCGTCGAGATTGGCCGCTTCGTCGGCAAATCAGTTCGTCTGGGATTCATCGTGCCTCCGGATTTTCCCAATATCCCGCCAGGCGGCCCGCATGTTTCTCCGCATATCCAGCCCATTCATGCCGCAAACGACAAGCCGCATCCCATTGGCGGCGTCCATCAGACGCACTCGGCGGCGTTCCAGCGCAAGGCGGGTGGCGAGTGGCAGTATTGGTCCCGCCCGTTCGTCAAGTGGGGCGAAAGCAAGAAAACCGTGGCCGCCTACATGGGGCACATCTGGCGCCTCTGGGAAACCCAATGAGCAGGGCCGCGTATAGCGTGGCGATGACCGGGGCGATCGCGGACGCGGCCATCGCCCATCTCCTGCGAGCAGACGGCCAGGAGGATCTGTGCTTCGCGCTCTGGCGTCAAAGTAAAGGCCGGAGCCGGACGACGGCACTCATCCACCGGCTGATTCTGCCCGAGCCGGGCGACCGCAATGTCCACGGCAATGTCAGTTTCCAGCCTGGCTATTTCGAGCGGGCTCTTGCCGCGGCGGCGGCAGATGGCGCGGGTCTGGCCCTCATGCACAGCCACCCGCTCGGAAGCCGATGGCAAGGCATGAGCCACGACGATGTTGCCACTGAGCAAAGCAGCGCCCCAGCCGCGTTCGGGGCCACCGGCGGTCCGTTCGTCGGGTTGACGGTCGCCGGCGACGGCGCCTGGAGCGGGCGCTTCTGGCAGCGCTCGGCGCCTCGCACATACTTCAGAAAGGACTGCGCGACGGTTCGCGTCGTTGGCGACAGCCTGAATGTGACCTATATGGACAGGATCGCGCTCCCACCCCTCGCCAACGGCACGCAGGTCCGTACCGTATCCGCATGGGGAGAAGACGCACATCGCAACCTCGTGCGCCTTCGGATTGGGGTCATGGGTGCTGGCAGTGTGGGCGGCCTTGTCGCCGAAGCCCTGGTGCGAACCGGGTTCGAGGACGTGATGCTGATCGATTTTGATTTCGTCGAGAAGCAAAATCTGGACAGGCTCGTCTATGCGACTCGCAACGACATCGGCGCTCTCAAAGTGGAGGCGCTCGCGAAGCACCTGATCGCGAACGCCACCGCAGACCCATTCCGGGTCGAACCTATTGTCGGGGCGGTGTATGAGGAAGACGCGTTTCGCGCCGCATTGGATTGCGATGTTCTCTTCGCCTGCGTGGACCGGCCGTGGGGCCGGTATATTCTGAACCTGATCGCTTACGCCCACCTCATTCCCGTCATCGACGGCGGTATTTCCGTCCGGACCAACCGCCTTGGAAAGTTGGCCGCCGCGGATTGGCGGGCGCATACCGCGACCGTCGGGCGTCCATGCTTACAGTGTCTGGGTCAGTATGATCCTGGTCTGGTCCAGAC
>Ga0335074_10011667_pt1 | contig 12288 bp, 27 predicted proteins | sample Lox_Sample_23_FD_206715 | JGI IMG/M metagenome (GOLD analysis project Ga0335074, IMG submission 206715) | Soil microbial communities from Loxahatchee National Wildlife Refuge, Florida, United States - Lox_Sample_2.3 | ecosystem: Environmental > Terrestrial > Soil > Wetlands | place: USA...
CGGAAGCGGTCTCGGGGTCAGAAGGAAAGTCGTTCATTGCGGGGAGCCCTCCTGGGAGCTTGGAATCGCACTCGGGGCCGCAAGCCGGGGTGCGGAGCGGGAGCGGCGGGGCGCCCCTGGGAGCGCCTCGCGCAATAACCGGTTGGCCCGGGCACGGATCCTGCGTGGCACTTCGGGCGACGCCGCCAGTGCCGCCGCTACCGTCACGACCCGTTCCACGGTGGCCAATTCAGCGCGGTGATCGCGCGCCGGTTCCTGGACCTGCACCGGCGAACCGGCATCCAGCCATTCCCGCACGCGGCGTTCCAGCCATTGCCCGACGGTCAGATTCTCGCGGTGCGCGGCGCGGACAACGGTTTCCCTCGTCTCTGTTGCGACTGCTTTGATGTGCCACGGCCCGGATGTGTCCGCCGGGCCGGTGAGTGCCGAGTCTTTCGGCATAGCGCCGTCCTACCTGGTTTGCGCGAAGGTCTAACTGGGGTGTCCGAAAAGTACAAACGAAAAATGCGATCGGGTTCCTAATTTCGCGCGGCGCCGGAAACCAGGCCGAACGAGCACAAGGCCGTCGCGGGCGCCCGGGCGGCCTTCCGCGCCGCTCCTTTCCCGGACCTGCGCCGCACCTGCCATGGCGCGTTGCTGCCCTGTGTGTGCCGGCGCACGAGCCATTGGCGCCGCATCTGCGGCCGCTGGCATCGCCAGCCCCTCCGCTTGTCAGCAATCTTGTGAGCCTCGATGCCGCCCGCGGCAGGGGGATCAGCGCGCAATAGGAGCGAAGCGACCGCAGCGTGCGTAAGGGGGACCGCCGAGGTCCCCCTTACGAGAAGGCCAGTCGCGCAAGCGACCCCGCTCTTAAGATAAAGCTTAGGATAACGAAGTTCCGCAAATTTTCTGGTTAGGGTCGCCGCGGATAAGGCGTGCCGGTCCGCGACTTCTCGCGAAGCCCTGACTGTGGAATTTGCGGTCAGGGTCGCGCACTTTGCGGTCAGGGACGAGCGAGAGCGCTCCCCAGCGCCAACACGCGGCACGTCGGCGGCATTTCTGTTCAACGCGGGAGCATCACAAGCCGCCGCGAATGCGAACGTAAAGTGAACAGGAGGGCCACGGTACAACGCCGAACGGGCGCCCGAGGGCGCCTATACAGGCCAGACGCGGAGGGGATTCACGTCGGGACGGGGCGTGGGCTGCGGCCGACGTTCAAACCATGGTTGCGCGCAACCAGGCCGAACAGCTCTTCTGCGGCGGTACCGGCTATGCGCACCAAGAGCAATGCGAACCGGTTGACCGCAGCCACACGCGGCGCGCGGCGCTTCACGGGTGCGTCGCCCTCGTCAGGCGCGCTGCCCGCGGATTCCTCGTCAGCAGGCCCCAGGTGCTCCCGCTTGAACTCTGCGATATTGAAGCGCGGGAAGGTCACGACATTGGGACCGCGCCATTTGTCGCCGTCCTTGTGGCCCTGCACGAGAGTGTTGCGCACCCGGATGAGGCCCCATGTTTCAAAGAACCGCTCACATGCGGTAACGGTGCCCTCGCACATTTCCCAAAAGGTGGGATCATCTTTCGGATGGCAAACCCATCCCGGGCGCTCAAGCGGCCTCTTGAGCTGGCGCTTTCTCAAGTAGTCGGGGCCTGTGTAGTCGCCCTTGTTCAGCGCATAGATCAGCTTCAGCACGTAGGCCTTCAGATGGTGCGCCAGCGCGTCGCCTTTGGCCCGGCATAGGCTTATCAGCTCGCTCGCGTCCCGTAGCAGCTTCTTCGTATCAGGCATCGGGAGCATGACGAGGGCGACGCGGTGCACCTTGGGGTGGTCGATCCGCAGGTCCGCTCCCACGCAATCCGCGTACTTCCCTCTCTCTTCCTCTCTCAGCGCATCCCATCTCGCCTGCGCCGAGACCAGGTCCGCTTTCGGGAAGTTCGACGGGTCCACCGACCGCCACGCCTCATCCCACGCTTCCGATTCGGCGTCCCGATCGGGCGCTGACGCCGCGTCAGGATGCTCCGGTCCACCGTCCGGCGACTCCGCGATCTCCTGGTCAGGCATCCCAAGCGCGGCTGACTGGTCGGGGGCACCGTCGCCTCGGGCCATGGCCGCGCGTTCGGCCAGTGCGGCCCTCCGCCTCGCGATCTCCTCCTGGAGAGGCGTCACCGGCAGACCCCCTCGCCGCTCTCCCGGCCGGGCGCCGCGGCGCCGCTCTGTGCCGTGCGGCACTGTCGGAAGGGCGTTGCCAGAAAGCCCCTTCGCCGGTACGCAGCCTTCCGTTCAGGCGACAGCGCATCCCATCTCGCCTGGGCATTGCCCGAGGAAATCGCCCCCTCAATCGCCTGGCGCGCGGCCTCCCACGCGTTCGACTTCTGCACCTGGCCCAGCGCCGACGCCACGTCTGGCAGCGCGAAGGCGCCCCCCGCGAGTGCCCCAGTCCCGAGTCGCGCTGTCCCGCCGGTCACCGCGACGCGTTCCCGCAACGCGCCAGAAAACGCCGTATATCCTCGCGGATGAGAGCGGCGCGCGGATCGCCGCGCGCGATAGCCGCTGCAAAGGCGCGGCTCAGTTCGTGGAGCGGCCCTATTACATTGGAATGCAGCAGTTCCCGGTTGCACTCTCGCACGAGCTCTAATTGCGCTCGGAACCTCGGGCACGCCTCACGCAGCCGCCGCTGCCCTTCGTCCGGAGAATCGTACCCCTTCGCCCGCAACGCTTCGCGCGCGCCTTCCAACAGGAGGGACGCGTACGATGCTTGCTGAACGGTTTCGCCCATCGGACGGTCAGCCCGCAGCGCAGCGGCCAGTGCGGGCCGTTGTGTCCGGAGAGATGGTCTTGGGACCTACCGGATTGCGTCCGCGCGCCGTGCAATCGGCGCAGACGAGGCGCTCACGCCTGGGTTTGGGGAACGGTAGCCGTGCACCTTCTCGAGTTGTGCGCCGGCAGCAGAAGCACGCGGGGGCGATCGTGGCGCGCATCACTCCTGTGCCCCCAACGCCATGGCCGCCAGCAGAGTTGGCGACCAGGCATTCCGGTGGCGCTGAACGAAGCCTCGCTGCGCGAGGATGCGCAGCTCGTACAAGGCGACGTGGTGCCGTGGCGCCTTGTCTATGCAGCGGTAGTAGCGATCGCCGATCTGCTGTGTCGTCAGACCTGGGCAGCCGGCGACGATTCGGAGGATCCGTTGCTGCCACGGCTGAAGTAGAGGCGGCGGTTCCCAATCCTTGGGACGGTCGTATCTGGCACAACGCGTCATGCTGCGGCCTTCCAATTCGCAGCGATCTCAACTGCCTCCGGCGCCGAAAAGCCTTTGCGCCGATACAGCCGGTAGATCTCGCGTTGTTCGGAATTGAGGCCACGCAGGTGTTTCGGTCCCTTCGCCGGATCGGCCCACGCTGCCTTGCGGGCCTCCGACATGCGCTGGCGCACCGCCGGATCGGCCAACGCTGCCTTGCTGGCCTCCGACATGCGCTGGCGCACCGCCGGATCGGCCAACGCTGCCTTGCTGGCCTCCGACATGCGCTGGCGCACCGCCGGATCGGCCCACGCTGCCTTGCTGGCCTCCGACATGCGCTGGCGCACCGCCGGATCGGCCAACGCTGCCTTGCTGGCCTCCGACATGCGCTGGCGCGCTTCGGCCGCGTGGGACGCCCCTTTTCGCATCAGGCAGCCTTCCGTCCCACTCGGAGTTCCGGCGCATCAAAAGGGCAGCCGGCAGTCTTCAATACGTTTCCAGTGGAAACGATGCGGATCGCCTGGTGGCTACGATGTTCCGAGCGCGTGCCGTGACGGCGCAGGATCAAGCCCCTCCTCTCAAGGCCGATGAGGGCCTCGTTCATCAGGACTGCGTACTTGCCGCGATGGCGCACGAAGCGAACGCCGGTCGCGGCGCTGAAGGCCAGCCCGATCGTTGTCATCGACGGAATCGGTTTCTGAGGATCGAGGCCGAGAAGGAATCGGTACGTCCATTCGCGCAGGAGCGCCGAGCGCTCTGACAACAATCGCTCGCTCATGACGGCGCCTGCGTCGGCGTCAGCGCCAGGAGGAGCGCGCGCATTTCAGCGTCGAACGCAGGGTCCCCCGCCATCATCGCATCGATGCGCGCGATCCCGTGCATCACCGAGGTGTGGTGCATCCAGGGCCTGTCCTCGTTTCGGAATGCGCGGCCGATCGAGACTGTGCTGCGCTGGGGCTGTAGCTTCTTGAGCAGCCACATCGCGGCGTGACGGGCCAGCGCGGTTTTCGCGTCCCGCCGGCGCGATGCGACGGCCGTCCAAGTGACGCGGAAGTGCTGCACGATCGCTCGTTCGACGCTCGCAACAGTTGACCGCGCCGTGAACTCGCGGCCACTCACCGAATTGGGAATGGCGTCGAACTGCGGGACATCAGATAAAGCGGCCTCAACCAAAGCACTTCTCCTTGGCCCCGCTACGGCTGCCGCCGTGGAGCGGGGCCTTTTTTGTTGCGTTAGGTGACGGTCATTCTTTGCGGCCGGTGGTCCGACGCGCTGCTGCCGCGAACGCCCGGCTCAGTCGCAGGGTCATTTCGCTGAGCCACAGGAGCGCGGAAGCCGTCCACCGGCGTAGCCCGCGGATCTTCCTCATTGAGTTCAGCCCTGATCGCCAGGAGTTCGTGTTCGAGCTGCCGCTGGCGTAGCGCAAGGAGGTCGAGCCGCGCGGCGCGCAGCGCGTCTGCCTCCTCGGCCCGCACGGCCGCTGGCTGGCGGTACCAGAACGTATAGGCCCGGCGATAGCTGATCCGGAGGCGGCGCGCCGCGCGCCTGATCGCTGCCTTGGCGGTCTCGCCCGGTCGGGGCGGCTCCGCGGCGAAACGCACGATGGCGTGCATTTCGAGGGCCACGTCAGGCATCACGGGCGCCTTGCGGTTTTGCAAATTCGCGTTGGGATTTTGCAAGGACGTGCAATCCTTCCGACCGACGTTGCTGCCTGGGCATGGCGCAACTTTCGGCGAAAGGGGTGGGGCGCGGCGCGAGGGTTCCGATCTCGCGCCGCGCTTGCCGTGCCAACACGGCGGATGCCGCCTCGGCGGCATGGGCTAGATCAGCCGGGTTCCTTTCGGCGCCGTTTCCGGCAGCGACGGCGATCCGGTTCGCACATAGGCGACCAGCAGATCGGCAAGCTGGCAGATCATCACCGCGTCGGCGAAGGACGTGGGCTGCACGGAGCCGCAGACCGTCTCGACAGCCCAGCGGCGTAGCTCTCGGGTTTCCTCGTCCATCGGCATCAGTGCGGCGAAACTGAAACCGTACGAGACCCACACTTTCGGAATGGTAACGGGCGCGGCTGCTGGCCCGGGGCTCAGGAAACGCCGGATTGATGATCGCTGGAGTCATGCTGCGGCGTCCTGTGCCTCGGAGTTCTGGCGCGGCGGCGGCCCATCCGGGTACTGCTCCATAAACGCCGCGATTTCATTGAGCGTTCGGCCAGAAACCGCACCAGCACGCAGCCGGCGCACCAGGTGGTGATTTTTGTTCATCGCCAGTCCGAAGGCGCGCTCCGTTGTCCCGGTGCGGGCGCAGTAGGCCGACACGCGGGCCAGAAGCTCGTTGGTCACGCTCATGGGCCATAGATGGGCCATATTTATCCCACGGTGTCAAGGCAAATTTAACCCATGCCGGGCCACGGCTGTAGTGGGATAAAACTGTCCCATGAAGCGCCCCCGTTCGACGCTGCAACTCAATCTCGACCGGGCGCGGCGCGAGCGCGGATGGTCAATGCGTGATCTCTCGCTTCGTGCGGGACTGAATGAGGGCGCGGTAAAGGCGATCATGCAGGGCCGATCCGAAAGCCCACGTGAGAACACCATCCGTAAACTCGCCGGCGCGCTTGGCTGCCGGGTCGTCGATCTGATCGGCGAATCTGCGAACACCAACGCGCCGGGAGCGGCCACCGAATCGGCGCCTTCGGTCTCCGGCGGCTACGGCCAGCGAATCGCCGCGACTCGGCTCGACCGGGAGGAGAGCCAGGAGGAGTTCGCCCGAGCCCTCGGCGTACCCGTGGACATGGTCCGGCTATGGGAGGCTGACGCCCTGGCGCCCGACCTGGCAGCACTGGGGAAGCTCCGGCAGGTGGGGATCAGCGCGGATTGGGTGCTGTTCGGTGATCGAGAGGGAATGCGCGGCGACGCGCCAGGCGCCCCGCCAAAGGCAGCAGAAACAGTCCGGGCACAGAGGCAGCGAAGGTGAGCGCCGACGATGACGGAGCGACGCGCCATCCGATGTCTGATGACGCGGGATCCCCGGAGAATGACCAGTTCAGAAGCCTGTGCATGGCAGTAGGATTCGTCGTGCTGAACTGGGCGCTCATCGAACAGCAGGTGGACAATTGGGTCAGGCTGGCGTTTTTGACCTGCGGAGGCAAGGAGTTACGCAAAAGGAATGACGTGCCGAGGTCATTTAATGCGAAGGCCGACTTTCTCCGGGAGTGCTTTCGCAAGCTGCCTTCTCTCAAGCCGTTCGCGCGAGAGGGGCTTCCCCTCATAGACCGTATCCATCGCGTAGCCAAACGGCGTCACGAGCTCGTTCACGGGGGCATCGTCAGCCTGGAAGCGCCCGAGGGACGCTATCAGTTCCGCCGCATAGAGTACGTGCGAGGCGACCAGGTGGTGTCCACATTCAGATTCGACCCATCCGCCTTTCATACTCTCGAAATATCTCTGGGGGAGGCGTTAACCGACCAGCTTGCGTTTTCGCAGAGGCTTGCAGATGCGTTTCGAGAGTAGCAACGATTATCTCCGCCGCTTCCCCATTCCCCATTCCGCTATCTTCGAACTCCCATAGGAACCAGGATACCCACTCTTCAAGTTCGTCACGCGTCGCTGCGCCGTCGCGATCGTTGTCCATGGCCGGAGCCTAGCACAAATATTCCTGACGGCGTGACGGCAGGATGGTAAGCTCGGCTGCGAGCCGCCGCCGCCCGGAGCTGGGAGACCCTCTCGCCGGCCGAGCTGCTTGCCCTGGGGCTTCGACCCTATGGCCGATTCCGACCCTCACCAGCATCCCGCAGGACACGCCTGACGGCTCCCTACGGAAGCCGCACCCGCGGATCAGTGGGACACAGGCGCTTGGCAATCGAGGGGAACGCCGTTCGACGCGGGCGGCGTGAGGGTCGCGGAAAGCGTCGGCACTGCGGGCATTGGCAGTTTGGCCAGATAGTCGGCAATCTCACTGTCGGAATAATGCGCGCGGGCCTGAAATAGGCTGATCCCCTGGGCCTTCCCGAGAAAGTCTGCGATGGACTTGTCCGCGTCGGCTCGGGAGACTCCCTCCTTGGCAAAGGCACTCCGCGCGCCAGCAAGGTCGTAGAACACTGGCCCTCCGCGCTCGCCCGCTGATGTAGCTGCCTGTTGACGCTCGCTCACGCCGACGCAGGCGGTGACAGCGCCCGTCCAGCGATCCAGTCGCGCCAGCGGTATTCGAGTGCCACCCGATATCACCTCGAACCGGAAAAGGATGGTGATCGCCGCAGTCATAAGGCAGGCAGCGAAGGCGATCGCGATAGCTGGTTCCCTCAAAGCCGCATCATCCCTCGCGCGTGCCTACCTGGGCACATAGGAAGGCACTGCGGCGCCTTGGGCGACGGAGTCCGGTACCTCATCGCCTGGCATGTGATTCTCCGGGTCTAGTGGGGATGGGCGTTGACAAAGGCGCCGGCGGCTTCGGCTATCGATTTGAGTGGGCGCGCTTGGCAATAGTTGTCGATCCAGGCGAAGACGCCGTCTGCGTCAACGCGGTTCAGGGGATTTGCAATTCCCGTGTAGCCCACGCCCGATAGGAACCCGACGACCCACGATTTTTCCCCGAACGCGGCCAGCGGTCCGGCTTGGCGATCCTCTCGCCACGCACCGCAGGACCGGGTTCCTTGGCCCATAAGCATGTACTTTTGGGCGCGGACCGCGGTGGGCATGAGCAAAAGAATCGCCGTGCAGACGAGAACGATCTTCATGCGGGGATTCTTCCCTTGGGGCTCATCTGTCGTCGGGCCCCGCTTCATCTTGCGTAGACCAGCGGCGACAGGTTCGAGCTAGGATTGGGTAGCCCGGTGATCAGGGGCGAAATGCCCACTGGCTGTACGGTCTGTACCGGCGTTTCCAGCGGCGACGCTGGCCTAGGAACGTAGACCGGCCCCGGCGCGATTTGGGGCTGAGCCGCTTGATAAGCGGCACCTCCGAACAATCCGCTGGCAATGGCTGCGCTTGCCGCAGCGCACGCGTCGTCGTTCGGGTCGCAGCAGCCCGCTAGCGGCATCACCAGCAGCAAAAGAAGGAAGCGCATTGTTGACCCCCAAATTGCGTCCGATCTTATCTCGATAGCGTAGCGGCTACAAAAATCTTACGCACGGGACAAATTTACCCTTGCATTGCCTCCCCACCTGTGGGACATATTTGTCCCGTAGCCAAGGAGACACCCTCCCGATGCACCCCACCCCGTCCGATGCTTTCGTGTATCGGCTGCCTACGCCCGCCGCGGCGCGGCGCATCGCGCTGTTCGAGGTCTGGCGCGGACTCTGGAAGCTGTTCCCCGGCCTCTCCCGGTTCGACCTGGGCGACGATCCGGAGACCGAAATCCGCCGGCACGTGAACGCTTTGTCACGCCGCTACGAGCGCGATGTCAGCGCCGACGTGGCGGAATGGCTGCGCGCGTCGGACGGCGACCGCGTGCGCGAGCGCAACCGGCTGCGCGATGTGGTGATCCCCCGCGTCCGCGCACTGCGCGAGGCGGCCGACGCGATCCGTCGCATCGTCAATGACATCCCCGACCCGACACCGCCGGCGGCGATCGCCGCTCCGGTGCCGGGGCTGGTGCCGTTCTTTGACATTGTGAATCTGGTCTTGAACGCCGCGAACGACGCGGCACAGCGGAGGGCTGCGTGATGACACCTGATGACATGGGCACTGAATGTGATCGTATCGCGGCAATTCTTGGCGCCGACTGGTGGGTTAGCGCGACTTGCGTCAGCGCGACTTGCAGCAGCGGCGCGTCGCGCTCTTCCGTCTCGATTTATGCTCCCTCTCACCGCCGCGTTTTCCATGCTGGCGGCAAGTCATGGACCGACATGTTTCGCGAAGCCGAATTGCATGCGCGCGAAATTGTAGCCCACACAGACGCTGGGGACCTCGAGTACGCGTCGTGGCTTAGGGAGGCTGCGTGATGTTCGACGGTATCCCACGCCAGCGGTCGGCCCTGACGCGCCTGCTATCGCGCGACATCAATGCGCTCGAAGGGCGCCTCAGGACCTTGCAGTCCATGCGCTGCGAAATCGCCAACGATCCCGGTGGGATCATCATCATGGGACCGGGACGGCATGGCTGCGACGCGCTCGCTTCTTACGGCGCGCCCGACGCGCTCGCGTCACTGATCCAGTCCTACGAATGGGCGATCACCGATCTCGCTGACCAGCACATGGAAGCAGACATCGCCGAATGCGTGCGCCGCCTGTTCGCGCTGCACGGCGCCGAACGGGCGCACATGCGGCAATACCTGCAGGGCGAGATCGCGGCCTACCGCGAGAAGGTCGGCACCGTTCGCTCGTCTCATGACCACGAATTGCGGAGGGCGGCATGAACAAAGCCCCTCGTGCGCGGATGGTCGGCACCATCGCAGTTGGTGATGGTTCTTTCCGTCTTACGGCCGCTCAGAGCCTTTCGGCGCAATCGGCCATGCAAAAGATCATCCAGGCGCTCCTCGAAGCAGACCCCACTGTGATCCGGCATCTCCTGGCGAACGTGCTGGCGAACGTCTGCGTCCACGATACCGATCCCGGATTGCTGCTCGAAGAAGTCCACCAGATGGCAGCGGCCGGGATCGAGGCAATCCAGAACATGCAAACGGCGGGGCGCGCATGACCCGCTTCTTCAAAAGCGCGCTCGACGGCCGTTCCGGGAACGGCACCCCATCTTTGGCGCGGAAAGCCATCTCGATCGCAGCAGCCCAACGGTTCGCTGACCTCGCGCCGGGGCAGTCTATCACATTCGAGCTTCCGGACAGACAGCCTGCCAAGCGCGATGCCGCTGCTGCGATCAACAGCGTTGCGTGGCGCGTGCTCGGCAAAGGTCGGTATCGCGTCGCTACTGTTGACGGCTCCTTTGTCGTCACACGGCTGGAGAGCGTGCTGTGACGGTGCGATATGTCATCCGACGCACCGACGGCACCGCGGCCGAATATCTGACGGCTAGCGGCAAGTGGTCGGCGCAGCGCAGTTCCGGACGCACAATGACCCGGCGCGACGCGCGGAAGCACGCCGACGACTGGAACCGTTACTTTCAAATCCGGCGCCTCTTCTTTCGTGCTCACATGGAGATCGTCGAAAGCGAGGCGGCACCATGAACCGCGCGCAATGGTTCGACCGGCTGCATGACCTGGCGCCATGCGTCGGCGATCTGTTGCTGCACACGCTCGCCGGAGTCCTGACGCTCGCGGCAAGCAGAGAGACTCTGTTGCTCGTCGCTGACGCTCTGGATGAGGCGAGTGAAGCAAGATTCCTCGCTGATGATCTTTCCTCGGCAGCCGAGCTCGACCGGCTGACTGACGCCTTCCGCACCGAAGCCACAGCACGCACCCCGTAGCCAGGAGGAGTTCGCTTCATGAATGCAGTTACCGAAAGCCTGCCGGTTCCCGCCGCACAGTCGGACACCGGCTCGCTGCTGAACCTTATCGCGTCGATGATGGCGGACCCCACCGCCGACGTGAACAAGCTGAAGATGCTGCTCGGCATGCAGCGCGAGATCATCGCCGACGAACGGCGCATCGCGTTCCACCGGGCGATGCGTCTTGCACAGGCGGAAATGCGGCCGGTGCTGCGCAACGCCGACAATACCACGACAAACAGCCGCTACGTGACCTTCGATCAGCTCGATCGCGCCATCCGGCCCGTCTACACCCGCCACGGCTTCAGCGTCACCTGTGACTCGGAGACCATCGAGGGTGGCGTGCGCATCTGGTGTGAAGTGGCGCATGACGCGGGCCACACGAAGATCATCAATGCCGAAGCGGCGCTCGATACGGTTGGCCCCAAGGGCACGCAGAACAAGACGGCTATCCACGGGTGGAAGTCAGCCCTGCAATACCTGCGGCGCGGCACCCTGGAAATGGCGTTCAACCTCTCCGCCACGAACGATGACGACGGTAACGCCGCCGGCAAAGTCCACGACGGCGAAATCATCAGCCGCCCCCAGGCAGCGGAGCTCCGCCAGCTCGTCGCCGAGTGCTCCCGCGATCCCAAGGCGGCGGAAGCCAACGAGCGCCAATTCCTGATCAGGATGCAACTGGGCGACCTGGCGTCCATCGAACACGTGCAGCCGAAGGACTTCAATCGGCTGCGGACAGCGCTTTTGTGCAAACGGGAGCGCCTTGGGAGGGCAGCTTAGTGCTGGACTTACGCGGCCGCAGGTTCGGATGCCTTCTCGTGCTGCAGGAAGAAGGGCGCGTCCGCGGGGGTGTTACCTGGCTCTGCCAGTGCGAGTGCGGGACGAAAAGGGTGGTCCGGAGCACCAGTCTTGTGGGGGGAAGCGCGCGTTGCTGCGGCTGCACCGTCCAGCGGATACGAGACCTGTCCGGTCAGCGATGGGGCCGTCTGACTGTGCTCCGCAAGGCCGGGCGTTTGCCTTCTGGCCGCGTGACGTGGCTATGCAGGTGCGACTGCGGAAACGAAAAGGTTATCCCTGGGGATGCCATTGTGCGGCGTCGCACAGTTTCCTGCGGCTGTGAAAACCGGCGCATCATTACTCGCCACGGCCTCTCATTTTCGCCTGAACATAGGGCGTGGTCCGGAATGTTGAACCGCTGCCGGAATCCGAAAAGTGCCGCCTACGCCAATTATGGGGGGCGCGGCATCAGGGTTTGCAAGAGGTGGTACGACTTTCCGAACTTCCTGGCAGACATGGGACGCCGGCCGGCCGCCAACCTTTCGCTCGACCGCATCGACAATGACGGGAATTACGAGCCGGCGAACTGCCGCTGGGCAACGCGTGCTCAGCAGCAAGCCAACAAGCGCGTTGGTCGCGTCAGCAAAAGCGGTGTGAAGGGCGTGTCTTGGGACCAGAGCAAGAAAAAGTGGATAGTCCGCATCTTTCTCGGGTCCTTTGACGACAAGGCCCAAGCGATGCGGGCACATGAAATCGGAGAGCGAGTTTATCGCGCGGTTCTGGCGCAACACGCGGCAGCCGCATAACCCAAGGAGAACTATCGTGAAGGTTTACAATGTCGAGCAACGGACACCCGAGTGGAAAGCGCTCCATCTCGGCCGTCCCACCGCCTCCAACTTCCACAGGATCGTTACCCCAGTGAAGGGCGA
>Ga0335074_10011669_pt1 | contig 12288 bp, 9 predicted proteins | sample Lox_Sample_23_FD_206715 | JGI IMG/M metagenome (GOLD analysis project Ga0335074, IMG submission 206715) | Soil microbial communities from Loxahatchee National Wildlife Refuge, Florida, United States - Lox_Sample_2.3 | ecosystem: Environmental > Terrestrial > Soil > Wetlands | place: USA: Florida...
ATCGAGTAGAGGACGATCCCACTGCCGGACTGGACGATGCCGTAGCTGACGATACCGGGCAGCGACACGTTGGTCGGATTCGCGAACGCCCCCGCGGTCTCGACCCAGCCCTCGAGCCCCGCGGCCGACCGTACGAAGACGTCGGTGCCGGCACCGACCGCAATGCCCTGTGCGTCCAGGGCGTCGACGCCCAGGTTCAGCGACGCGACGACCGACTGGGTCGCGGTATCGTACACGACCAGCTCGGAGGAGAGGTTCCCGCGGTACAGGATCAGCAGCGTCGAGCTCGACCCCTCGGCGAACGTCTCGGAGACCACACTCGCGTCGTTCGGCGGCGAGTCCATGATCTCGACCGACGCGAGGGTCGCAACCTCCACGAGCGAGTAGTTGCCCCACAGGTTGAGCAGCACCGCGAGCCCCGTCGTGCCCCGGAACGCGATGACCTCCGAGTAGCCGGACGTGGTCTCGTTGGAGATCACCGCTCCCGTCGTGAGGTTGTACTCGACGAGGTTCTCGGTCGCGGTGTTCGTCAGCAGCGGCCGGTCGGCGAGCAGCTCCAGGACGACCCCGGAGCTTCCGTCGACGTTGACCTGGTACGACTGGGCGAACCCCCCGACGTTGAAGGTGTGGACCGGCCCCCAGGTGTCGTTGTTGGGGTAGAAGATCGCTCCTTGGAGTTCGATCGACGTGAGCTGGAGCGGCGTGGGGACGTTCGCCTCCGAGCTCGGCAGCGCGGTCCAGAGGACGTAGACGTCCCCGTCCGGCAGCGTGACCGCCTTCGGGTTGGCGATCTCGTAGTCGTTCGCGTCGACCGGGCCGGGGACCTGCGTGAACGCGTTCGAGCTCCCGTCCAAGTGCGCGGCCGAGATCAGAAGCCCCGCGGCCTGCGGCAGGCTCGTATTGTCGTCGGTGTAGAACAGGTCGGCGCCGTTGTACGCCGGGGCCGCCGCGACCTCGGTCCACGGGTAGATGTCGGAGATCGCCGGGCCGGTGGACGAGGCTGCGTTCCACAGGTCGTGGTCGTAGTCCGAGGCGGCGTAGTACTCCCCCTGGACGACCCAGTTCGAGTTCGTGCCGTTGTTGTAGAGGGGCTCGAGGTACGCTCCCGGACCGCCCCGTAACGTGCCCGCGTCCGGCCCCCACGAGTAGATCGTGGCCGGTCCGACGATATTGAACGAGTCCGACCACCACAGGAACTGGGCGGTCACGAAGATCGAGCCGTTCACCCAGCCCGCCGCGATGTCGAAGCTGGGAGTGATCGTGAACGCGACGGCGACCGACAGGCCGACGCCCAGGCCGACCGACGCGATGCCGATGCCGAAGTTGATCGCGGCAGAAAGGGCGAGGGAGAAGCTCCCCACGAATCGCTGGATCATGATGCCGATGTCCGGGATCAGGTCTTGGCTCGGCGAGTTCGCCGGCGCCAGGATCAGATCGAGCGTGATCGACGGATTGATCGTGAGCTGCAGCGTGAACCCGATGTTGACCCCGAGAATGCTGAACCCGTAGATCGGGATGCTCGCCGATAACGCGGCGCTGACGGTGATCGCCGCCGAGGCACTCCCCCACTGAACCCCGGAGCCGACGACGTCGAACGTCCCCGTCATCGACAGGGACGCCGACACCTTGAGCGACGCCGGGCCGATCGAGATCGAGGGGGTCGACAGCGAGAACGTTCCCGTGATCCCGAGCGCGCCGGCCGAGCTGGCGGTGAACAGGACGTTGACCGACGGGATCAGCCCGTAGCTGCCCCCGACGAGAGTCACCGGGATCGAGAAGTTGGTCGAGCTGCTCAGGCTCCACGCGTACTTCTCGTCGATCGTGTAGGTCTTGTTCCAGACCCCCGAACCCTGGTAGACGATCGACTGCGTCGCGCCGGTCGCTTTGAACAGGGTCAACAACCACGACGGCGGGGCCACGATCTGCAGGGTGTCGGTGACGTTGAGCGTCCAGTTCCCGAACTGGGCCTCCGCATGGATCGCCGTGCCCGGCCCGTACGGGGCCATGTTCAGCGTGACGTTCCAGAACTTTCCGCCGTCCGAGTGGTTGGTGATGCTGACCGGGGTGCCCCCGATCGACGCGGTCAGCGACTTCGCGCCGCCCCCGGCGACCTCGGTCCAGATCGTGAAGGTGTTCTCGAAGTTCACGTTCTGGTAGAAGTACTGCACGTACTCCGAGTAGACGCCGATCGCTTGCGGCGGGATGATCGTGAACGTCCAGTTCGCGGTCGCCTTGGGATGCGAACTATTGCCCTCGTCGATGACGGTCAGCGTGACTCGGTCGACGTTGAACGACTTCGCGGTCGGGAAGCAATTGAACTGCCAGGTCCCGTTGTACGGTAGCACGTCCGTCGCGCCGCTCGTGATGTTCGTGCAGCCGGCCGTGCCCGAAAGGGCGTTGCTGTTGCGGATCTTTTCGTACGTGATCTTGTAGGACAGGTCGCCCGTACCGCCGTAGCCGTCGAGGGTCCACGTGTCCCCGAGGAGGTTGAAGCTCCCCGGCGCCGTATTGATCTGGTTCGGGCCGGAGAGCTTCGCATAGACGAGCTCGTAGAACCGCCAGGTGTCGTTGAGCAGCGCGCCGGTCGTCTCGTTGTACCCGCCGAAGATCTCGAAGTAGCCGTCCCCGAAGTCGCTGGCGGCGCCCATCAGCCCGCGAGCGGGAGGATCGGCGGGCGGCGTCGCGTTGTTCCACTGATAGTAGCCCCCCGGGTAGAGGGCGTAGGTGAACGTGTCGTTCAGCGCGGCGTCCGAGCCGAAGCACGCGTCGTATCCGAAGTCGGTCGGACCGTACCCGCCGTAGATCACGAACCGGTTGTTCTTCGGGCTCCATCCGACCGCCGCGTCGATCCGACCGCACGGCGGGAACGGCGAGCCCGTGATGACGTCCGGAGCGACGTTGATCGCGGGCGACTCGGGTACCTGCGGTGCGCACTCCCCGTATCCGGCGTCGAACCACGTCCCGTTCATCGGGGTCCAGACGCCCTTGTAGAACCACCAGCCGACGTAGGGGCCGGCCTGGCCGTTGCAGTTGTTCTGGATGATGGACGTCGTGACGCCGTAGTCGGTCGCGGACTGCCCTCCGAACAGCATGACGTAGCCCGTGGGCGAGTCGGCCATCGACATCTGCTCGCGCGAGCCGGGGTTCGCCTCGGCCCCGAACGTCAGTTCGCTCCAGCCGCCGTCGAAGAACTTCCAGGTGTCGCCGGTCGAGTTCTGGGTGGCGAGCTCGCCACCGAACAACAGCACGTAGTTGTCCGAGGGGTCGTACGACATCGCTGCCTCCAGCCGCCCCGGGGGGGCCGCGCCGGCGGACTCGGTGATGTTGGTCCACGTGTCGTTGGCGAACGACCAGGTGTCGTTGTAGGCGCTGACGTACCCCCCGCCGAAGATCCCGGAGTAATGGAACACATATCCCCCGAACATGATCAGCGACTGGGTCTGCGCGTCGTAGGCGAGCATCGCGCCCGCCCGCGGGGAGGGGCAGGTGGTCGCGGTGCACGAGGCGTTCGAGATCAGCTCGGTCCAGTGTCCGCTCGCGTACGACCAGGTGTCGTCCAGGTACGTGATGTCGCCCGACGCGTTGTACCCGAAGCCCCCGAACAGGATGACGGCGTTGGCGGTCGGGTAGTAGACCATCGCCGGTTCGTCGCGTTGTGTGGGATTCGGCTTACCCTTCGGGGGCGTGAGGTTCGTCCACGACGACGGTCGACCCGCCGCCGGAACGACGGAGGACGCCACCGGGGTCGTGAACTGGGAACGTGGACACTCTGCGGCGATCCCTTCCTCGCAAAGTTGCGCCGGGGTCGCCCGGACCGGGGGACCGACGGTGACGCTGCTGCCCTGGAACGGCGCCCGTGCCCCGCCGGACGCCGGTGACGGCGCCGCCGTCGTGGCGGGCGACGCGTCGGCGCCGGCCGGGGTGGCCGCGGGAGCCGCAGTCGAGTGGTTGACCTGCGGGAGGTCCGAGAGCAGTAGGACGATCACGACGACGACCGTCGCCACGATGGTCCAAGCGCGAACTCCTCCCGAGAAACGAAGGCGACGAGGGGCGACGCCGGCCGTCACCGAACGCGACCGTCGGTCCGCGTCATCCGCGCCGCTCACGGAGTTGGGTGCGGTATCTAGACCGCTAGTATAGACTTATGGGTTCCAAGCTCGGAGGCGTCGCGCGCTCCCCGGTGTGCGTCGGGACCCCGTCGGGCCGCGGGCTCCGGCGAAAACCAAAGATACCCCCTCCCCGTGGCGGGCGCCGACCATGGTCGAGGGGATGTGCGCGACGTGCGGAGGTCCGCTCGAGAACGGGTTCGTGACCACTTCGAACGGGTCGGGCCTGTTCTGGGCGCACGACCATCCGTCGTCGCGACCCCGCCCGACGGGGCTCGAGGTGATCGCGCCGACCGGATTCGGCGGGACGTTCTCGGCGAGCCTTCCGGGCCAGCGGTGCCCGCAGTGCCAGACGGTGCTGCTTCAGCTCAAGCCGAAGCCGTAGCCGCGGCAGCGGACTCGCTGGAGACAGTCAGGCCCTTCGTCAGGAGCGACGGTACCGACACCCCGGATACCAGCTTCGGGGACCGGCCGACCGCGACCAGGTCGCGGAACAGCGAGGGTTGGTCCGACGGCGTGACCAACCGTCCTCCGACCGTTCCCCCTCGGATCGGCTCGGCGAGCTTTCCGTTCCGGATCCGATAGCCGATCCGGATCTCGCCGCCGAAGGCGGTCGTCGATCCGCTCGGCGAGGCCCAGCCGAGCTGCTGGACCCAGATCCCGTCCCGGGCCGCCTCGATCAGCTCGTCGTCCGAACCCCCGGAGCCCCCCGGGATCGAGATCGTGCTCTGGGCCGGCTGGAGCGAGTGCGTGAAGCGGTACCACGACGGCGGCCCGAACTGCGAGCGTCGGAAGCCGCTGCCGGTGGAGGTGCGACCGATCGCGCTCGCATAGGCGAGGTCGCACAGAAGGTCCTTGGTGCTCCCGTGCTGGACGAGCTGGCGCGACTGCTGGCCGACGCCCTCGTCGTCGAACGGACCGGAGCCTACCCCCCAGGGGATCAGCCCGTCGTCGTCAACGTTCAGGAATTCGGGCCCGACCACGGTCCCCTCGGGAGGCGACACCTCGTGGAGCCGACCGGCGCCGCTGAACTGGAAGCTGAGCGCGCCCGGGAGGATCCCCTCCAGCACATCCGCCGGAAGGATCACCGGTACCTGCCCGTTCGGCGGCGGGCCGGCGCGGCGGGCGTCGCGGGCGAACCGCGCCCAGTCGTGCACCTTCCCTGGGAGCTGCGGGGTCTCGAGCCGACGCTCGAGTTCGACAACCCAATACTCGCCCGGGGCAGAGTCGTCGTTCCCGCCCGAGTTCAGGATGCCGATCTCCGATTGGACGAACGCGTGCGCGTACGAGGCCGCCAGGCCAGAGGAGTTGGCGAGCGTCGTCTCGCTGAGCGTGACCTTGATCGAGCCGAACGTCACCGAGGTGCCGGGTTCCTGTTCGACGGAGTGCAGCAGCTGCGTCACGTGGCGGTCCAGCGCGGCGGCGGGGTCCTTCCACAGCTCGGGGTCCGCGATCTCGACCGCGCGCGGTTGAACGGTCGACGGCAGCTCGACCGAACGCGCCGGGAACTTCGTGAACTTCGCGTTCGCTTCCGCGTCGGCCGTCACCGAGGCGATCCCCGCGTCCGAGAAGTCCGTGGACGCCTGCAGTCCGTCGCTGATGGTGCCGTCGTGCGGCCGGAGGACCCGGATCCCGTACCCCTCGATCTGGACCGGGCCCCGGACCAGCTCGATTCGACCGGCGCTCAGATGCACCTCGTACTTGCGGCAGCGCTCCGCGAAGACGTCCCACGGGGCCGCGAGCCGCTTCAGCCGGTCCGCGACCCGGAACGCGGCGTCGGACTCGACGTTCGGAGCGGTCATGCCGGTCCCACCACCGCCTGGGTCAGCACGTACGACCCGCCGTCGCCGACCGGAAGATAATCTCCGTGGCCCTTGCCGCAGAACCCGGGGGTCATCTCGAAGTCGGACGCCCCGCTGATGCCTTTCACGTTCCGCAGGACGTCGAGCACCTTGCCCGAGAGCGCCATCGGGCCGAGGAGGTCCGTCATCTTGCCGTTCTCGATCCGGTGGCCCCGCGCGACCTTGATCTGCATCTGACCCCCGGCCGGGTCCTCCATCCCGCTGAGCCACCGCTCAAGGACGACCCCGTCCTTGGCCTCCTCGATGAGCTCGTCGCGGGTCCGGTCGCCCGGCTCGACGAGCGTGTTCGTCATCCGGACGAACGCGCGGTCCAGGAATCCCGCGCGTCGCGTGTTACCGGTCGGGTGGCTACCCATCGCCGCCGCGCTCTCCCGGTCGTAGAGGCCGCTGACGAACCGGCCGTGATCGATCAGCACCGTCCGCGCTCCGGGATGTCCCTCGTCATCGAACGCCACGGACCCCCACGCGCCGGGGAGCGACCCGTCGTCCACGAGGGTCAGGAACTCCGGGGCGACGGACTTCCCGAGCAGCGGCAGGAGGTAGGAGCGCTTCCGGACGAACTGGTCGCCTTCGGTGCCGTGGCCGAACGACTCGTGCGCGAACGTCGCGGTGACCCCCGGGTCGAAGATGACGTTCATTCGGCCGGTCGGGGGTTCCTTGGCGGAGAGCAGGCTCACGACGGTGGTGGCGACGTCAAGCGCCTTGTGTTGGTCCACTCGGTCGAGCAGCTCCTGGCCCCCGAGGCCGCCGGCGCCGAACATCTCCTGTTGGGTCTTTCCGTTCTCCGAGGCGATGGCACCGATGGCCAGATGGGTCCGGTACACGCGCTGGAAGCAGTTGGCCCCGGTCGAGTTGAGGTAGAGCCGTTCGCTCTCGCCCCACTGCACCTGAGCGAACGACACCTTGATCGATGCCGGTCCCCCAATCCACGAGCGCATCTCCTCGACCCTCGCCACGAGCTCTTCGGTGCCGAGGTCGTGCATCGGTCGACCGGGAGGCGTGTCCGCCCGGCCGACGGTCGTGGACGACTCTCCGGGGGGCGGGCCCTTCGACCCGGCCCGGAGCGCGGGAAGGAGGCCCTCGACCGCCGATCGAACCGACGCCGGGTCGAACGACGACGTGGCCCCCTCGACCCACCGGTCGCCTGCCCACGCTCGGAAGGCAGCCCCTGAGATCCGGGCCGGCCGCTCCGTGCTCCGCGACTTGGAGTCGACGGAGACCGTCTCGCCGTGGGTCGTCGCGGCCATCGACTCGGCGAACGGCGAGTGCTCGGCCAGCCGTCGCACGGCCTGCCGGAGAACCTCTTCGTGGTCGCGAAGATCGGGCATGACGGGCCCCCAGTCGCGCCACTCGGGTTAAGCATGACGCACTTCGGGCGGCCACCGAGGAGGAACCGCCGGTCGTCGCGACGAAGTTCCGCTCGTCCGAGAGAACTTATAGACCAGAGGGGTGGGCCATCGTCGTGCCCAATTCGAGACCGGTCCGGGAGTTCGGGATGGTCGGGTTCGACCACGTCGATCTTCGCGTCCGGAACCGGGACAAGCTGCAGCGCTTCTTCGTCGAGCAGATGGGGATGGATGTCATCGGCGAGGGCGCCGATCACGTGTACCTCGCGTTCGGCGACCAGGTCCTGGGTCTTCGCGACGCGAAGGAGGGCGAGACCACGTCCGGACTCGACCACGTGGCGTTCCGTGTCAGCGAGTGGACCGGGCTGAGGAACCGCGTTGCTCGGGCCCGGGTGGCGATCCTGGGGGAGAAGGAGCGGCCCGACTCCCGTTCGCTCTACCTGCGGGGACCGGACGGGCTGCGGCTCGAACTGGTGTGGCGCCCCGATCCGTCGGTCCACCTGTGCGGTCATCCGTTGCCGCCGCCGCCCGTCCCCGCGGCCGAAGACGACGCGGAATAGGGTCGGAACTCCGCGGTGGCGCCCCTCGGGAGGACCCGAGGTATCATATAACCCGAATACCGGGATTAGGCACTTTTTTAAGAACGCACGGGGGTCATTCGATATCCTCACGGATGCGGATGGCAGCGACCCCACCGGAAGCGTCAAGGAAACGGGCGGCCCGTGCCGCGGTCCCCCTAGTCGGCATCGCGGTCGTCGCGCTGCTCCTGCTGTCTTCGTCGCCGGCCGTACTGCTCGGGCCCGGGCTTCACACGACGGGGCCGATCGTCTCGGACAGCGCCCCGGCCCTCGGGGCGTCGCACATCACCAACCTCCAGACCAACGCGACGACCTGGCGGATCCGAGTTACCGAGAGCGGACTGCCGGCCGGAACGACCTGGCGCGCGACGGTCAACGGGACCACGAAGCACACGACCGCCTCGCTGAATACGTTCCAGGTTCCGAACGGTACGTACGCGTGGTCGATCACCAACGTCAGCGGCTACACCGTGAACCCGCAGTTCGGCAACGTGACCGTATCGAACGCCAACACGACGGTCTCGGTCACCTTCACGGCGATCGCCACGGACGGGGGTGGGCTCCTTGCGAAGTGGTGGTGGGTCGCCCTCGCCGGGTTGGTGATCCTCGTGATCCTGGTCGTGGCGGTCGTTCGGTGGCGGCGCCATAAGACGCCGCCGGCGGCCGAGTGGACGCCCCCGGAGTCCGCGACCACGGACCTGCCCCCGCCGCCTCCGCCGACGGACGAGGGGTCAACGGGGGGCCTCAGCCCGCCGCCGCCTACTTCCTAACCTTCGCGGTCGCCTGCGCGAGCGTCGGGACCGGGGTCAGCCAGCTCGTGTACCTCGGGTCCTCCCCGTGGATCGCCTTCGCGAAGGCCTTCAGGATCCCCGCCGTGATCGGGCCGGGGGAGGATCGCCCTACGGTGTAGTGGCCGACCTCCTTGATCGGGGCGATCTCCGCATACGTGCCCGTGAAGAACGCCTCGTCGGCGGTCAGCAGCTCGTTCACCGAGACGAGCTTCTCGATGACCGTGTAGCCCAGATCGGTCGCGATCCGGATGACCGAGTCCCGGGTGATGCCGAGCAGGATGTCCGACTCGAGGCCCGGCGTGTAGAGCTTCCCGTCGCGGACGACAAAGATGTTCTCGCCCGTCCCCTCCGCGAGGTAGCCGTTCTGGTCGAGCAGGATCGCCTCCTCGTACCCGTCCTTCATGGCGTCGGCGCCGGCGAGGTAGCTGTTGATGTAGTTCCCGGCGGCCTTCGCGAACGACGGGATGGCGTCGGAGTGGGGCTTGCGGAACGGCGAGATCTTGGCTCGGATCCCGGTCTCCGAAGCCTCCCCGAGGTACTTCTTGGCGGGGATCGCCGCGACCGCGAGCGAGACCTTTCCCTGGAGGTTCTTCACTCCGAGCGCCGGCTCGCCCCGGTAGACCAGCGGCCGAATGTAGGAGGGCAGCACCGCGTTCGCGGCCTGGACGTCCAGGATAGCCCGCTCGATCTGGGAGGGCGAGAACGGGATCTCCATGTGGTAGACCTTGGCCGAGGTGATGAGCCGGGCCACGTGCTCGCGCAGGCGGAAGACCGCCGGGCCGTCGACGGTCTCGTAGGCCCGGATCCCCTCGAAGACTCCCACCCCGTAGTGGAGCGTGTGGTTCAGGACATGGACCTGGGCGTTCTCGAAGTCGACCAGACGACCGTCCATCCAGATCTTTCGACCCTTTGCAGCCATCATCTTGGGACGCCCCCGAGGAGACCCGGAGTACCTCGATTTTAGACAACAGGGCCGTCGGATAAATGTCTACCCCGCCGTGCGTCGGCGTAGCAGCGTTCCGGGACCGACTCTTGCGCTCCGTTCGCGCCGGAACTCATGAGGACTGCTCGACAATCGTCCAAGATCGGGGGCTCGGGAGCCTACGCACTGGACACCCCTTCCGAATGGAAACCGGTCGATTTTCCGGTGCGGGACACGGGACCCACCCGATGGCGCGTTTGCTCAAGCGACGGCGTCCCGACCGAGGTCCTGACGGTCCGCTGCGCTCCCCGCAGTGGCGCCGGGATCGACCTAGTTCTTGACCGACCGACTCGGGGCTCGTCGGTAGTGAAGGTAGAGCGTGCCGTCACGCAAGGCTTGCGACTCGACGAGCTGGAAGTCCTGACGGCCGGGCGCGCCCACCGGGACCATGTCGCGCGGGCTGTCGGGTTTCCAGTTCACATGGAAAAACGGCTTGCCCTCGCCCAACAAGGTAGGGAACATCGCGATCACCAGCTCGTCCACGAGACCCCGCTCCAGAAACGCCTGTAGCACCCTCGGCCCCCCACCGATCACGATGTCCCTTCCCGGCTTCGATCGCAGGCGCTCGACCTCCTCGCGTAGGTCGCCGGCGACGATGCGAGAGTTCGTCCAGTCGGCCCGCTTCAGTGTCTTAGAGACGACGAGCTTCTCCGACCGATCGCAAAAGGCCGAGAAGTCCCGCTGAAACTTACTCGCTTCCGGGTCGTCCTTCCTCGCGGGCCAGTACTGGAGCCACTTTTCGTAGGCGACCCGACCGAGGATCAGCGTGTCGAACGTCTCCATGCGGGGAACCCACATGGGATCCGGTTCCTCGGGAGTGCCAGGATCCTCCTCATAGAGGGGGAACTCGGCCACGCCGTCCAGCGACATGAACATCACCGCGACCACTTTCCTCATCGTAGTCTCCGCTCCCGAGCTGCTCGGGTGTCGGCCGAGCGGTTCACCGTTACATATACCCAGGACGAACGACCTCCAGCGACCAGTTCGGATCGAGGATCCGGTACCGTCCGACGTAGGTACTTCGGCTCACCCGGAGTTCACATCTGCGCGACGGACGTGTGAGCGGGCGGCCGACGACCCGCGGCAGAATCCACATATGCATCTACATATGTGTGGCAATCGTACGGTTCGTGCCTCTCGTCGTTCGGGCCGGCCCGCCTGGAATCCGGCTCCTGGCCCCCGTGAGTCGAGCTGCCGGCCGCATCCCTGATCGACCCGTCCAACATCTTTCGGTAATTCCTGTGTAATGACAGGAGCGTGACTCACAATCCCAAGCTATGCTGTCGTTGAACAATGTGACACTTCGGGCGGCTCGAGTGCCCTGAAGACAAGACGAACGCCTGTCCGGGCGGGAATCCGACCCCAACAAGCACCGCACATGCCTCGGAATCGCGAATGTGCACGACTTTGGGCCGCGAAGGGGTGGGGTCAATGGCCAGACTTTGGACTCGATCCAGGGTTTACCTCGAGAAGTGCCCCCCTGGCGGTGTGTCGCATAACTGGAGTTATACGCCGCTACGTCAGAGAGCGGCCTCGGTGAGGGGGCATCCGCGGCGTGTCGTAGCCCCTTTTGCTTCGTCCCGAGCGACTAACACGTGAGAACCGTTACGTCGGCGACAGGCTGGCCCAGGATCTTGGCCTCAAAGGGGGGGGGTCCGGGCCACAATCGGGCCCGAACGTCGTTAGGACCAACACTAGGAACTAATGATGCGTTACTGTAGTGTCCAATGTCACGATTTCAGATGACGCGACACTTGAGTTTCGTCGCGCCTCTCGGTGGAGCCGCTCCTTTCGTCGTGATCCACTCGCCGCAGCCTGCCGCCGCAAGCGCTCCCCAGATCAGCGGCCCGTACCCACCGACGATGGATCGCATGGGCGCTCCCCGGGCCGCTTCCTCGACCGCGGCCGTTGTGATCGGCAGGACGGTGATCCGCCGCCGAAGGGCCACCAGCGCCCGTTGTCTCGCCGTCCGGGCTGCCTTTGAGCCCTGGGATGCGACTTGGTAGAGCTCGAACAGGTTGAGCTCGGTGGTCGCGAGCTCCTCTCCCTGAAGTGACCTCAGGAGCCGGCGGCTCGCCGGAGAACCGTGCAGGATCTCGATCAGTACAGGCGTGTCCAGGCCTTTCATCGGGAGCCTCCCCCCCGACGGGTCTGGGCCAATCGCCGAAGGTCCTCCGAGAGCCCGGAGCTGCCCCAGGCACCCCGTACCTCGTCGAGACTCCCACGTTGGTTCAGGAGACGGAGAAAGAGGGCGGTGAAGCTCTCGCCCGCCCTTTTTTCCTTCTTGAGCGCATCGTACACGGTTCGTTGCACGGCGACATTCCGCGAGGACATGTGTATGCAGATGAATATGTGGAGTATTTGGATTCGTGGCTGGATGCGATCACGGACCTGTGCCTTGCAGCGACCCGACCGGACCGGCCCGTGCGGGCCGTGCAGTCGCCGTCACCGATACGCCAGTCGTCGTCCCCACCACGGACCTGAGGCGGGGAATCGGAGGGCTGCGGCTCGCGGACGCGCCCATAGAGGGGTCACCGGTAGATCGGCACCGACGGGCCGCCTCTTCGAAGGAGCCCTGCCGCCCGGACGGAGGTCAAGGCGATCGCGGCGGCGACGTGTGCAG
>Ga0335074_10011670_pt1 | contig 12287 bp, 8 predicted proteins | sample Lox_Sample_23_FD_206715 | JGI IMG/M metagenome (GOLD analysis project Ga0335074, IMG submission 206715) | Soil microbial communities from Loxahatchee National Wildlife Refuge, Florida, United States - Lox_Sample_2.3 | ecosystem: Environmental > Terrestrial > Soil > Wetlands | place: USA: Florida...
GTCTGCCCGGCCGCCACGAGGGTCATGGACATAAACGACTTGAAACAGCATCGCGAAGCTGCGACGGTCACATCGGTGGTGGGCATCGCCCGTCGATCGCTCTCATTTTCGAAGGGTGGTCTCGGTAGCCATTGGCTCACTGGAGCAAGATCAAAGTGAGTGGCAGATTGAGTGGCAAAACCATGCTCGCGAGGGCCTATCTTGAGCTTGTGAGTGCTCGTGCGTGCTCGTGTTTTGCGAGGTCAGCTCGGTCTACCTGCGGTGACGGAACTTGACGTGGGTTCATGGTAAGGAGAAGGTCTACGGTTCGATTCCGTAAGGGGGCTCCAGGTTGTGGAGAATTTTCGAATCTAGAACCGAATACCTCACCTGCTGTGACTGGCACTCTGAGTGGCACGCGGCTCGGATGTGCAAGCCGCTGGCCAGGCATTTCTTAGATGTAGAGCGTCTCCTCTGGAGATAACAGGTCTGGGGTCGGGTGGCTGCGCGGACAGAACGGCGGCGAGATACTGGCTACGGTGGCGCATGGACAGCGTTTAGGAAGAAGGGCAGTCCGCGGTCTTGGGGAGGCCGACGACCATGCCGCACCGTCGAACAGTGCCGAACAAACGGCTCGGGGGCGCCATCGTTGTCACTCGATGTGACTAACGCCTGCCGGTGCTGCTAATCGCTCGTGTCAGCTTGGCTGACCGATCATGCGGATGAGCACGTCTCAGCTCTCGAAGTACTGACGCCCGCGAGGCAGCCAGCGATGACGCCCTTGCAGGAAGGGGAAGTGCAGCCCCCGGCTCAGGTCGCTGCGGCTGCAGATCGCGGCGCACGCCTTTATCCCGGTCCTGGCCCTAGAGGACTGATATGCCCGAACACCCGCCCAATCGCTGGTCAGCCTATCCCAGCCTCCTCAGCCCCGTGAGCGCGCATGCCGCCGGGTGATTCCCGCGATCCGCGCCGCTACGATCCGGTCCTTGTCTGCAGTCGCCACACCAGCATCATAGAACGCAGATTCGATTCTGATTAAGCACTCGGCGCGCCTTGAGGCTGATCCAGTAAGTATCTGCGTGGGGGCCGGTGCCCGGCAGCGGCCTTCCGTGGACCAGAGCGCCGGAATCCTTGGCATACGGTCGGGCCGGGGCAACCAGCTGTTCGGATACGCCCGGTTGGCGATGCCGCGGCCCTGGTGTCCGTGGCCATGAGAAAGTCCCCACTGGTGGCCAGGTCTAGGTCTCCGTTTTTGGCCAGTTAGAAGTCCCCGTTTCTCGCGTGTCTTGCCAGGGTCTGAGGGCCCTGTGCGGTGACGGTGTCGGTGTCAGCCAGATACCGGTCACCGCACAGGGAGCTTCTATTGAAGAACGCGAGGGAACGGATGGACATACTCGCCGCCTACCGGGAGGTGGGCAGTTACCGGGGTGCTGCGGTGATTTGCGGCACGACGCATAAGACGGTCCGGCGTGTCATCGTGGCGCATGAGGCCGGCGGCCGGGTTCCGGCGCGCCGGGATCGTGGGCATAACTATGACGACGTTCGTGCGCTTGTGGGTGAGCGGGTGCGCGCGTCGGCGGGGCGGATCTCGGCCAAGCGGCTGCTGCCGGCGGCCCGCGCCGCGGGGTATGGCGGGTCGGCGCGGAACTTCCGGCGGCTGGTCGCGGAGGTGAAGGCGGCCTGGCGGGCTGGGCATCACCGCGGCCGCCGCCCGGCGGTGTGGACGCCGGGTGACACGCTGGTCATCGACTGGGGCTCGCAAGGCGGGCTGCACGTGTTCTGCGCCGTGCTGGCCTGGTCGCGGGTGCGGTTCGTGCGGTTCGCCGCGAACGAGAAGTCTGAGACAACGCTGCGGATGCTGGCGGAGTGCTTCGAGGTGCTCGGCGGGGTGCCCAAGATGGTGCTGGCTGACCGGATGGGCTGCCTGAAAGCCGGCGTGGTCGCGAACGTGGTCGTGCCGACGGCGGACTACGTGCGGTTCGCGGCGCATTACCGGTTCCGGCCCGACTTCTGCCATGCGGCCGATCCGGAGTCGAAAGGGATCGTGGAGAACCTGGTCGGCTATGCCAAGCGGGACCTGATCGTGCCCGCTGCGCTCGTGGCCAGCGACCTGCTGGCGGCGAACCGGTCGGCGGCTGTGTGGTGCGCCGAGGTCAACGCCGCGGTGCACTCGGAGATCTGCGCCGTGCCGGTGGCGCGGCTGGAGCAAGAGCGCGAGCTGCTGGGTCCGCTGCCGTCGCTGCGGCCGGAGATCGGCGCCCGGCCGGCCAGCCGCAAGGTCGACAAGCTGTCGTGCATCCGGTTCGGGTCAGCCCGCTATTCCGTGCCGAGCCGGCTTATCGGCACCACCGTGCTGATCGCCGTGCACGGCACGAAGATCCAGGTGCTCGAGCCGTTCACCGGCGAGATCGCCGCCGAGCATGTGCTGGTCGCCCCGGGTGAGGCCAGCATCATTGATGAGCATTACGGGTCGGCCCGGCCGGACAAGCCGCGGCGCGCGCCGCGGCCCCGGACCGATAGCGAGAAGCAGTTCCTGGCTCTGGGCCAGACCGCTTCGGTGTTCCTGGCCGGCGCTGCCGCGGCCGGGGTTGCCAACCTGCCCCGGGAGATCAGCGAGATCCTCACCTTGCAAGCCGCCCACGGCCAGGACGCCCTCATCGCGGCCCTGGAACGGGCGGCGCAGTTCGGGCGGTGGCGGGCCGGTGACGTGCGCTCGATCCTGGCCGCGGCCGGCGCTGCGCCACAGCCCCGGCCAGCCGGGCAGGCACTGGTACTCACCTTGCCAGCCGTGCCGGTCCGGCCGCTGAGCGACTACGCCTTCGGCGGTGACCCGGCATGAGCACCACACCGCCGCCGCTGGCCGCCGACCTGACCGCCGGGCTGCGGCGGCTCAAGCTCGCCGCGATGCGCCGCCTGGCCCCCGAACTGCTGATCACCGCCCGCACCCAGCGGTGGAACCCCGAGGAGTTCCTCCGCACCCTCATCGAGGCCGAGATCACCTCCCGCGATGAGTCCAACGCCCGCACCCGGATGCGCCAGGCCGCATTCCCCGTCACCAAGACCCTCACCGAGTTCGACGTCACCGCCTCCTCCATCCCGCAGCCCACCTTCGGCTACCTCGCCAGCCTGGAGTGGATCCGCGGCAAGGAGAACACCTGCTTCATCGGCCCGGCCGGCACCGGCAAGAGCCACGTCCTGGTCGCGCTCGGCGTCGCCGCCGTCGAAGCCGGGCACAAGGTCCGCTACTTCACCGCCGCCGAACTCGTCGAGACCCTCTACCGGGCCCTCGCCGACAACTCCGTCGGCAAGGTCATCGACAACCTGCTCCGCAATGATCTGATCATCGTCGACGAGCTCGGCTTCGCGCCCCTGGACGACACCGGTGCCCAGTTGCTGTTCCGGTTCGTCGCCGCCGCCTACGAACGCCGCTCGCTCGGCATCGGATCGCACTGGCCGTTCGAGTCCTGGGGCCGGTTCCTGCCCGAGCACACCACCGCCGTCAGCATGCTCGACCGGCTCCTGCACCACTGCCACGTCGTGATCACCAACGGCGACTCCTACCGGATGAAACAAGCTCGAGCACGAGGAGGCCGAACAAGCAAATCCAGCTGATCAACCCCGAGGAACGGGGACTTTCAGCTGGCCACCAGCGGGGACCTCAACTTGGCCGTTGACACCCTGGCCAGCGCCGCCGTTATCCCTGCTGATAGGCGAGGTCAGCGCCGGTCAGGCCTTCCAGCGCGGAGCCCAGCTGATACGCCTCTGCCATCCGGCGGCTCAGGCGCTGGCGGATGGTGACCGCCAGGTACCTCGTCAGCAGCTGCGGCTTGGCGGCCAGGCTCTCGGCGAGTTCCTGCGCGCGCGGCAGTACCTGGTCGGGAGGAAGCACTTCGGCCACCGCTCCCCACCGTTCGGCCTGCTCTGCGGTGAACGAGCCCTGGGTCAGCGCGAGATAACGGGCCCGGTTGAGTCCGATGGCCTCCTCCCAGGCAAGGGCGATGCCGTCACCGGGCACGATCCCGAAGGCAAGGTGCGGAAAGTCTGAGAAGACGGTGGTGTCGGCGGCGATGACGATGTCGGCAAGCAGGGCGTACTCACTGTGGACCGAGGCCGGCCCGTTCACCGCCGCCACGATCGGCATCTCCAGGTCGACCAGGCGCTGCATTATCCGGCGGCCCTCCGCAGTCGTCTTGTCCCAGGCCGCTGGCTTGCTCGGATCGTCCAGGCTCTCCCCGTCGATCTCGGTCATGAACCGGTCGCCGGTGCCGGTCAGTACCAGCACCCGGTTGTCCCGGTCATCCCCCACCTCGTACAAGGCGCGCGGCAGATCGCTATGCATCTGCCCGGTGAATGTTGCCGGGCCGCCCTCGGTCTGGAACCTGAGCGTCAGCACGCCGGCCGCGGTACGGGTGAAGGCGAAGTTCTTGAACGCGGTGAAATACGCGGGCTCGGCCATCTTCATGTCGGAACTCCTTGGCACAAGCTGAATGAATCGCTGGACGGTATGGCGAACCGAGCGGTTCGACAAGGGGCACGCGCCGAGTCTGTCCAGGCTGCGAGCCGCCGCACATCGTCAAGATGGCTAGATACAGCGGCCCGGTATGGTGGCAGTCGGCGCCGGACGGCGCGGCCGGCAAGACACGGGCGCGTCGCCGAGTGCGCCGTTCTCGCCGACGGCGAATACCGCAAGCCCGTCGGGGTCGGGGTCGGGGTCGGGAGCGTTGGCGCGATCACGTGCGCCCGATCGTTCCGCTGTACCCAGAGAATGGGACTGCCGTCTGGATTCCTTGCGGGCATCTCATCGAGCCCGCGAACAGGAAGTGGTTGTCTGGCGTGAGGAGAACGCTGTTGGCGCCTTCAACTACCAGGCCGCTCAGGTCGGTCAGGTAATTGAAGGTACCGGACCCTGCGCCGCCGGTCAGGTGCCGTTCCACCTCGGCGATTTGCTCGTCTGGAGCGCGCAGGTAGGGGACAACCGTGTTGCGGGCCCGTTCGTCTGCATGTACAGATGCCCACCTTGCGGCTTGTGGCTCTTGGGCGCCTGCGCTGACATCAAGTGCTCACCTTCAGCGCGCGGACCATTCCACGGGACGATCTCCAGGGTCTGTGCGCCGCGGCGCTGCCCACATCGTCAACGGTCATAGTCCTTCACCGAATCTCGTCAGGCGTTGCCGGCTCGGGTAGTACGGCCGGGCCTCTTGGATGTCACGGGCCAGGCAGCCAGAGCGCCGCCAGCGACTCCGGCCATCAGGCACGCCGGACCAGACCAAGTCAGCCGGCGGCCTCCCTGGATGACGGCCGCTCACCGGTGGTGGGTTGGTATCGGAGGTCACGAACGTAGGCGCAGGTGACGATGCGTATTGGAGCGCTCCGCAAAAACTGTCTCCAAACCCGATGGCCGGTGCGCCTAATCATCTCCCCGCGAACCGTGCTGCGCTGGCACGCCAGCCTGGTCCGGCGGAACTGGACGTACCCGCGTCGCACTCCCGGAAGGCCGCGCACCGCATCGGCCATCCGCGAGTTGGTGCTGGAGATGGCCCGCGACAACCCCTCCTGGGGTTACCGGCGGCGGCTCAGTCCAGAAGTCCGGTCGCCTGGCCGACCTCGATCAGGTGACCGTCGGGGTCGCGGACGTACGCGCGGATCTCGCGCCCGTGATCCTTGGGCGGGGTCAGGAACTCGGCGCCCTTGGCCGACCACTCCTGGTAGACCTTGGCGATGTCCGCGACGCGCACGTTGAGGAACGCGCTGGTACGGCCGGGATCTGGTGGTGTGATAAGGGTGACGCCAGGCTTGTCGTCGGTAGGACCACCGCCGACGTTGAGCATCAGCCATGTGTTGGCGACCTTCATGACGACCGGGTCACGCTCCAGTACCACTTCCCCCCCGAACACTGATCGGTAAAACTCCCGGGAACGGTCCTGGTCGGCAACCACGAGCAAGTGGGTAATAACGAAGCCTTCCTCGGGCGCGGGAAAATCGTCCAGGTTCATGTGGCACCTCCGATTGGGCGAGACCGTATAGCCGGTCTCATACCCCGAGCCTTGCCGGGCTGCGGCGACCGCACCACGTCAATCACGATGGTGTTGGTCGGCGGTGGGAGTAGCCGGAGTCGGCCAGGACGTCGCCGAGCGGGATGCCGTCCTGCGGCATGGCGGTCAGGACGGGGGTGATGGCGGGGATGGGGTCGTGGCGGCAGGACGACAGGGTCATGCGGCGGGCGAGTTCGGGGACGGGCGGGCCCTGCTCGTCTGGCGTCATGATGGCGGCTGAGGAGATCGTGAATGGCCGGGTACGCCGCTGTTACGGGCTGACGTCATCTGGCGCTGGTGCGCTGCGGGCCGAGGCGACGCGGATGGCGGAGGCTGCTCGCCTTGTGATCGGGCGCTGCCGTCAGCTGGCGGCAGGCGGCAGCGCCCGGAAGGCAAGCCCGGCGTGACACCGCTGGAGCGCCGCTGCCGGAGGACCTTGTGAATTGGCTCGGGACGTGCGGACGGCCATGACTAAAGGATCAGGATGAATGGCGTGAAGATCGTCATGCCTTGACATCGGACGGTACGTGGCGTTCTACTCCCCTCCAGGAGGTGATCAAGGTGCTGCACATAGGACGCCGGGCCCGCCGCACGTGCACGTCCTGCATATCAGGTCGCGCCCGCGGCAGCCTGCTGTCCGGCTGCGGATGGGCGCATGCGATCGGGTGGAGGATCACGACGGTCAGGAAGCGAGGCGCGGTCACGACTGTCGCGCTGGCCTGTGTGCTGATTGCGGCTTGCTCGAGTCCGTCAGGCTCGGCCGGCAACAAGCCGGCGACGGGCGGCAAGGTGCAGCGCGGTGGCACGGTCGTCTTTGCTGCGACTCAGGGAGTGCCTCCTAACTTCATACTTCCGCTGGTGAGCGCCTCGTACGCGACCCAGACGAATATCAATGACTTCGAGTTTTTGATGTGGCGGCCCCTGTACTGGATGGGCGGGCCGGGCACAGTGGGCCTGAACGGCGCGCAGAGCCTTGCAGACCCGCCTGCGGTCGTGGCTGATGGAGCCAACACGAAGATCACCATCACGCTGAAGAACTACACGTGGTCGGATGGCACGCCGGTTACGAGCAGGGATGTGGAGTTCTGGATCAATCTGCTCAAGGCGAACAAGGCGAGCTGGTGGGATTACGCCCCGGGAGAGTTCCCTGACAGCATCGTGTCGGCTGCCTATCCGGGTCCGCATACGGTGATTCTGGTCATGAAGGGGAGTTACAACCCGGACTGGATCCTGAACGAGCTGTCCCAGATCATTCCGATCCCGCAGCACGCCTGGGACAAGGAGTCGGCGGCTGGAGCGGTCGGCAACTACGATCTGACGTCATCGGGGGCCGCGAAGGTTTTCGCGTTCCTGTCAGGGCAGAACAAGCAGCTGAGCACCTACGCGACTAACCCGCTGTGGCAGGTCGTCGACGGCCCGTGGAAGCTGAGCTCGTATGACCCGGCCAGCTTCGCGGCCACCTTCGTACCCAACCGGAAATGGTCAGGATCGCCGAAACCGTCGATCAGCCAGTTCAAGATCGTGACGTTCACCAGTGATGCGGCCGAGTTCAACAGCCTGCTGTCTGGCGGGCTGACTTACGGCTACGTGCCGGCGGACGACCAGCCTCAGGCATCCAGGCTCCAGCAGCAGGGGTTTGTGGTCCAGCCCTGGGTTCAGTGGAACATTAACTTCGTTTCGTATAACTTCACGAACCCGGCGGTCGGCCCTGTTTTCAGGCAGCTGTATGTGCGCCAGGCGATGCAGCATCTGGTGGATCAGGCGGCGCTTATCCACGCCACCATGGCCGGTTATGGATACCCGACCAATGGTCCTGTTCCACTGAAGCCGGGGTCGAAGTGGGTGTCTGCGCAGGAGAAGAAGGGCTGGTACTCGTATTCCCCGTCGGCGGCCAGGGCACTGCTGAGCTCCCACGGCTGGAAAGTCGATCAGGGCGGGACGACTACCTGCGCCCGGCCGGGATCCGGCGCGGATGAGTGCGGTGCGGGCATCGCTGCGGGCACGCCGATGCAAATTCAGTTCATTTACACCAGCGGCTCGCAGTCAGTGGCCGAGCAAGCTGCTGCGCTGCAGACCTCTTTCGCCACAGCCGGTATCCAGCTGCAGCTCAAGCCCGAGTCCATCTCGTCGGTCTTCTCGGTCTATTTCCCGTGCGCGCCCGGCAAGCCATGCCCCTGGCAGATGATCTATGACGGTGGCGGCTGGGGGTTCGAGCCGACCTACAACATGCCCGAGCTCGGGTCGGCTCTGGCCACCGGGGGCGTCTCGAATGCGGGTGGCTACTCCAGCGCGGTCAACGACGCTAATCTGCAGCGCGTCTACACCGGCGGCGCCTCGCTCAGCAACTTCTACGCCTACGAAAACTACCTGGGCGAGCAGGCGCCGCTGCTGTGGATGCCGGAGATCTTGCTCCAGGTCTCGGCGGTGAAGAAGAACCTCGAAGGCTGGTCCCCGCAGCAGCCGCAGCTCAACATCACCCCTGAGACGTGGAAGTTCGTCAGCTGACGCCGGCCTGCCATGCCGGCTGATCCAGCGCGCACCCAGTCCTCCGCAGCCGAGGCCATGGTGGCGATGAGCGACGGCGTGGAACTGTCAGTCACGCTGCGCTTTCCTCCAGCGGCGCCGGCTGGAGCTGCCGTGCCGGGAAGTTCCCATCCTGGCCAGCGGCGGTTTCCTGTTGTCCTGGACTGTCATCCCTACCGCAAAGACGACCTGTTCTCGGTACACGGCCAGGCGCTGTATGAGTACTTCGCCGTTCGCGGTTTCGTCACTGCCCGCCTTGATGTCCGGGGCACCGGGCGCAGCGGTGGCACGGTTCCTGCGAGCGAGTACTCCGAGACCGAGATCAGCGATTGCGTTGCAGTGATCGACTGGCTGGCCCGGCAGCCTTGGAGCAACGGGTCGGTTGGCATGTGGGGAATCTCCTGGAGCGCGATCAACACGCTGCTGGTGGCAGCCCGCCAGCCGGGGCCATTGAAGGCATGCATCGCGGTCCACCCCTCCGACGAGCTGTTCGCCCGCGACATCCATTACATCGACGGGCTGCTTCATTACGACCTCTACGAGCTGTCGATCGACCTGCTGAACGCGATCACGCCAGGCCCAGACTTCGCGCTCGGCGAGGAAGTGCTCGCTGACCGTTTTGACCAGCCGCCCTGGATGGCGACCGTGCTGCAGCACCAGTCAAACGATGGCTACTGGCGGAACCGGTCATTGGCTCCCCGCTACGACAGGATCGCCTGCCCTGTGTTCCTGGTCGGAGGTTGGTATGACGGCTACCACGAGTGCGTCTTCCACCTCCTCGACAAACTGAAAGTCCCGGTTCAGGCGTGTGTCGGCCCGTGGACCCACGTCCTGCCGAACATGGGCGGACCTGGAGATCCCGTCGACTGGCTGGCGCAGGCCGCCGACTGGTGGGACCGCTGGCTGCGCGACGACGCCCTGACCGAGCCGCAAACCCGCCAGCCAGAGCGGCGCGTACAGCTCTACGCCCGCAGCTGGCATCCTCCCGGCGGTGACCAGGCAGCCCTCACCGGCGCCTGGCGCACCATTACAGAATGGCCCGTTCCAGAAACGCGCAACCAGTGCTTTACGCTCAGCGGCGGGCGGCTGTGGGCAGACACCGGCAACAGCCCTGCAGTCGGTGACCATGCGGACGGGCCAGATGGCGAAGCTGAGATCATTTGCGTCGACTCGCCGCCGTGGATCGGCAGCGAAGTCGGCCACTGGTGGGGTGACCTGGCCGAGGACCAGGCGCCGCTCGATTCCCAGTGCGTCACGTTCGACTCGCCACCGATCACGGAGCCGGTCGAAATCCTCGGCGCTCCAATGCTGCGGCTTATCACCGAAAGCGCACCGGGAACACACTTGTTCGCCAGGCTGGAAGACGTCGCGCCCGACGGCCGGGTGACGCTGGTGACCGGGGCTGGGACCGCGGCTGGCCGCAGCGAAACCGGCTCGGCCGAGCTGCAGCTTGCGCTGCACTGGACCTCATGGCGGTTTGAGCCCAGCCACCGGATCCGGCTCGCGCTCTCCACCGCACTGTGGCCAATGTTCTGGCCAGCAGCTCGCACCGGCCCAGTCAGCATTCATGCAGGCGACCCAGCCACCGCGTGCCTGAGCTTGCCCATCCCTCCTCCGCGCTGGGGCACCAGCGAAGCCCCCCCGATTCTGCCATCGCATGGCCACGAGCCGCGCGGAGCATGGAGCAGACCCACCCCGACCTGGGATCTGGAACACCACGACCGCAGTGCCCGCCTGACCTGGGCGACCGGCAGCTCGTCGGACCTGGGATTTGCCACGATGACTTCCACCCAGCGCCTCGTCTTCTCCGTCGCGGGAATGCCTGACACCGAGGCGTCCGCAGCCGGTGACGCTGCCATAACTGTCGGCCTTCCCAGCCACGAACTGACCTGGAGAATCGACACCTGGCTGGACAGCGCCGGAGAAAGGTACAGCTTCCGGTTCCGCCGCCAGCTGATACGAGACGGCGAACTGATACGCGAGCGGTCCTGGGAATTCAGGATCCCGCGGGCCGCCAAATGATGCTGCTCACGCGGCTGAGGCTGAACCGGCTCCAGCGCACTGCGAGTGCAATGGTCTGGTACTGCTGTTTTGTCCTCAGAGTAAACGCACCGGGAAAGCAAAAGCAACGCGCCAGAGAATGCACAACGTAACATAGCGACACACGTGCAACTGACCTGGGCAGGCCACTCCTGCGCCCGCATCGAACAGGACAGCTTCGTGACCGTCATCGACCCCGGCGTCATCAGCAACCCGGACGCGGCCGACGGCGCGGACGCACTGCTGATCAGCCACCGCCACCTCGACCACTACGACACCACCAAGATCGCGGCCGCCTCGGCCGCGCGGCCCGGCCTGCCGATCTATACCAACCGTGAGGTCGCCACGCTCCTCGAGCAGTCCGGCGCCGCGACCGGCGCCCGGGTACATGTGATCGGCCACGGCGACGCGTTCGAGGTAGGCGGCCTGAACGTGCACTGCCCCGGAGAATGGCATGCGCCGATCTATCCAAACATCCCCGACGTGCGCAACACCGGCTTCCTGATCGACGGCCGCCTGTTCCATCCCGGTGACGCGTTCACCGACCCGGGAGTCCCGGTCGAACTCCTGCTGCTCCAGATCATCGGCTTCTACACCAAGACCAGCCTCTCGGCCGACTACATCAGGCAGGTGAAACCGTCCCGGGTCGCGTCCATCCACGACGCCACGCTCGACGCGACCGGCAAGGCCGGCACCGACGCCGTCTTCAGCCTCGACCCGCCGAACGGCCTCGGCACCGGCGTCGCCTACTTTCGCCCCGTCCCGGGCGTCCCGTTCGATTTCTGAGCTCGCCCGTGACGCTCCGCATTAACGGCCTTGGTTCCGTAACGCGGCGGCCCCGCTGGCCCTGGCTCCTGTCTGGGCGCCATGTCCAGGCCGAGGTCGAGGGCGGGGCTCGAGTGGGTCAGGGCGCCGACGGCGATGTAGTCCACGCCGGTTTCGGCCACCGCCCGCGCCGTCTCGAGGCGCAGTCCGCCGCTGGCTTCCAGCCGGGCCTGCGGACATTGGCGGGCCAGGCGCACGGCGGCGCGCAGGTCGGTCAGGTTCATGTTGTCGAGCAGGATGAGTTCGGCGCCCTCGGCGAGCGCTTCGCGCACCTGGGCCACGGTGTCGCATTCGACCTCGAGAGGGAGGTGGGGAGCGAGTGCCCGCACTGCCCTGATCGCCTGGGCGATCCCGCCGGCGGCCGCTACGTGGTTGTCTTTGATCAGCGCGGCGTCGCCGAGGCCCATGCGGTGGTTCACCCCGCCGCCGCACCGTACCGCGTATTTCTCCAGCTGGCGCAGTCCTGGCGTGGTTTTGCGGGTGTCGCGCACCGTGCACCCGGTGCTCGCCAGCGCGTCGGCCCAGGCCCGGGTCGCGGTGGCCACGCCGGACAGGTGGGTGAGGAAGTTCAGCAGGGTCCGTTCGGCGCCGAGCATTTCCCGTAGCGGCCCGGTGATCCGCAGCACCTCGGTGCCGCGGTCGATCCGGTCGCCGTCGCTGACCAGCGTTTCGGTCATGAACGGGGAGAGCGGAGGGAGAGCCCCGGCGGCGTCCATGACGGCGAGGGCGACGGGAAGGCCGGCCAGCACCCCGGGCTGGCGGGCGACCACGGCGACGGCGGCTGACGCGCCGGGAGCGGTGGTGGCGGCGGACGTGAGATCGGGCCCGTAGCGGAAGTCCTCGTCGAGCGCGCCGCGCACGGTCCGCTCGGTGTCGCCGGGATCCAGG
>Ga0335074_10011671_pt1 | contig 12286 bp, 15 predicted proteins | sample Lox_Sample_23_FD_206715 | JGI IMG/M metagenome (GOLD analysis project Ga0335074, IMG submission 206715) | Soil microbial communities from Loxahatchee National Wildlife Refuge, Florida, United States - Lox_Sample_2.3 | ecosystem: Environmental > Terrestrial > Soil > Wetlands | place: USA...
TTTCGACATCGCCGATGACGACTGGGTGCGGGTGTCGAGCCATGCCGGGCGGATCGAGGCGCAGGTCAAGTTGATCGACGGCGTCAACCCGGACACGGTGTGGACCTGGAACGCGATCGGCAAGCGCAGCGGCGCCTGGAACCTGGCCGCGGATTCGCCGGAATTCACCCGCGGCTTTCTGCTCAATCACCTGATTGCCGAGCTGCTGCCGGCGACGGACGGTGCGGCCGCCGGCGCCAACGCCGATCCGATCACCGGCCAGGCGGCATGGTATGACCTGCGGGTAGCGGTCGAGAAGGCGCGGCCGGACGAAGCCGGGCACAGCGCGCCGCGCTTTGCGACGCTGCGCCGGCCGCCTTCGATGGCCCGCGCACCGCAGACCGTGCGCTACGGCGCGCCCGCCGGCGACGGCGACACAAATCCGGAGCGCGCGTCGTGACCGACCTCCCCGGCGCAGCGCCGGGCCGCAAAAAGCTCGGTCTCGTCATCGACCTCGATCTTTGCGTCGGCTGTCACGCCTGCGCCACCGCGTGCAAGGAATGGAACACCGGCGGACACATGGCGCCGCTGCCGGATTTCAACGCCTATCGCGACGATGCCTGGGGCGTCTGGTTCAATCGCATCCATTCGTTCGAAGAGGGTGAGGGCGACGGCGCCCGCACCGTGCATTTTCCGAAATCCTGCCTGCACTGCGAGGATGCCGCTTGCGTCACGGTGTGCCCGACCGGCGCCTCCTACAAGCGCGCCGAGGACGGCATCGTGCTGGTCAACGAGGCGATCTGCATCGGCTGCAAACTGTGCTCGTGGGCCTGCCCCTACGGCGCCCGCGAATTCGACGCCGACGCGGGGGTCATGAAGAAATGCACGCTATGCATCGACCGCATCTACAACGCCAATTTGGCGCCGGAGGAGCGGCAGCCGGCCTGCGTCATCGTCTGCCCGACCAAGGCGCGCCTGTTCGGCGATCTCGGTGACCCCGATTCCGCCGCGGCGGAACTCGTCGCGGCGCGCGCCGGCGCCGACCTGTTGCCGGAACTCGGCTACCGGCCGGTCAACAAATACCTGCCGCCGCGCCGCACCCGCATGGCGCCGCCGGCATCCGCGCCGTCGTCCGTGGCCCAACCGACAGACGACGAGCCGACCGGGCTGCTGCGCTGGATCGACCGGCTGCTGTCGCGGTGACCCGAGGTTTCGCCAATTTGCCGCCTAGCCGCCGCCGACGGGTGCGGCGGGCGGCAGGTCTGGCCTTCCGCGATTCGCCCAAGCATCCGTCCGACGACAATTCCCGCTGGAATCGACAACGCAAGCCACGCGGCCATCGCAAGGAGCACAGTGTCCATAAAGATCATTCCGGCATGCTTGGCGGTTTTCCACGATTGATTATCGCCATCTGACCAACACGGGAATTTGCGCCGTTGTTCCGATTCTGGATCGGAAAAGGCCTAAATGACAAGCGCTGAGAAGGTAGATCTTTCTTTTTTGAGCGACGGGCAAGTTGAATATTTTGTAAATTGCGGGCTTTATCGAGAAGCGGCCGCGGCGTGCGCGACAACGGTGCTCCGATCGACGACGGCGCTGCCCGCCGCAGCGGGGTTGTGTCGGTTTTTTCGTGCGCGGCGCCGCTTTGTGCTTAATTAAACAGCCATGACCGGCCGTGAAACCTATCTCGATTGGAACGCGACCGCGCCGCTGCGGCCGGCGGCGGCGGCCGCGATCGGCGCGGCGGTTGCGCGTTGCGGCAATGCCTCTTCGGTGCATCGCTGGGGACGCGCGGCGCGGCAGGAAGTCGAAGCGGCGCGCGAAGCGGTGGCGGCGCTGATCGGAGCCCGTCCCGACGGGGTCGTGTTTGTCAGCGGCGGCACCGAAGCAAACCATCTCGCGCTGCTCGGTTGCGGCCGGCCGCGGGTTCTCGTTTCGGCCGTCGAACACAGTTCGGTATTGCAGGCCGCGGCCGAGGCGGAGCGCATCCCGGTCGGCAGCGACGGCAGCGTCGATGTAGCGCGGCTCGATGCCGTGCTCGCGGCCGATCCGCGGCCGGCCGTCGTTTCGGTCATGCTGGCCAACAACGAGACCGGCATCATCCAGCCGGTTGGCGCCGTCGCCGGGGTCGCCCATGCGCGCGGCGCCCTCGTCCATTGCGATGCGATCCAGGCGGCCGGGAAAATGCCGCTCGCCGCAGCTGATCTTGGCGCCGATCTTGTCAGCCTGTCCGGCCACAAGCTCGGCGGCCCGCCCGGCATCGGCGCCGTCGTCGCCATTGGCGATGTCGAGTTGGCTGCGATGATCCGCGGCGGCGGCCAGGAGCGCGGCCGCCGCGCCGGCAGCGAGAACCTGCCGGGGATTGCCGGCTTTGCCGCCGCGGCCGAGGCGGCGCTGACAAATCTTGCCGATTACGACCGCGTCAGGCGATTGCGCGACCGGCTCGAAGCCGCCGCCCTGGCGGCGGTACCCGGCGCCGTCGTCATCGCCGCCGCGGCGTCGCGGCTGCCCAATACGAGCGCCCTCGCGCTGCCCGGGATCGCGGCGGAGACGCAGGTCATCGCGCTCGACCTCGCGGGTGTCATGGTCAGCGCCGGGGCGGCGTGCTCGTCGGGCAAGGTGGGGCCGAGCCATGTGCTGGCGGCGATGGGTGTGGCGCCCGAGATTGCCGCCGGCACGATCCGGGTCAGCCTCGGCTGGACGACGACCGAAGCGGATATCGCGCATTTTCTCGACGCCTGGACGGCGCTGGCGCGGCGCGCGGCGGGCGTCATGACGGCGCGCTCGACACGATCGATGCTGGCGGAAACGGCGGCGCTTCCTACATAAGTTCGCTGCAGGTTGGGAGAACCGGTGGGATGGCGGCAAAACAGGCGATGATGGTGACGGACGCGGCGGCCGAACGCATCCAGGCGCTGCTCGCGCGCCGCGGCAAGCCGTCGGTCGGTGTGCGCGTCGGCGTCAGGGCGCGCGGCTGCTCGGGGCTCAGCTACACGCTCGAATACGCCGACGAGAAGGGCCGGTTCGACGAGGTGGTCGAGGACAAGGGCGTGACGATCCTCGTCGATCCCAAAGCGATCATGTTCATCATCGGCACCGAAATGGACTATGTCGAAGAGAAGCTGCAGTCGGGCTTCGTGTTCCGCAACCCCAACGAAAAGGGCCGCTGCGGTTGCGGTGAAAGCTTCCACGTGTGAAGGTGCTCGTCATGCCGGCTTGACCCATCATCTCCAAGAGGTCCGCGGGTCTGGCCGGCGGATGTCGGTTGTCTAGGCGCGATGCGATTTACCCGATGAAACTCTTTCAGATCGAAGAGCCGGACGGTGCGCCGGCCGACCCGGACCTGCCGGGCGTCGCGATCGGCATCGACATCGGCGGCGCGGCGGCGCAGGTCGCGATCGCGGTCGGCGGCAACGCGGTCGTGCTGGATGACCGCGACGGTTTTGTATTGGACCTGGCGGTGCCGCCGCCGACGGCAGGCCCTGCCGAATGGCAGGGCCTGTTCGAGGGCGCCCGGCTGCGCGCCGAGCGCGCGCTGGCGCAACCGGCGACGCACGCCGTCGTCGTCGCCGCCGCGCCGCTTGATGCCGACGCCACAGCGCGGCTGCGCACCGCCGCCGCCGCCGCCGGCCTGGCGATACTGCGCCTTCTGGGGCGGCCGGAGGTCGCCGGCGAAACGCCCGTCCTGGCTGCCGCGGCGCTCGCCGAGGATCTGGCGCCGCGTCCTCCCTCGGCGTGAGCGGCCCATGCCGAAGATGGTGTTCATCGAGCGCGACGGCACAAGGCGCGAGGTTGCGGCGCCGCTCGGTCTTTCCGTGCTGGAAATCGCCCATCGCAACGACATCGACATCGAAGGCGCCTGCGAAGGCTCGCTCGCCTGCTCGACCTGCCACGTCATCGTCGATCCGGAATGGTACGAGCTGTTGAAGGAGGCGAGCGAGGACGAGGAAGACATGCTGGATCTCGCCTTCGGTCTGACGGCCACCTCGCGGCTCGGCTGCCAGATCATCATGAGCGAGGAATTGGACGGGTTGACGGTGCGCTTGCCGGCCAGCACCCGCAACCTCCTGCTCGGATGACGGCGGGCCTGTTCCGGCGGCTCGCCGCCGCCGCCGGCGAGGCGTGGCCTGCCTACACGCGGCACGAATTCGTGCGGCGCCTCGCGGCCGGCGACCTGCCGGAAGCGGCCTTCCGCCGCTACCTCGTGCAGGACTACCTGTTTCTGCTGCATTTCGCGCGCGCCTGGGGCCTGGCGGTATACAAATCCGACACGCTCTCCGAGATGCGGCGGGCGCAGGCGCTCGTCGCCGCCACGCTCGATGTCGAAATCGGCCTGCATATCGAATATTGCCGCGGCTGGGGCCTGTCGGAGGCGGCGATGGCGGCCGAGAGGGAGGCCGTCGAAACGATCGCCTACACCCGGTTCGTGCTCGACCGCGGCCTCGCCGGCGATCGGCTCGACCTTGAAGCGGCGCTGGCGCCGTGCATCGTCGGCTATGCCGAGATCGCGAGGGAGCGCATGGCCGACCCGGCCACCCGGCTGGCGGGCAACCCGTACCGTGAGTGGCTCGACATGTATGCCGGCGCCGAATACCGGGAGCTGGCCGCCGCGACCGCGGCGGCGCTCGACGAGCAGTTTGCCGTGCGCGGCGGCGCGGGCCGTTTCCCGGCGCTGTCCCGCTGCTTTACAACGGCGACCCGGCTCGAGGCCGATTTCTGGCAGATGGGCCTCGCCGCGGCGCCGCGATGCTGACCCCGCGGCTCGCCGACATCGATCTGCCGGGCGACCCGGCGCGACATCGCGTTGTTGTCGCGATGTCGGGCGGCGTCGACTCGTCGGTGGCGGCGGCGCTGCTCGTCGCAGCAGGGTATGACGTTGTCGGCGTCACGCTGCAGCTTTACGACCATGGCGCCGCCGGCAGCCGCAAGGGCGCCTGCTGTGCCGGGCAGGATGTGCGCGACGCCGCCGCCGTCGCCCGGCGCCTCGGCATGCCGCATTACGTGCTCGATTACGAGGCGCGCTTCCGGGCGGCCGTCATCGAGGATTTCGCCGACAGCTACCGCCGCGGCGAGACGCCGATTCCGTGTATCCGCTGCAACGAGCGCATCAAATTCCGCGACCTGTTGGGCATGGCGCGCGATCTGGCCGCCGCCGCGCTGGCGACCGGCCATTACGCCCGCCGCATCGTCGGGCCGGGCGGGCCGGAACTGCACCGCGCCCACGACGTGACGCGCGACCAGAGCTATTTCCTGTCGCGCACGACGCGCGAGGAGCTGGAATTCCTGCGCTTTCCGCTGGGCGGCCTCGCAAAGGCGGCGACACGCGAGATCGCGCGCGATCTCGCCCTGCCCGTCGCCGACAAGCCCGACAGCCAGGATATCTGCTTTGTGCCGCAGGGGTCCTACGCCGACATCGTCGCGCGGCTGCACCCGGAAGCCGCCGCGCCCGGCGATGTCGTCGACGAGCAGGGGCGCGTTCTCGGCCGCCACGCCGGCATCGCGCAGTTCACCGTCGGCCAGCGCAAAGGCCTCGGCATCGCCGGCCCCGAGCCGCTCTATGTGCTGCGCATCGAAGTTGCGACCCGCCGCGTCGTCGTCGGGCCGCGGCGCGCGCTCGACCGGACCCGCGTGCCGCTCGCCGAGCTGAACTGGCTCGGCCCGCCGCTTGCCCCCGGGGTCCGGCTGCCGGTCAGCGCCAAATTGCGCTCGACGCAGGCGCCGGTCCCGGCGACGCTCGACGCCGACGGCGGCGAACTGCTCCTCGACAGGCCGGCTGGCGCCGTCGCGCCGGGCCAGGCGGCCGCGCTTTACGACGGCGAGCGGCTCCTGGGCGGCGCCTGGATCCGCCGCGCTTGACCGCCGCCGCGGCGCCCCCTATATGCACGGCCGCCGCGGCGGGGTAGCTCAGCTGGTTAGAGCAGGGGAATCATAATCCCAAGGTCGGGGGTTCAAATCCCTCCCCCGCTACTCCCGCTAAATCAATTACTTAACGAAAACCAAGGCCGCTTCGGCGGCCTTTTTCATGTCGCGCGCCCGCGACACGATACCGAGCGTTCCCGCCATTTTCCGACGGCTCCGAACCGCTCCCTGCGACATGAATGCGACATGGCGGCCGAGCCAAACGCGCACGGGATAAGGGTGCCGCCGCGGTGTGTCGCAAGGGCTGCGACATGCTCTAGCGCGCTATCGTCTAGTGCCGCACAACGGCAGACAGTACTATATATTGCGGTTGGGCATTGTCGGGGAGAGACAGAGGTGGACGCTCAGCCGCGAGGGGGGGCCGACAAACTGCTGCCAGCGGTGCGTCAGTACCTCGAAGCGCGTTTTGCAGCTTATGAAAATGCCGCTCGGCTCCGAAGCCCGTCGTTAGACTTTCGCGCCGCCATCGCCACGGCGGTGGCCGACTATCTCGCCGCAACGGCAAGCGACATGCGGCCTGTAACGAGCCGACAGCGGCAACGAGAGCGCGCGAAAGCGCTTAAGGCTGCAAAGCGGCGGGCAAACCGCGCCGCCGGGGTGCGCCGGACAGCGGCACCGGCGGAACGAGCAAAGGCGACAGCGGAATATGATCGCGCGTTTGCCGCCTGGCTGGCGCTCGCATTGCGGGATCGCGAAATTCCCAGGACCAAGCCGGTGCTGACGGAACTGACAAACTTGATCGTGGCAGTCGCCACAGCCTATTCCGCGGCCACCGGCAAACCCCCGGCGATTGGCGGATCGGGGGGGCATTTTGCCCGTTTATTGCGGGCGCTCGCAAATGATCTGGCACCGATCGTGAAATCGCAGCCGGCAGTGCCCTGGTCTGCCGATCTCGTCCGGTATGCGCGAACGGTCATCTGAAAACTGGCGGCTTTTTGTCCCTTTTTGTCAGCTTTTTGTCCCTATCTCCCGATAACAAGCGGCGCTAGATTGTTGCTGCTCGCAGCGGTTTGCGAGCGCTCCAACACGGAGGGTCAAATGGACACACCGCAAGACGCGTGCCGGATTGGTGACGATCTGATCTGGGGTGCAGAGGCGATCGGAATGGAACTCAACCTGCCGGCGCGGAAGGTCTATTACCTAGCCGGGCAAGGTCATATCCCGATCGCGAAAGTCGGCGTGCAGCTCGTCGCATCACGACGCCGGCTGCGCGAGTATTTCGTCACCGCCGCCTAAAAGAAGGGAAGGCTCGCTCATTGAGGCAGCAAAACGAAAACGCCGCCCCGGCGATGGTAGCGGCGCTCCCGAAATCACGAAAAACCAAAACCTTATAACCGCAAAAACCGACACTACGCAAGCGCCGACGCCACCGTCGCCCAAGGTGTGGCGATGACGGGCATTTGGGCGCACGCCGCGGGCGTGCTGGTGCGCGACCCGGAGCGCCGCAGCGGTAGCAGGGGTGACTTTGCTATCGCCACGCTGCGGATCGGCAGCGCGGATGCGGTGCAATGGGTCAACGTCATCGCATTCGGCGAGGCCGCCGACCGTCTGTGGACGCTGCATGCCGGTGACGGCGTGTCGGTCGCCGGGCGTGGTGAAATAAAGACATGGACAAGCCGCACCGGCGAAGCGCGACACGGGTTGTCGGTCGTCGCCTCGGAGATCGCCGCGGCACGGCCGCGCCCGCGGGACGACACCGCGCGGCAGCCGGCGCGTGGCAGCATGTACCGACAGCCCGCACAACCGACGCCGAGCAACATCGGGCCGGAGCTCGACGACCGTCTCGACGACTGGCCGGCGGGTGCGCCATGACGCCGCTCGAAAGCGCGCTCGCGTATGTGACCGAGGGCGTCCCCGTGTTCCCATGCCGAGAGGCCGGCCCGGCACGCAAGCGGCCATATGTGCCGCACGGCTTTCACGATGCGACCCGCGATCCGGCCACCGTCACCAAATGGTGGACGACCTGGCCGAACGCGCTGATCGGGACGCCCACTGGCAGAGTGTCGCGGCGTTGGGTGCTCGACATCGACACCAAATCGGACAGCGCCAACGGCTTCGACACACTCGACGATCTCGGCCATTCAATCCTGCCGGATACCCCGATGGCACACACGGCGAGCGGCGGGCTGCATGTCTATTTCGATGCCGGCGACCGCGAGCTGCGCAACAGCGCGGGACTGATCGGGGCCGGCCTCGATGTCCGCGGCGACGGCGGCTATGTCATCGTGCCATCGCCCGGCAGCGGCTATATCTGGGATCCCATCCTGAATTTCGACACGGTGGCGATGGCACCCGCGCCGGAATGGCTCTGGCCGCATCGACCGGCACGGCCGACCATGCCGCTACCGGCGGCTGCGGTTGGTGGACTGTCACGATATGGAGAGGCCGCGATCGAATCGGCATGCAATGCCATTGCACGCGCGCCGAGTGGCGAACAGGAAAAAACGCTGAATGCCGAGTGTTTTGCGATCGGCACCGCGGCGGCAGCGGGTCTCTTGCCGGCCGATATAGCGCTGCGCGCGCTCCTGCGTGCCGGACAAAAGATGGCTGACCACGACGCGCGCTGGCCATGGCGCGCAGAGGAAATCGAGGCAAAGGTGCGACGCGCCTTTGGCGCGGGCCTGTGCCATCCGAGGGAGACGCGCCGTGCCCTGGCTGGATGACGACCCGGAAGCCGAGGCCGAGCGGCAAAAGTATCGCGACGCCACCAAGGGACAGACGCCCCTCGAAGTCGCGGATGCGCGGCCGCCGGAATACAGCGACGAGGCGCTCGCCCTGCGGTTCTCGGCGAAGCACGCCGATGACGCCCGTTATGTTGCGTTGTGGGGGAAATGGTTGCTGTGGGATGGCAGCCGGTGGCGCCTCGATCAGACAATGCGGTCATTCGATCTGGCGCGTGCGATTTGCCGCGTCGCCAGCGCCGAAATCGACGAACCGAAAAAGGTGAAACTCGCAGCCCAGGTCGCCAGCGCGAAGACGGTGGCGGCGATCGTCACCCTCGCTCGTGCCGACCGGCGCCATGCTGCCCTTGCCGAGCAATTCGATGCCGATCCGTGGCTATTCTCCGCCGGCTCGGCGACCGTCGAATTGCGTTCCGGCACCGTTCGCGAGCCGCGGCGAGAGGATTACTTCACCAAACAAGCGGCAGTGTCGCCGAGCGGTGACTGTCCGCGATGGCAGCAATTCCTTACCGAAATCACCGGCGATGAGGCCGAACTAAAAGCCTACTTGCAGCGCGTCGCTGGCTACTGCCTTACGGGTGTCACAACCGAACATGCGATGTTTTTCTGCTACGGCACCGGCGCGAACGGAAAATCCGTCTTTATCAATACGATAGGCGGCATATGGGGCGATTATTCCGTGACGGCGCCGATGGAAACATTCACCGTCACCAGGGGCGACAGTCACCCGACTGATCTTGCAATGCTGCGCGGCGCACGCCTCGTTATCGCCCAGGAAACCGAGGCCGGACGCCGCTGGGCGGAATCGAAAATCAAGGCACTGACCGGCGGCGACCAGATTGCGGCACGATTCATGCGGCAGGATTTCTTCAACTTCACGCCGCAATTCAAGCTGTTGATCGCCGGCAACCACAAACCGGGCCTGCGGGGCGTGGACGAGGCAATCCGTCGCCGGCTGCATCTGATACCGTTCGCGGTCACGATTCCGCCCGAACGGCGCGACCCGAAGCTGCCGGAAAGGCTCCGCTTGGAATGGCCGGGCATCCTGCAGTGGGCGATCGAAGGATGTCTGGAATGGCAGCGGATCGGCCTGGCGCCCCCCGCCGCCGTCCGCAACGCGACCGCAGAATATCTCGCCGGCGAGGACGCAATCACAAATTGGATTGACGACTGCTGCGAACGGGATCGCCGCGCGATGGTCAAGCGCAGCGCCTTGTTTGAGAATTGGAAAACCTGGGCTGCGGCCGCAGGTGAATTTCCGGGGCGGCAAAAGGAATTCTTCGCCGCGCTCGAAAGCCGGGGATTCGTCCAGCATCGCGAGCCGGGAACCGGGCAACGCATGTTCCGCGGCCTCAGCCTCAAGCCGGCCGATACCCTGCTGTGACAGGTTGTGACAGGTCCTGACGTTATCGGCGTCACGCGCGCGCGCACGCGTGAACGTGCATATCGTTAGAACGTGTCACAACCTGTCACAGCGTCGGGTGCGGAGGGCGGAGCCGACGGCCGAGAACCTGCCAACCATGGCGGCCTTCATCAGCCTGCGCTCCGTGGTCGAATGCTGCGGCCGCGGGGACGATCGCAACCGCACTCCGCGCGGAAGCTGGGCGATACATTGCGGGACGCTGGCGGCAAGCGACGTGCGCGATGCAGCTGGCTGCTGGGCCACGCCAATGGGTATGATCAACCCGTGCGGAAGCAGGGCTTGCCGACCGGTCACGCCGCCGCATCGCCCCCGCCAGCGACTTGCGCCGGCCGAGCGCTGGCCTCGGCGCGCGGTAGACGGCGCAGTGTGGTCGCGGCGGCATGGAATGTGTGAGCGTCGGCGCCGCATGTTGCGGCGGTGTCCGTTCTGCCGGGCCGCCATGAGACTAGCGGATTGTACATCCGCTTATCTGTGCATACCACATTGATATAACTTGATAAAATGATCCGTGTCGCAGTTGTGTTGCTGCCTCTGATCGGCGCTTCGACCGGTCGCGTCGCGATAGAGGCCGCCTCCGCCGCACCCGATCGCGGCCGCATCGACACCGTGACAAGGCCGCCGCCCCACCCCATCGTCAGCGGCAGCCATTGGGGACTGTCGCGCTACCGGACGCGGCCACCCCACACCTTCCCCGCCCCGGGATTGTCCTGGATTGCACGCGTGATTTGTGCGCCGCCGGAAACGGCCTCCCGGCGGCGGTGGCCGTCATCTGACACTGGCTGGCGTGGTGCCCTGGCCGCGCGGCCGCGAGGCGGTCACGAGGCGGTGACGAAGCGGCGTTGTTTAAGTCGGCCGCCCGCCGTGGCATGTCGTATTCAGTCCGCGCGCGATGAGTTCGCGGATTGCCGCGTTTTCGGACGCGATGCGCGCGCCGAAGCGGAAATCCCGGATGCGCTCCAACAGAGCGGCATCAAGTGAGATCAGCTTGCGGACAGGATGCGTTTCCGGACGTGCCATGCCGGCACCATATCAAAAATATCGCTGGCAGTGGAAGTGAAATTCGATTACGGTGGCACTGCCAAATGACATTTCATTCGAGGTTCCCTCCTGGCTCTCATCGAGATCGACGACGCCGAACTCGGCCAATTGCGCGCCTATCAGCAGATGTTCGACAAGCTCGGGAAAAGCAAAGATCGCCGAACACTGTTGAAGCTCGTAAAAGAGCATTTCCCGGAAACTGCCATTCCCGAGATTGACGCGGCGGCGCCCCTGGAAGCGCGGCTTGGCGAGATCGAAAAACGGCTCGCCGACCGCGAGGAACAGCGCACCCGTGACCGCGCCGAGCGGACGATCGCCGAGGCGCGCGCCAAGCTGCGCGCGGATGGCTGGGACGATGACGGCATCGAGAAAATCGAGTCTTTCATGCGCGAGCGCTCGGTGCCGGATTACGACGCTGCCGCGGCCTACATCCGCTCCACGCTGCCAAAAGAAGCCCCGCTGCCGTCAACGTTTGCCGGCCAGCGGATGAATTGGTTCGCGCCGCCCAAGGAAGACGTGGACCATGCGCTGCTGATGAAAAATCCGCGCGCATTTCAGGACCAAATGGTCTCGAAGTGGCTTGGTGAGCAGCGCGGGCGGCGCGGCCAGTGATGACCGAGCATGAGCGGCGGCAAGCGGCGCTCGACGCGCACCCCGTCGGCCGGCCGTTTTCCTTTCCGCCGCTCGAGCGGCCGATGCCGGAAAACGCGGTGCGGCCGGTCGCGATGGCTGAGGTCAAGCCGCTGCTCGAATCGTGGGCGTTCGAGGCGATCCGGCGGAGATTCCCGCGCGCGATGGCGGCCGGTGTGCGGCAGATCCTCATGAGCTGCACCGGCGCCCGTGACACGTCGATGTGGTTACGGCGCACCGACAGTGCGATCGGTCTGTTCGTCGTATTGCGAGACTGCTTCGAGCCGTCACCAACGGTGGTGACAAAATTTCTCATTCACGACGACGCACCGGACGAGGCGAAACGGATCGCCGAGGCGGCGCGCGAATGGGCGGCGACAATGAAGGCTGTCGAATTCAACGGCAAACGGCTCTAGGCAGGGCAGCAATGACACCGGACGAGCTGGCCTTGGCCGAGGAAATCTGCGCCGACATTGCCGATAATTGGGACCTCGCGCGGCCGCTGTTCGTTTCCGATCCTGAGTTCCGCGATCGGCTCGTGCGCATCGCCGCGGTTGTGGCGCTCCATGCGCCGGCGCAAGGCAACGCGTGATGCGTGCAATTTTGGCGGCGATTC
>Ga0335074_10011672_pt1 | contig 12286 bp, 6 predicted proteins | sample Lox_Sample_23_FD_206715 | JGI IMG/M metagenome (GOLD analysis project Ga0335074, IMG submission 206715) | Soil microbial communities from Loxahatchee National Wildlife Refuge, Florida, United States - Lox_Sample_2.3 | ecosystem: Environmental > Terrestrial > Soil > Wetlands | place: USA: Florida...
GCGCAGGCCGGCCAGTACAGGGCCGGGCTCTGGCGGAAGGATGAGCAGCGCCCCCTCGGTGAGCTCGGTCCGGAGCAGCCCGGCAAGGCTGGGCTCGTCGCCTTCCAGGGCTTCGACGCTGAGCATGAGCACCTTCCCGCGTTCGCGCAGCGTACGCGCGATCGCGGACAGGATCGCTCCGAAGTAGTCGTCCAGCAGGTACGGGCAGCGGACCGCGACAAGGCCGGGCAAGGGGTGGTCCCGCAGGCGCCGACGGCGGGCGGTCAGCCCGTGGCGTTCGATGGCCTCCAGGACGACGGCGCGAGTCTGCGGCGACACGCTGGCGCTGCTATTGAGCACCCTGGACACGGTCGCGGTGGATACACCGGCCTCCCGCGCGACATCGACGATGGTGGCGCGCTGGTGCGAACCAGAGTCCATCAGCGAAACCAAATTGAAACTTGCATGAAAGAAACTCCCCACCCTTGACAGCTCAGAGCATAGTTTTACGCTGAAAATTACAGCATCAAACACATGTAACTTACATCGCGAGAATACCGCCGAAGGAGCGCCATGGCGAACCGAACGAAGGCAGGACGTAATCTCACACGCCGCTGGCGTCCGGTCTGGGCCGTGGTCGTGGTCGCGGCCGCCCTGGCGACACCGGTGACCGCCGTCGCCAGCTCGGGGGCACCGCGGACGGCCCGCCCGGCCTCCGGGTCGTCCGCGGTGCAGGTCTGGACGACGACGACCTCCAGTGCCGACACGCTCGCGCTGCAACTCGCGGAGGAGCCGGACCTCGCCTTCGGGGCCGAGACCTCCTCGGCCGACCCGCAAATCGCCGTAGACCCGAGCACGCAGTACCAGACGATCCAGGGCTTCGGCGCGGCGATGACCGATTCGTCCGCGTGGCTGATCGACCACTCGCCACAGCGGGCGCAGATCATGAACGACCTGTTCGGCCAGTCCGGTGCCGGGTTCAGCTTCCTCCGCCTGCCCATGGGTGCGTCGGACCTGTCGCTCAGCAACTACTCCTACGACGACATGCCGGCCGGCCAGACCGACCCGAGCCTCGCGAACTTCTCGGTGGCGCACGACACCGCGTACATCATCCCGGTGCTCCAGCAGGCGCTGTCGCTCAACCCGGCACTGGAGATCGACGCCGAGCCCTGGAGCGCCCCCGCCTGGATGAAGAACGGCGACACCTTCGTAGGGGATTGCTCCGGGACGGAGAACTACCTGAACCCCGCCTACTACTCCGCCTACGCGGATTACTTCGCCAAGTTCGTCTCCGCCTATGAAGGCACGTACCACATCCCCATCTACATGGTGGCAATGCAGAACGAGCCGCAGAACTGCAGTTCCGGCTATGCCACCATGAACCTCGACGCGACCGGCCCCAACCCCAACGAGGCCTCGTTCGCCACCTACCTGCGCGCCGCGCTGGACTCGGCCGGCTACAGCAGCGTCAAGATCCTGGGCTACGACCACAACTGGTATGGGCCGAACGGCCAGCCGACCACGTACCCGCAGCAGCTCATGGCCGCGAACCCGGCCGACGTGAACGCGATCGGCTACCACTGCTACTCCACGCCGAGCGGCGTCACCGACCCCTACGACGTGCAGACGACGTTCCACGACGCTTACCCCGGCACGCCCATCTACTTCACCGAGTGCTCGGGCGGAGCGTGGGCGACCAACCAGGCCGGCAACCTGACCTGGGAGGCGCTGAACAACGTCATCGGGCCGATGCGGAACTGGGCGGTGGCATCGGAGTTCTGGCCCATCGCGCTCGACCCGCAGTCGGGCCCGAACGTCGCCAACTCGAACGGCGGCTGCGGTGACTGCCGCGGGATGGTCACCGTGGACAACTCCAGCGGCACGTTCACCCTCAACGAGGACTACTACGTCTGGGCGCAGTTCTCCAAATTCGTCCAGCCCGGCGCGGTGCGCATCGGCTCACCCGACCTGGAGAGCTCCGACCTGCCCAACATCGCGTTCCGCAATCCCAACGGAAGCATCGCGCTCGTCGTGCTGAACGATAACGCGTCCTCATCGCAGACCTTCCAGGTGACCTCGGACGGGCAGGGGTTCACCTATACGCTGCCAGCCAGTTCGATCGCGACGTTCACCTGGTCACCCTCGGGCTCGGGCGGTGCCAGCACAGTCTCCCCGCTAGGGGCATACTGCGGAGCCCCGGTCAGCGGGAGTCCGCTTACCCGCGGCGGCTGGACGGCCAGCACCAACACGGCGGCCAGCGGGAGCGACGTGGCGTCAAACGCGATCGACGGAAACCTGGCCACCCGGTTCAGCTCGGACGCTCCGCAGGCCGACGGCATGTACTGGGAAGCGGACATGGGCTCGCCGCAGACCTTTAACGAGCTGCAGATGCAGGTGCCGAACTCATCCGGCGACTACGCTCGCAGCTACGACCTGGAGGTATCCGGCAACGGCAGCAGCTGGACAACGGTGGCGGACTGCACGGGAACCGGCGACCCGGAGGTGGTCAGCTTCCCGCGGCAGACCGCGCAGTACATCAGGGTCGTGGTGACCATGCTGGCCGACGGCCTGAGTACCAGCACAGGCAACTGGTGGTCCATCGACGAACTGAATCTGTACAACAGCTAAGGCGTTCCGCGGCAGTAATCTGCCGGTTCCGTCCGGCCTCCGGCCCCGGATATTTCCGGGGCCGGAGCGCGGAGACAGGACGACTGGCCCTCAGTCGGCGTTCAGCGAGTTGTCATCCTCGAAGAAGCTGGTGTTGTAACCGTCGCCGAGAGTTTCTACACCGGTGAACTTGATGGTGACCGTCTGGCCGATGAACTGGGACATGGAGTAGGAGTGCTCCACGTACCCGGTGCCTTCGTTCTGATTGGACAAGGTGCCCAGCGTGGCGAGCACGGTGCCGCTGGAGTTCAGCACCTGAGTGGTGAACGTGTCGTAGGCCTCGCTGGTCGGGTCAGTGGAGTCGATGTAGAGCCAGAACGACAGCGTTGCCGTCGTGCAGGTGGCCGGGATCGTGACGGTCTGGGCGAGCGTGTCGGTGTGCGCGCCGTGGTACCCGTCTATCCACGCGAGATACGGGTCGGACGACGGGTAGGACGGGTGACTTGACGAGGCGGCGGTCAGCACGCCTGAAGAGGCCGTCCACGGCGAGAGGCTGCCGGTCTCGAAACCTCCGTTCTGGATCAACTGCTGCGGGCCGCAGCCGCCGCCGCCGGTCGCGTTGATCGTCCAGCTGAAGGTAGCGCTGCCGCTCGCGCCGGTGGTGTCGGTCGCGGTGACGGTGACGGTGGAGGTGGCCGCGGTGGTGGGGGTGCCGGAGATGAGGCCGGTGGCGGAGCTGATGGACAGGCCCGCGGGCAGGCCGGTGGCTTTGTAGGTGAGCGTCTGGCCCGATGCGGAGTCGGTCGCCGCTATCTGCAGGCTGGCGGCCGTGCCGACGGTGCCGGTCTGGCTGCCCGGGTTGGTCACCGTCACCGTGTTGCCTGTCGTGCCGACATTCCAGCTGTAGGTCGCCGAACCGCTGGGCCCAGTGGAGTCGGTGCCGGTCACGGTCGCGGTGTAAGTACCGGCGGTCGCCGCGGTGCCTGAGATCACGCCGCTCGTGGAGTTGATGGAAAGGCCCGTGGGCAGGCCGCTCGCGCTGTAGGTCAGCGTGCCGGTGCAGGTGTCCTCGCCCTGCGTCTGCAGGTAGACCGAGCTGCCGACCGGAGTGGTCTGGGTGCCGGGGCTGAAGATGGACACCTTGTTGTTGTCGGATCCGGTGAAGTCTCCGTCGAACGTCGACTCAAGGCCGTCGACCACACCGGAGTCGCTCGTGATCAGGCCCAGCTCACGGTTGTCGTTGAGCGAGTTGCTGGAGAAGTTCTCCGAACCTACGAACGCCTTGGCGGTCGAGTAGCCGTAGTCGGCGATGACGGTCTTGGCGTGGATGTAAAACCCGGTTGATGACGAGTACCCGGTCACCGTGCCGCCGGCCGAGGTGATCTTGCCCAGCTCCGAGCTGTAATCCGACGGATCCTCGACGACGACGCGCACGGTTACGCCCCGGTTCTCGTCGGCGACGATCGCGTTAACCAGCGTGGTGTCGCTGAATTCCTCCTGCTCGATGTCGAGGCTGTGCTGTGCTCCGTCGATCAGATCCAGCAGGTGGGTCTGCGAGTCGGTAGGCGACCACACCAGGTTGTCGCCGTCTGACGGGGTGATTGAGGTATGCGCGTAATCAGCATTGAAGACCGCCACAATCGCCGCCACATCATTGGCGTCGGTGTCGAATACCCCGAAGTCGCGGGACGTAGCATAGTACGTGTTGTCGAAGTTGCCGGTGCTGATGTAGGACTCGTCGTTGTCGACGGTGATGGTCTTCTGATGGGTATATGTGAAGGATGTGGACGACCAGACCACTCCCACCCCGCCGGCGGTCAGGAGGTTGTAGGCCGCCATGTTGTAAGACTTCTCCGCCTGGTCCAGGATCACCCGGACGTCGACGCCCGCCTTCTCCCGGCTGACCAGGTCATTTTCAAGTGTGACATCGTTCAGCTCGTAGATGGTCACGTCGATAGAGCTGGCCGCCGAGTTGACGAAGTTGTAGATCGCGTTCTCGCCCTGGTCCGGGAGTATGAGCAGGGAGAAGTCGCTGGCGGCGTGGGCAGTGCCGGCGCCGCAGAACCCGCTCATGGTGAGGAACGCGGCTGTGGCGACGGCAAGTGAGACACGGCGCATGCCGGTCCGGGGCATACCGACCTCCTAGTGCTGGATCAGACCGTAGATAATGACCCGATCAAAACCATATAGCGACATGGCTAATCATGATAGAACTTTTAGTTTCCATCAGATTACGCTTTGCATCTAGGAAATACTCGCCGGACACGCCGTGTCGCGGCGTGGGTGCCCGTCAGGTTGGTTATGAGCCCCCCTCCAGGCACCCACGCCAGGCCGGCCTCCAGGCATCCACGCCAGGCCGGCCTCCAGGCATCCACGCCAGGCCGGCCCCCAGGCATCCACGCCAGGCCGGCCCCCAGGCATCCACGCCAGGCCGGGCGGGTGCTTAGCTGATATGTATGCAGAACTGGCCGCGGCTAAGGACCAGGGACTGCTTGGCGCAGCTCAGCTTGAGGTGGTACTCGCCCGGGCTCGGGTTGAAGGGGTTATACATCGCGGGTGAGGGTGTTATCCACCCGCAGTAGCCGCCGCCGCTCAGGTTGACCACCTGGTCGTCCGAGCCGACGGTCGCTGTCCCTGTCGCCTGGTATCCGGCGACTGCGAACGTGTTGTCCACCTTGAAGGGCGTGTCCCGCAGGTCGATGTTTCCTACCCCATTGGCGGTCTGCGGGCTCGCGCACGACATGGCGGCTCCGTACGGCATGCTCGTCACAGCAGTACCGCCCTGCATCAGCGAACCGGTGGACGTCGCGAACGTCAGATCGCCGATGTCCACGGTCAGCGTGGCGGGATCGATGCGGAGCCTGGTGAACGTCGTCCGTACGTTCGTACCCGGTGACGCGCCGCCAGCGGTGTACTGCGAGAAGTTCTGACCCGCCCCGGTCATCGCGAGGTTGATGTATTCACGGGGAGTCCCGGTCATGTCGTAACAGAACACCGTGAATAGATTGCCGTTGTTGTAGAGTATGTAATTCCCGTCCTTGGCGAGAGGGTTTTGGTGGTGAATATCCTGGCACGTGCCTGGAATCAGCGGGTCGGCGGCATGTGCCGTGGTAGCGCCCGCAATGGGCAATGCGATGGCTAGGGCCAGGACAAACGCTGGCCGACGGAACGAGAATCTGGGCATGAGTGCTCCTGTCCTTTTTACGCCCGGCGCCATGGCCGGCCGTTTCCGCGGTCTGTTTACCCTTTGAAAGCCAAAAGAAAACAAGGCTTCTCGCCGCCGCATATTATGGGCGCTAAGAGCGCATTTATTCGGTCGCCGCGCTAATCGCTGCCCACTGCCCTCCCGGCGCCCGTGCCGTCCCCGGCGCCCGTGCCGGTTCGGTCCCGATTTAACGTTCTGGCACACTTTCCGGGACGCCGTCTCCGATGACATCGACGCCGCGGGGCCGGTGAACCGCCAGAACGGGCACAACACCCGCACGGTCAGCGATTCCGGCTATCGTGTGCAGTTGCACCCATCATGGGGGGTGTAACTGCACACGCTCATTCGATAACCTCCCCCATTCAGCGGGATGACACAGATGCACCTTTCGGGCGGCCATGGCTGGCAGCCGGTCTCCCCTGTAAGTTTGCCATAGCCATTTAACGTGGAGTTTTACCGCATCGTGGAAGGTTAACCGTCGTATACGTATGACAGACGCACACGAAGCGGTAATCCTCCACGTTATTTTCACGCCGAATGGTGGTGCGTCGTTTGGAAACGTTTCAAATTACAGCAAGGCGTATTTGCGGGCGTAGTGAACCGGTGCCTCAGCCAGTTACGTGCCGGTTCGCCCGCTTGCCGCCGCCGATGCTGGCGGCCCGGCGGGCGATGCTGGCGGCCCGGCGGGCGATGCTAGCGCCCCCTGAACCTGATTCCTTCGGCGTCCAGGAGATGTCGTGCTAGCGCCTCGACGCTTTCGTGCGGGGGTGCCTCCTCGCCGGTCGTGGCCGCGGTCTCCAGGTAGTCCACGTGCCCGAAGCTCTGTTCCGCCTCCCGGGCGATATTTCCCAGATCCATGCCATCGGGATCAACCACCATCTCGCGGACCGAGCCGAACTGGGCACGGACTCGCGTCCCGGCCAGCACGTCGGCCTTGGTGACCACGAAGGCGAGTCGCATGGCGTGCCCCTTGCCGCCCATCCGCCGGATCTGCTCGCGCGGGAGTTCGTACGCCAGCTCGACTCCCGCCCAGTCTGACCGGATCGCGGCGTACTCGCGTTGCTGATCCGCGGACAGCCGGGCCCAGATACCGTCGGCGGCGAGCGGGTCGGCGACGAAGACCAGCGTCTTGGCCTTGTCGAGGTAGCGCATCTCATCGAGCCGGTCCGGCCGGTAATGCAGTTCGCCGGCCGCGTCGAACAGGTAGATGTTGCGTTCGCTCGGGCCGAAACTGGCGCGCAGGACGAGTGCTTCCGGCGATCGAGGCGTGGTGGGCCCGGGGCTGCCAGTTATCGACATCCGGGCCCGGAGGCGCTCGATCTCATCGCGGTTCGCATCGTCCGCGGGCAGCACGGTCCCACCGGTCTCCGTGGCCAGGTCGCTGAGCGCGCTGGTCAGCGTGTACATGAGCTGGGTTTTGCCGGCCTTGATGCAGCCGAAGAACGGGATCACTATCTCCGCCAGCGGGTGGGCCCGGTCCCGGATCCGCGAGATCTCGGTCGCGGCCGGCCTGGCGCCGGTCACCGGCAGCATCGCCTTGGCGAGGCGATCGGCCGGGACGATGTACCGGCCGCCCATGAGGCGCAGCAGGCGTTCGGCGATCAGCGCGAACGCGTGGCTGTCCGGTCCGATCAGGTGGTCGCCGGCGATGTCCTGACCGGCGAGCAGCGCGCGGAAATCGCGAGCCTGGCCGAAGTGCACGTCCAGGTATGTGGACACGACGAGCAGCACCCGCACTATGTCGGACCGCCCCAGCTGCTTGAGCAGCAGTTCCCGCACCTCATCGGTGACGAACTCGTAGTGCACCGCATCGGGATCGGTGTCCGTGCCGGGATCGGCTCGCCGCAGCAGACCGCCCAGGAACACCTCCGCGAGCTGAGACTGCCGCGGTGTTTCTAGCATCTTCTGCTGGATGATCTGGATCACCGGCAGGCTGATCGGCGCCGCCGCGGCGAGATAGGAGGCAAGCTGGAAGGCCTCGGGCGATGCGCTCGCGCGGAACCGCTGCAGGACCTGCCGGGCATCTGACGATCGCCGCGGCGCCCGCCCGGCCCCTGGCGTGCCGAGCTGGGCGGACGAATCCGGTCCCGGATGGCAGAGCACGGCGAGCGCCGACACGCCGGCCGGGGCCGACGTGCCGACAAGACTGCTCCACGACGCCAGCCACGCCGCGTCGAGTTCCAGGACCGGCACCGGTACCGTGCCCGTGGCGGGGAGGGCGGGCTCGGCCGTGGTGCTGACGGCGAGCCGGGCGTTCGGCATGCCCGGCCAGCCGGCGTGCAGGGTGACCGGGACCGGACGCGCGTGCGTGTATGCCCATAGCCGCTGTGGTAGCGGCTGGATGATCGCCACCGGCTGGTGCGTGCCCCAGCCCGCGAGCATTCGCTGGGCTGCCCCGGATCGCCAGAGCGGGCCGACGCAGTCGCTGATCACCATGATCGCGCGCCGGCCGGCCGGGTCGGTCAGTTCCCCGGTGCTGCGCGGCGGCGCTCCCGGTCGCCATCGCCGCACGCTAGGCCGCGACGGATCCCGCCCGACGCGGTCCAGCACCCAGAACCGGACGTCGCGGAAGGCGCCGAGCTGCTCAAGCACCTCGCGGAACTCCCTGGTCAGCTGGCGCCAGATGGACATGGACTCGTATCCATCGACAACCACGGCGAGCTCGAGCCACCGCTCGGGCGCTGCGCGCATGGCCGGAAGCCACAGGCCGCCGTCGGCGATCTTGTCGGCCGTGGCCTGCTCGTCGAGCTGGAACCGATGCCGCGAGGGCGTCCGGCGTTTCAGCGGGCGCAGCGCGCGGCCGAGGCCGAGCCGGTCGGGCAGTGCGAGCGCCGCTGGCACGCGCACCGGGGCGGCCTGCCGTCCTACTGATGCCGCTGGCCCGGGCAGGTGGAGGGTATGGTCCTGCTCCGGCGGCCGGAGCGGAACATCCGGTGGCTGCCCGCGGACATCCGCCCGGGCCGGCGACGGCGGCTCGGCGGTCGGCGGTGACCGGGATCCGCCGTCGTGGCCATCGGCCTGCGACGGCCTCGGCCTGACCCTAGGCGCCAGCCACAGGATGTCGCGGATGTCCTCACTGGTCGTGTCCGGGTGGAGCTGCCGCAGCAGGTCCGCGAACTGCTGCACGCTCATCCGCGCACCACCTCGTCACTGCCCGTCGACAGAGGTCAGGTACTGCAGGACCGACCGGATCAGGCGCTCCTTGTCGCCGGCCCACTCCTCGTGGAACGCCAGGAAGATGGCGTTGAGCAGCTGATCGGTGGCGAGATCTCCGCCTGAGCGCCGGTTGATGAACAAATCGATCAGGTTCCCGCCCTGCTCCAGCCCGTCGTCGCCGAGATGTGCCCGCACGATCGCCTCGAGCTGGTCGCGACCGGGGACCTGCAGCTCCAGCTGCAGGCAGCGGCGTTTGAACGCCGGGGGGAAGTCCCGCTCTCCGTTGCTGGTGATGATGACCAGCGGGAACTCGGCACACGTGACCTTGCCCCCGATGATCGGGACAGTCTGGGTGCCGTCATGCGTCAGCACGGGTGCTCGCGGCTGTTCCGCGGCAAGCCGGAACAGCTCGGGGATCTCGTACTCGCCTTCCTCGAAGATCGTGAGCAGGTCGTTGGGCAGGTCGATGTCGCTCTTGTCGAGCTCGTCGATGAGCAGCACGCGGGGCCGCCGGTACGGCAGCAGCGCCGTGCCGAGCGGCCCGAGCCGGATGTACCTGCCGATGTCTGGCGCCGGCCGTTCGCCGGACCTGCGGGCCAGGTTGGCGTCGTGCGGGCTGGAAAGGTTGGCGTCGTGCGGGCGGTCCAGGTTGGCGTCGTGCAGGCGGGCCAGCGCGTCGTACAGGTACAGGCCCTCCAGGCGGGTCGACCGGCTGGTGATGGGCCATCTGAGCACCGGGCCGAGCCCTAGCTCCATGGCGACGTTGTACGCGAGGGTAGATTTGCCCGTCCCCGGCTTGCCGGTGATCAGCAGCGGCCGCCTGAGGTAGAGCGAGGCGTTGACCAGCTCGACTTCCTCGTCGCTGGCCTGATACGCCCGGGAAAGGGCGCCCAGGCGCCGCTCGGATGCGTCGCTCGGCCCCACGGGGGGATCCAGGGATGGGTCAGCGGCGAACATCCGCCATCTGGGCGGGGCCGGGAGTTCCCACGGGTGCGGCTCTCCGGTGCCCTGGTATATGGGCCATCCGGTCATATGTCCCCCAGGTATTGCGGCGCGTCCAGCTCGAACTCCTCGGTGGTCGGCGGATGGCGGTCGGCGTCGTCCCACAGCAGTGCCAGGGCGGCACCGGCTTGCCGCATCTCCCTGACCAGTCCGGGGAGCTCGGCCAGGGTATGCCCGGAAAGCTTCTTGCCGAGCCTGTCCCGGAAGGCAAGCCCGGGACAGGGGGTGACGGCTCCTGCCGGGTTCCGGTGCGGGCACCGGGTGTGTGGCCAGACCACCACCGGTACCCGGGCGGCGAGCGCCTCGCCCAGCTCATGCCGCCCCTCGGTGACCGGGTGCGGCGGGAATGTCAGGCCCACCGAGATAACGTCGTCCGCGAGCAGCTCCGAACGCAGCCCTCCTTGCCCGCATGGCGCGTCGGCGCAGGTGATCCACCGGGAAAACGGGCCCTGCTGCCCCCGCCTGGACCTTCCTACCCGGTTCCACTTCCGCTGCCAGCGAGGCCACAGGTCAGACGTGTCCACCCGGGCGCTATCCCGCACGACAACCATGTATTCCTCGCCGAGGGGCACGCCCGGCTCGCTCGTCTCCCAGTCCTCGACCGCGTGATCGAGCAGGTTCCGGGGAAGGAAGAATTCGAGCATGATGTCGGGCACGAAGCCGGGCTGACGTAGCTGCTTGATCGCCTTCTGCAGCTGCAGGACCACATCCTGCTTGATCACATCGAGGCTGGCCGGCTTGTCCCTGGTCTGGCACTGCACCGGCGGACGTCCGCCAGTGCAGAGCCATACGCGCAGCACATACTCCGCGTCGGGGTTGGGCCCATGCGGATCGAGCTGGAACATGAGCGTGGTGGCGTGCTCCGCGTCGGCCAGCGGGCGGCGCGAGTACTGCTTTTTCCAGAGCGCCGCCAGCTTCGCCCGCTCCTCGGTACGGCCATCACGCCGGCTGGCATCGATACGATCGGCCAGCAGGTCGCACCAGTCCCGCGCTTCCCGGCTGACCTGACGGCTTCGCTTGCGTACCGCCACCTCGTGAGCCAGCACGATCATAGGATGAGACTGCTCGTCAGTGCGGCGATCCTCGAGAGCGCGGACCAGGCCACTCGCATCGGTAAACTCAACCGCGCTGTCGTCGCCGGTCGCCAGCTGGTAGTACATGGGCAGGAACTCCGGCTCGACCACGGCGTCGACCCAGGCGACAAACCGCAGGTGGTCATCGAGCGCGAGGAACTCACCGGGCAGCTGCCGTCTCACTTCCTCGTCGAACAGCCGGGCAGGCCCGGAATTGCTTTCCAGGAAGATGACCGCCGCGGCCAGGCTGTGCAGCGCCCCGGCCTGGGCCGCCGCCTGGCTGATGGCTTCCAGGCACACGAACGGGACCTTTCGGGCCTGAGACAGCGACAGCTCGAACCCGTCATCCCGCATCTTCGCCAAGATCATCTGCCGGGAGAGGTCGTCCGCCATCGCCGGCACCTGGCCCAGCATGTTGGCCAGCCGCCATTTCACCCCTCTCTCCGACCCGGTCAAGAATTCGCCCGCTCCCCGTGCGGTTCGGCTTCGACGGCGACACCGAGTTCCAGGATGAGGTTGTCAAGATCGCGCATCGGCAGTGTGCCCCCGTCGAGCAACCGGATCGTCTCGATCAGGTCCCGCATGCCGTGTTCGTGGACCGAGCAGGTCAGGACGAGGCTGTACACCTGCACACGAGGCACCGGGCTGCGCGAAATAGAATGGCGCAGCGACTCCGGCAGCATGTTCAAGATGGCGTTTCTGGTGTCGTTATCGGAGACCGCTGGTATCGCGAGCAATCCGTTGGTGATCCGGACAAGTGTGTCGCGCGGAAACTGATACACCGGGACAGGCACCTGCCGCCACTGCTCAAGACCGGCCAGGATCATGTCGAGCTTGGCGGCGATGGCCTCTTCCAGTTCCACAGTGCCGTCCGAATTGAGCTGGCTGACCAGCGGCCGCAACGCGGAAAAGCTCAGCGCGGTGTCCTTGATGCACTGGATGGCGACCTCGGCGAGGTCCGTCCGGAGCTGCTCGGCGTCGACCCCGATCTCGTCGAGGAACGACCGGCCGCCGAGAGCAACGGCGGGTTCGGCCAGCGGCGCGATCTGCTGCCGGACGGCGTTGATAAGCGCGGTGCGCACTGGGGTCCGCCCGTCGAGGACCAGGACAGGCGGCGCGCTGAACCGCTCGGACAGCGCCCGCTCCAGCTGATCGCGAGAGCTATCCGGCATGCCCTCGCCTGAGCCACCCGGCATGCCCTCGCCTGAGCCACCCGGCATGCCCTCGCCTGAGCCACCCGGCATGCCCTCGCCTGAGCCACCCG
>Ga0335074_10011673_pt1 | contig 12286 bp, 11 predicted proteins | sample Lox_Sample_23_FD_206715 | JGI IMG/M metagenome (GOLD analysis project Ga0335074, IMG submission 206715) | Soil microbial communities from Loxahatchee National Wildlife Refuge, Florida, United States - Lox_Sample_2.3 | ecosystem: Environmental > Terrestrial > Soil > Wetlands | place: USA...
AACCCTCCGGTAGTAGCCGCGCCGTATAGCCGGCCGGGCGCGGCGAAAACTACGCCCGCGTGAGGCGCACCGCCGTCATCTGCTAACTGGAAGTTATACAGGATATCTTCGGTCCAGCCGCTCTTGGATGGAGTTAGTGCGAACACGGTGCCTTCGCCCGCCGATCCACCAGCCGAGGTCGTGCCGTAGAGTGCGCCGGTTCCGCTCGGATTGAACGTCAGTCCCGCAACCGGATTGGCGCCGTCTGTGCCGTTGCCGAAACTGTAGAGCACCTTTTCCTTGCCGCTTTTTGTGACTTCGAAAATCGCGCCGCCGCCGTAAGTTCCACCGGAAAAAGTTGTCCCATAGAACAGCGTACCGGCGGAATTCATAATCAAGCCGGCGATTGGGTTAGCGCCGTCTGATCCGCCGGCGAAGCTATGCAGCACGGTCTCATGGCCGCTGCTATCCACGGTGAACACCGTGCCGAAGCCTTTTGCTCCGCCGGCAGGTCGTACCGTAAAGGTTGCCGTGGGAGTCCACCAGCAGGCTAGATTCCGGAGTGCCACCGTCTGCACCGCCCATGAAACTGTATAGCACCTGTTCGCCGCCGGCATCCACCTTGAAAACCGCGCCGTTTCCGTACGCTCCCCCTGAACTGGTGGTGCCGTAGAGATTTCCGGCTGAATCGATGGCCAGGCCGGCCAGCGGAACACCGCCATCGCTGCCACCGGTAAAGCTGTAAGTGAGATTGAGAGTCTGGGCTCGGGATACCGCGGCAAATGCCGCCAGCCCGATTGCGCAGACCAGCGCCGGCACACGCGTACCGGCAGCCTGATACGACTTGGGTTGCATCCTGTTCCTCCGATGTAGGAATTGCGCGGATCGCGCCCCGATACTTTCCGTGACTGCGTTGGCCGCCCAACTGGCGCGATGTGAGCGATATTAGCACTGCCGGAGCCCTCCACACAATTGGCCGCAAGTTATAATCTGTTCCATGAAGCGACTCGCACTGCTCGCGTTATTTTCGTCCCTGGCCTTTGCCGAAACCTGGAATGGCACGCTGGTGGACGTTATGTGCAAGAACAAAGACCTGGCCAGCCACACCACTAAGTGTGCTTTGGGATGCGCGAAGAGCGGCTATGGGCTGGTGCTGGCCGACGGTAAATTCGTAAAGTTCGATGAAACCGGCAACGCTAAAGCTCTGGCTGCGTTGAAGGCCACCAAGAAAGAGAAAGACCTGAAAGCCAAGGTTACCGGCACGCTCGACGGGGACACCGTTCAGGTGGAGACGGTCGAGCTCCAGTAGCGTTTCCGGATCTCCACCCAGGCGGGAAACACCTCCGGATTCTCCAGCCAGACGAGCATCCACTGCACCATTTCGTCCTTCTGCGCCTTCTTCTCGGGCGAGATGCCGGCGCGCCGGCTGAGAAAACGTGCGCGATCTTTGGCCGCAATCACTTGCCGCCGGCAATCGCGCGCCCGCTGCCGGTCACCACCGGCGGCCGCTTCTTGATAGAGCAGCAGCATGTCGCGCAGGTCCTGCTCCAGGTCCGCGAAGGAGTGCTGCCGGATGCCTGCGTAAGGCTGCGCAAACGGCAGGCCGGTGTCGCGCAGCAGATCGCGCAGATAGCTTTCGGAAACCGGCGCCAGCGCGCTCAACAAGGCTAGCCATTCTGCTTCGCCGATGGCCGTAATGCGCCCCGCCGCCAGCAATTCCCGCAGCGTCCGTTTGCGCGATTTTGGTCCAGCCTTCGCTTTGGCCATACCTTCAGGCATGCGGTTCCAAATAGCGCGGGAACCGGCCCAGCAGCCCGCCGTAGAGCACATGCCCCGCCACCATGGGGGCCGGATGGGTGTACAGTATTATGAGCGGATCAAAATTCCGCCATAGCAAATTAAACGACAGGTAATACCAGCCGAGGCCCACCAGCATTCCGATAAGCGTAATGCGGAGGCTGCGGCGGCTGGTAACGGCGAGTCCGAACAGGGCGCCGATGGCGCCGTAGAGAACCACGTAAAGCGCGATACCCGCCACGGTCCGGAAGTTGAAATCCGGGCGCAACGCAACTTCGCCATAGAAAGTCGTAGCCATGATATTGGCCGCAGTCCAGATGGAATGGCGATACCAGGCCGAAGCCAGCGCCAGCCAGCCGAGTAGCGCCAGGACAGCCAGAATGCCGGCTTCCAGGCCGGCCACCAAGGCGCCGGTCATCGAATTATTCACAGGCTGTTCACCACGGCCCATGAAATCAGCCTATACTGTCCTATTGGCAAAGGCAAAACTTTAAGGGGAAATGAAACATCGCGTCGTCATAACCGGGATCGGGGCCGTGAGCCCCAATGGCATCGGCAGGGAGGCCTTTTGGGAGGCCAGCCGCAATGGGGTGAGCGGCGTCCGCCGCATCACGCGCTTCGACCCCTGCGGCTCCCCCGTGCAGGTAGCCGGAGAGGTCGTGGGCTTCGACGAGTTCCAATATGTCGATCCCAAGGACCGCCAGCATGTATCGCGGGTGGTGCCGCTGGGCGCGGCCGCGGTGCGGGAAGCCATGGAAGACGCCGGCGTGGACGCCCATTCGCTCACCCGCGATGAGTTACGCCAGATCGGCGTCATTGTGGGATCGGGCGGCGGCAGCCTGGAATTCACCGAGGAACAGTACCGTCTCTATTATTCCGGCAAGCAAAAGCAGTGCAGCGTCTACGTCATCCCGACCTCTACCATTGGTACTCTGGCCAGCGAAATCTCCATGCGGTTCGGCTTCCGCGGAATGAGCCATCTCATTTCGACCGGATGCACGTCTTCCACCGATGCGATCGGCTACGCCTACCGCAATATCCAGGCGGGCGTGCTGGACATGATGGTGGCGGGCGGAGTGGACGCGCCCATTGCGCCGCTGATCCTGCGCGGGTTCGTGCTGATGCGCATTATGAGCACGCACTGGAACTCGGAGCCGGAGCGCGCCTCGCGGCCGTTCTCGCGCGATCGCGACGGCTTCGTGATCGCGGAGGGCGCCTGGTTCTTCGTGCTGGAGGATTACGAGCGGGCGCGTGCCCGCGGCGCGCACATCTACGGCGAAATCGCGGGCTATGGTTCGACCTGCGAAGCCTATCATCGCGTGCGTCTGGAGGAGTGCGGCGAAGAGCCGGCCCGCACCATGACCATGGCGATGGAAGAAGGCGGCATCGGACCGGGCGACGTGCAGTACGTGAACTATCACGGCACGGGCACGGAGCTGAACGACCGCATCGAGACGCGTGCCGTGAAACTGGCGTTCAACGGCCATGCGTACCGGCTGCCGGGATCGTCGCTGAAGAGCCTGATCGGCCATCCGCAAGGCGCTTGCGGCGCGGCCGGCATCGCCGCAACCCTCCTGGCCATGCGCGACGGCGTCGTGCATCCGACGATCAATGTGCAGGAGCCCGATCCGCAATGCGACCTCGACTACATTCCGGAAGTCGGGCGGCGCATCGATATCGAGCACGCGGTGTCGAATTGCATTGCGTTTGGCAGCAAGAATTCGGCGCTGCTGCTGCGGCGGGTGTAGGGGATCTCGCGATCGCATCCCAGGGCTACGGCGTTACACGCCCCAATGCCCGGTTGCACGACGTGCTGCTTGTCCCAGAGCCGGGAATAGCATCGGCGTCTTTGGGAAAGGAATCCGCGATGCTCCCCCGGCGGATGTAAGCGGCGCTCCTCCTGCCTAAGCCATTCGCGAGTTTTCTCCGGCAGGTCTCTGCAACCGTATATACAATCGTCTATACCGGCGTAAGGTGGACTTCGAGTGGGATTTCAAAAGAATGGATGGGCGGCCAGAGCCGAGACCGAGCCTGGAGGCACACCGGCAGCCCTTGGCGAAATCGATGCTGCTCGCTCTAAGTTCGCACGAGCGGCTTGGTCATGCGAATTAAATGGCAATGCTGATTGACCCGCTTCGCCAGATCTTCGGGGATAGGCTGCGTGCCGCTGACCATATAACCAAGCTTCTCGTACAAGGCCGGCAGTTTCGTGCGCAGATTCACCACCGTCAAATCCATGTGAGACGCGCCGTCTTGGCGGGCCAGTTCCTCGGCCGCCGCGGCTAATTGGCGGCCAAGGCTCCCTCCCTGCCGCGCTGGATCGACGGAAAGAAGCCCGAGATACGCGCGGCTGCCACGCATCTCGACGTATACGCACCCTGCCAGATCCTCTTCATCCTCCGCGACCAAAAAGCGGCCGTTGGCGAAATATTGACGGGTCCGCTCCGGGTCAAGGCGGTCTTCGGTCAGGAAGAATCGCTCCACCTGGAAAGCCCTGTTTACGAGCGCCATCAGGGACGGCAAGTCGGATTCTTTAGCCAGGCGAATCTGCATAAGTGTGTGGCACCTTCCAACTTATCGCCGATATCAGGAACTTATTAAGATGCACATGCAAGAAGGGAGAAAGAGTTGCGGGCGCAAACTTGGGGATACGGGTGAATGCGCCCGCCAGGTGTAACGGAGTTATCTGTAATGACGCACGATGCGGGCAAAAGGTTAGCACTTTTTAAAAAGGTCACGCAAAACGGGGCGCCCCTTTACACTTAGATTGTGAAATGCGGCAGCGCTGCGAAGTCCTACAATGGATTCTGGCACAGCGCCATGTCCACTTCCCCTTCCTACCTTGGTTTTCGTCTCATTCTGGTCGGCCTGCTCATCGCGCTGAATGGCTTCTTTGCGTCGGCGGAAGTCGCACTGTTGTCGGTGCGCGGCTCGCGACTGCGCCAACTTGCAGCGGAGGGCCAGTCCGGAGCGCAGGCGGCCCTGAACCTGCTCGCCAATCCAGCCCGGCTGCTTTCCATGACCCAGGTGGGCGTGACTATTAGCAGCCTGGGACTCGGCTGGGCCGGCGAAGAAACCATTTTCCGCATCATTCAAATGGCCTTTCATCCCAACTGGGGCGCTAGGGCCACTGCCATCGTGCACGCCTCCGGCCTGGTGCTCGCGTTTCTCTGCATCTCGTATCTGCACGTGGTCATTGGCGAAGTAGTTCCCAAAAATCTGGCCATCTCCACCGCCGACCGGATGGCTGTCACGGTTGCGCCGATCCTATTGTTCTTTTACCGGATTTGCATCGCATTCGTGCTAGTGATCGAGAAATCCAGTGGCGCCATTACCAATCTGCTGCGTGCCGGCGGACATCACCGGTCCGGCGGACATTCGACCGAGGAATTGAAACTGATCGTCAGCTCCAGCCGCGGCTTAGGCTACCTGCCCGAGGCGCAGGAAGATATGATTCACCGCGTGCTCGATTTAAGCGAGCTCTCGGTGCGTGAAATCATGGTGGCACGCAACGATATCATTTCAGTTTCCGTGGATGCCACGCTCGATGAGGTACTTCACAAGATGATCGAATATCAGCATTCGCGCCTGCCGGTCTACGAGACCAAGCCCGAGCAGATCGTCGGCCTGCTGCATTACAAGGATCTGCTGCCGGTATGGGAGGAGCGGCGCGAGGCAATCCGCGTGGGACGTCCCAGCCGGGCTTTTCGCATCCGGCGCCTGCTGCGAAAACATCTGGTGGTGCCGGAAACCAAGCCTGTGGGACAAATGCTCGCCGAATTCCAACAAGGCCGTTCGCACATGGCCATGGTGGTCGACGAGTTCGGCACCATCGCGGGACTCCTGACCGTGGAGGATGTGCTGGAACAAGTCGTGGGTCCGATTCAGGATGAATACGACGAAACCAGCCAGGCGCGCGTCGGCGCGGAAGCCAACAAAGTGGAACTCGATGGCGCCACGCGCATCCGCGATCTCGAAACTGAGTACGGCATCGAAATCCCGGCTGAAGCGGGATTCGAGACGCTCGCCGGATTCGTGCTGTATCGCCTGGGATACATTCCGCATGCGGGCGAATCTGTCGATTACGGAGGACGGCGGTATACGGTTCTGGAGATGGAGCGCAATCGCATCGCGCGCGTGCGGATTGAACGCATGGCGCAGCCTCCGGCCGCGTCGAATTTATGATGCCGGCCGGCATTCGATCACGGAGGTCCTGTCGGTGTTCAGGATTCGCGTGATCGCAAAATCGGCGCCGCTGAGGAGCGCGCGAAACTCCGCTTCGGTCCGTTCGCGGCCCCCGATGGTCAGCATCAACAGATCCATTAGACCGGCGGGCCGGGCTGCCGAATCGGCTATGCCTTCGATCAGCAGCAGGGTGCCCCCCGGCCGGATGACGCGGCGGACATTGCGCAGGATTTTGGCGGCTTCCTCGTCCGGCCAATCGTGAATGACGCCCTTGAACAAATAAGCATCGGCGCCCTCTGGAACCGACTCGAAGAAGTTGCCGCCCACGATCTGGCAGCGTGCGGCTTCGCGGCCTAAAACTGCCGGCGCGCCTGCCACCACGCCCGGCAGATCGAAGAGCACACCGCGCAAACCGGGCGTGGCGGCCAGTATGTCGCGCAGCAGCGCGCCTTCGCCGCCGCCTACATCCATCAATGTTTCGAAACGCGAAAAATCGTAGGCGGCGAGCAGCGCGGGAGTGGTCCACGCGACGCCCTGCGTCATCACGGTATTGAATATGGCCGCATCGCCGGGATGGCTGGCCAGGTATGCGAAGAAACTCTGGCCAAAAATACGCGGGAAAGCGGGCTGGCCGGTCCGCACCGATTCATGCAGTTCACCAATCGGACGCCAGAGAAACCCGGCGGGCAGAAACATCGCGAAATCGCGCTGCGATTGCGGATGATCCGCACGGAGCACGTCGGTGAAGGGCGTGTTTTGAAAACAGTCATTCGGAGCGACGGCGAGGATTCCGAACGCCACCAGCGCACGCAACAGGCGCTCCAGCGTGGGGGCATGCGCCCCGCATTCAATAGCCAGGGCAGCAGCGGTTTTCGGGCCCGAACTTAGTAAGTCGGGAATACCTAGTCGTGCGGCTGCATGGATCGCCTGCGCTACAATAATGCCTGGCCAGAGATATTGCCTGGGATCAGTATCCATAATCAATTTAGTAAGTACTTCTGAATAAATAATACCGTCGACGCAAATTGAAAATCCCGGTTGCCTTTCTTCTGAAAACCGTGCCCTTCGTCGGCCGCCAGCAGATACCACGCCGGCACGCCACGCTGACGAATCGCCGCCGTCATTTGCTGGCCTTCGGTGTACGGCACGCGCGGATCGTTCCGCCCCGCCACGATGAACATCGGTTTGGTGATGTGGCCCACGCTGGTCATCGGCGAAATGGATTCCAGGAACTTGCGCATCTCCGGATCGCGCTCGTCGCCATATTCCACGCGCCGCAGATCGCGCCGGTACGCCTCGGTGTGTTCGAGGAACGTAACCCAGTTGGAAATGCCGACGATATCCACGGCGCAGCGAAAGCGATCGTTGAAGTGCGTCATGCTGGCCAGCGTCATGTAGCCGCCATAGCTGCCGCCCATCACCATGATGCGCTTCGCATCCAGATCCGGACGCGCGGCGATCCAATCGAGCAGCGCGCCGATATCCTTCACCGCGTCCTCGCGCTTACGGCCGTTATCCAGGTTCAAAAAAGTTCTTGCCATAACCATTCGATCCGCGCACATTAGGGTAAATCAGCGCCGTGCCTAACTGATTGAGCAAGTAGTTATTCGTGCCTAAGTAACCCGGCTGAAATTGGCCCTCGGGACCGCCATGGATCATCACAATCGCCGGGCGCGGGCCGGTAAATCGCTCGGGGGGCTTATAAAGGAATCCCGAGATCGCCAGTCCATCGAACGATTTCCATTCAATCAGCTCCGGCTCGGAGTTTTGCGATGCATCCAGGCCGCCGGTTTCGCTGTAAGTCCAGCGCTCCAACTTACCCGTCGAGATATCAATAGAATAAACATCGGACGGCGTGCGCGCCGACACAATGGTAAACCCGAGATCACGGCCGTTGGCATGCCAGCGCACATCGGCGATACTGCCATAGGGAAGCTTCGGCAGCGCGATCTCCTTGCGCGCGGCGGTGTCCATCACGTGCAACACATCGGAGCCATTATCGTTCACGATATAAGCGAGGCGCCGGCCATCGCGCGATAGATCAAACGAAGTCACATCCCATTTGAGCCCCGGGCGCAGAATAGTAATGGCATGCGTCGCCACATCCATGGCGGCGAGTTGCTCGAAATCCGAACCCTGGTTGGTGATCAGGTAGATGGTCTTGCCGTCCGGCGCGAAGCGTGCGTGCCGGTAAGAAACGCCCGGCAGCCGCGGCGTGAGCGTAGTCTGCTGTCCCGACGCGGTATCCACCAGCAACAGTGCCGCCTCATACGCCGATACCTGCCGGACCACGGCGAGCGACTTGCCATCAGGCGAAAAGTCTTCCGCTTCCCATCCGCCGCTGTCGGCATCCACCAGACGGCGCGCTTCGTCGGGATGCTCGGGCACCGCGATGTAGATGTCATTGTCGCGGCCATTACGGCGCGTGGACGCGTAGGCGAAATGCGATCCGTCGTGCGACCATACTGCGCCTGTGTTTCGCGATTTACCGTCGGTCACCAGCGTGGCGCGCCCCGTGCGCGTGTCGTAGCTGTAAATCTGAAACCACTCGCCGCCGCCCACATCTTTCGAAAACAAAAACGAATTGCCGTCAGGCCGGTACCGCAACCCCTGCACGCGATCCGCGTAGAAAGTAAGTTGGGTGCGCGCACCGCCCGGCATGGTCACCAGATGGATTTGCGGCGCCTGCCCGAAGCGGGTGGAAAGCAGCATCTGGCGCCGCGTAGGATGCCAGTCGACCAGGTTGGCCGTGCGGTATTCGGTGTAAGGCGCAATCTCGTTCATCAGGGTGGTGGGGATGGGAGGGATGCCTTCAGCGGTCAGATTAGGCGGAATTGATAAGGTTGGTTCCGCGCCGCGAAGGGCCACGAAAGCAAACAGCAAAAAGGCGATCCGTTGCAGCATAGGATCGATTTTAACTCGCCCCCAGTGGATTCAGCCGCGCCCGTCAGGGCGGGAGCTAACCAAAGCTTATGCCTGTCGCACAAGCCGTTATAGTATTCTGTAACTGGATAACCGTGTTCCGGCTCAAGGACTCATCCCTGCACAGCAGTGTGTTCGCCCTCGCCCTCACTACGTTCGCGGTGCTGGTTTCGCTGCTGTTGCGCCCGCTGCTCGAACCCAATTTCTTCCTTCCTTTTCTGTTCGCGGTATTTGCCAGCGCCTGGTATTACGGGCATGTCGGCGGATTCTCAGCCACGGCATTATGCACGTTTGCCCTGGGCGCGTTGCTGGTGGAGTTGCGCGATCCCTGGTTTGCGGGCAGCGCGAATCTGGCGGCCACTTTGCTCTCGTTTGTGGCCATATCGGTGGTCGCTACGACTTTGGTCTCGGGACTTCACAGCAGCCGCAGCATGCTGTCCGCGACCCTTTCCAGCATTGCCGACGGCGTCATCGCCACTGATCGCGAGGAGCGCGTCACATTTGTAAATCCGGTGGCCGAAGCCCTTACCGGATGGAGGCGCGCGGATGCCATGGGCCGGCCTTTGGGCGATGTCTTGCGCGTGATTGATGAAGGCAGCCGGACGGCCGCGAGCAGTCCAGTGCGGGATGCCATTCGCACGCGATCCGCGGCCAACAATTTAGGCCCGGTGCTGTTGATCGCCCGCGACAAAACCGAAATAGCCATCGAGCAAAGCGCCGCGCCGCTCACTGACGAACGCGGCCGCCTGCAAGGCGCCATTTTGGTTTTCCGCGATATCACCGGCCGCCGGCAGCTTGAAGAACAGCTCAGCCACGCCCGCAAGATGGATGCCGTAGGACGCCTGGCGGGCGGGGTGGCCGGGGACTTCAATAATGTGCTCACGGTCATCACGGGCTATAGCGAGATGTTGCGCGCGCAACTTCCTTCCGCCAGCCCGTTACGCCATTTCGCGGACGAGATCCTGTATGCCGGCGAACGCGCGGCCGTTCTCACGCGCCAGCTTCTTACATTCTCGAGCGGCCAGTCTTCGCAACCGAAACTGACCGATCTGAACGGCACGCTGGCCAGTATGGAACCGGTGCTGCGGCGCGTACTGGGAGAATCGGTGGAGTTGATTGTACTGCGCGGTTCGAACCACGGTTACGTGCGCATCGATCCAGCCCAGATGCAGCAGGCCATCATGAATCTGGCTACCAATGCGCGCGAGGCCATGCCTAATGGCGGCAAGTTTGTGCTCGAAACCTCCAACGTGGAACTGGACGAATCCGGCGCCAAGAAAGCCGGCGTCAAGCCCGGCGCTTATATCATGCTGGCCGTGAGCGATACGGGTTCCGGCATGGGCGCGGAAACGCGCTCGCGTTTGTTCGAGCCATTTTTCACTACCAAAGAGCACGGCAAGGGCAGCGGGCTGGGTCTCTCGATGGTTTACGGCACCGTGAAGCAGAGCGACGGAAACATCACGGTGTACAGCCAGGTGAACTGCGGCACGATTTTCGAGATCTACCTGCCGCGCGCGGAGGCCGCACCGGAGGCCGCGCCGCCGCGCCGCGCGGCTGCATCCAGAGGCTCGGAAACCATCCTACTGGTGGATGACGAAGACGGCGTGCGCAAGCTGGTTTCCGCGGTGCTTCACAATGGCGGCTATACCGTGATGGAAGCCGCCAACGGCAGCGCCGCGCTTTCGGTTTACGAAAAAAACTCGCACAAAATCGACCTGGTGCTGACCGATGTGGTGATGCCGCAGATGAACGGTGTGGAACTCGGCCGGACCTTGGCGGGGAAGAATCCCGGCCTGCCGGTGCTTTATATGTCGGGTTACCGCGATAGCCAAAGCGCGCTCGCGCCCGGTGAGGCGCCGCGCTCGTTTTTGAATAAGCCGTTCACGCCGGATGCGCTGTTAACCAAAGTCCGCGAAGTGCTGGATGAAGGCGGCGGCATGCGGGCTTCGGGATAATTCGAGTTACTACGCTATGTTCGCCTGCGACCGCTCCACCGCCGCCGGCAAACGCAGCCGGAAACAGGCGCCCTGCCCCGATTCGGACTCCGCCCACAGTTCTCCGCCATGATCCAGCACGGTCTGCCGTGAAAGAGCGAGTCCCAGCCCCAGCCCGTTCTTCTTGCCGGCGCTGACGAAGGGCTCGAAAAGACTGCCGCGGATTTCGGGCGCGATGCCAGGGCCGGTGTCGCGTATATCGGCCACTATGAATCCGTTTTGCGGGGCGGCCGAAATCGAAACTCGACCGCCCGAAGGCATCATTTCGAGCGCGTTGCCCACCAGATTCGAGAAGACCCGTTCCATGCGGTTGCGCTCGAGAGGCAGCTCAATATCGTCGGGGATGCGGATGTTGACTTCCACATGCTGCGCCTCCGCCATGGCGCGCAGCGATTCGCAGCCGGCCGCCGCCACGTCGCGCAGTTTGCAGATCTCCGCGCCGCGCGCGCTGCCGCGCGAGACGTTGAGCAGATCCTGCAGCAGTTCCTGAATGCGCCGCGAAGCCCGGTAGATATTGGCTGCCAGACGCTTCACCTGCGATGGCGCGAGTTCCGCGTCCACCAGCATCTCGGCGCCCCCATAAACGGCTGCCAGGGGATTGCGCAGATCGTGCACGATGGAACTCGAAAGCCGCCCGATGGTGGAGATGCGTTCCTGGCGGATCAACTCCTGGCGCGCCTGCTGAATCGACGCGCACATGGCGTTGAAGGTGCGCGCCAGCCGCCCCAATTCGTCCTGGCTGTCCACTTTTACGCGATGCCCGTAGTTTTGCCGGGCGACCTCGGCGGCCGCCCGATCAAGCTCCTTGAGCGGCTCGACGATGCGGCGCGCCAGCAGGTAAGTGAGTCCCAAACTCGCTGCCACCGCCAGCAGCCACAGCAAAATAATATTGCGGCGCAGCGCGGCCAGGCGCTCTTGCGCGACGGCAAACGATCGCAGAATCCACAGATCGCCCACCGGCTTGCCCTCGATATCCAGAAGTGGCGTGGGCCGCGCGGCGTATTGTACGCCGGCGGCGTCAATGGGCTTTAGCGAAGCATAAAGCCGAAGCTTCGACGCCACCAGACGGTCGCCCGCGGGGTCGAGCGACGAGGCGATGGGCTGGCCTCGCGACACAAACAGGAATTCGCTGCCGCCAGTGGCTTGCTTCAGCTTTTTCGCGACCGACTCGTCCACCGGATAGCCGGCCACCAGCACGTTCTGCAAAACATCTTCCAGGTATACGGGCGTGAACACCGCTTGGTACAGACGGCCGCCGCGCAGCAGCATCCCGAATACCTGCGTCGGTACACCCGACACGTGCTCGGGAAAGTGAGCCGCCGCGGTGCGCACATCCTCCGGCGCCACCGGCATTCCGCCCACGGATGCTATCAAGTTTCCTGCCGCGTCGGTCACCAGAAAATCCGCCC
>Ga0335074_10011674_pt1 | contig 12286 bp, 11 predicted proteins | sample Lox_Sample_23_FD_206715 | JGI IMG/M metagenome (GOLD analysis project Ga0335074, IMG submission 206715) | Soil microbial communities from Loxahatchee National Wildlife Refuge, Florida, United States - Lox_Sample_2.3 | ecosystem: Environmental > Terrestrial > Soil > Wetlands | place: USA...
GGCCGACAATTCGATCTGGCATTTATCGATGGAGACCATCGTTTCGACCCCGGCTTCGTCGACTTCTTTTTCGTCCATCGCCTGCTCAAGCCGGGCGGGCTGGTAATTTTCGATGACGTGCTGTTGGACGGCATCTATCTGACCAGCCGCTGGGCTGAAACCAACCTCGGCTATCAGCCGGTCGCGCAGCATCCCGCGGCCGGTCGGCGTCCGCCCCGCAGCAAAAGCGGGACACTGCGGCGCGCCCATATCGGTGCGTGGCGCAAACCGCTCCAGGAGGTCGAGCGCGACCGCTTTCATTTCATTCCCTTCTTTGAGGGTTTCGTGCCCTTGAAGGATATTCCGAAGCCCAACCACCGACGCGTGGAACGCAACCGCCTGAGTCATGCCGGTCTGATGGCCCTGCGGGCGGGCGACCGCCAGAGCGCGCGGCGCGCGTTTGCTGAGGCGCTGAAGATCGATCCGCTGCACACCGCCAGCTATCTGCGCTGGATGCGGAGTTTCATGCCGTCGCGGCTCGCCGCGATGTTTACGGGACGGACGCGCAGCCACTGAGGCTCGGCGCGCGCTGCCTTCGATCTTCAGGCTTTGCGGGTGCGGCCGGTCAGCGCCTTCGCGATGGGCGCGGGCAGGAAGGTGCGCATCATCCGGAGCGCATTTTTCAGATTGAACGGTTCGTAGCCGAGCGCGCGGATTAAGTCGCGGCGTGCCTCGGCGCTGCGCCCTTCGCGCATCGCGACCAATCCCCGATGGCTGAGCTGATTGACGTGTGCGCGCCGATTGTCTTCCTCGATCGAACGCATCAAGCGACGGCCGCGGACGCCATAGCGCGCGATAACCATCTCGCCAAGCGCGCGGCGTCCTTCGTTGTTGGTCTCGATATAGTCGGGATAGGGCAGAATCCTATAGCGCACCAGGATTTCCGGAACGTAGCTGAAATGGCCGAGTTCGCGCAGACGAAGCCACATGTAGACGTCTTCGCAGGCTTTGAAGACGCCTGGAGCTTCAAAGAAGCCGCCCACCTCTTCGTACGCCGAGCGCCGGATGACGGCGAGACTTGGGACGATCGGCCACCAATGCGCGAGCATCTCGTCGAGCGTCGGCGCATGGTCCCGCCCGGCGAGCACGAATGGGCCACGCACCGCGCCACCCGGCTCGAACATCAACCCGTTCGAGAACACCAGCGTGCAGGCCGGATCGCCCTCCAGGATCGGCAGGGTGCGGGCGAGCTTATCGGGGAGCCATTCGTCGTCGGCGTCGAGAAATGCGATGAACTCGCCGCGCGCGGCCCGGATACCGGTATTCCAGGCGACGCTGCATCCGCCGCGCTCCCGATTTACCACCCGAATCCGATCGCCATAGCGTGCCAGGATCGCGGCGGTGCCATCGGTCGAGCCGTCGTTGACGGCGATCAGTTCGAAATCGCGCCAGCTCTGGGCGAGGCCGCTTTCGAGCGCGCGTTCGAGTGTGTGCTCGCTGTTGTAAGCCGCGGTGATTATCGAGATGCGTGCCATCTATCTCAGGCGAATCGGGACCGGCCGGTGAGCCGTTGTGCGAGGCGCGCCGGCAGAAAGCTTCTCATCACGCGCAGGGCATTCTTGATGCTAAACGGATCGCACCGAAGAGCATGGATAAAATGGCGCCGCGCCTCGGCGCTGCGTCCCTCGCGCATCGCGAGCAAACCCAGGTAGCCGAGCTGGTTGACGTTGTATGCGCGCTGTTCGGCGCGAACATTACGGGCCATCCGGCGGCCTCGGGCACCGTAGCGTTTCGCGATTCGGCGAAAGGCGTACTTCTGATCGCCTCGATATTGACCGACGTTCTGCGGAAAAGGTCGCGTCGAATACATTGCGAGCGTTTCAGGCACGTAATGGAAATGACCGAGCTCACGCAGCCGCAGCCAGGCGTCGATATCAGAGCAGATGTGGTAAAAGCCCGGCCGGGCGAAGAAATATTCCACCTCTTCGAGCACCCGGCGACGCGCCACCGCGGTGGTCGAGATGATCGGCCATAGATGGGTGAGCATTTCATCCAGGGTGGGCGCGTGCGCCAGCTCGGGGCTGACGAAGTCGCTCAACGTCTCGCCGGTTTCGAGAAATTTTCGGGCGTTCGAGAACACCAGCACGCACTCGGGATCGAGTTCCAGCGGCGGCACGGTGAGCGCCAACTTGTTGGGCATCCAGATGTCGTCGGCGTCGATCCAGGCGACGAACTCGCCGCGAGCCGCGCGGCATCCGGTGTTCGACGCGGCGCTGCATCCGCCGCGCGGCTGATCGATCACTCGGATCCGATCGCCATAGCCCGCCAGAATCGACGCGGTCGAGTCGGTCGAGCCGTCATTAACGACAATAACTTCGAAATCGTCGAATTCCTGAGCGAGCGCGCTATCGAGTGCCCGCTTGAGGGTCCGCGCGCCGTTATAGACCGGAGTGACGACTGATACTCGCATAGATTCGGATACGTAAAGAGCGCGGCGGCTTACGCCATTCGTATCGGCACGACTCTAGCGGACTATCAGGTACCGCGCGACCTGCCGGTCAACGCCCGCGCCATCGCGGCGGGCAGAAAAGTCCTCGCGAGGCGGAGCGCGTTCTTGAGGTCGGTGGGATTATGGCGTAGCGCCCGTAGGAACAACCGCCGGGCCTCGCTGATATTCCCCTGGCCCATCGCAACCAGTCCCTGATGGCCCAGGTGATGGCGATGGTCGCGTTTGATCGCGCGCTCCATCCCGCGCCGTAATCGACGGCTCGCCGCCGCGCCATAGCGTTGGCGCACCAGCCGCGCGAAGACCTTCCGGCCGACCGCATTCTTATCAATATAGTCCGGGTAGTCCGAGCCTTCGAGCAGGACCAGAGGCTCAGGCAGATAGCGGAAATGACCCAGCTCGCGCATCCGCATCCAGAGAAAACCGACGCCGTTAGCGCGATAAGCACCGGGCTCTTCCCAGAAGCCGCCGGCCGCGTCGAAGGCCGCGCGGCGCATCACGGTCATGCTCTCGAGGATCGGCCAGTAATGATTGAACATCTCATCCAGCGCCGGCGCGTGCGCCGATTCGGGGCCGACGTAGAGACCTAACACCCGGCCCGAGCGATCGACCAGGGTTGCGTTGGAGTAAACCAGTACGCATCCAGGGTCGCGGTCGAGCACCGGCACCGTGCGCGCGAGCTTGTCGGGCAGCCAGACGTCGTCGGCGTCGAGAAAGGCGAGATACTCGGCGTGAGCCCGCTCGATCGCATGATTGCGGGCCGGCCCGTTGCCGCATCGCTCGCCCTCGATAACCCTGATGTGGTCCGCATAGCGCTTCAGAATCTCGGCGGTCGTGTCGGTCGAGCCATCATTGGCCACGATGATCTCGAACTCCGGAGCGGAGCGCTGCGCAAGGGCGCTGTCGAGCGCACGGGCGACGGTCGCCGCGCCGTTGTAAACCGCCATGATGACCGAAACCCTGATCATGCGGTGAATGCCTACTCCCGGTAGCCCGCCAGATCGCATAGGCGGCGGTATAGCGACCAGGTCCGTGCCGGCACCGCGCCGGAAGCCCGCGAGCGCCGGAGTGCCGGATCGGCGAAACTGCGATCGACTGGTGCGCCGAGCCGTCGCTCGATTTCGCCGAGCTTGCTCCCGTCCATTACCTGGTCGTAATGCACGAACATCCAGTCCCCGCCCGCCGGATAATGCACCTGCACGATGTAGCGATACATGTCGTACCAAATCCGCAGCGCGCGGGCGCGGTCCATCTGCACGTCGCTCAGATAACGGGCGGTCGCGCACTCGGTGACGATACTGGCGGCGGTGATCGCCGGATGGCGGAAGACGCAGATGAAGACCACGTTCTTAACCAGCGGGCGCCACGCGCCCAGCGTGTAGGAGAAGCGCGGGTCCTTGAAGCAGTATGGTTCGCGCGCGGTGACCGCCGCGATGCGCTGCAGAATTTCCGGGCTGGCCGGGAGCGATACCGATGGCGGCAGCGCCGCCAGCCAGCGCTGAGGATAGTGGATCTTCAGATCGCGCCGGCGTTGCGGCCGGAAAACCTTGGTCAGCACGCGCCGCCGATAGGCGCGCATCGGCGGGCCAATCAGGTCTTCGTTGATCGCGTTGATCTCATGATCCTCGAACTGGCCCTTGGGATTCGCCTCCCTCAAGCCGGCTTCGTCGATCAAATCGCCCATAAAGTAGCCCGCCTGCGCGAGCAGCCCGGCGGTCAGGCTGGTGCCGCTGCGGCCGGAACCGAGGATCAGACAATTGCGGGCTGTCATTTTTCAGCGGGTCCGAAACATCCAGCCGGCACCGAAAGTCACAATCGCCGCCGCCACGCCCACGGCGAGGCTCTCGAGCCCGCTGCGCCACCACGAGCGCGAAGTAACAAGGGTTTTCGCCGCACCCACGATAAACAGCGCCAGGATGGTCACGCTGGCCGAGACCGTCACCGCCCTGGGCGAGCCGAGCAGCGTGTAAGGGATGACCGGAATTGCGGCGCCGAGCAGATAAGAGAGGCCGACTCGGACCGCCGAGCGATGGGGCACATCGAGATGCTCATGGTGGAGTCCCAGCTCCTCGCGCATCATGACGTCTCTCCAGCGTTCGGGATCGGCGGTGATGTGCGCCACGATTTCATCGAGCAGCGGCCCGCTGAAGCCTTTCTTGCGATAGATCGCGCGCACCTCGTCGCGCTCGTGCTCCGGCCAGCGCGTAATCTCATCGTGCTCGCGCGCAATCTCGCTCTCGTAGATCTCGACCTGCGATCGCGAGGAGATGAACGCTGCCGCAGCCATCGAAATCGCGCCGCCCAGCATCTCGGCCATCCCGGCCATCACCGCTATCCGCGGCGCGGCGAACGCCGCGGCGACGCCCGAGGTCACCGCGAACGATGCCACCAGCCCATCGTTCAACCCCAGCATGACGTCGCGCATCCCGCCCGAATCGACGGTCCGCTCGTCCTCCGGATGTTGCAGGTGATGCTCGAGCTTGCGCTTGCCGGTTTGCGATGCCACGAGAATCCTCTATGCCGCGGAGACCGCGGCCGGCATCGAGCGCTGCCGGCGGCCATGCTGGGCCGCGCGTCGATCGAGCCGCGCACGTATCCGCAGCAGCCGCCCGATGGTCCGGCGGATTTCCGCGCGGCTCGGATGGTCGCCCAGGTAGGCGTACAGGAAGCGCAGCCGTCCTGCGCGTCCCACGAAACGGCCGACGCTGCGATCGAGGTGCACCAGATTGAGCAGCCTGCGTCGGAGTGCGACCCGGCGTGGGTGCGCGAAATCTTCGAGATCGATGAAATAGACCCGGAAGCCGGCGCCATCGGCCTCGAGCATCAGATTGGTTTCCTGCAGATCGCGCGTATAGAGGCCAGCGTCGTGCATCCGCCGCACCGCAGCCGCGACCGCCCGCGTGATCTCGATGCGGCGTCGCAAGTCGCGCCGCAGCTCGCCGTGCCTTCCCAGGGCGAAGATGCTCAGGGTCAGGGCATTCTCCAGCGCCTCGCTTACCAGGTACGAAACGCGCACCGCGCCGCTCCTCGAACGAACTTCGAGCGCGGCGAGGGGCGCGGGATGGGCGACATTCGCCGCCGCCAGCATCGCGGCTCCCCGAATCGCCCGGCGCGCCCGCGATCCGCGTATCCGTTCAGCGAGTCCGCGCAGCGGCGAGCGCGTCTCGATGCGTTTGACGAACACCCGGCTGCCGTCGCCGGCCTCGAGCCAGCCGGCGCGCACGCGGCTTTCAGCCTTGTGAACCGAGAAGGCGGTGCTCTCCATCAGCTCCTCGATTTGAAGAACGAGCGCGGCCCATCGAGGTGAGCGCGCATAAAGCAAGTGCCGGCGCATGCGCGCAATACTTTAGCCGATCGCAGCCGCATGAGCATCCGGGGCGCGTTTTCGCGGCCGAACGCAAGGCGCGACGGCGAGGACCTTGTGCTAGCGTGGCTCGGCGATGGTGCAGGTCTCGGTCGTCATACCGGTTTACAACGGCGCCGCAACGCTCGCGGCCGCGATCGACAGCGCACTCGCGCAGGATTTCGCGGATGGCTTCGAGGTGATCGTCGTCAACGACGGCTCGACCGACGCGACCGCCGAGGTGATCGATCGCTACCGGGGCCGCATCAAAACCGTGAATCGCGAGAATGGCGGTCTCTCGGCGGCGCGCAACTCCGGCGCTGCGCAGGCCACCGGCGACTATCTGGCCTTCCTCGATGCCGACGATCTGTGGCGGCGCGACAAGCTCGCTGCCACGATCAGTGCGCTCGAGCAAAACCCGGGCGCGGTGCTGGTCTACTGCGATGCCATCCAGATCGATGAAAGCGGCGCTCAGATTTCGCCGATCTTCGTAAGCCCGTCCCTGGCGCGGGCGCCCACGATGGCCGATCTGCTCGAACGCTGGTGGCCGATTCTGCCGAGTGCGGCGATGGTCCGGCGGCGTATCTTCGAGCAGCTCGGCGGGTTCTTCACGCCGATGCGATCGTACGAGGATATGGACTTCTGGCTGCGTGCGCGTGAACTCGGGGAGTTCGAGTATGTCGCCCGCGCGCTGGTCGTTTATCGCGTGACGCCGGCCGCCGAACGGTTGGTGAAATACGAGCAGAGCTACACGCTGTTCGTGACGCGCGTCAGCGCGCGCTATGGGATAGCGGCGCGCCCGCTGCTGCGGGCGATTCGCCATGCCCATTCAACCGCGCTCGGCACGCGGGGGCTGCTCGCGATGCGCCGCGGCGAGATGGCGGCGGCGCGCCGCAGTTTTATCCGGGCGCTGCGTTACGAGCCGGCGGGCCTGCGCAACATGCTGCGCCTGGCGCGGAGCTTTCTGCCCGCTCCGATCGCGCGCGCGCTTTCCGGACGCACCGGCCGGATCGGGACCGCATCCGATCGCGAGCAGTTTGAGCGCACCGGCAAGCAAGTCAACGATTGAAGGTGTAATTCAGTCTGCGCCAGGCATCGTCGTCGATTCCGGCCCGATACGGCATATAGAAGGCGATCCGATCGAGCAGTCCCTCATAGCGGGCTCTGACCTTGTCGCCGATCTCGTCGAACCTGCCGCTGACCGAGTAGGTCTCGACCATCTCGTCGCTGATCTCGGCCGCCATCCCGTCCCAATCGCCCTTGGCCGCGCGTTGGCTGAGCCGCGTCGCGACTTCGCCCCATCCATGGGTATCGAGCACCACGCGATAGGTGCGGGTCGAGGCGTAGAAGGCAATCTGGCGGCGCACCTCCTCACGCATCCGATCGATTTCGGCGCGGCTTTTCCCGGTGATTACGAAGGCGATGCTGGCGATCGAAAAGTCCTGGCGCGTCCGTCCCGATTTCGCGAGCCCGATTTCGAGATTGGGCAGCACGAACTCGCGCAAATACTTTGGTGAGTGGAACGGATGCGCGTGCAACCCCTGGCACAATTCACCGGCGAGCTGGCAAATCTTTTCATTGACGCCGGCCAGGTAGATCGGAATATCGCTGAACTCGTGCGGCGCCGGAGTGAAAAACGGCGTCATCAACGAAAAATTATAGAACTTGCCTTGGTAGGCGAGCTGATTGCCGCCCGCAGCCCAGCATTTGAAGATCGCGCGCAGCGATTCGACATATTCGCGCAGGCGCGGCACCGGCGCCTCCCATTTAACGCTATAGCGGCGCTCGTTGTGTCCCTTGACCTGGGTGCCGAGCCCCAGGATGAAGCGGCCGCGGGACAGGGCAGCCAAGTCCCAAGCGATCTGGGCGGTGACCATGGGGCTGCGCGGAAACGCCACCGCAATCGCGGTGCCGATCGCGACTCGCGTCGTATGCTCCGCCGCCATCACCAGCGGCAGATAGGGATCGTCGCCGGTCTCGAGCGTCCAGAGCCCATCGAATCCCACTTCCTCGGCGGCCTGGGCCGCAGCGGGGATAGTGCGAAGGTCGCGCGAGACCAATGCGGTATCAAGTTTCATCGGCTGAGGTACTCCAACTTTGTCAGCCTCGGCTTCTACACTGCACCTTGGTCAAAGCCGAGCACCGAATCGAGCGCGGGCACTGCCTCAGTCTGGTAATTAGAGGAAAAATTCGCAAGTGCGCCGAGATCGGGAAAGAAGTAGTCGTCGACGTTCTGCTCCCCGGTAACATCCCACCCCAGCGGCCATCCGGTCCGCTCGAATGCCGCGGCATTCGATTCTCCAGCCGCAACGGGCCCCGCGATCGGCGCGAAGTTCGCGGTTCCGGGATGGCTGTGAATCAGGTGGAAGAAGAGGGCGCCAGTAATCGCACAAGCCGCGGCAGCCCCGATGCGCCGGCGGTAGCTCCGGCGCTTGCGTGCGGCGCGCGCGCGGCGCATCACGCGAGCTGCGAAATCGGCGCTGAGGGCCGGCTCGCCCACGTGGTCAATCATGACGTTAAGATTCACTTGGCACATCTCCATCGGCCATCAATTTCCGCAGCCGGGCGCGGGCGCGGAACAGGCGGGATTTCAGTGCGGCGACGCTCAGGTTGCTCAGCCGCGCAAGTTCGCGATAGCCGTATTCGTGTTCGCGCGCCAGCGTGATCAGATCGCGCTCGGGCGCGGGCAGGCGATCGATCGCATAGCCGAGTTCCGCGCTTCTCTGCTCATCGCGCGTGGACTCCTCGGCCCTTGGCTCGTGATCGGTTTGGTACGCGACGAAGATCCGCTGCCACCAGCGCCGATGTCTTAGGTGATCGATACAGACGTTCCGCGCGATCCTGAATAGCCAGGCCTCGAAGACTTCGGCCCGCTTGAGGCGTGGCAGCGCCAGCACCATTTTGACGAAAATCGCCTGGCACAAATCCTCGTAATCGTGGTGCTCGCCGGTCTGCGCAATTACGAACCTCGCGATGCGGCCCTGGTACCGGCGAATCAAATCCTCGAGCGCGCGCTCATCGCCGGCGCGCGCCTGCGCCACTATCGCAAGCGGTATTTCGGCAACGCTGCAGTTGGCCGCCGCGGAGGCGGAGCGATTCGCCATGTCTCGGATTATCTCACACCGGCTGCGAACTACATGCTCCCGCCGGCTCAGGGCCGACTTGTGCCGGCGAGAGCATGCCCTCGATCATTCTATCTAACTAACCCTTTTCGGGACCCGGAGGGCCCATGATGGATTGAATCTGCTGGAAGAGGGCTTTGAGCTGCTGATGGGTTTGCGCGACCTTGCTCAACTGAGCTGGGGTGAGCAGGGCGCGGATCTTGAGCGCGGTCTGCAATTGGCGGGTATCGATCTGCTGCTGAAGCTGGGCCGCCTGCCGCATCATCGGCGCCACGTCGGAGGCGCTCACCTGACCCGTCGAGAGCAGCTTGTCGGCGATTTTTTCATGAATCGAATGGAGCTGCTCGAAGTTGCTGCGGAGCTCAACATGATCCGCTTGCAGGATCTTGCCTACCTGAGTCTTTTGATCGGACGTCAGCTTGGCGGTTCTGAGCAGCATCAGGAATGGCGGACCGCCTCCCGGGCCGCCCATCATCATCATCGGCGGTCCCTCGCCGGGACCACCCATCATCATCGGCGGCGGGCCGCCGCCGGGGCCGGGTCCCATTTCCTGGGCGTACACTACGCCAGTCATCGCACCCGAAATCATCATCGCGGCGGCAATTGCCAAAATCTTTCTGCGATACATCGAGAACCTCCCTGTTCACCACGTAATGGCTTTCTCCACAAGACGAAGGCCCTTGGCGAAAGTTTCTCCAGCGCGGCGAGATTCAGCGAAGCTTGATGATCCGGCAAGGACGAAAATGACTCGCAGCCGAGATGATTTTCAAGTCTTGGCGGACGGATACGGATGTCGCGTCTAGGGAAAACCCCTAATGTTGGCTAGGTAATAATCTTATAGATAGCTATAGACATTCTTCAATAATAATAGGATAATTCTGCCACCATGACTCCGCGAATGTCTTCTCTCCTGTTCGCGAGGCGAAGACGGGCTGCGTCCGCTTCGGTACTCGTGGTGCTGCTGACCTCGATGATGATTGCTGCGAGGTCGTCGACCGGCTCAAACGGGGTAGGGGCAAATCCCGCGACCAGGGTGCTCGGCCAGGTCAATCTCACCAACACCGCGCCCAACTTCACCGACCCCTCCGGGCTCTTCGCGCCGACCGGGGTTGCGATCGATCGGAGCGTTACACCCAACCGGATTTACGTGGCCGATCAAAATAACAGCCGCATCCTCGGATGGAACGACGCATCGAGCTTCACCGACGGCGCGCCGGCCAACCTGGTGATCGGCCAGCCGGATTTCAACTCTTCACTATGGAATCAAAACGGCGGCGCGCCGAATGCTAACACGCTCTGGTTTCCGACCGCGGTGGCCGTGGATGGGAGCGGTAATCTCTACGTGCTCGACGATGGCAACAATCGGGTGCTCGAATACGACAGTCCGTTTACGACCGATACCACTGCCGATCGGGTCTTTGGTCAGCCCGACTTCTCTTCCAACCTGTGTAATCAGGGCCTCACCGAACCGACGCCGGAAACCTTGTGTCTGCCCTATGTCGGCAATGTCAACACGGGCGGGCTCGCGGTCGACAACGCCGGCAATCTGTATGTGACCGACGCGCGTAACAATCGGGTGCTTGAATATGACAATCCACTCGCACCCGGCGGCGGCACACCCGGTACTCCGGGGGCGGCCGGCGATACGACGGCCGATCTGATCTTTGGCTCAAACGTGTTCAATCAAGTCACCCCGGCTTCGCCGACCACGCTGAATAATCCCACCAGCGTGGCCGTCGATGCGTCGAGCAACGTCTATATTGCCGATTGGGGAAACAATCGCACGCTCGAATACTATGATCCGCTGGCGGCCGGCGGCGGCACGCCGGGTGCTCCCGGTTCGCCTGGCGATACCACCGCCGACGTGGTGCTTGGACAGCCGAATTTGAACACCGGCGGCTGTAGTGAGCTGCCACCCAACTATCCATCAAACGAACTCTGCTACCCGACCGGCGTAACCGTCGACAGCGGTGGAAACGTCTATGTATCGGATGACTACCTCGGCCAGCGCGTGCTGGAATTCAACGCCCCGATCAGCACCAATCAGAACGCGAATCTGATCATACCCGCGGTTCAATTCCCGGCGCAGCTCGCGGTCGACAGCTCCGACAATCTCTACCTTGCATCGGCGGATGCAGGTTATGTCGAAGAGTTCGACCAGCCGGTTACCACCCAGGTGGTTACCCCCAATCGCACCTTGGGACTGGGCGGGATCAACGGCGTGAAGCCCAGCGGAGTGAGAGTTCCCGGGGGTATCGCGATCGATTCGAGCGTCTCGCCAAATCGGATCTTCGCCTCAGATTTGAATCAACGCATCCTGGGATGGAAGAACGCCTCGAGCTTCGCCAATGGCGCGCCGGCGGACCTATCGTTCAACCCGCAACCGCAGAACTTCTACCCCAATCGGATCGCCGTCGATCCGCAGGGAAACCTATATATCAGCGGGGCGATCGTGACGCCTCCAAACCCTTCGCAGAGTGAGCTGTTGGAGTACAACACCCCCTTTAATGCTCCGCCGAGCGCGCCCAATCTTGATCTCGGCAGCATCCTCGGGATGGGCGTTGCGATCGATGCGGCCGGGAATGTATGGGCGGGCAACGGCACCGAAGTGACCGAGTGGGATAATCCAATGGCTCCCGGTGGCGGCACGCCCGGAACACCGGGTTCACCCGGTGATACCACCCCCGACCTGACCATCGATATGTCAAATTACGGCCAGGTGCAGGGCCTCGCGGTCGATTCGGAGGGCAACCTGTGGGTGGCGGCGGATTCCGTCGTTGAATTCGACAACCCGCTGGCTCCGGGTGGCGGCACACCCGGCACGCCGGGTTCGCCAGGCGATACCACCGCTGATTGGGTACTTAGCCCCGCTCAGTCACCGCCGGCATGCGGTGGCAATACCGTGACCGCAAACTGCTTTAGCGCTTTAGACGTGGCGGTCGATGATGCCGGCACGCTCTATGTCGTTGATAACATCAATAATCGGATCCTTGGCTATCAGAATCCGCTGCTACAGAATCCCGCCAATATCGCTCCGCAATTTGTCTTCGGTCAGGACGGCAGCTTCACCAGCGGCTTTTGTAACAGCCCGGGCGGAATCGGCTATTTCAATATCTGGTTCGGCGCGAGCGCCACCACGCTTTGCAATCCGTTATCAATTGCACTCGATCCAGCCGGCGAGCTGTTTGCCACCGACTCCAATAACAACCGGTTGCTTCAGTATGAACCGCCATTCGGTGCCGTACCGACAATGATCCCGACTGCCACGGCCACCGCCTCGGTCGCGGCCACGCCGACCACCGTCGCGACGCCCAACTTGACCCCGGTCGCCACCCC
>Ga0335074_10011675_pt1 | contig 12286 bp, 12 predicted proteins | sample Lox_Sample_23_FD_206715 | JGI IMG/M metagenome (GOLD analysis project Ga0335074, IMG submission 206715) | Soil microbial communities from Loxahatchee National Wildlife Refuge, Florida, United States - Lox_Sample_2.3 | ecosystem: Environmental > Terrestrial > Soil > Wetlands | place: USA...
GGTACTTGGCCGAGTGATATTCTGTCAGCAGGGATTCGAAATACCGAAAAGACGCGGCCTCGACATGAATCTGCCCAATGCGCTGACTATTCTCCGCATCTTTTTCGTGCCATTTCTGGTCGCGGTCCTGGTGGAGCAGGATCTGCGCATCGAATGGCGCGGCGCGGTGCTGGTGACCAACGCATTTCTGGCGCTCGGAATCTTTCTGGCCGCGGCCGGCACCGATCTTCTGGATGGCTATCTCGCCCGGCGATGGAAACAAATCACCACCGTCGGGACGCTGCTGGATCCCATCGCCGATAAGCTGCTGATCTCAGCCGCGCTGGTTTCCCTCGTTCAGATTCGCATGGTTCCGGCCTGGATGGTGGTGTTGATCATCGGGCGCGAGTTCGCGGTCTCGGGGCTGCGCAGCATCGCCGCCGCCGAGGGCTACACCATCAAAGCCAGCGACCTGGGCAAAACCAAGATGATCACGCAGGTCACCGCCATTTCCATGGTGCTGCTGAGTATCCGCTGGCAGCAGTTGAACGGCTTTGCGATGCTGTGGATGTGGGGCGTGGTAATCTTCGGTATCGCATCCGCGATCCAATATTTCCGCAAATTCTGGCGCAAAGTGGACGATTCCATCAAGCACCGGCGCCGCCAGCAGCTATTGCGCATCGAGCGGCAGCGCAAGCGCATGCTGCGTTCGCAAGCGCAGACTGAGGAAGAGAAACTGGGCCAGGCGCAATAACAGGTGGCCGTTAGCCCACTGGCACCGTCGCGGGCGATTGGCGGAAGCTTCTTCGACCGTGCCTGGCCGGCCAATCCCCAATAGCAGCGGAGATGTCAGTCTCGGCTAATCGCTTTCCTTGGGCGGCGCCACCACCTCGAAATTGTCCGGCGTGAACAGCACCGTCAATACCTGGCCGCGCGCTCCCAAAGGCCCCAGCAGTCTTCCATTCAGGCGCACCTCCAGGCCGGCCGCATTGCCCACGCGCAGTCTGGCGGATTGTTTTCCGCTCACGGTTTTGCTTTCATTCGGCTGCAGCGTGCCGGAAAAAACCGGCTTTCCGTCCGACGACACCGACAACCACGTGGCCTCATGCGCCACCAGGTCCAGTAGAACTTTGTGATCGGCCGCCGGCGTTTCGCCCACGCGCTGTCCGGGTTTTTCGACGCCCGCATTCGATGCAACCGAAACTGGCGCCGCAACCGAAACCGGCGCACCCACGCCAGGCGTCATCTTCGCCGCTACACGGGTCGGCCGCGTCATCCTGCGCGCGATTGCCGGATGTACGGGAGCGGATTTCGCGAACAAGTGAATATGATCGATCGCGTTATTGAAATTTAAGGTTGACCGGCCGCCGTGCCACCAGGCGTAAAAGCCCGAGCACGCGGCGAGCACTACGACGAAGCTCGCCACCGATCGAAACCCACGCGGAAATTGCCAGCCGCGCGCGGATCTCATCGGAGGCACGTTCCGCGTCACGATGTTTTCGAAACCGGGCAAGGGCAGAGGTTCGTCTGCGCTCAGCATGCGATCGATTTCGGCATCGATGGCCTGCGTGTCCAGGGATAAAGATTTGGCGTACTGCTCGACAAAGCTCCTATAGAAGAAGCCGCCCGGCAATACCTTGCGATTATCGGACTCAATCGCTTCCAAGTACTTGGCGCTGATTTTGGTTTGCGCTGCCACGGTAGACAGGTCGAGGCCTTGTTGCCGGCGCGCGCGTCTCAGTGTCTCACCAACAGAAAGCATAAAAATTTGCCCGCTAGCTTACGGTTATAATACTACAGCCGGTGGGACAAGATTACCTAGGGGCTATTACGGTTGTGGTAGTGACCTGGAATCGGCGTGATCTTTTGAGAGCCTGCCTGCAATCACTTAGCCTACAGAATCTGAACCAGCCGTTTGAAGTGGTGGTTGTGGATAACGGATCTGAGGACGGCTCGGCCGAAATGGTCCTCGAGGAATTCGGCCGGAGTACTAAATTCCGGCTCGAACTGATTCGAAATCGGGCAAACCGCGGCTTCTGCGCTGCCAATAATCAAGGCTTTCAGGCGTCCAGGTCCGAGTTCATCGCGTTGCTGAACAACGACGCCCAAGCCGATCAAAAGTGGCTGGAGCAGCTCAAGACAGCGTTCGATGGGCGGCCGGATGTTGGCATGGCCGCTTCGAAAATCCTGGTTCACGAAGATCCGCGCCGCATCGACAAAGCCGGCCATCTGATTTATCCCGATGGTCAAAATCGCGGGCGCGGCACGGGCGAGTTGGATCAAGGGCAGTATGACCGTGTCGAAGAAGTCCTGTGGCCGGATGGCTGCGCAGCCATGTACCGGCGCGCGATGATCGACAAAATCGGAGGCTTCGACGAGGATTTCTTCGCCTATGCCGACGACGCCGAGCTGGGGCTGCGCGCGCGCATCGCCGGATGGAGATGCGTTTACATCCCGCAAGCCGTGGTGCTGCATCATCGCGGAGCGACGCTGGGCTTGCGATCGTCACGGCGTCTGGAGCTCATCGAACGAAATCGCGTATTGCTGGCCGCGAAGCTGTTCCCCTGGAGCCTGCTCTGGCTGAACGGCTTTTACTATTCGCTGCGGCTCGCCGCGGGAATTTGGGCCGCCATCACGGGCCAAGGTGAAGTGGGCCGATATCAGGGAATTCGCGGCAAACTCCTGGCCGCCCTGGCGTTGGTAAAGGGCGATCTTCAAGCCCTTCCGCTGCTGCCGCGCATGCTGGCGAAGCGCCGCCGGATCGAACGCATTCGAAAATTGACGCCGCGGGAGGTTCGGAAGTTGATTGAGGATCATCGCATATCGTTGCGCGAATTAATGCGCCAGTCCGTGTGAAAATAGTTTTCGACGCATTCTCGCAAGGAGGGTGCTATGCAATGGTCGGCGCGTATCACGTTTGCAATCGCTGTGGGGAGCGTAATTAACGGGCAGACGGCTGCGCCGCCGCGGTTTGAAATCGCGGATGTGCGCGCTAGCCCACGCCGCGCCGATGCATTCTTGAGACGCTATGGCCTGCAGGCCGGACGATACGAAATGTTGAACGCCACGATGCTGGATCTCATTGCGGCAGCTTACGGTCTCGATGAGCAAAAAGTGATCGGCGGCCCAAATTGGCTGGAGTTGGATCGCTTCGATGTGATCGCCGAAACGCCGCCTGGCGCCACGCCCGACAGCATTAAGCCGATGCTGCAGGCGCTACTCGCGGACCGGTTCAAGCTAAAGGTCCATATGGACACCAGGCCCGTGCCGGCTTTCGCGCTCGTCGTCGCTAAAGGCAAACCGAAGATGACGGAAGCGGAAGGATCGGGCAAATCCGGATGCGAACCTGGCCCCCCGCAACGCGGCCGGGCGCCATACCGGGTCTTAACCTGTCACCACGTCAGCATGGCGTTATTCGCGCAAATCCTGCGCGGGTGGGCCGCCGAATATTTCGACAACCCGGTGGTGGATGCAACGGGACTGAAAGGCTTCTGGGATTTCGAGCTGAAATGGACACAACGCTGGTTGATGACGCAGGCGGGCGGCGATGGCATCAACGTCTACGACGCTGTCGACAAGCAGCTCGGGATCAAATTGGAACTGAGGAAAATTCCTTCCAGCGTCATTGTGGTGGACAGCGTCAACGAAAAACCGGCGCCCAATCCGCCCGAAGCAGCCAAATTTCTTCCGCCGCCCGCGCCGTCTGAGTTTGAAGTAGCGGATATTAAACCCAGCGCGCCTGCTGTGCGCACGAGGTTCAGAATTAATGATAACCGCGTGGATCTGCAGGGCGTCTCGCTGCATCGGCTCCTCAGGCTTGCCTGGGGCATAAACAGTGACGAAATGATCTCGGGCGAACCGAACTGGACCGACGGGCAGCGCTTCAACGTGCTGGCGGAGGTGTCCACGAACGGGCCGACCCGAGCCGATATCGACGACATCAGGCGGATGCTGCGCGCGTTGCTCAAGGACCGCTTCAAGCTCGCCAGCCATATGGAGGACCGTCCGGTGACCGCTTATACTTTGGTCGCCGATAAACCCAGGCTCACCAAGGCGGATCCAGCCAACCGGACCAGTTGCAAGGAGGGGCGTGGATCCGACGTGCAAGGCAAAGACCCCCGGGACGCCACGCCGATCCTCGAGCGGCTGGTTACTTGCCACAACATCACCATGGCGCAATTTGCCGACCAGCTTCCTAGCCTCGCGTCAGGCTACATTCACAACCCCGTCCTAAACGCGACAGGGATCGAAGGCGCCTGGGATTTCACGCTCAGCTTCACCCCGGTTGGACTGTACCGAAACCCCGGAGCGCGTACAAGCGACGGCGGCCAGCAAATCAGCCTCACGCCCGTGGCATCGGACCCGAGTGGCGCGCTTACGGTCTTCGACGCGGTGAAGAAGCTCGGGCTGCGGCTGGACATGCGGAAGCGGCCGATGCCGGTGCTGGTGATCGATCACCTGGAGGAGAACCCGACGGACAATTGAGATGTCTTACGCCCGCTTCGGCAATTGCAAAAGATATTTACAGAGCGCGTCCATGTCCATGGCCGAGAATTTGTAGGGCGGCATCACGCTACCCGGTGAAACGGCGGCGGGATCGGCGAAATGTTTTTCGAGCCAGGCCCGATCGTGCCGCATTCCCACGCCATCGAGCGCGGGTCCGAGCGTCGCGCCCACGCCGTCGATCTGATGGCAGGAATCGCAGTGGTTCTTCTGATAGACCGCCGCGCCTTGCGTGACATACGCCGGTGTGGTCAGCAGCGTGGCTTCGTTCTGCGGAGTCAGCGTGAGAACAAAAAGCGACAGATCGTTCAGATCGGCGTTGGGGAGGTTGATCGGCGGCATCGCGCTGCCCGGCACCACCTGCGAAGGATTCTTGAAGTGCGGGACCATCCAGGCGACGGTGCGGTGTTCCTTAGGCATCTTGGTGAGATCGGGACCGATGCCGGTTTGCCCCGCCCCAGGATGGCAGCCCATGCAGCCTTCGGATTTGAAGTAGCGCAGACCGACCAGTTCTTCCGGAGTCAACTGCTGCCAGGGTGAAGACGATGCGGCCGCCGTTGGCGTTTGGCTAGTCGCGGCCGTATCTGTCGCCTCGGGTGTTTCGGTCGCGGGCGTTTCCGTGTCTTCGACGGATTCCTGGTTCTTGGGAGTGGTCACCACCGCGGCGGTGGTCAACCCCGTCCAGGCGATCGCGGCCAGCACGACAAAAGTGATCGCGAAGGTTCTCTTTCCCAGCCGGATCATGGGACCCCGGTCGATAAACGGAATCAGGAACAGCGTCAGCACCGCCAGTCCCGGCAACACCACGCTGCCGAAAGTCTCCATGGGTCCTTTGAAGAACTTCAGCATCTGGAATAGGAACAGAAAATACCATTCCGGCCGCGGGATGTAAGCGGTGTCGGTGGGATCGGCCAGCCGCTCCAGGGGAACCTTGGCGACAATCGCCATCACAAACAGGATCATGAACGCGAACGCAACGCCCACCGTGTCTTTAAAAACCTGCTCGGGGAAAAACTTGCGTTTGGGCGCCGTGTCGCCGGGGGCGGCAGCCACGCCGTGCTTGCGCACCAGGTAAATATGGATGCCGATCAGAATGATGGTGAGCGGCGGCAGCAACACGGTATGCAGCGCATAGAAGCGCGAAAACGTCACATTGCCGACGCTGTCGCCCTGCGCCCCCAGTAAGCGCAGCATATAGGGACCGAGCAGCGGCGCCTGCGACGCAATATGCGTCGTCACCACCGTTCCGAAATACGCGCGATTGTCCCAAGGCAGCAGATAGCCGGTTAACCCGAAAGCCATCGTGATGAGCAACAGAATCACGCCCACCATCCAGGTGGCCTCACGCGGCTTCTTATAGGCGCCGTAAATGAACACCTGCGTCATGTGCAGCACCACGATGATCAGCATGATGCTCGCGCCCCAATGATGCAGGCCGCGGATCAGCGGTCCGCCGGTCACCTCGGTCATGATGTACTTGACGCTGTTGTAGGCTTCCCCCGGCGTGGGCGCATAGTTGAACGCCAGCAACCCGCCGGTGAACACCTGAATCACGAAGAAAAACACGGCCATGCTGCCGATGATCTGGTGCCATCCGGCGGAGGCGGGAATGTCCTCGTACAGGAAGTTCTTGATCGCGCTCTCTATACCGGTACGGTGTTCGAGCCAGTCGATGATGGGGCGCATGCGGATTTAAGAAGCCTGCGGTTCCACAGGACCGATTTCCAGCTTGCCCGACTCAATCTTGGTCATGAAGCGATCCAGCGGGCGCGGCGCCGGGCCGCTGAGCACTTTGCCATCGATGGAAAACACCGACGTGTGACAGGGACACACAAACGTGTGGCTGGGATCGTCCCAGTGATAGGCGCAGCCCAGGTGCGTGCATATGGGCGAGAACGCCACCACGTCGTTGTTCGGCTGTTTCACTATCCAGGCGGTCGCCTTTTCAGTGGTCACCTTCCAGCCGTCTACGCGTTTGCGGTTGAAGGCGATTTCGGTGGGCGTTCCGGCCGGGATGCTGGAAAGGTCCTCGGTCTTCACCCACTGGGCCTCTTTGCGAATTTTGGGCGGGAACAGCAGGTAAATCGCGGCCGGCGCGGCCAGGGCCACGCCGATCAGGCCCATGGCGCCGTTAATGAATCCGATGTAAAAGGCGCGCCGGGTGGGAGAGACATCGACGGCTTCGTGTTCTGCTTGATTTAGCTGATCCATTATTCGCTCTGTGCGCTGTAAAAGACATCTTACAAGACGTGGGCCTTGTCGGGGATGTTACGGCAATCCCTAACGGCTTCCTAACCGGGCGCGGTTCAGAGGGCCCCGTCGCCCCGGTCGTCGTTGCGAATGCGGATGGCTTCGGCCACGTCGTAGACGAAGACTTTGCCGTCGCCGATCTTGCCGGTGCGGGCGCTATTCACCACGGTCTGAATCACTTCCGGGGAGCGCTCGTCGCTCACCACCATTTCGAGTTTCACCTTCGGCAGCAAATCCACCTGATACTCCATGCCCCGATATACTTCTTTGTGGCCCTTCTGCCGGCCGTGGCCGCGCACTTCCGAGATGGTCATCCCGTCGATGCCGATGCCCTTGAGAGCCTCTTTGACGTCTTCGAGCTTATGCGGCTGGATAATCGCTTCGATCTTTTTCATGGCCTGGAGCGGGTCTTCCTCACGCTTCGAGATTATATCCTTCTTCGCCGTGCATGCTGACGTCCAGCCCCTCCAGCTCCTGGTCAGGCGAGACGCGCACCCCGATCAGCACATCGCAAATCTTGAGGATCACGAGCGTTCCCACAATCGCCAGACCCCACGAAATCGCCACTCCGATAGCCTGATTCAACACCTGGCCCGGATGCCCGTCCACCCATCCTAACGGCAGAGTCTTTCCGGCGGCGTCTTTCAGGCCGTCGTTCACCACCCTGGTGGCGAAAACGCCAGTGAGGATCGCCCCCACTGTGCCTCCCGCGCCGTGCACCCCGAAGGCATCCAGCGTGTCGTCGTACCCGAACTTGCTCTTCACCCCCGTGACCATGAAAAAGCAGATCACCCCGGCCAGAAAACCGATCAGCAGCGCCGGGAACGGCTGCACGAATCCGGAAGCAGGCGTGATGGCCACCAGCCCGGCGACGGCGCCCGAAATTCCGCCCAGGATACTGGGTTTCCCGTTGCGGAGCCATTCCACAAGAAGCCATCCCAGTGCCGCGGCGGCGCTCGCAAAGTGAGTGGCTACAAAGGCGCTGGTGGCAAGCGGCGAGGCGGCCAGGGCGCTGCCGGCGTTGAATCCGAACCATCCCACCCATAGTAAACAGGCGCCGATGACGCTGATCACCAGATTATGCGGCTTCATCGGCTCCGATAAATAGCCTTTCCGCTTGCCCAGATAGAGCGCGCACACCAGAGCCGATACTCCCGAAGTGATGTGCACCACCGTGCCGCCGGCGAAATCGAAGCAGGGCACGCGGCCGCCCGAGAAAGCGTTCAGGAATCCTTCCTTGCCCCAAACCATGTGAGCCATCGGAAAGTAGACCACGAACATCCACAGCACCGTGAACAGCAGCATGGCGCTGAACTTCATCCGCTCCGCGAAGGCGCCGGAAATGAGAGCGGGGGTGATGATGGCGAACATGAGCTGATAAATCATGTAGGTCTGCTGCGGGATGGTAGCGGCATAGTCGGGGTTCGGAGCCGCGCCCACATGGTTCAAGAACAGATAGCGCAGGTCGCCCAGGAACGGCGTGCCTTCCCCGAACGCCAGACTATAGCCGATCACGGCCCAGATCACGGTGACGATGGCCATCAGGATGAAGCTGTGCATCATGGTGCTCAGCACATTTTTGCGGCGCACCAGGCCGCCGTAGAACAAGGCCAGGCCGGGACCGGTCATCATCAGGACCAGCGCGGCGCTTACCAGCATCCAGGCGTTGTCGCCGGCGCTCTGCGCGGACTTTACCGCGGCTTCCAGATTGGCGATGCGTGTTTCAGTAGCGGGAGGGACGGACTGGGCAAGCGCCAACGCTGGCGCAAGCAATACCGCCCAGGCAACTCGGCAGGGCATAAGGTCTATTGTTAACTCAGGTGACAACCAATCGCAATAAATTTGTGTATCCGGATTAGCTCAACGGCTTCGCGCCGGGCTTCCACTCCAGGCCGGCGCTGAATTCCAGGCCCACAATGAATTTCATGCCCTTTCGCGAACAATTCCGCACGGATGCCCTGCCATGCAATCCGAGCGCGGCGCACAGCACCGTCACGTAGGTTTGCTTCTCGATCTGCTCGGGGACTTCCACACGCATTCCGGCTGCTGAAATATCCAGGCTCCGCCCTCTGACCACCCGGTCCGTTCCCGTCCGGTCCTGCCAGGCGATCTGAACCGGCGACGATTTATCGGCGCGTTGGTGACGCCGCAGTTCCCCTTCGCGAGGCATCCGTTGGTTTGTATATCATGCTTTCCTCGAGTGAGCAACGTGTCGAGACGTTAGTTGCTTGGCGGATTGGCGTGATAAACTGAAAACGTATGGCGATTCCCAATGTTAAACGCTTCCGCCCCTTTTGCCCATCGTGCAATGAGAGCTTCACGGTGATGGCGGTCCTTCCCAAGGACGCCGACGTGGATGCCTATTTGACCGACGCCGTGGCGCGCCACGATCACAAGGCGTTCCAGGAAGCCAAGCAGCAGCACTTCAAAGTTCGCGTCGGCCAGCAGAAGCAGAAGAAAGCCAAATAGCTTTCGGCTTCGGGTTTACAGCTTCAATAACTTTCGCGCGTTCCCTTCGTAGATTTTTTGTTTGTCCGCCGGGCTGATGTCCAAGCCTTCGATGCACCGGATGGTTTCTCGAATATAGAGGCCGGGCTTCGGCTCGAACGGCACATCGGAGGCAAAAACGCAATGGTCCACGCCGAAGAAGTCCAGTCCGCATCTGGTAGCCGCCTGTCCACCGAATAGAGCCGTATCGGCGTAGAAGTTGCGGAAATAATCGATAGGCCGATGCTTCATCGATTGGCGCAGTGCGACGTAATCTTCGTCCGATGTGCGCGAACCCAGCACGTCCCAGCCATAGCCGGCGCGTCCCTCGAAATACGGAATCATTCCGCCCATGTGATGCGTCACGATCTTGAGGTTGGGATGACGGTCGAAGATCCCGGAAAAAACCAGGCGCGACATCGCGGCGCTGGTTTCATAGGGCCAACCGAAGGTCCACCAGATCTCGTATTTCGACTTCTGCTCGGTCTTATAATCGGGGAAATCGGCGCCGCGCGCCGGATGCATCCAGATGGGCAGATCCCGCCGGGCGGCTTCCTCGAACAGCGGCGCGAATTCGGGCAGATCCAGCGGTTTTTGCGCCACGTTGGTATAAATTTGGAATCCGCGCGCGTCCAGTTGCGTGGTGCTCCGCTCAATTTCTTTCAGTGACTCATCGACATTGTTCAGCGGGAGCGAGGCGGCGAATCCGATGAAACGGTCCGGGTACTTGGCCACCAGTTCGGCCAGACCGTCATTGGCGATCCGGGCGAACTCGGGGGATTTCTCCGGTCCGGCCATGGTCTCCATCGGCGGCGCCGGCAGCGTCAGAAACTGGCAATACTCTCCAAATTCGTCCATCACGCGGAAACGCGCATCCAGATCCGCGATGGTGGGGACATTGCGGACGCGTTTTCCCATATCCTTGCCCGCCAGCCCTGCCTCGATCACGTCGTGTGCGTAGCGAGGCGGAAAAAAGTGATTGAAAAGATCAATTTTCATGAGCAGCGGCCATTATAGCGAACGAGCGCGTAGCACTCGAAAGTATATGGATTATGGGCGTTTCCCTGTGATAAACTGGCCGTTTGCGTCCGGACTGCGACGCAACCGTTTTACTAATAGAAAGGGATCATTAAGCTGTGAGTCAAAGCCTCGAAGATTTACTGAAGACGAAGAATCCAGTGGACCTGTTGCGCAATTCCCAGATTGGCGCCTATGTCTATCCCGTGGTTCCCTCCGAATACTCCAACTGGCGCGACGAACAAAGGGCCTGGCGCGACAGTTGCGTCCTGTTCGACCAGTCGCATCACATGGCGAACGTGTACATGGAGGGTCCGGATGCGGTGAAGCTGGCTTCGTACCTGGGATTCAATAGTTTCGCCAAATTTCCGGTGGATCGCGCCAAGCAGCTCGCTCCCTGCAGTTACGACGGCCACGTAATCGGCGATGGAATCCTGTTTCACCTGGAGCCGAACCGCCTGGTATTCGTGGGGCGCGCCCCGGCCGCGAATTGGATCGAATTCCAAGCCCAGACATCGGGGATGAACGTCACCACCACGAAAGACGATCGCTCGCCGTCCAATCCGGGTGGAAGAGCCGTTACCCGCACTTGCTATCGCTTTCAGATCCAGGGACCCAATGCCTGGAAAGTGATCGAGAAACTGAACGGCGGGCCGCCGCCTGAAATCAAGTTTTTTGATATGGGTTACATCACCATCGCCGGACGCAAGGTTCGGGCGCTGCGCCACGGCATGGCTGGCGCGCCGGGTCTCGAGATCTGGGGACCGTACGAGGAACGCGACGAAATCCGCGTCGCGATTGTGGAAGCCGGCAAAGAATTCGGGATGACCCAGGTGGGGGCCCGCGCCTACGCCACCAACACGCTGGAATCCGGCTGGATTCCTTCGCCGCTGCCCGCCGTGTACACCGGAGCGAAGATGAAGGCCTACCGCGATTGGCTGCCGGCATCGAGCTATGAGGGCACTGGCTCGCTCGGCGGCAGTTTCGTCTCCGGCAACATCGAAGATTATTACGTGACGCCGTACGAGATGGGCTACGGCCCGTTCGTGAAGTTCGATCACGAATTCATCGGGCGCGAGGCCCTGGAGAAGATCTCCAAGGAGCCGCAGCGCAAGAAGGTGACCTTCGCCTGGAATCCTACGGACGTCACCAAGGTCTTCGAGTCCATGTTCACCAAGCCGGTCGGCGAGCGTTACAAGTACATCGATCTTCCGCTTTCCAATTACGCCTCGGCCTCTTACGACAAGATCCTGATCGGCGGCAAACTGGCCGGCCTTTCGATGTTCAGCGGCTATAGCTACAACGAAGGCTCCATGCTCTCGCTCGGCATCGTCGAGCACGACGTGCAGATCGGCACCGAAGTGACCCTGGTTTGGGGCGAGGAGAACGGCGGCACGAAGAAGGCCACCGTGGAGCGCCACAAGCAGTTGGAGATCCGGGCCGTGGTCAGTCCGGTGCCGTACGCCAAAACCGCCCGCGAAGAGTATGCCTCAGGTTGGCGGACGGCGGCGGTGAGGTAAACCGCTCGGACTTAAATCAATTCGATCGTTACGCGGCGGCCCACGATTGCCGCCGCGCGCTGCAAGCTCGACAGCGTGATGTCATCCTTGGCATTGAGGAGCCGGTCCACTTGCGTTCGGCTGGTCTTGAGTAGCGTGGCCATCCGGTTCTTTGAGATTTTTTTCTTCTTCATGGCCTCCGCGAGTTGCCAGGCGACCACCTCTTTGACCGCCCGGGCTTGGGCCTCTTCGAAAACGCCTTCTTCCTTCAGGAAGTCATCGACGCTCGAACCCATGTTCTTCCTGCTCATTGCTCCAGCTCCTTCTTGCGCCTGCGCGCCAGCGTCAAATCCTCGTCTAGCGTTGCGCGCGTCTTCTTAATGAACCCGTGCAGCGCGACGAGATGCTCACGGTAAAAGCAGAGCAACACGCGCGCCGTCCGCCTGGTCGGCAAATCCGTCCGGATTTCCCACAGCCCGGCTGCCATCGGACGGCATAGAGGCATGCCCACGGGCCAACGCCACTGTGCCCGCAGCAAATCTTCGCCTATA
>Ga0335074_10011676_pt1 | contig 12285 bp, 12 predicted proteins | sample Lox_Sample_23_FD_206715 | JGI IMG/M metagenome (GOLD analysis project Ga0335074, IMG submission 206715) | Soil microbial communities from Loxahatchee National Wildlife Refuge, Florida, United States - Lox_Sample_2.3 | ecosystem: Environmental > Terrestrial > Soil > Wetlands | place: USA...
CTGGTACGCCGAAGTCCGCATGCAGCACCTGGTCGACGGCCCCGACGAGGTGCACCGGTGGAAGATCGGCCGCAACGTGCTCACCGCGCAGCGCAAGTACGGGACCACGGCCTCGGCCGCCGGCGGAGACCTGTTCTAGCACTCGGGAGCGGGCTTCCCCTGCTATCAGGGCTTGTTGGTATTGCCCGCGTCGACCGGGAGAGCGACGCCGGTGATGTACCGCGCTTCGTCGGAGGCCAGGAACAGCACGGCGTTGGAGATCTCGCGGGGCGTGACGACAGGGACCGGCCCGTACGGCACGCCGGGTCCGGCGTCAAGGTCGGGCAGCATGTTGAGCCCGTTCAGCTGCATGCGCGGGTCGGCCGCGAACAGCGGCCCGGCGGCGGCGCCGCCGCCGATGCCCATCCCTTCGCTCGACACGCCCGTGGGGTGAATGCTGTTGACCCGGATCCCGTGGATCGCCAGCTCGTTGGAGAACGCGCGCATCAGCCCCACGACGCCGTGCTTGGCCGCCACGTAGTGCGCGTACCCGATCTGTCCCCGGATCCCGGCCGCTGAGCTGGTGAGGATGTACGAGCCGCCGCGGTTGGCCTCGATCATGGCCGGCGCCGTCGCCTGGATCGTGTTCCACACGCCCTTGAGGCAGGTATCGACGATGAGGTCGTACGTCTCTTCCGGGATGTCCAGCGAACTGGCGTGGAAGGTGATCAGGCCGGCGTTGGCGCAGACGACGTCGATATGCCCGAACTCGGCCAGGCCGGCGTCGGCCGCGGCCCGCAGGGCGGCGAGGTCGCGGACGTCCGCGACCGCGGTGACGCAGCGGCGGCCGGTCTTCTCGACCAGTGACTTGGTCTCCTCCAGGTCGGCCGCGGTGGCCGCGGCGTACTGCGGGTGTGCGGCGGCGTCGTAGGGCGCGGCCAGGTCGACGGCGATGACGTCGGCGCCTTCCTCGGCGAGCCGGACCGCATGGGAACGGCCCTGGCCGAAGCCGGCCCCGGTGATAAGCGCAACCTTGCCCGCAACCCGGTCCATGATCGGCATCCTCCCGTCGAGCTCCCAGAAAAAGTTGTATAGGTAATCTTGTATTATTAATTAACCAGTGGCAAGGTCCTGCCCGAACAGCATCTCTCGCATGTCGAGCACCTGAAGCTAGGCCTGTTCCTGCGTGCCCTTCCAGTTCAGCGTCGCCGAGCACGAGCAGTGGTGGCAGGTCAGCGACGCGGACCTGGCCGAGTACCGGGCGCTGTTCACCGCGGCGCCGCGGCTGGTCGTGCGACGCCAGCCCGCGGCCGGCCACACCATCAGCCTGGGGTGGGCCGCGCGTTCCTACCATCGGAACGCGCTGGCCTTTGCCGAGCAGTGCCTGCTCAGCTCTCTTGGCGCTGGATCCGGCGGTGCCCGCGGGCGATGACCTCATCGCGGCGGGCGGCGACTCCGTCCGCGGCGATCTCGCGCCGCGACGATTCGGCGCGCTCAGCGTCCAGGGCGTCGTCCGTCCCGAGGTTGCCGCGGCGCCGGTAGGCGGCGCGCAGTTCCGTCAGGAACGAGGCGTCGACGGCGGCGATGGCCGCGGCTACCTCACGGGCCCGGGGCAGCAGCTCGTCGTGCGGCAGGACCTCGTTGGCGAGGCCGAGGCGCAGCGCCTCCACGGCGTCGATGAGCTCGCCGGTGTAGCTCAGCTGCCGCGCGCGGCGAACGCCGACCGCCTGCGGCAGGTAGACGGTCATGCCGCCGCCGGGGAAGACGCCGACGCGCGCGTGCGTGTCACCGAAGAACGCGCGCTCGGAGGCGAGGATGAAGTCGGCGCCGAGCGCGAGCTCGAAACCCCCGGTGATCGCGGGCCCGTTGACGGCCGCGATGACGGGCTTGCGCACCGCGCGCAGGGCGCTGGCGAACGTGTCGCCGCGATCGGCAGATGACCGGTCGGCCCATTCCAGGTCGGTCAGGTCCATCCCGGCGCAGAACGCCGGGTCCGCGCCGGTGAGCACGGCGACGGATGCGTCCGCGTCGGCATCGAACGCGCGCAGGGCGGCCACGATCGCCGCGTTCAGCTCGCGGTTGATGGCGTTGCGCCGCTGCGGCCGGTTCAGGGTGATCTCGTGCCGGCCCTCCCCCCGCCACACCAGCAGGACGCCCGCCACCGCTACTGCTCCTCGTCGGCCGGGCCGTCGAGATAGCGGACGCCGTCGACCTCCACGAGCCGGGGCTCGATCGCGGTGATCGTGCGGCCCAGCGCCGCGTCCTCCACCGGGCGGTCTCCGATGGCACGCAGCTGCCGCAGGGTATGCCGGGTCGGCCGCATCATCTCCATCGTGCCGGCGCGCACGTCCGTCAGCGCCCGCTCGATCGTGACCCACTCGCCGTGGTCGGATTCGGTGGTCAGCACGCCGGCGGACTGGCCGGCGGGGAGCATGGCCACGAAGAACCGGGTGTCGAACCGCCGCGGCTGGAACCGCGGGGTGATCCAGTGCGCCCAGGGAGTCAGCAGGTCGGCGCGGAGCCACAGGCCGCGGGCGCGCAGGAACGCGCCGAACGTGAGGTGGTGCGACTCCACGGCCCGCCGGTCGGCCGCGAGGCCGCCGGTCTCTCCGTCCCCCATCTCGACGGTCGCTGCCATCTCGTCCGCCCCGGCCAGCAGCAGGCCGGTCTCCTCGAAGACCTCGCGGACCGCGGCGATCACCAGCGCCCGGGCCAGGTCCTCCCGGCACGACAGCCGCAGCGCCCACGTCCGCGGTCCCGGCCCGATCCACGGGACCGGCTCGAAATCGGAATCCTGGACGCCGCCGCCGGGGAACACGTACTTGCCCGCGGCGAACGCCATCGTGGCCCGGCGGCGGAGAAGGAACGTCTCACGCCCGGCGGACCCGTCCCGCAGCACCGCGACGGTAGCCGCGTCCCGCGCGGGCACCGCCTGCCCGTCCCAGCCGTCCACCAGCGCGAGCTGCTGCGCCGACAGCAAACTCAGTCCCCGTGTCACCACAATGCAGCCCCCCACCCTGGCCGCGCCCGGAGCGCCGCCTTGTCGACCTTGCCGCCCGGATTGCGCGGCAGCGCCTCGTCGCGGACCACCACGTACTGCGGGACCTTGAAGTCCGCCAGTTCCTCGCGGGCGATGCGGACCAGGTCCAGCGGCTCCACCGTCTCCCCGGCGCGGGGGACGACGACCGCGCCGACCTTGCTGCCCATCATCGGGTCGGGGACACCGATGACCGCCACCTCGGCCACGCCCTGATGACGGCTGAGCACCCGTTCGACCTCGATGCTGTAGACGTTCTCGCCGCCGCGGTTGATGAGGTCGGTGCGGCGGTCGAGGATCCGCACCCGCCCGGCGGAATCGACGCTCACCAGGTCGCCGGTGTGCAGCCAGCCGTCCTCGAGGGCGGCCGCGGTCGCCTCAGGCCGCTGCCAGTAGCCGCTCATCACCTGCGGGCCCCGGACGAGGAGCTGGCCGGCGCCGGCCTCGGGTCCGAGCAGCGCGAGTTCCGTGCCGGGGACCGCGGTTCCGACCGAGTCGGCGTGGTCGACGGCGTCCTCGTGCGCGAGGCACGTGACCGAGGGCGCCTCCGTCAGGCCGTAGCCGGGCGCCATCCGCGCGGCGGGAAACGCTTCGAGCAGCCGGCGGACCTGTGCCGGGGGCGTCGGCGCCGCCCCGTAACTCAGCAGCCGGACACCGGACACGTCGAGGCCGGGGAACTCGGGGTGGCGCAGCGCCTGCCAGTACATCGCGGGGACCCCGTTGAGCACGTCGATCCGCTCGTCGCGGATCGCCCGCAGCCAGGCGCCGGCCTCGAAGGCGGGCGCGATGACCGCCGTCCCGCCGCAGGCCATGGCCGGGATCCACTGCATGCCGCAGGCGAGGATGTGGAACAAGGGCGCGACCACGAGGTTGCGCACGGGCTCGGCCGTACCCAGGCCGAGCACCAGGCGGCACTGCTCGGCGGCCGACAGCAGCGCGCGGTGCGACAGCACGGCGCCCTTGGGGCGGCCGGTTGTCCCGCTGGTGTAAAAGATCGCCGCCGGGGCTTCTGAGGCAGGGTCGGCCGGCCCAGCAGCCGGCCCGTCGGGCAGCCGGCCGTCAAGCACCGCCGACGCCCCGCTGTCGCGGACGATGAACTCGACCTCGGCCGGGGTGAGCCGGGTGTTGACCGGGACCGGAATCGCACCCGCCAGCGTCGCGCCGAGAAACGCCAGGCACCAGTCCGCGCCGTTCGGCAGCCGGACCGCCACCCGGTCCCCGGGGCCGGTCCCGGCGGCCAGCAGCCCGCCGGCGACGCGGGTGGCGCCGTCCCACAGGTCCGCGTAGCGCAGCCGGCGCCCGGTTCCGAGGTCGGCGATCGCTTCTGCTCGCGGGCTGCGGCTGACCGTGGCCTGAACGAGCGCGGCTAGGTGCGAGGCGATCCCGGTTAGCCGCGGCCCGGCCGACGTCCGGGTCACCTGATGAATAACGGTGGTGACCACATCAGTCGCTGGCGGGGAGGGGCTTGGCTTCCTTGAGCCCCAGCGGCTCCCCGCCCAGCGCCAGGGTGCCCTGGCCGGGCTTGGTGACCAACAGCTCCAGTGTCCCGCTTGTGTCCGTGTAGCGCTTGCCCAGGGCGTTTCCCGTGTCCGCGCCCTCCTTGAGCGACAGGCCGGCGGCCGGGGTCTCCTTCAGGTCAATGACCGGGTGACCGCCGCAGGTGAGATCGGCCTCGCCGGGCAGCGGGCGGACAACGATGATCTCAGTCTGGCAGACCTGGCTACGGTACCTGGCACCGATCTTGAGCTGCATGCGCTGGGTCACATCCTTTCTGACGGTTGGATAGCCGCGGGAGAAGACAGGTCCGCGACGATCTCCCGTCGCAGCAGCTTTCCCGTGGGCGTGTAGGGCAGGGAGTCCCGGAGGATAACGTCGTCCGGGGTGCGCGAGCCGCGGAGCCTGGCCCGGACGAACGCGCGGATCTCGTCCGCGTCCGGCGTGGCGTCCTCGTGCGGGACGACCGCCGCGACGATCCGTTCGCCCCACTCCTCATCGGGCACGCCGACCACGGCGACGTCCCTGATGGCGGGATGCCGGATCAGCACGTCCTCGATCTCGGCCGGGGCGATGTTCTCGCCGCCGCGGATGATCGTGTCGTCGGCGCGTCCCTCGATGAACAGGTAGCCGCCGGAGTCGATGCGCGCGCGATCGCGGGTCGGGAACCAGCCGTCGGCGTCAAGGACCGAGCCGATGCCTTCGTAGACGCCCGATACCTGCGGTCCGCGCACCCACAGCTCCCCCGCCTCGCCGCTGGCCGACGGCCGGCCGTCGGCCCCCCGGACCTCGAGGTCGATGCCGGGCACCGGGCGTCCGGCCGACGTCAGCCGCGCCCGCACCCCCGGATCGTCGCTGCTGAGCGCCTCGCGGTGGTCCTCGGGGGTCAGCACTGCGATCGTCGAGCTCGTCTCGGTCAGGCCGTACGCGTTGACGAAGCCCGCCGCGGGAAACAGCCGCAGCGCCCGTTCGAGCACGGTCGCCGGCAGCCGCGCCCCGCCGTAGGCGATCGAGCCCAGCGTAGGGACCTCCGCTGGCGTCTCCCCCAGCTCGTCGACGATGCGGGCTAGCATCGTCGGGACCACCATCGCGCTCGTGACTCCCTCCCGCGCGACGAGGTCCAGCCACGCGGCGGGGCCGAAGTCCGGCAGGTACACCATCCGGCGGCCCGCGTACAGATTCGTCAGCGCGCCGCCGACGGCGGCGACGTGGTACGGCGGCACGCTAACGAGTACCGCCTCGTCCGGGTCCGCCGAGGCGAACTCGACCGTGCCGATGACGTAGCTGACCAGGTTCTCGTGGCGGAGCATGACTCCCTTGGGGCGGCCGGTCGTGCCGCTGGTGAACAGCAGCACCGCGCAGTCCTCGTCGGCCACGTCGGCCGCCGGCACCTCCTGCGCCGCGCGGGCAGCGGACAGCCACGCCTCGACGGTCATTACCTGACCATGATGGCGCACCGCGTCCTCGAACGCCTCGTCCACGACGACCAGCGGGTGGTCCAGCCTGGCCAGCAGCTCGGCCAGGCCGTCCTTGCTCAGCCGGTAGTTCAGCGGGCTGAACGGCACTCCCGCGACCGCAGAGGCCATGAGCAGCGAGGGGAACGCCGGTCCGTTCAGACCGATAAAAGCGACGCTGCCACGGGCACTCGCGCGGATCACCCCGGCCCCGCCCGCCACCGTGCGCCGCAACGACTCGTAGCCGATGCCATCGGCCCCGTGACCGAGCGCGGTGCGGTTGCCATACGCCGAGACAGCCATGTCGAGCAGCATGGCGATGCTCATGCGAATTCACCCTTCTCGCGTGAGTCTCTCAGGTGAAGCCCCGGGACGAATCGGCGCTAGCAGGCCTGGTTCCTGCTTCCGTATAGTAAAATAAACTAACCAATAATGTACCTGGTCGCAACTGGCCAGCCGGCAACCCGATGGCTAAATTAGTTGCATGATTATCGGCAGAGAGATCGGCGGCGACCACGGGGAGATCTGGCTCGCCACCAGGCAGCGCGTTCGCGACCTGCTCACTGGGCGCACGCCGGCCGAGATGGCCAGGCCGGTGCCGGCCATGCCAGGCCAGACGGTACGCGACGTGCTGAGCGGGCTCGTCGCCACCGGGGCCGCTGCCCTCGACGGCGACATCCACGCGACGTACGCGGCCTCCGGCGGCGGGAGCGCGCGGGCCGCCGGGACGGACGCTGAGCTGCTCTCGGCCTGGGACGCGCAGGCCGCCGGCGTCGCCGCACTGGTACGCGACGATCCGCGCGCGAGGCGGCTCCTCATCGACCTCGTCACGCACGAGCATGACCTGCGCGGGGCGCTGGACTGCCCCGGAGCGCGCGCCGACGACGCGGTCGCGGTCGCGGTCGAGCTGCTCGCCATCGAGTTCGCCGCGCGGTTGCGCGCTGCCGGCGTTTCCGCGCTCCGGCTGACCTGCGAGCAATGGGGCTACGAGACCGCGCCGGCCCCGTGCCACGCGATCCTGGTCGCCGACCGGTTCGAGCTGTTCCGCGGCTTCACCGGACGCCGGTCGGCAGCGGAGGTCAGGCGCTGGATGTGGAGCGGCGACCCGGGACCGTACCTGCCTTATCTGTCCGACAGCGGCTCGCTGCGCGCGACCGACCTGGACGAGCCCGATCCGGACGTGCCGCCCGAATACGCCGAGCGTCTCCGGACGCGGAGCTGGCGGGAACCGGTCGGCTGACCAGCCGCTACTCAGTCATCGCTCGCGCCGTATCACCCGGTGCCCGATGGCCGCGCGATCATCTGGTGGACCCACTGCGACGCCCAGCCGCCAGCCGTCGTGGCGTGGTCGATGGCGATCGAGGCGCCGGTTATCGTGGCCGCGTCGTCGGAGGCCAGCAGCACCAGGGTCCGCGCGACGTCGGCCGGGTCGTAGAGCCGCGCGGCGGCGGTGACGGCGCTGGCGCGCTCGCGCGCCGCAGGGGCGGCCTGCTTCGCCGCTGCTGTCCGGCGCTGCTGGCCGGTCGCCGTGCCGCCGAGCAGGATGGCATTGGCCCGGATGTTGTCCTCGAAGTACTCCACCGCGGTGGCCCGGGTGAGCTGGACCAGGGCCGCCTTGACCGAAGCGTATGGCGCCATCTGCCGCAACGCTATCTCGGCCGTGTTCGACGCGATGTTGAGGATGACGCCCCCGCCGCGCTGGCGCATGGGCCCGAGCGCGAACTTTGTCAGGAAGAACGGGCCCTTGAGGTTGGTGTCGCAGACGGCGTCCCAGTTGCGTTCGTCCACCTCGTGCAGCGCCAGCAGTGGCGGGTCGGTGCGGACCGCCGCGTTGTTGACCAGGATGTCCAGCGTCCCGAAGCGGCTGACCGCCGTCGCCGCTGCCCGTTCGCACTCGGCGACAACGGAGATGTCCGCGGCGGTGAACGCGAAGCGGTCGGTGGCAAGCTCTGCCCGCAGTTCCTCGCCGAGTTCCCGCCGCCGCGCCACGCCGAGCACCGCCGCGCCGGCCTGGACGTAGGCGATTGCGACCGCACGCCCGAGGCCCGAGGACACGCCGGTCACGAGTGCGACCTTGCCGGCAAGAATGCCGCCGCTCATACCGCCACCCCTTCACGATGCTTCCGCCGTGGCCGTGCGCGATCATGTGCTAGCCGCGGCCTGGAGCAGCAGGAACGGCGCCGTCAGGTCGATCGCCAGCACCCGCTGCCACTCTTCGAGGGAGGTCGTGAGGACGGTCTTGCCCGGCGAGTCCGGCGCGTGACGCGATGCTCATGCCCACCATGCCCGAGGATTGCTATCGGTAAATTAATAGAACTATATTAGATGTTCATGGCGAGGGCAGCAGGCGAGGTCGCGGTCGTCCGGATGGGCTACCTGGCCGGCCAGGTAGCGGTCGTCACCGGCTCAGGCGGCGCGATGGGCGGCGCGATCGCTGAGCGGCTGGCGGCCGCCGGCGCGCACATCGTGCTCAACGACCGGGTGCCTGATCGCGTCGACGTTCATCGTGCGGCCGTCGAGGCACACGGCGTCCAGGCTGTCTCGGTGACGGCCAGCACCTCGCGCCCCGAGGGCGCGAGGACTGTCATCGCGGCAGCGCTGGACACCTGGGGGCGGCTCGACATTCTCGTGAACACTGTGGGGGGCATCAAGGGACCAGTCGAGGTTCCCGTCTGGGAGATCACCGACGAGCAGTGGAACGGGACGCTCGCTGTCAGCCTGACCGCCACTTTCCTGTGCACCCGGGAAGCCGCCCGCGTGATGATCGCACAGCGGTCCGGCAAGATCGTGAACATCGCCTCGACGTCGTGGGCGCCACCGCACTCGGCGATGCACCCGCACTACGCGGCGGCCAAGGCGGGCGTCGTGGCGTTCACCCGGTCGGTCGCGCTTCAGCTGGCGCCGTATGACGTCAACGTCAACGCTGTCGCGCCGGGAGCGACGCGGCGCAGCGCCGCCGTGGTGGTCGGCGACGCCGGCGCGGCAGCGCCGCCGCCACTCGGCCGGATCAATGACCCGGCCGACATCGCGGGAGCGGTCGCTTACCTGGTATCCCCCGACGCGCGCAACGTCAGCGGGCAGCTGATCACCGTAGCGGGCGGACTGAACCCCTCACTGTAGCCCGGGACACGGCGCTACTTCAGCAGCGGCGCCAGCCTGGTGCAGACGGTCTGGACGTGCCTGGCGACGGCCTTTTCCGGCATGCCGCCGATCGAGGCCCAGAAATACACGGTGTCCACCGGGGCATCACCGACCTTGTCCCGCACCCGGCGCGCGACCTCCGCGGGCGTGCCGTAGAAGAAGTGGTCCAGGGGCGTGCGCGGCTCGCGCGTCCGGAGCTTCTCCGGGTCCACCGGCTTCGGGACCGGCGCGTCCGTCCCCTGCACCATGTGCCTTCGGTACGAGTCGAGCTGATAGGCGACGTGGCGCGCGACCTCCGGCCAGTCCGCGTCCGGATCCTCGGTGACCCAGCCCTGGACGCCGCCCGCCATGCGGGCGGCGGCCGGGTCGTGGCCGGCTTCTGCCAGCGCGTCCCGGTAGGCGGGCCAGCTCTCCTTGTTCGCCGTCAGCAGGCACTCGCCGAGCAGGCCGGCCCGGCGAGCGCCCTTGGGGCCCTGGTAGCCCATCCACAGCGGCGGCCGCTCCTGGACCGGGCGCGGGGTCACGCCGCCCGTGCCCCACAGGCGGCGCAGCTCCCTGGCCATATCGTCGGTCGTGCGGTACCGCGTCGCCATCTCGGCGCCGAAGAGCTCGAACTCAGGAACTCGGTATCCGGCGCCGAGCCCCAGGTCGAGCCGGCCGTCGCTGACGATGTCGACGACCGCGGCCTGTTCGGCGACCTCGGCCGGGTGGTGCAGCGGCGCGATGAGGATGCCGGTGCCGATCCGGACGCGCTCGGTCCGCGCGGCGACCGCCGCCGCGAACGTCAGCGGCTGCGGCAGGTAGTCGTCGTCGAAGAGGTGGTGCTCGGTCAGCCATACCGAGTCACAGCCGAGCAGCTCGGCCTCACGGCACATCTCGAGGGTGAAGCCGTAGAGCCGGGACGGCGGGACGCGCCAGGCCGGAGGGTTCCGCAAATCGAAGTAAATGCCCACACGCACGGTTGGTGCCCCTTCCTGTCCGATGGAATCATCTCACCTATTGAACGAGATTTACTGTATAGCTATATTGGATCACGTCTAGGCTTCCGCCAGTTCAGGCGCCAGATCGGCCGGCCGGGAGGCACCAGTGTTCAAGCTGTTCAGTGTCGATGATCACATCGTCGAACCGCCGGGTGTCTGGGTGGACCGGGTGCCTGCCGCGTACAAGGACCGGGTGCCGCACGTCGTGGAGGCCGACGGCCGCCAGATGTGGGTCTGGGAAGGCGGCATGGAGATGACCATGGGCCTGAACGCGGTCGCCGGCAAGCCGCGGGAGCAGTGGGGTGCCGAGCCGGCCCGGTTCGAGGACATGATCCCGGGCTGTTACGACCCGCACCAGCGCAAGAAGGACTTCCTGTCCAACGGCGTCTTCGCCAGCGTCGCGTTCCCGACGCTGCCGGGGTTCGCCGGCCGCAAGTTCGGGACGTTCGAGGATAAGGACCTCGCGCTGGTGTGCGTGCGGGCCTGGAACGACTTCGTCCTCGACGAATGGTGCCCGGCCGCGCCGGAGATGTACGTCCCGATGACGATCGCGCCGGTGTGGGACGCGCAGCTGGCCGCCGAGGAGACCGCGCGCTGCATTGAGAAGGGCAGCAAGGCGCTGTGCTGGATGGAAGACCCGGCCAACATCGGCCTGCCGGGCTATCACACTGATTACTGGCATCCGTTGTTCGCGGTCTGCCAGGACGCCGACATCCCGGTCTGCATGCACATCGGCGGTGCGCTGCCGGTCGTCACACTGGAGGGCAAGATCCCGATGGTGGAGATCGCCGCCGCGTTCACGCACGCCGGCCGCTCGGCCACCAACATGATGGTCAGCCCCGTCCCGCGCAAGTTCCCGCGCATCAAGCTGGTCTGGTCAGAAGGCGGCATCGGCTGGATCACCGCCGCGATCGAGCGCGCCGACCGGCAGTGGGACCGTCACCAGTACTGGACCCGCATTCCGGACGCCGACGTGCTGCCCAGCACCGTGGCGCGGCGCAACATGTGGTTCTGCATGATCGAGGAGCCCGTCGGCCTGAAGTACCGGTACGACTTCACCGTCGACCACATCCTCTGCGAGACCGACTACCCGCACGCGGACACGCCGTTCCCCACCACGCAGGCGGCCTTCAAGACCCTGTTCGAGGGAGTGCCCGCCGACGAGGTGGCGAAGATGACGCACGCGAACGCCGAGGAGCTGTTCCGCTTCCCCATGACGGTCCCCGAGGGCACTCCCGACAACTGAGCCACGGGCCTTTTCTTACCAGGCTGGTTTCTTAGCAGGCTGGCCAGATACGCGTCAGACGGGGTATTGCATTGGTCCTTGGGTGTAGGTGCGGCCGCTGGGTGTCTTCCATACGTGCCAGCCGGGCTGGGGCTGGGTGACGGTCCAGCCGGGTGATTGCTTAACGCGGTGGCAGCGACGGCTTCGCGCACCGCCGTTGCCCGCGCAGGTCTTACCGCCCTGGTCGTAGGGCACCGCGTGCTCGAAGTCTGATTCGCGGGCGTGCCGGTTGCAGGGCGGGAACGTGCAGGTGCCGTCGCGGACCTGTACCAGGTGACGGAGGGTGTCGTTCGGCTGGTAGCCGTGGGACTCGTGCCGGTGGTCGCAGTCGGTGACCGGAATGGGCTGGAGTTTGACGGTGTACTGCTGGCCGCCAGGCAGCGTGAGATCCCAGGTGCCGTACTCGCCGGATGACCCTGGTTCGTCGCGCGGGGTGAGTGCCCATGGCATAGGGGCTCGGGGTCCGTCGCGGCTAGCAGGCGGCGGGCTGGTCTTGCTGGTCCGCGCGGGTCGGGCGCAGCCGTGGGCCACGGCGACGCCTTCGCCGTCGGTGATGGTCAGGCACCATTCGCTCGCTGGGCTGTTCGCGGCGGCGACGGCGGCATCGCGGACCAGGGCGGGGTCGAGTGGGCCGAGGCCGTGTCCGGTGCCGGGCCGGTCGGCCAGGCCTTGCAAGGTGGCCAGCGGGAAGGTGAGGTTGGCGCGCGCCGTCAGCGCCGGGCGGATCGGGGACGGCACCAGGCCGCTGGTGGCGCTGCCGTCATCGTCTGGGAAGGTGCCACCCGGGCCGTCAGCCTCGCCGGCTTGCGCGGCGCGGTCCTGGGCGATGCGGGTTTCGAGGGCGATGCCGTTCAGGATGTCCAGGAACGCCAGTACCCGCAACTGGTCCATCCGCGCGCCGGGGCGGGTCTTCGC
>Ga0335074_10011677_pt1 | contig 12285 bp, 6 predicted proteins | sample Lox_Sample_23_FD_206715 | JGI IMG/M metagenome (GOLD analysis project Ga0335074, IMG submission 206715) | Soil microbial communities from Loxahatchee National Wildlife Refuge, Florida, United States - Lox_Sample_2.3 | ecosystem: Environmental > Terrestrial > Soil > Wetlands | place: USA: Florida...
AGAAGATGGTGCGGAAAGGCGAACTTGTTCTTGAGGATCTGCGGCAACAAACTGCGACAGGATGAAGTGACCGCCTGTTGACTTCGAATGCTGCAGTCTGCAAATTCATTCCGCATCATGAAACATGGAGATTTCACAGGATTAGCCGGCGACTACGCGAGGTTTCGCGCCGGCTACGCACCGCAAGTCGCAACCGCCATCCTCGGTTCTCTGGGTCGCGATGCCGGCAGCATCGATGCAGTCGACGTCGGCGCCGGCACTGGAATCTGGACGCGCATACTTGCGTCCTATGGGCTGCGTTCGATCATCGCCGTCGAGCCGAACCATGACATGCGCGCGCAAGGGATCGAGAGTTCGCGTGGCATCAATATTGAGTGGCGCAAAGGTTCGGCTGAAGCAACCGGATTGCCAGATCACTCGGCTGATCTGGTTTCCATGGCATCGTCCTTTCACTGGGCCGATTTCGACCAAGCATGCGACGAGTTCTATCGCATCCTGCGTCCCGGAGGCCTGTTCGTCGCTTTGTGGAATCCGCGGCTGATCGAGGTCAACCCGTTGCTGGTGGAAATCGAGGAGCAGATTGCTCGCTTGAAGCCGGACCTGAAGCGGGTGTCGTCCGGACGCTCAGGCATTACCGAGCGTCTGACCGAGATGTTGATCGCCAAGCCGCAATTCACCGATGTGCTGTACCTGGAAGGCAGGCATGCGGTGCGGCAAACGCCGCAACAATACCTGGGAGCGTGGCGTTCGGTGAACGATCTGCGGGTGCAACTGGGCCCGGAGCTTTTTGGCACCTTCCTGGATTTGACGGAGAAGCGTATCGCCGGCCTATCCGCGATCGAGACGACTTATCTCACGCGAGCCTGGGCAGCCCGGCGCGCTTCTGCGTCATCACGTAATTTTGTGACTAAATAACGGCGACTTTTGACCAGGAACTGGGTTATGGCGTAGAGGTTGGGGTGTGGCTAGGGACTGTGGTCTAGCCAAAATTGATTGATCATAATAAAAGCCGGACAATGGCAGTTAGCCTGACCGCTCAAAAGGTGAAGCTTTGACTGAACTCGAGTACGCAATCAAACATGGGGGGCTGACGCCCAAACGGCTGCTCAAGAGCATTAGCCGGAGAGACTTCGGCGTTGCCGTTCTGGGCGGCCTCGTCGGCACGGCAGCGGCGCGCTTCATTAACATCCCTTCCGCGGAGGCAGCAGCCACCGATTTCACCATCGCCATAATTCCCGATCCTCAGTTCTTAGCGGAGTCGTGCCCCGACGCGAGTGGGCAATACTACACGGCGATGATGCAGTGGATCATCGACAACAGGAACATGCAGCTCAAATCCAGTAAGTCGCCATTCGCCGCCAACATTAAAGCCGTCATTGGTGTGGGCGATTGCGTGAACGCCACGGTGGACGGCGAGTTCAAAAACGCCGAGACCGCCTGGCGGATTCTCGACGAGAATGGCATACCCTTCACAACCCCTCCGGGGAATCACGACTACGCTGATATGTCGAAGGGAATCTCTTCCCGCGACAGCTTGGGAAACCAGTTCAAGAAGGGATATTTTTCGGCCAAGAGCCGGGCGAAAGCTTACGGACCCGGACTCGACTTGGGTGACGGGGACATGGCCTACTGGGTTGGATCTCACGATAGTACCGGGGCCAATACAGCGGTACGGTTCGTTATTTCCGGGATACGGATGCTGGTGCTGGCGATGGATTTCTTTGCCGGCAGTGACGCGTGGTCGTGGGCCTACAACATCATGACCAAGAATTCAGATTGCGAATGTTATATAACGACGCACGCCTGGTTGACCGCACATGGAACCCAGTACCGGACAACGGGCGACGCTTATGGACCCGATTTGTATAAGATGGCCAGCGCACCGTATTCCAATTCGGCCGTGGAAGCGTGGAATACGATAGGTGTAAACACTTGGGCAAATCTGTGTGGCATCTTCAGCGGACACGATTTTTTGGATTACACGAAACCGGATCCGAATGTGCCGAAGGCATGGTTTTGGCAGCAGGTTCCAATCACCAGCAACAGCAATCGCCGGCAAACCGTACAACAGTTGTTCGTGAACGCTCAGCGCGTCGATAGCGTGTGCGCTCAGTCTGTCAGCGAGGCCACCGGCGCGGGTCAGGTAGCCAGCGTTTTCCTGCTCAGCCGGCGCCCGTCTTTAGGAGTGCTTGAAGGGCGGATGATTTCGACGCAAACCGGTAATTGGTTTAAGGCAAAGTCGCCAAATTACCCCGGCGGGGCCAGTTTCAGCGATTCCGAGACGCTGCTGTTCTCAGTTCCCTTCACCGGACTAAGCAGCCCGACGGCCACCCGCCATTCGTGAGCAGACACCGCCAACGCAACTAGTTGCCCAGATCGTACCCCAGTTTCTCAATCCGCTTTCTGGTCTCCAGATTGAGGCGATTGATAAAGTTCTTGAAGCGAGGGACTTTTTCTTTCGCGACGAGATAACCAAACGGCTTGCTTCTGGGCCGCGGTATGCGGAGGCCGCTCAAATCGAGATTCGCGCCCATCAGTTCCACGATTTTGGAAAACTCCCTGACGGGATCGACAGCGAAGTCCTCAAGCCTCAGCGCCAAGCCGGCGTATTGAAAATGCAGCGCATTTTCCTCAACAAATTCCGAAAAAGAGAGAAAGCGCGGACCAGTGAGGCCGGCATAGAAATCCAAGTCGCCTTCGGCGAAAGCTTTGAACTCGAAGAAATCCCGATCCAGGTCGGCACATAGATCGTCGTAGCTGGTATACACCTCGGAGATCCCGCAAACCCCGCGGCGATCGCGCACGTAGGTTCGCCAAACAACCCAATTGGTCAGCAAGGAATCGAGTGGATGACGATAGACAAAAACCGAGTCGGCGAAGCGGCTTCGGACCGCCTCCAGAATGCGGTTCATAATCGCGGGCATAGCCTGATTGCGCGAGATGTACTTTACGGTGACGTGGCCGCTGCAGATCATCGATGTCGGCCCAGGGTACAACCGGATGACGTCGCGGAAGTATTTCGCTCGCACCCCAATATTCTGCAGAATCAGATCCTGGATATAAAGACGTCCAGTACCAAACAGCCCGAGAACATACAGCGTACGGTCATCCCCCAAGCGGGTTTCCGGCTGATAGCGCAGGTCCACTTGGTCTTGCTGGTCGCGCGCGTCTACCTCTACGGGAGGCGCTTCCTGCACGGCGATATCCTCGATGGCAATTAACGCCCTTACCTGCTCGTGCAGGAGTTGAAGCTGCTCGTTGGCTAGGCGCTGGTCGAGAGCAATTGTGTTTGCGGAAATGTACTCCAGGGCACTGTACATCTCCGTGAGCGAGCGCGTCACCGCGGCATTGAACTCCTGCAGTGGTCGCATATAGGAGTCCAGCGAGCGAGCAATCAACCTCTTTACCAATCGCGCCAGGCGGTTCGGCGATTCCGAGGATTGTGGATTCGCAACTCCAATGGCCCGCCTGCAACTCTCAGCAACAGACAATGCCCGGCTTAGTTCTTCGAAGTTAAGTGGGGCGACACAGAGGCCAGCCAGCGGCTTCGTTGAATTTGTATGCATGGTCACTCTTTTCTTCCTTCAAGGCAGTCCAGCATTGCTGTCCTCTGGACCAGTGCCGTGCGACGTGCAGCTTCAAAACCCGTTTTCAATTGTTGGGTTGTAATGCATCTGTAACATATTTGGGGTGGTTTTCTCAATGAGGTTAAGCTTCTGGTCACCCGGCTACGGTTTGCTCTCGAAGATCTCCATAGGCTGCTTGCTTTTCCTCATGTAGAATCTCGAAATTAAAAACGGCTGAAGTCTGAGGGTGACCCGGGCACCACCGGACCCAAGGAAAGAGATGGATATTCACCACAGAGTAACGCAACTCAAACGGGAAGTGAGTCGTCTGGAGGTGCTTGTCATCGCCGTCCTGCTCGCCGCCACCGGATGCGGCGGCGGTAACGGCAGCAGTGAAAGCAGCAGCGGAAGTGGTAGCTCGCCAGTAACCAGTCCTGCTCCGAGCCCATCGCCCGCCTTCAGTGGAATCAACATCGATTACGCGCCGGAGGGCCGTTGCAGCGACGACGACTGGACCTCGACCTCGCCGGTCGCGTGTAACCCCCAGCTCAGCTTTGCCACAGACTGTTCCACGGAGCTGTCCAACTGCGCGATGAGCTGCCAGGCGTGCTACACCTCGGATCTGAGTACCATGAAGTCGCTCAACATCGGCACCATCACCATTTACCAGCCGAACTATTACATCCTGACGGCGGCTCAGAACCAGGGAATCAAAGTTGTGCTGGGGCTTTACGATGACAGCGTCAACGGACTGGCGGCGTCGAACTCGGCGACCAACTGTACCTACGCAGGCGCGCCCTTCCCGTACTGCGGCACCAACTACGCAACCGCGCTCTTCGGCGGCACCTGCGGCAACATTACTCCCTGGAACCCGGCGACCTTTTGCGAATCGAGCACCAACAACCCCAACGCCACTTATGTTGCCGCACTCAACTCTTCGTCCGGCGCATTTCTGCAGAACGGAACGGTGGTCGGAATTCAGCTGGGCAACGAGATTCTTGGACAGGTATCGGCCACCACCATCAGCATGGCCGCGCAGAACCTGCGCAGCGCCCTCAATGCTGCCGGCTTCGGCAATATCAAGATCATCGTTTCGCTGATCGAGGGTCAGGCGGCACAGTTCTGCAGCGGTGGCGCTCCACCCACTGGGGTCGATTACATTGCCGACCACGTCTACTGCTCGGTCGGTTCTTCCGGGGGTGTGGCCAGCTTGCCGCCGGTCTGGCCGAGCGGTAGCGACCCCGCCCAGACTTGCTGGTCGCAGGTCGCATCCGTGTTCTCCACCGACCAGGGTTCGTGCGGCGCAGCTAATGTGTTCCTGGGTGAGACGGGCTACAACACTGGCTGTCCCAATGTTTATCAACAACAGCAGGTTCCCAATGAACAGAGCTTCATCACCGACTTGGTCACCGCGACCTGCCAGAGCCAGGTAAGTGGGCCGCTTGCTCCGTTCCTGTTTGAGTTTGGCGACGTATGTCCCGCTGGAGGCTGCCTGGCGGGCTGCGCCAACGAAACGCAGGAGGGCAACGGATATTTTGGCATCTACTTTACCCAGAACTACATGACCAAAGGTACGCTCACGCCGAAATTCTCGACCACCCCGTCGCTGACTTGCCAGTGAGACGGCGGGTGATGGTTCAGTCGGTAAAGACGGGAACTTTCGTTTCCTCGCGGCTGCGCCGGCGATCTCTTCGCAGATGCGACAGCAGCCAGATCTGCAGCCGGTCCATATAGAGGTACACCACCGGTGTTGTGTACAGAGTGAGCATCTGGCTTACGATGAGCCCGCCCACAATGGCGACGCCCAGCGGGCGGCGGAGTTCCGAGCCCATGCCCCGTCCAAAGGCCAGCGGCACAGCGCCTAACAGTGCGGCCATGGTGGTCATCATGATCGGCCGGAAGCGCAGCAGCGCTGCCTCATGGATCGATTCCTCGGAGTTCTTGCCTTGGCGTTCCTGTTCCAGCGCGAAGTCGATCATCATGATGGCGTTCTTTTTCACGATGCCAATCAGCAGGATAATGCCAATGAGCGAAATCACATCCAGGTCCATGTGGAACAACAGCAGCGCCAGCAGTGCGCCGGTGCCGGCCGAGGGTAGCGTGGAAAGTATGGTGATGGGGTGAATGTAGCTTTCGTAGAGAATGCCGAGAACGATGTATACCGCCAGCAGCGCCGCCAACACCAGCAGCGGCTCCGTGGACAGCGAGTCCTTGAAGGCCGCGGCTGTCCCGGCAAAGTCGCCGTGAATGGACGCGGGCAATCGCATACTCCGCTCCGTTTCCTCGATGGCACGAGTTGCCTCGCCTAATGACACGCCTGGCGCCAGGTTGAAGGAAATCGTCACCGCCGGAAATTGTCCCTGGTGGTTGACGGCCAAGGCGGTGTTGGAATCGCCGAAGTGGGCGAACGCCGAAAGTGGAACCTGGTTGCCGCTGGTGATCACATAAACGCTGTTCAACGAATCGGGGTTCATAGCGAAGTGCGGGTCAACTTCCAGCACCACGTGATACTGGTTCAGCTTTTCGTAGATGGTAGAAATCTGCCGCTGTCCGAACGCGTCGTAGAGCGCATCGTCGATCTGCGACGGCGTAACGCCCAGGCGCGCTGCGGTTTGGCGATCAATGACGAGATTCGCTGCCAGGCCGTGCATTTGCTGATCGCTGTTCACATCGCGCAGTTGCGGCGCCGAACGAAGCGCGGCCAGCAGGCGCGGCGCCCAGCTGTAGAGTTGCTGCAGGTCATGTCCCGTCAGGGTGTACTGATATTGGGCGTTGGAGGAGCGCGCTCCGATGCGCAGGTCCTGTTGCGCGGTGAGATAGAGCGTGACACCAGGCACACGGGAAAGCTTGCCGCGTAGTTCGTTGATGACCTGGTCGGCCGTCAGATGGCGCTGGTCCAGCGGCTTCAGCCCAATGTACATGCGCCCGGTATTTTGCGACCCGCCGCCGGTGTAAGCTGCGACCTTATCGACGTTCGGATCGTTTTGCACGATACGCGCCAGCTCCTGGGTCTTGGTTTTCATTGCCGCAAACGAAACGTCCTGATCTCCGACGATTGTTCCTGTAAGGCGTCCGATGTCCTGCTGGGGAAAAAACCCTTTCGGAATGTAGATAAACAGCGCCACGTTCACCGCCAGGGTGACGATGGTAACCCCGAGGATGAATCTCTGATGGCGCAGCACCCAAGCCAGTGACACCCGGTAGCCGTAAGCCATGCCATCGAAGGCCCGCTCGCTGATGCGGTACCATGCCCCGTGCATCTGGCGATCATGCGGCTTCAGAAATCGAGCGCAGAGCATGGGAGTCGTAGTCAGGGAAGCAACCAGCGATATCACGATAGCTGCACTGATGGTCACAGCAAACTCATGGAAGAGGCGTCCGACGATTCCATTCATCAGCCAGATGGGAATAAAGACCGCCATCAAGGACACGCTCATGGACAGGACCGTGAAACCGATCTCGCGCGAACCCAGCACCGCGGCTTCATACGGCGCCAGCCCTGCCTCCACGTGGCGCATGACGTTTTCAATCACCACGATGGCGTCGTCCACCACAAAGCCAGTCGAGATGGTGAGCGCCATGAGCGACAAGTTGTCCAGCGAGTAGCCGCCGAGATAGAGAATGGCGAAGGTTCCGGCGATGGACAGCGGCACGGCTATGCCCGGTATCAGGGTGGCGCGCACCTCGCGCAGGAACGCAAACACCACCAGTACGACCAGCAATACCGAGATGCAAAGCGTGATCTCAACATCGAACACCGAAGCGCGTACGGTCAGGGTCCGGTCGTGTTCGATCTGAAGATCGATGGCAGCCGGCAGCGACGCCTTCAGAAAAGGCAGAGCGGCCTTGGCCCGGTCCACCGTGTCGATAATGTTGGCCCCAGGCTGCCGAAAGATGAACACCAGCACACTGGGCTTGCCGTTGAAGCTTCCGTAGTTGTACAGGTCGGAGTACGAATCCTCGACTTGGGCAACATCGCGCAGGCGCACAGGACTGCCATTGCGATAGCTGATGATCAGCGGGCGATAGTCCTTCGCCTTTTTAAGCTGATCGTTGTCGGTGATCAGCCAGCGACGGCCGCGGTTCTGTAACTGTCCCTTGGCGAGGTTGGAGTTCTCGGCAGCGACGGCAGTCCGTATCGCCTCAAGGCCTAAACCCATATTGTCGAGACTAGTGGGATTGGCCTCGATGCGAACCGCGGGCTGCGACGAGCCTCCGATAAACACCTGCCCAATGCCGGGAATCTGCGACAGCTTCTGTCCGATGACGGAATCGGCGGCGTCATATATCTGATCCTGGGTAAGCGCGTCCGACGTCAGCGCCAGAATCAGAATCGGCGAGTCGGCCGGGTTCACTTTCCGGTACCAGGGATTCTGCGGCAGGTCGGAAGGCAAATAGGCGCGAGCCCCGTTAATCGCGGCTTCCACATCGCGAGCGGCGCCATTGATATCGCGATTCAGGTCAAACTGCAGGATGACATTGGTCGACCCGAGCTGGCTCACCGAGGTCATTTCGTTGACTCCGGCGATTCGTCCGAACTGCCGCTCCAGGGGGGTTGCCACCGCCGAGGCCATGGTCTCCGGGCTGGCGCCGGGCAGTGAAGCCGACACCGAAATGACCGGGAAATCAACTTCCGGGAGCGGGGACACCGGCAGGTTGAAAAAGGCCAGCGCGCCCGCCAGTAGCAGGGCAATCGTCAGGAGGCTGGTAGCGACCGGACGCTCGATGGCTCGGGTAGAAACGCTCACCGTGAAATTCCGGAAGGCCGGCGGATGTCAGGCGCGATGGACTTCCGCAAGCCGGAAGTGGCGAGAGGCGCATCCCGCCGTGCCGGGAGGTCGATCGCCCTGACCCTCCGCACATATATCGTACTACGACATTCTTGCCGATTGCCGGCGGGGTTCGCGGGTTCGGACACATTCTGGCACAGCCTGCAAGATGCGGCCTAAGAAGACGCAAATTGACGCCGCATTTAGCAAGTCTCTCACCCGACCAGACTAGATCCGTTTGACATTAACGGTTTGATTCGATTAAATCAGTAAACTTCCCGCCAATCGAGCGGAGTGTCGTTCGCAGTCGCTGGAATCTCCCGAAGGAGCAGATGATGCGTGTGAAGGGCCACTATCCGCTGGGTGTATTTCTCTGTCTTTTTTTCCTGTATTTGCTTCCCGCGGTGGCGCAAGTCACAGCGAACTTGTCGGGCCGTGTCACCGACCAGACCGGAGCCCCGGTCACGGGCGCCGCGGTAGCTGCCAGGAATGTCAGCACCGGACTGAATCTCAACATCAAGACCAACCAGGCGGGACACTACCAATTCACCGCACCCGTCGGCACCTATGAGGTCCGGGTCTCGAAGACGGGATTCGGCGATCAGGTTCGCGGTGACATCGTGCTGGCCGCCGGCCAGGACGCCACGATCGACATTGAGATGCAGCGCAGCGGTCCCGACGCCTGCGCCAGCGGCCATGAGTTCCTGACCACCGATTGCACCCTGACCTGGCATGGCATCACGCTGTACGGTGCCTATGACATCGGCCTCGGCTGGGTCAGCCATGGCTTGCCTATAAGCGGCTATAACTATGAAGGCGAATCCCTGGTAAACCGGAATGGGTATCAACATCGATTTATCCCCGCAGTGAATAACCTGCAGCAGACGGGTCTGGGCATCAAGGCCAAGGAACAGTTTGCGCCGGGCTGGTCGGTTGTGATCAACGCTTCGACGGGCATCAATCCGAACTCCGGCTTGCTGGCCAACGCGCCGGAGACACAGATTCAAAACAACGGCCTTCCCCGGGCCGCTTATTCGTTCGCCATTGACGGCACACGCGCGGGCCAACCCTTCAACGACGAATACTATGGAGGCGTATCGTCCACGCATTTCGGCACGTTGACCGTCGGCCGTCAGCGCTCGCTGGGCACCGATTTGATGCTGCAGTACGATCCGGCCGGCGGCGCTTATGCCTTTTCGTACATCGGGTATAACGGCACGATGGCGGGCGGCGGCGACACCGACGACTCCCGCTGGGACGACGCGATCAAGTATCGCCTTGCCTATGGCCCGATCCATATGGGCGCGATGTATAAATGGGCCGATGGTGTCGGCGGCTGCTACTCGGCATCCTCAACCTGGACGGCTGCCAACTGTACGCCGGAATCGGCGCATAACAATGCCTTTGGCGTCGACGTCGGCGGAAACTACCACCACCTCTCGGTGGACGTCGTCTACCAGCTTTACAACGATGCCGTCAGCGTCTTGAACCCCTTGCTGGGGCCGCAAAGTCCGACGCAGCCCTATCAGTCGACCACCAACAGCATCAATACCAACCCCATCACCGGGCCTAACGTGCTCCCGACGACCGGCACTGTGTATGGCATCGTAACGGACAATCACGGCATTGTTACGGCTGCCAAGTACACGTGGAACCCGTTCAAGTTTTATGCCGGCTTCGAATACATCTGGCAGAACAACCCAACCAACCCGTTGGGCGTAGGCGCGTCGGACGAGGGTGGATATCTGATGAGCGGAGTCGAGGACAACAATCTTGATTCACAGAAGCAAGTGAATATCTGGTGGGCGGGCACGAAATACGCTTTCGACAAGAAAACCGACATCACGTTTGCTTGGTATCAGCAGCGGCAGAACACCTTCCGTGTCCCCTCGACCTGCTCGGTTGAAGCCGGTTACCGCAGTTCCTGCGCCGGCACTCTCAACGAGGGCTCGCTCTATGCGGATCATCACTTCACTCCCCGCTTCGACGCGTTTGCCGGACTGGCGTATTCCTGGGTGACCGGCGGCCTGGCCATCGCCATTCCTCATGGTCCAGGCGTGCCTTATTTCTCCAACAACAACACCGCCCCGGTCGTCGGCGGCCGTTTCGCCTTCTGATCGATTCCGCTACTTCGGCGGTGGTCCCTGGATCACCTCCACGAAATCCGAGGTTCGTATCCACTTCGCAAACGCCGCGCGAACTTGCTCTGCGGTTAGCGCTTTGTATTTCTCCGCCGCGCGCACCGGTTCGTCCAGCGGCAATCCCATCAGCGAGCGTGCCAACAATCCCTCCGCGATGTCCGACTCGCTGGCTTGTGTCAGCGGAATCTCGCGCAGCAACATCGCCTGTGCCTGCTGCATCTCAGCCTGGCTGGGTGGCGTGGTTTGCAGATCGGTGAGATCCCGAATCAGCAACCCGCGCGCTTTAGGAACATTCACCGCATCGGCGCCATAGGAGACGCTAAAGCGGGTGCGTGTCCGCGTGGCGTCGAGCGATTCGGAAACGGTATAAACGTAGCCCGTCTTCTCGCGCAAATCGCGATAGAGCCGCGTGGCATAGAAGCCGCCGCCCAGAATGTGATTCGCCAACTGCAATGGGTAGTAGTCGGAATCGAAGCGATTCATCGGCAGCTGTTCGGCCAGCGTCACCTCATCCTGTACGCGCGTGGGATCGGGAACCTGGCTGGCGGAAGCTTTGTTCGGTGGCACCGGCGGCAGGTCAACCTCAGGCGTGGCGCCGTGGGACTTCCAGGCTCCGAATCGGCGCAGAACTTCCGCCTTCGCTTCCTCCGGTGAGATGTCGCCGATGATCACAATTTTCGTCAGATCGGGACGGAAAATCTTGCCGTAGTAATTGCGCACATCCTGCAGCGTCAAGGCCGAAACCTTCGGCGGACTCGGCTCCCTCAATGTGGGATCGCCCGCCGGCATCAGGCCTTTCAGCAGCGCATGGTTGGCCCGGTAATCGGGACTTTGCAAAAGCCCCTCTACCGATTCCGCGGTTTGCTGGCGCACGATCTTGAACGCTTCTTCGGGCAGCGCCGGCTGTAATTCGTTTTCGGCAAGAAGCTCCAGGCCACGATCGAAGTACGGCTTCAGCACCTGCAGAGAAAAGCTGGCGCCAGGGCTCTCGTTGGCCGCAATGTCATCGAGCGCTTTCTGAAAAGCCAGCCGGTCCAGCGTGGTCGTGCCGTAAGAAAACAAATCGCCCAGAACGCTGGAGATACCTTCTTGATCGGGCGGCGTTTCCAAATCCGCTTCGTGGCGCACCTCGCCCATGACGGTGATCGTCGGCGTCAGAGGCTCGGTTTCAACAATCAGATCGATGCCGTTGGGCAGCGTCATCCGGACAGGATGAAGATTCCACTTGGGAATCTCGACCGCCTGCAGCAACGGCTGCCCCCAGTCGGGTAGAGCGACTGGCTTGGTAGGCGTGGGCGTAACCTTCTCCGAGCCGCCAAAACCTTTGCTGGCTACCGCCTGACCGGAAGGTTGCGGCAGCAGCGTGCCGGTCACCGAGTTCGTGCTCACCAGATATTGTTTGGCCACGCGATTCACATCCGCGACCGTTACCCGCTGGATGGCTTCGACATCCTCTTCCGGCGAGGTGCGTCCCTCAGCCGCCAGCGCCTGCGACCAAAGTGACGCCAGGCCGGGAATCGAGTTGCGTTCGAACTCGAACGAGGCGACCTCACTGCGCTTGGCAGCATCGACCAGATCGGCCGGAACACCGTTCTTGGCGTAGTTTTCGATGATCGATTCCAGCGATTGCTGGATAGTGGTTGCATTTCCCGTGGTCGGGATCACCGCATAGGCCAGCGCTGAGCCGGCCTTGGGATAGGTCTCGCCCATGTCAAATCCCGCATCCAGAGCCTTACCCGCGGGCACCAGTCCATAAATGTCGGCCCGTTGGCTCGCCAGAACATCCGCCAATATGCGAGACGCGGCGAA
>Ga0335074_10011678_pt1 | contig 12285 bp, 14 predicted proteins | sample Lox_Sample_23_FD_206715 | JGI IMG/M metagenome (GOLD analysis project Ga0335074, IMG submission 206715) | Soil microbial communities from Loxahatchee National Wildlife Refuge, Florida, United States - Lox_Sample_2.3 | ecosystem: Environmental > Terrestrial > Soil > Wetlands | place: USA...
ATGCGCGCGCTCCAACAGGCGGGAAAAGAAGCCCGGCTTCGTCGGCGGTTTCGTGGTCTCGGCCGCCTTCACCTGCGTCCGCGCTTCCGCCTGCTGCCGGCGCTCTTTCGAATCGAGCCACTTCTCAAGGCTCATGCCTGCCTTGGCGGCCCGCTTGGCCTCATAGGCGCGCTGCCCTTCGGTGAGCGATCGCTTGCTGTTCGCCATACAACCGTTGTGGCAGGTGATCGGGGGCGGTTCAAGTGCCGCGTCAACATGCCGCTTGAGCGGCCGCAAGCGGCTCAAGCAGCCAAACAGGCTGCCTGCCGCTCATAAATTCTTAGGCTCTGCCCGGCACGATAGAGCGCATGTCAAGCCCCAAAACGCCGGCCGACACCATTGATCTGCTGCTCCGCCACGCCTGGCCGGATCCGGCGCGCGAGCTAGTCACCATCGCCGCGCTCGACGGCCGGCTGGACCCGGCAGCACGCCGGCGGCTCGATCAGCGCATCGACGAGAGCATCGAAACGCCAGTCAATGGTCGACACGCAGTCCTCGGCGTCGCCCACGACAGCGTCGTCAGCACGTTGCAACTCATGCCCCTGACCACGGAAGAAGAGATGCGGGCGGCATTCGCCCAGGCGGTGCGCTGGATCGAGATCGAGACGTCCTCGCAGTGCAATCGTCGCTGCGCCTACTGCCCAAACGCCGAGTTCGATCGGCTCAGCGGCAATGACTTTCTCGATTTCACGCTCTATTCGCGGGTTCTGCAGGACCTCGCCTCGATCGCCTATGATGGCGAACTGGTGCTGGTCGGCACCAACGAACTCTTCATGCACGAGCGCAACCTCGACTATGTCGCGGCAGCACGACAAGCCCTGCCCGCCTCCCGCATCAAGCTGTTCAGCAACGGCGATTACCTGACTCGTGTGCATGTCGACCGGCTCGTCGATCTCGGCATCGATGCCCTCGTCGTCACCTTCCATCTGGCGGCGGGAAAGCCGTTCGACGAGACCGAGGCCCGCATGCGTGCCGCCAACTTCGCCGAGCGCCTGGGATTGCCGCTCCATCCCGAGTCCGCAGTGCCAGGCCGGTACGTCTATTTTTCCGCCGTGCTCGGCCGACTGCATCTGACCGCGGGCCTGCAGAACTTCGCCGTCACCGGGCACGGCTGGGCGGGGGCGGTCAACGACGCCGGCGGGTTCCGGCGGACCGCGCCGTGCACCTATCCGATCCGCCAGTTCGTGCTCAACCACGACGCCGATCTCTTCATGTGCTGCTTCCCGGTGAAAGAGCGCACGGCACTCAACATGCGGACCGGAGCGGTGGCCGGGAATCTCCGCGAATTTCCCTCGATCTTCCACGCCTATGCCAGCGAGAAGCTGCTCGCCTGGCGACGCGCGCTGCTGACCAACGGCGAGAAGTCGGAGCCGTGCCGGAGCTGCACCGGCCATGCCGGCATCGACGAGAGCCAGTTCCGCGACCTCGCGGCGCAGGCAACGCGGCTGCTGATTTGGGACCAGCAGGCGTCAGACATCGCCGTGGCGGCGCAGAACTAGCGCGCCGAACGCCCCCAACCCCGCGTTGATCGCAATCCCGGCGACCGCCAGCAGCACCAGTGCGGCGAACATGCGCGGAATCTCCAGCCGGTAGCCGGCCTCCAGGATCCGATACGCCAGCCCCGAAGCAAACCCGCCCGACCCCGCCACGAACTCCGCCACCACGGCGCCCACCAGCGCGAGCCCGCCGGAGATTCGCAGCCCCGCCAGGAAATACGGCAGTGCCGAGGGCACCAACAGCAGCCTCAGAGTCCGCGACCGCCCGGCGCCGTACAGCCGGAACAAATCGGCCAGCTCCGGCGAGGGCGACGCAAGCCCCGCCACAGTGTTGGCGAACACCGGGAAGAATGCGACAATCGTTGCGCACGCAACCAACGAGGGGAATGGCTCGCCCACCAGCACAATGATCAGCGGCGCGATCGCCACGATCGGCGTGACCTGCAGCACCACCGCCCAGGGCTGGATCGCTGCGCGCGCGAGCGGGCTCAGCTCCATCGCCAGCGCCATCAGCGCACCGATCGCCGCGGCGACGCACAACGCGGCAAAAGTCACCGCCAGAGTCGAAAACAGCGCGAGCACCAGCCCCAACGGGTCGGCGGCGAACGCCTGAATGATCGCCACCGGCCCTGGCAACAGGTAGGGCGGGATGCCGAAGACGCGCACCACCCCCTCCCACAGGCCAAGCACGAACACGCCGAGCACCGCGGGCGCGGCACGCTGCTGCGCGCGGGTCAAAGCGGCGCCTCGGCCGGCTGCAACGCCCGCGAGACCTGCGCCACCAGCACTGCATAAGCCGGGTCGAGTCGCGTTCCCGGGCCCGGCTGCAAGGACGAGGCAATCTCCCGCGCGATTCGCCCGGGCCGCGGCGTCATCAGCACGATGCGTCGTGCCAGAAACGCGGCCTCATAGACCGAATGCGTGACGAACACGACGGTGCAGCCAAGCGACTGCCACAACCCCAGCAGGTCCTCCTGCAACCGATGGCGGGTGAATTCATCGAGTGCGGCGAATGGCTCGTCCATCAGCAGCAAAGCCGGCCGGGTGACCAGCGCGCGAGCAATCGAGACCCGCATGCGCATTCCGCCCGAGAGCTGGCGTGGCCGCGCCTGTTCGAACCCCGCCAACCCGACGCGGCCCAGTGCTGCGCGCACTTCCGGCATCGCCCGTGCACGCGCAAAGCCACGCAGCCGCAACGGCATAAAGACGTTGTCCTCGGCAGTGGCCCAGGGAAGCAGGGTGGGGTCCTGAAACACGAAGCCGATTTCCCCCGGTGCCGGCGGCCGCCCAACCTCCCACTCCAGACTCCCCTCATCTGGCCGATCCAGCCCGGCTATCAGCCGCAGCAGCGATGACTTGCCGCACCCCGAAGGCCCCAGCAGCGCGACGAAATCGCCACGACCGATGTTCAGCGACACGTCGCGCAGCGCCTCGACCACGCTGTCCTTTCCTCTGGCAAACCGTCGGCCGATCGAAACCAGGCGGAGCACGCGGGTCCTCGGGTTGGCAGGCAGGGCGGGCGCCCTATCCTGCGGGGGACACAGAGCAGCGGGGATAAGCGATGACCAAGGCTCGCAGCAACCGACGACCTATCCACCTCTCCCGCGATCCGGGAGAGGTCGCCGCGCAAGGCGCGGCGGGTGAGCGGGCCGCCCACCCCGCCCCGCACGCCCAATGAACGATATCAGCTATGGCCTGGCCGGAAAGCGTGCGATCGTCACTGGCCACCGGCAGGGGATTGGCGCCGCCATCGCAGCGACACTTGCCGCCGACGGCGCCGAGGTCACTGGGCTCGACCTGCCGGATTTCGACCTGGCGGAGACCGCCACTCTGGAACAGCGGGCAACGGCGCTGATCGAGCGCTGCGGCCCAGTCGATATCCTGGTGAACAACGCTGGCGTGACGGTGCTGGGCAGCGTGCTGGATACATCCCTCGACGACGTCGAGCGGGTGTTCCGCGTCAATTTCCTCGCCCCCTATGCGTTGATGCGCGCGGTGCTGCCCGGCATGATCGCCCGCGGCAGTGGCGCGATCGTCAACGTCGCGTCGGACCAGGCACTGATCGGTAAGCCGGTCAGCGCCGCCTACGGCGCCAGTAAGGCCGCCCTTGCCCAGCTTTCCCGCAGCGCCGCGCTCGATTGGGCGCGCCACGGCATAAGAGTGAACTGCATCGCGCCCGGCAGCACCGATACGCCGATGCTGGCCCACGTCATGGACGAGTTGGCGACGCAGTACCCGGACCGGTTTCCCGCCGCGGCGGCCGATGCCTACCGCGACAGCGTACCACTCGGGCGGTTCGCGCGCCCGGCGGAGATCGCGGCGGCGGTGGCATTCCTAGCCTCCGATGTCGCCTCGTTCATCACCGGCGTCGTGCTGCCGGTCGATGGCGGAACGACCGCGCAATGAGTTGGCGCCGGGCGGTAGTAACCGGCGGGACGCGGGGCATCGGCGCCGCGGTGGCCGCGCGGCTGGCGGCCGATGGCTTCGAGGTGATCGCGGCCGCTCGTCGGCCCCCGCCCAAGCCGCTGCCCGGCGTCCGTTTCAGAAGCTGCGACGTGGCCGATCCCGCTGCCGTGCGGGCGCTGTTCGCGCCGCTCGAGCGCGTCGGGGCGCTGGTCTGCTGCGCCGGCACGGCGGGGGCGAACCGACTCGACACCGAGGATGATTCGCTCTGGCACGACATCATCGCGACCAACCTCCACGGTGCCTATTACTGCTGCAAGGCGGCGCTGCCGCTGCTGCCGGACGGTGCCGGGCGGATTATCGTCGTCGCCTCGGTGCTGGGCCTGCGCGGCGCGGCAGACCAGACAGCGTATTGCGCGGCCAAGCACGGCGTGATCGGCTTGGTGCGTGCGTTGGCCCTGGCGGTAGCGCCACGCGGAATCACAGTGAACGCCGTCTGCCCCGGCTGGGTCGATACCGAGATGGCGCAGCGCCGCTTCGCCGAGTTGGGCATCACGCGCGAGCAGGCCGCTGCCGCGCTGCCAACCGGCCGCATCGCTTTGCCCGAGGAAGTCGCAGCTTCCGTCGCATTCCTCCTGAGTGCCGAGGCCGCGAGCATCACCGGTCACGCTCTGCCGGTGGATGGCGGCGGGCTCGCGGCGCCATGAGCACCCCTCGCGTCAAGGCCGGGCTTTGGGTGCAGATGGCATTGCGCATGGGCGACGCCGACGGGCGACCCGGCATGGTGCTGCGCAGAGGCGACCCGGATGCCGGCGGCGTGCTGGTGGTGCTACACGCCGGGCATGGGATGGCAGTGTTGTCGCAAATGCGCGCCGCCGACGGCGAGGCGGCGTGGATGCGCGCAACCGGAGCGGAACCAGTCGATCAGGCAGCGGTGGATGCGTATATCGCGCGGCAGGTCCGATACGATCCGGACATCTGGGTCGTGGAGTTCGAGGCACCCGACCTGCTGCCGCCGTTCGAGGCAAAGATCGTATAAAACGATAAGAATAAAGGACCCCTTCCGCTCAACGCCGCTCGGCCGGAGGGACAAACCCGTCTTCGCTCCATCCTTCACTGCCTACGCCATGGCGGACGAAGAACACGCCATCAGGATCGTATCGCCGCTTGACCGCAAGCAGACGTGGATAGTTCGCACCCCAATACGCCGTCTGCCAGTCGGTCTGGAAGTAGCTGCTCTCCGCGACATAGGCCGCCGGGTCCGGCACCACTTTCCGCAGCTCAGCGGTCGCCCGCTCGATCCGCGCGGCATCGCGGCGCGCGGTCGCGAGGTTCGGCGCGTGACCGGCCAAGCCGGGAAAGGCGGGCGGGCTTTCGCCGGCGATGATCGCCAGCATGAACGAGTCGGTCACCGCCGGGTTCATCGGCGTATCCTTGGCAGCCGCAATGACGTCCGCGGGCGCGCCGAACAGTCCCTTTTGGAAGTGCAATTCGATCGCCCATTGCCGGCTCGCTTGCATCAGCGCATCAGTCAGCACCTCCCGCTGCGCGGACCGCAGCAACGTCGCCGGTACCCAGAGCGACTCGAAGCCATGGATGAAATGCCCCGCCTCCGCGAGGTTCGCCGACCAGAAGAAATTTGCCGCCGGGGCGCCGGGACGGTCGTCATACAGCACACTCCCCGGCGCAAAGGCATCGAGTGCGGGGCCATCCCAACGATGCCGGCCCGGACCCGCCACGATCGCCACCGGCGTTGCGGTCAGATCAGCCTGTGCCGCCACCCAATTCAGAAATGGCTGCCAGATCGCGGTCGCCTGCGCCTTGTCGAGACCCTGGAAATTCATGCCGATCTGCAGCCGGTTGTCCGGCAGCAGTTTCGCCAACTCGCCCCAATGCGGATTGCAGAGCTTATCAGCATAAAATGAAACGAAACTACCAAGCAACCGGCGAAAAGCCTCGTCTGATCTGGCGTGGATCGTAGTCGCGACTACGCCGAAAAAATCCGGCAGTGTCCACGTTCGCAGCGTGAGCCGCGTGACCACGCCGAAACTACCCGCCCCGCCGCCCTTCAGTGCCCAGAACAGATCGGGCTCGTTGCAGGCATTGGCAATGCGAACCGCCCCGTCGGCTGTCACGATCTCCGCCTCCAGCAGCGACGCGCCGGCGATGCCGAACTGCTTCGAATAACTTCCGAACCCGCCACCCTGAACCAGCCCGGCCACCCCGACAGTGCCGCAACCGCCGCCCTGCACATAGCGACCCGCCCCCGTGGTCACCGCCTGGTAGGTGTGCATCCAGATCGCTCCCGCCCCGACCGTGACGGCCGGCTGCGGCGCCTGGCTTGCGGCGCAATCCTGCGCCACGAACCCATCATGGACCGTGACGTCGTTCATCGCTCGGGTCCAGATCAATAAGGAGTCCTTGACGTTCGACGTTCCCAGATACGAATGCCCGCCGCCCTTGACGACCAACCGCAAATTCTTCTCGCGGGCAAAATTGACAGCGGCAACGACATGCGTCGTCTGCCTGGCCGCTACCGCATAGACGCTCGGCTGCGCGGTCCAGGCATCGACCCAACCACAGGTTTGCGTCAGGGCAGGGCTGTCACCTATGAAATAGGGGTTCTTCAGTTCCTTAAAGAGGTTGCGACAAGCCTCGCCGGCAGGATCCGCCTGACACACATCCAGCGGCGATTTCACCGCAATGAGATGCCCGTCCACCTTTTCCCGCAGCAAGTCCCAGTCGGCGGCGGAAGGCCAGCCGCGTTCGCCCGGGCGCGCGCGCCCACCCAACGGCGTGGCTGCCACCCCCGTCGAACCCAACACCGCAAGCGACGGGAGAGCAGGCAGCGACGCCACCGCCTGAACCAGAAGTCGTCGTTTCATCGTAAACGTCCACTACGCACCCGCGCGGTCCCCACGCAAGCAGGAATCCGTCGCGCCCCGGCGGCAGGCGCGCAGGACAAGCCCCGCCGTCACATTCGCCGCCGACCGGAGTCACTGATAGGCTGCCGGCATTGTCGCTGCCAGGCAAAACAGGAGCCGCCCGTGGCGGATGAGAATCAAGCGAGCGGCCCGATGATATGCGCACCCAAGGACCACGCCGCCCCGTCTGTCTTCCGCCCGGAGAACCTGCTGCGCGAAGCCCGCAGACAGAAGCGTCTCGCGGATGTGCCGGTCCCCGAGATTTGTGTGCTCGACCCGGACGGCGATTTTGTCCGCCATCTCCGGCGCACTGGTCGCGCCACGGATGACCCCGCTTGGCCGTGCTATCACACCGAACTCGCTCTCTTCACCACGGCGGACGAACGCATAGGCGCGATCCCGAACGCCGTCGGCGCCCCGTTTGCGGTGCTGGTGGCCGAACAACTCTTCGCCGCCGGTTGCCGATTGCTGATCAGCATCACCTCGGCCGGTCAAATCGTCCCCGCCGGTCCCCTGCCTTATTTCGTGCTGATCGACCGCGCGCTGCGCGACGAGGGCACCAGTCTCCACTACGTTCCCGCCGCCCCGTTCGCTGCCGCGCCGACCCACCTGCTGGCGCCGATCGCAACTGCACTCAGCACCATGCGGCCGCCGGTCGTGCGCGGCGCCACCTGGACCACCGACGCGCCGTTCCGCGAAACCGAAGCGGCGATCGGCCGTGCCCGCGCCGCCGGCGTCCTCGCGGTCGAGATGGAAGCGGCCGCCCTCTATTCGTTCGCAACGGCCCACCACCGCGACGTGATATGCTTCGCCCACGTGACGAACCAGCTCGCCCGGGTGGAGGGTGATTTCGAGAAAGGCGAGGCGGACGGCGCAACCGACGCGCTGCGCCTGTTGACGTTGACCGCCCAGGCGTGGCGCCGATCGAAGAATTGAGGAAGCGCGAGGCAAACATGCGTCCCAATCCGCTGCACGACGTCATCGTCTTCCTGACCAAGCCGGGCGCACTCACTGTCGTGTTCTGGCTGTTGCTGGTGGCCAGCGTGGCCGCCGCGCTGCTTGCCTGGGCGCGCGACCGCACGCAGCGCGAGCCGCGTCACGTTGCGATCTGGCTCACGCGCCTGCTGATCGGCTCGATGTGGTGGCAGCAGTCACTGTGGAAGGTGCCCCCCAACTATGCCGGCCTGCTCTACTGGATGAAGCAGGAGGCGGACCATGCCGCCATCCCGCTGCAAGGCCAGTTGGTGGGCGAGATCGTCGTTCCCCACATCGCCATCTTCGGCCCGTTGGTCTATGCGATCGAGGTCGCAATTGGGGTTTCGCTGATCCTCGGGCTGCTGACGCGCTGGGGGGCGCTGCTTGGTCTGCTAATGGGGCTCAATCTCTGGCTCGGACTCTATTCAGCGCCGGGCGAGTGGCCCTGGACCTATTTCTTCCTGATCGTCATCCAGTTCCTGTTCCTGATCGACCCGCCGGGTCAGAGCCTCGGAATCGATGCACTCCGCCATGTCGCGCAGCGGCGCTGAACGAATCACTTTCCCCCGCTCTGCGGGAGAGGTCGGTTCGCGCGGCGAACGGAGTGAGGGGTGCCGCCAGCCGCGGCGACTCCGGATCTACCCGCTGCACCAAAGTACCGGGTTGACGTTACTTCGATGCGGCAAGACCACGCTGGCTGACCTTGCCGCGTGCCCGACTACCGCATTTACCTGCTGAACGCCGAGAGCCACATAATCGCAGTCCGCCGAGCCGACTGCGCGGACGATGCCGCTGCGCTCGCCGGTGCCGCCGAGGCAATCGATGGCCACGCAGGGTGCCGAGGTTTGGCACCGCGCGCGAATGGTCGGGCAAGTGTCGCCGCGCTTGCCCGTCCCGCATCCGGACGCGGTGGCGCAGCCGATCATTGGGGAGGACCGGCTGCGCCTGCCTGTGAGGTGGCGAGATCAACGCCACGGACCAGGCTTCCTGCAAAGCGCGACAGACGCGACCAGGTTTTGGGTGCCGACACCATTGTGATCGAGAGGCCCGCCGCCCCCAACCATCGTTGATGGCCGAGCTTTGCCCAGCCCATCCGCGTCCTCCTCATTGGCGCCGGCCGTGAGAACCCTGAATACTCGACCCGACCGGGCGATTGGCATCACACTGTCTCGCCGATGAACACAACTGATCAACTGCCACGATGACTCTCGATCTCCGTTATGGCGCCACGATCGCCGGACTGCCTCATCTCGGTCCGCGGCTTCGTCGGCTTCGGCGCATTCGCGGACTCAAACAGAGCGTCGTTGCGGAACTGGCCGGCGTCGCCCAGCCCACCGTCTCGAGGTGGGAGCGCGGCGAGATCGATCCCGGACCTGAGCTCGCATGCAGACTCCTGACTGTGCTGACTGGCAACGTTTGTCAGCCTGATGACAGTCCGTTGCGACGTCTCGTCGAGACTTCGCCGTTGCCCGTGCATCTCGTGGCCGATGCCGACCACCGCCTGCTTGCCGCGTCACCGTCTCGTCAACGTGAGTGGGGTCGCGACAGCGCCAGCCTGTTGGGACAATCCCTCTGGCGTTTCGCCACCGAGGGCATCCAAGCCGCGGAAGCGTCGCTGGATGGTCTCGGCTGGTGGCACGATCGCATCCCTGGTGCAATCCAGGTTCACACCGGCCGCGGGAATGCCGGCCTCAGCATCAGGCCCGGACTGATGCTCTGGGAACGTCTCTACCTTGGCGACGGCACGCCGGTACGGCTCTGCTCGACGGTCGCCTACGTCTGACCGGCATATGAATATTTTATGCGATGACACGCCACCTCCGGCGCGCTTGGTTTTTCGCCATGCCCCGATGGCACTGTCCGGCACCGGTGCCGGGCAACGCGTGAATGGAGGGCGGCGATGATATCGGACGCATGGCTGGCTGCTATCGACGGGCGGTTGGCGCACCAACTCGCATTCCTGACGAATGCGGATCGCTTGAAGTCGGTGATCCGTGGTTGCCGGATCGCTGATGGCTCTCGGCACGAGAACACGGCTGAACATTCATGGCATCTCGTTCTGTTCGCCCTGGTGCTCAGCGAATGGGCCATTGGCGAAGTGAATACCTGGCGGGTGGTCCAGATGCTGACCCTGCATGACCTGGTGGAAATCGAATGCGGCGACACCCCTTTGTTCGACGCCCAGGGAGCGCTTGACCAGAGCGAACGCGAGCAGCTTGCCGCCGATAAGGTCTTCGGCTTGCTGCCGCCGGACCAATCGCAGGAATTGCGCAGCCTGTGGGAAGAATTCGAGACCGCGGCGACGGCGGATGCAAAATTCGCCAAAGCGCTCGACCGATTCCAGCCGATCTTGCAAAATCACGCCGTGGGTGGCGGCACCTGGACGGACTATGCGGTGGATGAGACGCGCGAGCGGCGGCTCACCTGTCGGATCGCGGAGGGGTCGCCAATCCTGTGGAAAGCGGCCGAGGCGGTGTTCGCGGACGCGATCGCGCGAGGATGGTTGCGGCCGGCGACGGAATGATGACGGGGTGATGCGGCGTCGCCGTCCGCCAACGACACAGCTATTGTGTAGCGGCTGCGATCCGGGCAGGCGGCGCGCCGATCATGTCGGCCAGCGCGGCGCCCACTGCACGCGAATGAATAATCTGGAACGGCTCGCTCAGATGATCGGGCGTGTCGAAGAAATCGGCGCGTGGATAACGACTGTCATTCCCCAACTCCAGGAACCCACCGCCGTTGGCTAGATAGACCCTGCGGATCGCCGCGAGCGTCGAATCCGGCATCGGCGAATCGGTGAACTCGGTGGGCAGTCCCCCGATGACCCGGATGCCGCGCGCCGTCGCCCAGCGCACGAAGCCGCCGATCAGCATCGTGCCATAACCCGCCCGCACCCCCGCCGCGGTCGCATGCACCGGCACCGCGGCGGCGAGCACCGCGCGGTTGGCCGCCGCCAGCGCCAGCGTGTGGCCCACGTGATCGCCCCACCGGTTGGTCGTGCCGGTCACCGCGGCGCGCGGGTCCTGAAAACCGATAGCGGCCAGTATTTCCTCCAGCACCGCCATCACGCCGTCCGACAGATCGGACGAGAAGAATGCCCCCGCCCAACGATCCGGCGGCAGCGCAGCCAGCGTACGCCAATCATGCCGAAACATGATCGCCGCGTCCGGCCCAAGCGTGTTCGCCGCGCGTGAACGCACATACTGTGCCTCTTCCATCGGCAGATAAACGACGTCGCCCGAATGCAGCAGCGGCCGCCAGCGCGCGAACAGGTAGTCGAGGCCGATGCCGACCGCCACGCCGGCGTTGACACAGGGCATGCCAACGATCGGCTCGATCACCTCGCAACGATGCGAATAGGGCCCGTTGGAGCCCGCCAGGATCACCAGCTTCGGCCCGCGGATCGCGGCACCCCGGGCCAGCTTTGCGTCGATCTCCCGGCTCAGGAAACCCAACGCCAGCGGGCGGTCCAGCACGCTGCTGAACAGCACCCCGTACAGCGCCAACGAGACAAGACAGGCCGCGGCCAAACGTCTCATGCAAGAAGATTCACCGCAGAGGCGCAGAACGCGCAGAGGAACAGGCGCACCGACGAACCCCCTCGCTTCAGTAGTACATCGTTGAAATTGATCAGCAAACCGAGCTCACATCCGCTTAGCCGCAAGTAGGTAAGTACCTGAGCTTCATGAAGCGGTATGATCAGCTCGACCGCCTTCAGCTCAATAACAAGCTGCTCCGCAACAACAAAATCTATCATATATCTGCAATCAACCTCGACTCCCTTGTATATCACCGGTAGCTTCACCTCTCGGGTGAAGGAAATGCGGCACCGGGAAAGCTCACAGGCGAGGCACGCCGCATATGCGGATTCCAGAAGACCAGGTCCAAGCTCACGATGCACTTCGATTGCTGCCCCGATCACTTCTTTCGTAAGCTCACCACCGAGATCAGCGAGCATATCCAAACCTCTGCGTCCTCTGCGGTATGACTTCGCCGAAACAGGCAACCAACATGGTTAAGAGGACGTAAGCACCCCCTCAGAATCTGAAATACAAAAACGGCACCACGTTGGGCGCGAAGAACAGTGCCTGCACCGTGAAGGCGAACCCGCCCGTCAGCGCCCAATTCCGCGCCCGCTCCGACATCTCGTGCACATGCGGCAGCGCCAGCACGATGAGCCAACCCAGCAGCAGGCACGCCGATACTTCGGGGAAGCTCAGCGTTCGAGCAGCACCGAGATACAGCAGCACCGGCACAGGCCGCGCGACCAGCGCAAGCGGGGGCAGCCAGTCCACCACCATGCGCGGCAGCGCGATACCGTTCAGCCCGCCCATGCCGCGCAGCATGGCCCAGGCGGCGGAAAGCCCGTCCGCCCGGAACGGCACCCAAGCCACCACCACCACCACGAGCGTCACCACCCGCGCCACCACCCGAGGCAAAACGAAGCC
>Ga0335074_10011679_pt1 | contig 12284 bp, 18 predicted proteins | sample Lox_Sample_23_FD_206715 | JGI IMG/M metagenome (GOLD analysis project Ga0335074, IMG submission 206715) | Soil microbial communities from Loxahatchee National Wildlife Refuge, Florida, United States - Lox_Sample_2.3 | ecosystem: Environmental > Terrestrial > Soil > Wetlands | place: USA...
TGGCGACAAGCGCGAGCACGGGGTCCGGAAGCACTGGCGCAACACCGGCCGCATTGACGGGCAGCACGGCGGTCGCACCGGCGGCGCCGGCCGCAAGGACAGCGCCGAGAACGGCGCGGCGATCGGTTGCTTCGGGCAAAGTTCGGGCGTTTGCCCGCACGGTCTTGCTCATTGCGTTGTCCTCCCGGTCAATGTGGCGTGTTGATATTGCTCGTTAAGGCTTTCTGCGGCTACGGCGAGCTTCTCGACATAGATGCGGGCGATAACGTCTATGTCCTCCGCCTCAGCGCAAAAGTTTAACAAGTGATCAACGCCTTTGGCCATCATCGACAGCTCGTAAATGGCCTTCTCAAGCTGGGGATCGTTCGGACATTTGGGCAAAGCGGTATCGTTTGCCCGCTCGGTGGCGGTCATTGTGGAAACTCCGTTAGAGATTGGATACCTATTGAACAGGGATCAGCGTACACATATTTGGTAACAGGTCAACTAAAAATGGGAACAAGGATACCAATGCAGCCCGTCCAGTGCAGAATGGCGCGAGCAGCGCTCGGCTTAGGCGTGCGGGAATTGGCCGCTCGGGCCATCGTCGGAGCAAACACAGTAGCGCGCTTCGAGGCTGGCGAGGAGCTAAAGCCCCGCACGATCGCGGCGATTCAGAGCGCGCTCGAGGAAATGGGCGCGGAATTCACGAACGGCGAGCAGCCCGGCGTGCGACTGAGGAGAAAAAACTAGCCTATGGACAAATTCGCAATTCGCTGATGTGCTGCAAGCCCCTGGACAGGGGCACAGGCGATGATGGGCGAGTTCAATTCGCAAATGTTGAACGACCCGGTTCCCATTTGGTTTGCAGCAAATTTCGTTAAACAACAACAGCAGCCGGACGAGGACCGTATTTACGCAGCCTTCGGTCATTTTGTCGCGTCATACGCACTCGCTGAATCGGCGCTTCATATAGTCGCACGACATTTCTCAGGCATGCCAGACAATAAGGCTAGAGTCGTCTTCAGCGGAATGCGTCAGTCCGATGTTATTGACCGATTACGTTCTCTCATCCTACCCGAAAAGACAGAAAGTATCAATGAATTGCTCACTCAATTTTCGGACATAACGGAGGCAAGAAACCAGTTCGTGCACAGGTTGGTGGAATATCGACATGGTGAAGGTCTATCTGTTACAAGTAAACTAACGTGTAGATCGACAACAGAGGCAGGACCTCGTCTATTCTCTCTGGAAGAGTTGGAATCTCTGGAACATGATTGCCGCATGATATTTGAACGACTCGTTCTAACTTGCGATCCCCCTCCAACTCACGGAATCGCCACTGGAATCAGTTTGATTTCGCTATTCGGGCCATGGCGATATAAACGGCCTCAGCAAGAGAAAACGAATCAGCCCAGTCGCGGCGCTCCAAAATCACGGAAGCGCCAGCATCGCGCATCTCCATCGTCACAACGGGATCAACAAGAATAGCAGACGATCCCTCATGCTTGACAACGAGAGTCTCCCGAGGCTGTCGTTTCGTCTCTGATCTCACTGCGCCGTCTCCGTCACAGCCGCGGAGGCGTCGCCAAGCTGCAACCTGGCTTCGTCCCAAGTCGCCGGCAGTTTGGCCCTTCCCTCCGCTATGTCCCGCCAATTCGGTTGAAGCCTCGCGATGGCAGCGTTGAAGTCGGCCAGCGCTCGATAGAAATCCGCCGCCTGATCCTCATCGAGCAATTTACGTTTGCGCCTGAACATTTATGGCGACCAGGCCCGCGAAGACACGTCAACCTGCGCTGCCCCGCCCGTCTGATTGTCGATAGTGATCGGCCCTGGCGGCGGCCCATTGTCCATATGATCCAGGATATGGAGAGATCGTCCGCGCGCACGTAACGCTGGATTGCGCAGCCCGACCAGATTGTCGTATTTCAGCGTGTCGCCTATGCCCATATCGGGCCGCGCGCCAGGCAATTGCAGCGGCGGCCCAGCGCTCGGCGCGTCATAAGCCTTCTTGTCCGCGATGTAGTCGCTTACGCGGCCCTTTGATGCCGCCGACGTTGGCCGCATGCGGCTGACGATCGCATTGGCGTCCGGCGAACCAAGCCTAAGCCGCACATGGCCCCCGTTGGCCTTCATGACGTACAGGAGGTCGTTCTTGAAGTCAGCGAACACCTTGTCGCCGCCCAAAATGCCGATACAGCCTAACGTGATATAGCCGTGCGCCATATGGATCCGGAGCGCCGACCTCTCTGCGTTCAGGGCCGGATCAAAGGCCGTATCGTGCGGCTGGCCGACTTCCGTCAGTGTCCAGCGGTCGCCGATCGCGCCGCCGCTCGCAAATTCTCCAATGTCATATTCGCCAGTAGGCGCTGAGCCGCGTCCGCCCCCGCCAGTGACAAAGCCAAAAGTGTGCAACTTCCCATCGGGCCCCGGCAGCGTGAGCGTGCCCGTATTACGATAGGCGCGGGACTGGTCCTCCACGGCTGGCAAAACGATATTGCCGCCTTCAGTCCTAACCTCGGACGGCCCCTGCGGCCTCGGGCCCGGCTGAGGCGAATATCGAAACGGCGGCGCTAGTGTTCTCTTGCCTGTCGCCGAATCGATCGCATTTGACGGCGGCCTGTCCGCTTCATGGCCTGCGTAATATCGGATGCTTGGACGGCCGCTGAGGATCGGATCGTTCGGCGGGACTTCTCTGCCCGGCTGTTTCTGCCCGGCCAAATCGCCGATGAAAGTCGGCAAATCAGGATTATAACTCGGATCGCTTGCGAGCTTCGCCCCATAATAAACCCAGCGGCCGCCGATAAAGACGACGTGGGCGGTGTTCAAAAGGAACCTCGCTACATAGGGCCCCAAAGTTTCGAGGCCGCTCAGGAACCTCCTCGAGCCCGCCTTAAATTCCGGGCTCTCAAGGGCTGTGTCGAGCCATTGCAGACCGCCCTTGATGGTCTTCAGCGCGCCGCCGACCGCGCCGCTATCAATCGCCATCGTCATGAAATCATTGGCGTCTTGCGAGAACTTCGTGAGCGCGGGCGTCAACGCTGCCAAATTCCTTCCTAGCGCGCTCTCGATGTCCCGTCCGGACCGCTCGATCTGCGCGTTGAACGCAGCCCATGCCTGCTGCGACGCCTGCGAAATGTTGAACTTTTGCCGGTCCTCTCGATAGCGTTTGACCTGCGCCTCAATCTCCTCGGGATGGTTGCGCAGCCGAATGATCGTCGGCAGATCGAAAAGATTGGTTAGTCCGAGACTTCGCGCCACGGCTCCGACTTGCTGGTCCGGAACGCCCCTCAACTTCTCGGGAATCGCCCGCATGAGCGCGATTGCGGCCTCAGACGTGTCTCCGCGCCCCGTAGCGCCTAATGCGCGCAGTCCGAGGTATTCAGGACTGGCGAAGTTATAAATGCCGCCAGCGACCGCCCCTAGCGTTTCCTCGCCAACGCCAAAACGCGAAAAATCCACGTCATAAGCAGTCAGGGAGCCGTAGGAGATTCCCAGCCCTAAAGCGCGGCGGCGTCGGTCGGAGACTTCGGCCGCTTCACGATCAAGACCGTAAACAGTTGCGCCTGCTAAGCCTAATCCGCCGAGGCCAGCGCCTAAGCCAAAAAGCCCAACGGCAAGCCCGGCCGGAAACAGAACTTGTAACGGCGAAAGGGCGACGCGCGTGAAGCTTTCGAGCGTCGACCTCACGCCGACACTGAGCCCGTGGAACGCCCTGGCGGCCTTCTCGGCGCCGCCGGCGAGCTTGCCCTGCGAACTGGCGACGCGATCGAGGCCGTTGACGAATTTGCTCAGATCATCGCCCGCGACAGTCGTCGCCTTGATGTTTGGCGCTCTAGCAACATATTCGCCGTACTGCTTCTTGAGGGCAGTTTGGTATTTCTGAAACAACGCGAACGATTGCTTGAACTTGTCCGCGTCTGCTTCAATGGTGATTTTGGACTTGATTGGCATCAGGCATGCCCTATCCCGCCAAGCGGCGTCCCTGCATTAGATCCGCCGCCGACATTCGCTCGAATCGCGTCAACGATCGTGCACCAGTCCGACCATGACGGCTTACGAAAATTGCCTACATGGCGAATGTTCTGGATGATAAACGAGCCCTGGATTAGATTTGTCTGCGTAGGATTGTTCGGCAGAGCCGTATTATTATTATAGGTCAGCGTCGCCAACGACCTAGGCAACGTAACCGTCTGCTGGATATTCAGATCACCCCGCATGACCGTCTTAAACTGGATTGTATTAACCCCTGTCCACACCGGCTGGCCCACCAAATCCCAAGGATTTATTGTCGGCCCCGATACCTGGCCTTGAGTCCCATCGACCACGTTTATTGTTTTGCCCTGAACGCTTACTTGGATTCCCTGGTATCCTGATGTCTTAATGATGTCCTTTGAGGCGTTAAACAGGAATGTGGCGTACTGGCCTATGGTTTGGTAGAAACCCCATTCATCGTTAGGTCTGATCAGGTTGGGGCTGATCTTGATACTGGTCGTAAAGCCAGGGAACGCCGTCTGCAACGCGCTCTGAACCGCCGTAGATAGTTGCTGCCCGGCCGGCCAGTTATGTGTGATATTGGCTGCGCCAGGGACCGAAGACGTTCCCTGTATGGCCTTGATATAAAAGTCCAAGGTCATGTCCGTGCCTGTCCAGTTTCCCAGACACGGAAAGATGGTGCCCTGGACCAAAAGCCCTCGCTCCCCCGGATTGGCTAACGGCAACCCCTGCTGCATTCCTCCGTAAACTTGGATAGGTTGACTATTGAACTGGTTTGCCGTGAGAATCGTTTGTAACGGTATTCCCCAGACCCGACACCACGCGGCATTTGGATTTGCGGGAGCATGATTAGGGCCAACGCTGATGTCTAGTTCTATGTTAAGCGCGTAACTATCTCCCGTAGCATCCCACGTCTGAGAGCCAGTTACAATTCGATACCAACGCAAGATCGCTAGCCTTCGCCGAAATACTTGCGCGTCAACGTCTCAACACGAGCGCAGGCGGCGCGCATCTCGTCGATCAGCTCCTCTTCGCCCGCCCGGATGCGCTCAATCAGAGCATCTCGGGCCAGGATGGCTTCGCGAAGTTCTTGCGGGCAATCCCGGATCACTCGATCACTCCCTTCCGGCCAAAGGCGCCACGCTCAATGCGGCCTTCGATCGCCGCCAATAGCGCGTCGATATCGAGCGGCGAAAGCTCAGGATGACGGCGCCTCAATGTGACAATTGCATCGCCGAGCAAGTCATCGCGCCAATCCGCAGCCGCCGCATTCAGCGTAACCGCCATCGCTTCCGCCAGTGCGTCGAGGTCAAGCCTGCGCGGTGGCGGGGGCGCGCGCTTGAACACGCTGTCAATGGTGGGCGCTACCATCGGGTTTCGTCCGAAGAGTCCCGGTGAAACGTGGAGTATCGACCACGCCACTCGTTGCACTCGAAAGTCTTTGGCGACCAGTCCAGCGGCTTCGGCTTGGGCGCGATCGAGACGATCGGCGGCGGCAAAGGAGGCGCTGCCGGCGCGTGAGCGCGACGCGGAAAAGGATTCCAGTCGTCTTCTTGTTGACGGCGCGAGTCTCGGAAGGCCGAATAGCCCTCCCATTGCTTGTATGCGTCGCGGCGCGCCATAACTCAGCGACGCCCGTCCTTAACAATCACCAACGGCCCGCAAGATCTTCCGCCTTGTCGTCGCCGGAAGGACGAAACCCGCTCGATTTCGGGCTTTCCGGAAAGGCGTCGGCGCGACGATCGGAGCCGTCGCGCTTCAGATTGCCGACAATATTGCTGTCCGGAAAACGTCGCTCCGGTGACCGGACGCCGCGAAGATAGCAGTCGAGAGGTTTGGTTTCAGTGTTAGCCATTTGTTATAAGTCATTGTTTTAGTGAAGAAAAAGGCGAGCCGCCGGTTAGAGGAACAGCGGCCCGCCAAGGGGCCGGCGGCGCGTGAAGGTTGGCGTGGCGCGCCGTCGGGCTCGGTCGCCTGGTGGGAGTAAACACCGGCGATCTTAGAGATCGAAACTGCGCGTTAGTGTGTCCCCAAAGCTTCCGTGCGTAACCGGGAATAATCGAGGCGATCTTGCTCAACGCATTGTTTTGCACAATACTGTTGTATTCCTGTCTCGACTTTAGCTCTACTCGCGCAGGCGCTCTGCGGAACGTATTCCCAAACCACGCCCCTTTACCGCCAACGAACTCGACTTGCCGGTGCCCGCCCCGGCTGCTCGTGGCAATCTCGCGAAGCTCGCCGTCTTTCAGACCATAGGACTTCGCGTTTTTCTTCGCGTCGGCGAAGATCTGCTCTTCCGCCGCCTCGAGCATCGAGCCCTTGGCGCCCTTCATATCCACGCCGGCCCACTCGGACCGACCAATCCGAGCCAGATCGCCGAGAATCCGCTTACGAAAATTGTCCGCTTTCTCAAACGGTAGCGGCATCGGCGAGCCAACCAACCCTGCATCCCTGTAAAGCTCGTCGGCCCGCGATCGATACTGAACAATTTCCCTCTGCTCGTCTTCGGTCGGCGTCTCTCTACTTGCTCGCTCCTGAACAGACTCGCGCAACTCTTTGGTAAACTTCTCAAGATGCTGCAGTTGTTCATAGTCTGCGGTAAGTTTATCCTTCGGTGACAACATTTCTATACTACTCCTTTTTGGCCATATGGCCCTTGCTAAGCCACCGGACTATCGCCGACAGCAATCACATCATCCGCGCCGACATCGTCGGCCGGATCAATCCATTCGATCGAAGTTGGCACGGCCCACGCCACCGCGCCGCCGCCCGCCTCCGCGACAGACGCGCGCACGCGGGCCTGAAATGCGGGAACGTCCTCGCTGTCGTCGCGCGCGAAAATGACGTTTCCGAAAATCGCGAAGTTCATTCCCCGTCCTCTGTTGGAAAATCCGGAAGCCCCCCGAAGATCGCGACGTCCCCGCACGCGCGCGCGAAAAGCAGCACGCGGTCGCGGAACATCTCCACGTCCTCGGTCGCCGCGCGATCGATCCGCCGATCGCCAACGCGAGCGAACTCAATCGACGCGTCGTCGGCAAGGCCGCCGCTGATCGAGATTGAACCATCGCTCATGCCGCCAGCCTCGTATCGTCCAAGGCGAGCGCAATCAGCGACACGACAGCGCATCGCAACGGATCGTCGACGCCCTCGTTCATGCGAATGTTCAAGGCGCCAGCGAAAGGACTCGTTCTAGCCTTCTCGACAACCGCCGACGTGATCTTGACCGAGCCCGCAGCGACATGACCCGCCACGCTGAGCAGCCGATCTTCGGCCTCGAATTCTTTCGGAATCAGTTCGGCTCTCACACCCGCAACGCGCGCATGGGCAACCAGAGCCTCGTGCACAAACAGCGCCGCGCCGTTGGTCGCGCGACAGCGACGGACCAACTCGTCCATCTTGGACCCGATGGCGACGAAGATCTCCCGCCCCAGCGGCTCAACTGCAAAGTCGCAGATGAACAAACAGTTCGGGCTCGCTTGGTCTAGCGCGCCAATGACATAAGCGGACGTACCACTGTCGTCGACGATCAGTAGGCCGACGATATAGGCCGCTTTCATCGGCGGCTCGTAGGCCATCAAATGCGCCGGGGCCGCCATGTGCTCAGGGCGAACCAACGCGGGCCTGCGATCGGCAATGAGATTGACCAGAACGCCTGCAACCGCGTTCGCAACGTCGTCATGTCCGCCCGGCGCATGATCGATGCTGTCCCTGCCTCCTCGAGCCGTGTGCCGCTCAAGGCCGCACAGTTGCCCCGTCAGCCTAGGCGAATCCAACAGACGAACGCGCCGGCCGTTAATCGCAGGCATCAACTCAGTGTAGATTTGGCTCTTGGTCTTGGGCGACGGATCGTAATGAATCCCGTGCACCGCAAACCGCTCTTTCGGCCACTCCCCAGCATAATTGTCGCCCATCACGCGACTAATGCCGTACAGCTTCAGCAGCGCTGCAAACTCTTCGACCACGCCGTCAGGTGAGAACGGAGGCTTCACCTCCCGCAGCGCATCGACCACAGCGGCGCCGCTCGTCTCGCAGTGGCCGATGGCAAGCGTGAAACTGTCCGCCGACCCGCCGGAGGGATCGACGAACGCCGCATGGGTGATCCCCTCGCCCGGCGGCAGTTCGATAACGCCGTGAGCAGTGACCGCCTCAATCGCCTCTCGCGTAAGGAAGTTCACGATGTCAGAGCGGAAGTTGCCGCCGAACTCAGCATCGGCCCGCTCGGGATCTTCGCGGTACATCTCGGCGATCAACGGATCGCCAACGAGGCCGTTGTTCATCTCCTCGGTGCTGGCCTTCCACACCAAGACAGACGCATCGTCATGGCCGTAATATTTCGCGAAGTTGCTGTAGAGCACGCCGCGCTTTGCATAAGGCGAACTGGCCAACAGCAGCAACGAATAGGGAATGCTTGCCAAGCCTGGCCGCACTGCGTTTAGAATTTCAACGTCGGGATTAGCTGCGTCGCCGGTGTCCCAAAACGCGATTTGGTCGCAGAGGATCGCCAAGAAAGTTCGGCCGCGAGGCGCGCCGATCGAGGATGTCATGACCTCGATCGAGACGCCGTTGTTCAGGTGAACCGCTTCCTCTCGCTCGCTCTCGATCAACGCCGCAAACAGCGGTCGCTCTTTTAAGAAACCGACGATATAGCCAAGTATCACCTTCGCTTGCTGACGGTCCTTGGCGATGACCGCGACAACGGCCCGCTCGCCAGGCACAAGATGCTCCCGGTGATCGATGCACGCCGCCATGTAGACGGCTATCAGGGCCAGGATGCGCGACTTACCACCACGGCCGCCGACCACCAGCTCTGCGTAGCGCTGAGGGGCCTCAGGAGGCTCAACGCGGCCCGTATGACGCCGGTATAGGGCCAGCGCCTCCGAAGCCATGGGAAGCGCCCACAGGGCCGCCAGGAAGGCGCGCCAGGGCTCCCAACTCGGCGCATCAAACATCCCGCCGAACAGTGAGGGGGCGTCCAGCGCCTCAAGGATGTCGCTCGCCGAGGTCGGCTTCTTATTCGCCCTCCTAGCCACCGGGACCTATCTCCCACGGGCGAGGAAGCGCGGCGATGGCCCGCTTCTTCATTCCAAGGTCGCGCAGCGCTCGGCTGAGCACATTGCTAAGCCGCGTCAACTGCTCGAGGTCGACATCCTCGCCGGCAACGGTCTTCGCGGTCATGTCCTCGAGCTTGACGGTCATGCTCGCCGCTTGCCTGATCTTCGCTATTGTGGGCGCGCTGAGCTTATCCGGGCCGCCGCAGTCATCAGCGAGAGCCGTTGCGATCTCTCTGAACCGCCTCGCGGGAATGCTCTGCCCATTCACACCCTTAACTGCGAGCAGCGCTGGCGTCGGCTTACGAACACGGCCCGAACGGACGGCGAGCGGTGCGTCAACGGCCGCCGACCGATCTTGGCTCAGTGAATTGTCTGAGACGATGTCCATCCGAGCATTATGCTACCCAGACGTTACCCTGGCAAGAGCGACAAACAACGACATATTGAGACAGTTGGCTTTTTTTGGCCAAAGCGTTAGATCAAGTATCTAGCGGGCCGCTATCCCGAGCCGCAAATGAAGTGCCCGCCGAAGCAGCGTCGGGAAAATTTCGCGCCGTGATTATGGAACCGCGCCCTGGCCCACTGAGTGGCGTGAGTGGCGTGAGTGGCGGGCTTTTGCATTGATCGCTACACGCGCGCGCACGCGTAAGAGCGTCATACGGAAAAGTGCGCCACCTGCGCCACCTGCGCCACTCGTCGCGTTTTTTCCAAGTCCACGGCTGCGCGGTCGAGAGGCGTGTGTACGATGCGCTCGCCGCAGTTGGCGTTGATGCGGTCGAGCTTCGGCGTCGGCCCGAAGTTGATTAGGCCGGCCTTTTAGTAGGCTCCCCATCGGGCAGTACCGCTACCAAGCATTTCGAAGGATAGGGATTGCAGCGCGTCCGCCATGCGGCGGATCAGCTCAAGGCGACTGGTTTCGGTTCTCATCGATCATGCTCCGCAGGCAAACGCCCCGCCAGATGCGACGCCCCCCTGTTCCCTTGTCCGGCTCGAATCCCTGCGCTTCCAGCTTCTCGGCAAAATCAACGCGGGTTCCGGCTTCGACAGAAGCGGCTTTGGCGTAGGCGCTCCATGATTGGAATAGTTCGCCGCTTCCTGACATTTTCCAGCGGTTACCAGGCTCGGCGTCGCACTCCTCGTCGAGCCATTGCGTCCAGAGATCCTGATCGGCGAAATACTTTCCCGTCGCCGTTCTTACTGCGGTCGGCCTCACGAGCCCGTTATTCTGCCAGTCCAGACAACCGTCAATCGCCCAGCGCAGGATCGCGGGCCATTCGCTTTTCAGTTTCTCTTCGAGATGGCGATCAGGCTGTTCGGGCTTGTGGACGAAAGGCACGATATTGAAGCGCCGGTACATTGCGTCGTCCGCGTTGCGGAGGCGCGGCTTGTGATTGCCAACGATAAGCAACTTGAACGTCGGCTTGAAGGTGAAATTGTCCTGTCTCATGAATCGAGCCGTGACCGAATCGGCGCCGGTCAATTGCTTGATTCTCGACTCGGCCCATGGCCGCCCGTGTTCGGTCTCGCTCGCTGTGGCCATGCGGGCTCCCCGCAACATGGCGATGTCGGTTGAGTGGCGTTCTCCTTTCGAGATGGTAAGCGCTTCCATCGTGGGCGTCGCGGCGTAGGCGTCCATAATGGCGGTTATGACGTTGATAAAAACGCTCTTGCCGGTCCCTCCCGGGCCGTGGACGAAGACCAAGGCTTGTTCGGTCACGTCCCCGGTGAGAGAATAACCGCACCACTGTTGCAAGAAGCGAACGAGTTCAGCGTCGCCGTCGGTTGCTTCATTTAAAAACCTCTGCCAGAGCGGGCAGTCGGCGGTCTCAGCGGGAGCAACGGCGACTGACTTGGTGATGTAATCGGCTGGGTTTGGCGGCCGTAGCGCTCCGGCCCTCAAGTCGACTGTTCCGCCTGGTGTCCCGAGCAACATGGGGTCGCGGTCCCACTCCTCACTTGTCGTCGCGAGAGCGGGATCAGACCGAGATGCGCGTTCAACAGCCGAGGCGAAGCTGACCTTGCTCGTGATGTAGCGGACCTTGTCGGGCTCGCTTGCCCCTAGTTCACGAGCGAGTTCTCGCGCCCAGTGAAACGCGAGACCTTTGCGGTTTGGACGCCAGATCGAGCTGTCCCACTCATACCAGGTCCCGCTATCATGACAGAATAGAAGGCGACCGGCATGGAGACGCGCGAATTCGATGGCGGCTTGGTCTTCCGTCACAAGCTCGTTTGAGCGACGGCTCTTCGCCTCGACGTTTTCACGATACCAAGCATCTTGGAGTTCGCGTGGAAGCTCGGCGTAGTTGGCGGGGCGGACGGCGTTTCTCATGCCGCCTCCGCTTTCTCGGCTCGGTCGATGCGCTGCGTAGACAACAGATTGTGGGTTTCAACTGCATGTCGAAAGACGTCGCGCAACTGGATCCGCAGCCGCAGCCGGACCTCATCGCGGTCGCCACGCCGGGCGGCCTCGAGCCCGCTACGCGCATATGACTCGATCAATGAGAAATCGCGGTAGAGTTCGTCGAGCAAGAACTCGTCGGCTTCTGCGACGGCGGCAGAGGACGATGGATCAGAAGGGGATTGCATCGCTGAGATCCTCCTTCTTTGGTGCCGCCCATGATTTCTGTGCGATCTCGCGGCCTGGCGATTTGTCTTTGGGCTTCCTTCGCGCCGTCAGCACGCCATCGACTACGATCGACCAGCTCACGCGCGGCTCGCCGCTCGCAGGCGTGTAAATCTCGGCGTTGATTTCTCCCGACACGCAGAGCGGCTCTCCGACCTGCATAAGCCGGAACTCCCCCAGCTCAACATCGCCGAACACAAAGCATGTGATCCAGCGCGTCTTGTCGCCATTCTTCTCGGCGATGGTGGCGAGGAGATATGAATTGCCTTTCGCGCTCGTCTTCTCAACCGGAGGCTTAGCCAATGATCCGGCGACGATTGACTTCATGGTCATCGATCGCCCCCCTTGTCTCGTTCCGCAGCAGCCGCGATTGCTATCGCCAGTTTGAACGGGAGGATGACCAGCGGCTCTCTGCGGTCCGCGCGCACGACGAGAAGATCGCGCCTCTCAAGCCAGTCGTAGAGCTGCGCAAAACCTCGGGCGCGGACCTTGACCTCAACAATTCGGTCGACGCCGAGGAGGGGCACGGTGAGGTCGCCGCAGTACGAGCCGCCGGCAGAGCCGCTGAGCGGGACACGCTCGGCCGCGAAACCTGCATCCTGCAGGGCGCGCACGATGGCGCGCTCGCATCGATT
>Ga0335074_10011680_pt1 | contig 12284 bp, 13 predicted proteins | sample Lox_Sample_23_FD_206715 | JGI IMG/M metagenome (GOLD analysis project Ga0335074, IMG submission 206715) | Soil microbial communities from Loxahatchee National Wildlife Refuge, Florida, United States - Lox_Sample_2.3 | ecosystem: Environmental > Terrestrial > Soil > Wetlands | place: USA...
CCTGTCCGAGCCCAACGGGCACAACCCCATCGTGTTCGAGGACGTCGACTACTGGTACCCGAACCGGTGCTGGACCTGCATGGTCCCGTGCCTGGTCCGCGAGGACATGGTGTACGCCGAGGTCGACGGCGTGGTGCGGACCTACTGCCACAAGGAATGCCGGTGGACCGACGTCGAGGCGTTCCGGCCGACCTTCCAGGGCCGGGCGACCCCCAACATGGGCCAGCTCATCGGGCACCGCGAGTGGGAGACCCTGTACCACGGCTGGAACTGGGCCGATGTGGTCTCCGACATGGGCTACGTCCGCGACGACGGCAAGACGATGGTCGCGCAGCCGCACCTCAAGCTGGGTGAGCAGTCCAAGATGTGGACGCTGGACCACCTGCGCCGCTGCCCGCCGCTGCAGAGCCCGAACGTCCTGTTCAACGAGATGTCGCCGGAGGACAGGGCGGCCTACGCCGCCAGGTACGTCCGCGGCGGCCCGGGCGGCCGGTTCCCGAAGGACGACGCCTGACGCTCGGTTTTCTTGGCGCTACCGGGGGGCGGGTTGCGTCCCGCCCCCCGGTGTCCAACCCGATCCCGGGTACCGGTGAGGTGATGATGGCCGGTAAGCACGTCGTGAGGTTCGAGCCCGTCGGCATCGAGATCGAGGTCGACGAGGAGCAGACCGTCCTGCGCGCCGCGTTCGAGCAGGGCATCATGCTCATGCACGGCTGCAAGGAGGGGCAGTGCTCCTCGTGCAAGTCGTTCCTGCTCGACGGCGACGACGTGGAACTCGACAAGTACTCGACGTTCGCGCTGCCGGACTTCGAGCGCGACGAGGGCTTCACGCTGCTGTGCCGGGCGCACGTCTACGAGGACGTGACGATCGAGCTGCTGAACTACGACGAGGAGATGATCAGGTCCGGGCTGCCGATCCAGGAGGCCGTCGCCGAGGTCGTGGCCAACGACCCGGTCACGCACGACATGCGGCACCTGGTGCTCCGCCTGGGGGACGGGGTTGACTTCAAGTTCTTCCCCGGGCAGTACGTCGACATCGCCGTTCCCGGCACGGACGAGGTCCGGTCGTTCTCGATGGCCAACACGTCGGCCCGGGAGAGTCGCCAGCTTGAGTTCATCATCAAGATCTACCCGGACGGATTGTTCTCGGGTTATCTCGACACCAGGCTGAAGGTCGGCGACCGGCTCAACCTGACCGGGCCGTTCGGGGTCTTCACCTTGCGCGACGCCCCCGACACCGACCTGATCTTCGTCGGCGGCGGGGCCGGGATGGCGCCGATCCTGTGCCTGCTGCGCTCGATGGCCGAACGGGGCATCGACCGCAAGGCCGTGTACTACTACGGCGCGCGCCGCCGCGGCGACCTGTGCTTCTCCGGCGAGCTGCGGGCGCTGGAGCAGGTCCTGCCCGACTTCCGTTACGTCCCGGCGCTGTCCGAGGACGAATGGGAGGGCGAGACCGGCCTGATCACCAACGTCGTGGCCGCGCGCGAGGGCGAGCTGCGGCGCGCCCACGCCTACGTGTGCGGTCCCCCGCCGATGGTCGAGGCCGCGGTGCCGTTGCTCACCAGGCTCGGGGTGCCGGAAAAGCACGTCTATTGGGACAAGTTCACGACGACTGGGGAACCGGGTAAAGCCCCGCCAGCTCCCTAACGTGAAAGGGAAGGACTCATGACAGAGGCTCAGCAGCGCAGCGTGCCGCGGGTGGTTCACACTGACGCGGAGGCAGGCGCGAAGGTGTTCCCCGACTCCGACGCGCGCCGCTTCAACTACTACACCCCGGCCGGGCGCAAGCAGACGCACTACGAGGACGTCACCGTCGAGGTCCAGCCGGACCCGCGGCACTATCTCAGCCAGGGCTGGCTGTACGGGTTCTCCGACGGCGTCGGCGGCTACCCGCTGAACTGGACGGCGCTGAAGGCGTGGGGATCTGACCGCCCCGAGCCCGAGCGCTTCCCCGGCTCGGGCGGCAAGGGCTACGACTGGCCCGCCCACGGCTGGCACGAGTTCCGCGACCCGAACGAGGAGTGGGAACTCACCCTCTACCGCTACAACGCCAACGTGGTGCGGCAGCTCAACCAGAACATCGACAACGCCAGGCAGGCCAAGGCGTTCGAGCTGTGGAACCGCGCCTGGGTGCGGTTCGTCGAGCGCAACCTCGGCGCCTGGATGCACGTGGACCACGGCCTGGGGCTCTACCTGTACGCGAACGCGAACCGCCGGGCCCCGACCAACATGCACAACAACGCGATCTCGGTGAACAGCATGCACCGGATCAGGTCCGCCCAGGACCTGGCGCTGTACAACCTGACGCTCAGCGAGGAGATCGACGGCTTCAACGGCACCGCCCACCTGGAGACGTGGAACTCCGACCCGGCCTGGCAGGGAGTACGCGAGGTCGCCGAGCAGCTGACCGGCATCGACGACTGGTGCGAGGCCATCTTCGCCGCCAACGTCGTGTTCGAGCCGCTGGTCGGCGAGCTGTTCCGCAGCCACCTGGTGATGCACGCCGCACCGCGCAACGGCGACTTCATCACGCCGACGATCGTCGGCGCCGAGGAGTACGACTTCGCCGAGCGCGACCTGCGCTACACCAGGCCGATGTTCCAGCTGCTGACCAGCGACCGGGAGTTCGCCGATCACAACCGCGAGCTGCTGATGAACTGGATGGCGACCTGGGTGCCGCGCGCGCTGCACGCCTCGCGGACCCTCCAGCCGCTCTGGTCGCAGCCTGAGGCCAAGCCGCCTCGCTTCGAGGATGGCCTGGACGCCGCCAAGAGCCGCTTCGCCGGCATCGTGACCGACCTCAACCTGGACGTCCCGAAGGAGCTCGCGCAATGACCACGGTCTCGGAAAGCCCGTACAAGTCCGACAGCACGCCGTCCAACAAGTGCGGCTTCACGCTGATGAACAACCAGGTGGGCGAGATCGTCGCGCAGGTGATGGCCACCAAGCCGAACGTCACCGTGATGTGGCTGCCGTCCATGATGCGCGTCGACGCGATCGGCCGGATGGACGTGATCTACGACGAGATCTCCGAGGCAGCCGGCGAGGAGCCCGGGTGGTTCAACGCCGCGGAATTCGAGGAGTCCATGTCCACGCACTACGGCCGGATGATCCACGAGGACGACCGGACGATCATGTTCGCCAACCCGGAGGACGCGGCCGAGTTCATCGGGTTCGACCTGGTGGCCCGGTCGTAGACCCCACGGTCCTCCGCAGGCCGGACGCGGGCTGGGGCGCGGGCTGGACATTTTAGATACACGGGCGGAATGTGGTGGCTGGGCCGGTAGCGACGGCCCAGCCTCACCGGCGAGGAGAAGGAGGCACATGTACGAGAGCAATGGCGAGAGGTACTTCGTCGTCGACGGGCACATGCACTACTGGAACGCGGCTCCCGACAACTGGGTGCCCGGAGCGGAGAAGTACGCCGAGGGCTGGATCAAGTGCTTCCACGCCTACCAGGGGCTCGGCCCGCCCGAGACGCACTGGTCGCTCGAGCACTTCGAGAAGTACTCCGAGGACGACCTGATGAAGGACGTCTTCGAGGACGGCTACGTGGACGTGGCCATCTTCCAGCCGACCTACCTGAAGGAGTGGTACAAGGAGGGCTTCAACACCACCGAGCGCAACGCGCTCATGGGTGAGAAGCACCCCGGCAAGTTCGTGTACAACACCCGGTGGGATCCGCGCGACGGCGACGCGGGGATCGAGGACCTGCGGCGGAACGTGGACCGGTTCGGGTCCATCGGCTGCAAGCTGTACAGCGCCGAGTGGAACGCGGGCTCGCGCGGCTGGAAGCTCACCGACCCGGCGGCCTACCGGTACCTGGAGGTCTGCCAGGAACTCGGGGTGAAGAACATCCACGTGCACAAGGGCCCGACCATCTGGCCGCTGGACAAGGATGCGTTCGACGTGTCCGACGTGGACCACGCCGCGACCGACTTCACCGACCTCAACTTCATCGTCGAGCACGTCGGCCTGCCTCGGATCGAGGACTTCTGCTTCATGGCGACGCAGGAGCCGAACGTGTACGCCGGGCTGGCGGTCGTCATCGGCGGCCTCATGCACGCCCGGCCGAAGTTCTTCGCCAAGGTGATGGGCGAGCTGCTGTTCTGGGTCGGCGAGGACAAGATGCTGTTCGGCAGCGACTACGCCATCTGGGAGCCCAAGTGGCAGGTCGAGGGGTTCGTGGCCTGGGAGATGCCCGATGATCCCGAGCTGTCGGACTACCCGCGGCTCGGCGTCGCGGGCAAGAAGAAGATCATGGGCCTGAACGCGGCCAAGCTCTACGACATCAAGGTGCCGGACGAGTTCCAGCTGCCCGCCTCGGCGGGTACGCCCGGCGCGCAGGAGGTGCTGGGCCAGGAGCAGCCGGTCGCCGGAGCATGAGTGAGCTGCTGACGGTTGCTTCGCGGGAGCGCTTGCTGCAGGCGCTGGAGACGGTGCGCGACCCCGAGCTCGACGAGCCGATCACCTCGCTCGGGTTCGTCTCGTCGTGCACCGTCTCCGCGGACGGCGACGCCGAGGTCCGGCTGCGGCTGCCGACCTACTTCTGCGCGCCCAATTTCGCCTACCTGATGGTGGCGGACGCGTACGACGTGGTGTCGGCTCTGCCGGGCGTTCGGCATGCGTTTGTGGTGCTCGAGGATCACTTCGCCTCGGACGCCATCAACGATGGCGTGGCCGCCCACGCCGGCTTCGTCCGGTCCTTCGACGGCGAGGCGGTGGCCGAGCTCGACGCGCTGCGGGCTGACTTCCTGCGCAAGGCGGTCATGGCGGGCACCGACCAGGTGTGCCGGCCGCTGCTCGCGGCGGGCACGGATCCGGCCGCGCTGCTCGCGATGAGGTTGGGCGAGGTGCCGCCGTCTCGTGCGCTGTCGCGGCTGCGGGAGCGCCGGGGCGGGCTGGGCCTGCCCGCGGGGGATTCTGCACCGCTGCTCATCGACCCGGTTACTGGTCTTGCGGTCGGGGCTGACGCGCTGCCGCTGCACCTGCGGCGGGCGCAGGTCACGCGCGTCAGCATCGAGGCGAACGCCGGGATCTGCCGCGGCATGCTGCGGCACCGTTACGCAACGCCTGGACAAGGAGAGACTCTGCTTTCGGAGGAGGAGGACCGATGAAGGCCGTCCGCTTGCACGAGTTCAACGAGATGCCGGTGGTCGATGACGTAGCCGAGCCCGTGATCGGCGGGCCGCTCGACGTGATCGTGAAGATCGGCGGCGCCGGGGTCTGCCGCACCGACCTGCACATCATGCTGGGCCAGTGGGACGCGGCGATGCACACCCCGCTGCCCTACATTCTCGGCCACGAGAACGCCGGCTGGGTGCACGAGGTCGGCTCCGCCGTCACCAACGTGCAGCCCGGCGACACCGTGATCCTGCATCCCACCACCACCTGCGGGCTGTGCCGCGCCTGCCGGGCCGGCGACGATATGCACTGCGAGAACAGCACGTTCCCCGGGCTCTCGCGCGACGGCGGCATGGCCGAGTATCTGCTGACCTCGGCCAGGTCCTGCATCAAGCTCAATCCTTCGACGCGCCCCCAGGACGTCGCCGCGCTGGCCGACGCGGGCATCACCGCCTACCACGCGGTCCGCAAGGCCGTCCCGCTGCTCTACCCCGGCACCACCTGCGTGGTGATCGGCGCGGGCGGGCTCGGCCACATTGGCATCCAGTGCCTGGCCACGCTCACCGCCACGGACATCATCGTGGTCGACGCCAACCCGGACGCGCTCAAGCTGGCCTCGGAGCTGGGAGCCGCGCACACCGTGGTAGCGGACGGTAGCCAGCGTGAGGCGGTCGCCGACCTGACCGGCGGTCGGGGGGCTCATGTGGTCCTCGATTTCGTGGCCGAGCAGGGCGCCGAGATGGACGGGTGGGCGATGACCGGCCGGGCCGGGTCGTACTTCGTCATCGGCTACGGCGGCACGCTGGAGATCCCGACCCTGGACATCATCTCCACCGAGCGGAACGTCATCGGCAACATCGTCGGCACCTACAACGACCTGGCCGAGCTGATGGCGCTGGCCCAGGGCGGGAAGGTGACGCTGCACACCAAGATCTATCCGCTGGCCGACGCCGCGCAGGCCCTCGCCGACCTCGACGCCGGCCTGGTCCGCGGCCGGGCGATCCTCGTCCCCTGATCTTCCCCTGATCGTCGCCTAAGGAGCACTGATGGCCAAGGAACTGCGCTTCGGCGCCGAAGCTCGCGCCCTGCTGCTGGCCGGCGTGGACCAGCTCGCCGAGGCGGTCAAGTCGACGCTCGGTCCCAAGGGGCGCAACGTCATCCTGGAGAAGATCACGGGCTCGCCCGTGGTCACCAACGACGGCGTCACGATCGCGCGGGAGATCCACCTCAAGAACCAGTTCGAGAACATGGGCGCGCAGCTGGTCAAGGAAGCGGCCATCAGGACCAACGACATCGTCGGGGACGGCACCACCACGGCCACGGTGCTGGCCCAGGCGATCGTCAGGGAAGGCATGCAGGCCATCGGCGACGGCGCCAACCCCGTGCTGGTAAAGCGGGGCATCGACGTGGCGGTGGCCCGCCTCGTCGGGCACCTGGAGGGCGTGGCGCACCCGATCAGCACCGAGGAGGACTACCGCCGGGTGGCGGCGATCTCGGCGAACGACGACGACACGGTGGGCGCGGTCATCGCGAAGGCGCTGCACACGGTCGGCGAGACCGGCATCGTCACGGTAGAAGACGCGCCGCTGCCCGGGATGACCGTCGACTTCGTCGAGGGCTTCGAGTTCGACAACGGGTACCTGTCGCCCTACATGGTGACCAGGCCCGCCAGCCTCGAGGCCATCATCGACGACCCGTACATCCTGCTGTGCAGCGAGAAGATCACCAAGGTGCAGCAGCTGATGCCGATGCTCGACAAGGTGATGCGGGCGCCGCGCCCGCTGGTCATCATCGCCGAGACCGTCGAGGGCACCGCCCTGTCCATGCTGGTGCACAACCACGTGAACGGGATCTTCCAGTGCGTCGCGGTGCGCGCGCCCGGGTTCGGCGACCGCCGGCTGCACAAGCTGGAGGACATCGCGGTGCTGACCGGCGGCGCCGTGTTCAGCAAGCACTCCGGGTTCACCCTGGAGACGATGACCATCGAGCAGCTCGGCCGGGCCCGCCAGGTCCGGGTGACCGCGGACAGCACCACGATCATCGGCGGCTACGGTTCCGCGGAGGCGATGGCGTTCCGGCTGGACCAGCTGCGGGCCGAGCTCGGGCGGGCCACCTTCGGCGTGGACGAGGACGTGCTGACCGAGCGGATCGGCGCGCTGTCCGGCCGGGTCGCCGTGATCAGGGTCGGCGCCCCGACCAGCGCGGAGCTGAGGGAACTGCGGCACCGGGTCGAGGACGCCCTGTCCGCCACCCGGGCCGCGATGGCCGAGGGCATCGTGGCCGGCGGTGGCGCGACCCTGCTGCACGCGGTGAGCGCGCTGGATGACCTGGAGGTCACCGGCGACTACGCCACCGGGGCCGGCATCGTCAGGCGCGCGCTGAGCGAGCCCGCCTACCTGATCGCCGCCAACGCCGGGTACCCGGCCGCGGACGTCGTGACCAAGGCCGGTGACATGGGGATCGACGACGGGTTCGACGCCCTCCTTGGCCGGCACGGCAACATGATCGAGATGGGGATCATCGACCCGCTCCGCGTGGTCCGCTCGGCGCTGCAGAACGGCGCGTCCGTGGCGGGCCTGCTCCTGACGACCAACACGCTGGTGGCCGAGGAGCAGACCCCGTGGGGCGGCAGCCCGGCGCTGATGACCGAGTTCGGCTCGCTGGACGAGGGCCTGAAGCAGCCGTCGCCCGACGCCAGCATGCCGCAGTCGCTGGGGTACGGTCCCGCCGTTGGCTGATCCCGGTCCTCCCGTTGGCTGACACGGTCCCGCTCGCCCGGCAGGTGGTGACCGGCGACGACCCTCTCCCGGGGGAAGCCCGCGTCATCGCCGCCGCCGAGCTGGCCCTGTCCGGTGAACGACGCGGGGTCCGGGCGGTCCTGCCGTTCCTCGGCCCCGCGTTCATCGCGGCCGTCGCCTACATCGATCCCGGGAACTTCGCGACCAACATGGCGGGCGGCTCGCAGTTCGGGTACACGCTGCTCTGGGTGGTGCTCGCCGCGAACCTGATGGCGATGCTCGTCCAGTCGATGAGCGCCAAGCTGGGCATCGCGACCGGGCGCAGCTTGCCGGAGGTCTGCCGCGACCGGTTCCCGTTCCGCATGGTGGTGCTGCTCTGGCTCCAGGCCGAGGCGATCGCGATGGCGACCGACCTGGCCGAGTTCGTCGGCGCCGCGCTGGGCCTGCACCTGGTGTTCGGCCTGCCGATGTGGCTGTCCGGCCTGCTCACCGGGGTGGCCGCGTTCATCATCCTGGGCATGCAGGTGGGGGGGTTCCGCCGGCTCGAGGCCACGATCACCGGGCTGGTGGGCGTCGTCGTTCTCGCGTTCGGCCTGGAGGTCTTGCGTAGCAGCCCGTCGCCGGCCGGCGTCGCGCACGGCCTGTTCGTCCCCGCGTTCTCCGGTGACGGCTCGGTCCTGCTCGCCGTCGGCATCGTCGGCGCCACGGTGATGCCGCACGTGATCTACCTGCACTCCTCGCTCACCCAAAAGCGGATCGTCGGCGCCAATCCCGCCGCGCGCCGCAAGATCTTCCGCTTCGAGATGGTCGACATATCGATCGCGATGGGGATAGCCGGCGTCATCAACCTGGCCATGCTGGCCACGGCGGCCGCGGTGTTCCACGCGCGCGGGTTGTTCGGCGCGGGCAGCGACCTCAGCCAGGTCTTCTCCGGCCTGAACCGCTACGTGGGCACGCACAGCGGGCTGATCTTCGGCCTTGCCCTGCTCGCGTCCGGGATCGCCTCATCGTGTGTCGGGACGATGTCCGGCCAGGTGGTGATGCAGGGATTCATCCACCGCAAGATCCCGATCTTCGCGCGGCGGGCGATCACGATGCTCCCGGCCCTGGTCGTGATCGGCGTGGGGTTCAGCCCGACCCGGGCCCTGGTCCTGAGCCAGGTGTTCTTGTCGTTCGGCATCCCCTTCGCGCTCGTCCCCCTGGTGGTGTTCACCAGCAGCAAGGGCTTGATGGGGACGCTGGTCAACCGGCGCCCGGTCGTGGTCACGGCCGGCCTGGTCACGGCCCTGATCGTCGGGCTGAACGTGTACCTGCTCGCCACGGCGTAATCTGCCGTTCATGAGCCCCATTACGCGCGGCTTCCACGGTCGGCGCCGCTCGGATGCCCCGGGCCGGGTCCCGCCGGGGCAGTACGTGACCAAGGATTTCCCCGTGCTTTCGGCCGGGCCCACCCCGCGTACCGCGCTGGCCAACTGGACGTTCTCGATCGAGGGCGGCCACGAGCCCAAGCGCTGGACGTGGGCCGAATTCCAGGCCCTGCCGGCCGAGACCGTCACGGTCGACATCCACTGCGTGACCAGGTGGTCGAAGCTGGACACCGTCTGGACCGGCGTGTCGCTCGACGTGCTGCTTGAGGGGCTCGAGCACGACGCCGCGTACGTGCTGGCCGTCTGCGACGGCGGCTACACCACGAACCTGCCGGTGGCCGACCTGGTCGGCGGGCAGGCCTGGGTGGCGTTCAACTACGACGGCAGCCCGCTGCGGCCCGAGCACGGTGGCCCGGCGCGGCTCCTGGTGCCGCACCTGTACTTCTGGAAGAGCGCCAAGTGGGTGCGCAGCCTGCGGCTGCGTGACCGGGATGAGGCAGGTTTCTGGGAGCGTTACGGATACAACATGTACGGAGACCCATGGCGGGAACAGCGGTACGCGGGCGACTGACCTGGCAGACCGCTACGGTCGGGTCGGTGGTCGACGAGACGGCCCGGGTGCGGACCATCTTTTTGGACGTGCCGGACTGGGCCGGCCACCGGGCCGGGCAGCACGTTGACGTCCGGCTCACCGCCGAGGACGGATACCAGGCCGAGCGCGCCTACTCGATCGCGTCTGCGCCAGGCGAGACTCTTTCGCTGACCGTCGAGCGGCTTGAGGACGGGGAGGTCTCCCCCTACCTGACGCAGGAGCTGCGGGCGGGCGACGAGTTCGAGGTGCGCGGCCCGGTCGGCGGGTACTTCGTCTGGGATGTCGCCGACGGCGGGCCGCTCCTGCTGCTGGCCGGCGGGTCCGGCATCGTGCCGTTGCGGTCCATCCTGCGGTACCGCGAGCGCCTGGGCAGTGAGGTCCCGGTCCGGCTCCTCTACTCCTCGCGCAGCCTGGCGGACGTGATCTACCGGGCCGAGCTTGACGCACCTGCCGCCGGCGTGACCGTGATCCACACGCTGACCAGGCAGCAGCCACCGGGCTGGACGGGCTACGCGCGGCGGGTGGACCAGGAGATGATCGCCTCAGTGGCGTGGCCGGCGGCGGACGCGCCGCTGGCCTACGCCTGCGGCCCCACGAGCTTCGTGGAGTCCGTGGCGAGTGCCCTGGTGGCGTTCGGCTACCCGCCGCGGCGGATCAGGACCGAGCGGTTCGGCGCGACGGGCCAGTGATTTGGCTTAGGGAGGCCTACTGATGGAGCCGCTGGAGGCTGGCGTTCTGGACGGCAACGCGATCGGCGGGCTGCTGATCGAGGTGTTCGGCACCGAGATGACCGCGGCGGTGGGCACCTGCGGTACGTGCGGCACGGCCAGCCGGGTGGCCGAGTTCGCCGTGTACCAGCCCGGGCTCGGCACCGTGGTCCGCTGCCGACACTGTGATAACGTCCTTATGGTCTTCGTCCTTGCGCACGGCGTCACCTGCGTCGACCTGCTTGGCCTGGCCAGCCTGGTCGCTTAGAGCTCGTGGGGGCGCCGCCCGGCCAGGTATGGCGGCCGCCGTTCCTGGTTGACCTGCCGCGGTGCGTCCGGACCCGGTTCGCTGGTGTCGCATGGCGCCCTGGTGCCCACTTATGTACCTTGTTGGTTACGTAACTATCTTGGTACATTCAGGGCATGGAGGCGGTCTGGCGGGCCCTGGCGGACCAGAGCCGGCGGGCGATGCTGGACACCCTGGCCGGCAGTCCGGCCACCGCGGGTGAGCTGGCGGCCATGCTTCCGATCGCCCGCCCGGGGGTATCGCGGCACCTGCGGGTGCTGCGGGAGGCGGGGCTGGTCGAGGTCCGCCAGCAGGCGCAGCGGCGGGTCTACAGTCTCCGCCCCCAGCCGCTCGCCGAGGTCGATGACTGGCTGGGGCGATACCGGGCCTTGTGGGAGCAGCGGCTGGACGCCCTGCATACCGAGATAGCCCGGGGCAAACGTGAACGTAGGAGCACCAGATGACCAGCAATCCGCAGGAGGGCGGCCGCATCCTGGGCAGCCTGCGATCAGCCGATGGCGCGGGCGTGGTCCGCATCGAGGACCGCTTCGACACCGGCATCGACGATCTGTGGTCGGCGCTCACCGATCCCGCCCGCCTGGCCCGCTGGTACGGCCAGGTGGAAGGCGACCTGCACCCCGGCGGAGAGTTCCGCGTGTACCTGGAAGCCGATGACATCGAGAGCATCGGGCGCGTGGAAACATGCGAGCCGCCGCGGCGGCTGCTAGTGACGACCAGGGAAACCGAAGAGTCCTACCGGAAAGGACAAGGCGTGCCGCCGTTCGACCAGGCCACCGAGGTCACGCTGACCGCCGACGGGGACCAGGCCAACCTGGTCATCGAGGTCCGGGGCATGACCCTGGACACGATCGCCTTCTACGGGGCCGGGTGGCAGATCCACGCCGAAAATCTCGCCGCCTACACCTCCGGGCGTGACCGCGGCGACACTGCGGCGCGGTGGCAGGAGCTCGTCCCTGCCTATCAGGACCTGGCGGCCAAGATCGGCTAGTGCCCCGGCCGTGACCAGTCGGTCTTTGACCTGGGCCCGAGCATGGCGGCCGGGACCGCTTACCCGGCCCTGGCGGGCGGGCTGTGGCTGCGGAGGACTTGGGTCTTGTCCCTGTTCCAGGCGGTGGTGGTGCCGTCCGGGTGCAGGATCAGGGTCCAGCCCCAGCGGTGAATCACCACCTGATGATGGAACCAGCACAGCAATATGCAGTCTTTGACGCTGGTCGGGCCGCCGTCGGCCTTGTGCCGGACGTGGTGGACCTCGCAGGCGGCGGCGGGCTGGGTGCAGCCGCCGGTCCACTGGCAGTGCTGGTCGCGCAGGATGACCGCGGTCCGGATCCCGGCCGGGACGGTGCCGGCGTAGCCGATGTCCAGCGGCAGGCTGGGCCCGGCCAGCCGGGCGCCGAGCTGCTGCCGCCGCAGGAACGACGCCAGCCCGCCGGGCCCGGAGACCAGGTC
>Ga0335074_10011681_pt1 | contig 12283 bp, 8 predicted proteins | sample Lox_Sample_23_FD_206715 | JGI IMG/M metagenome (GOLD analysis project Ga0335074, IMG submission 206715) | Soil microbial communities from Loxahatchee National Wildlife Refuge, Florida, United States - Lox_Sample_2.3 | ecosystem: Environmental > Terrestrial > Soil > Wetlands | place: USA: Florida...
CGGAGCCGGGCAGCGCACTCGCGGAGGGCTTCCTCGAAATCGGGACCGCCGTCCGCGACTGACCAGGCATGCAGCAGGGCGTCGGCGGCGGCCAGGCCCGCCTCCGCGCGGAACTCGGCGGAGATGTAGCTCAGCACCGCATGCTGGATCTGCGGATGCATGCGGACCGAGCGGGTGCTGGCAGCGACGTCGACGCTGACCAGGCCGAGGCGCGCCATCGCCGTCAGCGCACCACGGATGTGCGCCTGCGCCTCGGCAACCGCCGGGGCACCGGTCAGGAACCGGCAGGCGGGCTCGCTCATCAGCACGGCAGCCGGGATGCCGTCCGGGTCGAGCACCGCAGCCAGCGCTAATGTCCGCCAGGCCAGGCCGGCCGGCATGATCTCAGCCGCCCGGTCGACGGCGAGCGACCAGGCGGCCAGCGCCGTCAGCGGCCAGCGGTGGCCGGCGGCGCCGCTGAGCAGCTGCCGGCGCTCCGCGAGCATGGCACGGTAGTCGCGGCAGTCGAGTCGGCGGTCGGTGATTAAGGCCGCTGCGAAGGTCAGGGCGAACGGCAGGCCTTCCAGGTCCTCGGCCAGATCTGGTGCGCCGAGACGCAGGTCCGGATCGTCCTTCAGCGCGGCGGTCAGGAAGTTGACCGCCTCGCGGTGACTCAGCGGGCCGATCTCGGTGGTCCGGACGGTCGGCCCCGGCGGCACCGTGGCTGCGGTGCGCGCGGTCGCTATCACCCGGCCGCGGGGACCTTCCGGCCAGAGCCCGTCCATGTCCCGCATATCGGTGACATCGTCAAGCACGACCAGCCAGGGCCGGCTCGTGCTGGCCAGCCACTCGAGCAGCATGGGCGCCGCAGACTCGACGTCGTCCGCCATTCTGGCGATGCTCAGGTCGGCGAGCGCCTGCGCGTAGCTGGTCATGACGGCGTCGCGGGAGGCAGCGTTCGCCCAGATCAGCAGATCCACGCCACGAGCGTGGACCAGGTCCCTGGCCGTCGCCACCGCGAGCTGCGTCTTGCCGCTGCCGCTCAGCATGGTGCTCATGACGCCGGGTGCGGTCGCAGCGCTGGTTAGCCCGCTGAGCACCAGTAACTCGCCCGGCAGAGGACTGCCGTCCGCTCCGATCCCCGTCTCGGGCCGCAGGCAGTAGTTGTCGGCAAGTGCGGGTACGGCTCCCGACTGCACGGGCCAGTCCGTTCGCCGCTCCAGCGCAGTGTCAGAACCCAAGCCGATGACACAACTGTCCATGTTCGTACGGTCACCGCCGTAGTTCGCTCCGTAACCGGACCTTCAGTTCACAGTACGTCGGGAGCAGCGGAGGGCAAGGGGACATGCGCCGATTGGTCACTGCGAGGCAAAAGTTTGGGAGCGACGGTATCGCGTTGTGGCAGGTGGGCAGTTAGGTCACCGTTACATCACGTCGCAGAAGTGACCACTTTTACTGGCTGCTCAGACATACGACTGGGCGAACAGGGACCAATCCGCAGGACGCAGCGCGGCGCCGCAGTGGCTGCCGGGCTAGGCAAGCCGTGCCCTGTGGAGCGATGCGCGCGCTAACAGGGCGCGGTCAGGTTCCCGGCGTCTGATTCTCCCTGGCGTCGCCTGGCGGCGCATGTCTTATTTGCCATGCCCTGGCCGATCTGCTCGGCGAGGAAGAGTGCAGCGAAAGGGCGGAAGTCAGTGCCGTGAACAATACGCACGAAATGTTGTCGCCACCGCCCGATGGCTCCGCGAAGCCGCCCTGTCCGCCTCGCGTGAGCGTGGTCATTCCCGCCCGCAACGAAGCTCGCAACCTTCCGTTCGTGCTCTCGCGCCTGCCCGCCGACCTGTTCGAGGTGATCCTGGTCGACGGCCACAGCGACGACGACACCGTCGGGGTTGCCACCAGCTGCCGGCCAGACATCCGCGTGGTCTGCCAGCGCGGGCGCGGCAAGGGCAACGCGCTTGCCTGCGGCTTTGCCGCCGCCCGCGGCGAGGTGATCGTAGCGCTCGATGCCGATGGCTCAACTGACCCGGCAGAGATACCCCGGTTCGTCCAGGCTCTCCGGCGCGGGGCCGACTTCGCGAAGGGCAGCCGCTTCGCGCAAGGGGGTGGCTCGGCCGACATCACCACGCTGCGCAAAGGGGGCAACCTCGCGCTCGTGTGCCTCGTGAATGTGCTGTTCCGGACCAGATACACCGACCTGTGCTACGGGTTCAACGCGTTCTGGGCGAAGTGCCTGCCGATGCTCGAGGTGAATTGCGACGGCTTCGAGGTTGAGACTCTGCTCAACCTGAGGGCTGCCAGGTCAGGCCTGAAGGTGGCGGAGGTCCCGAGCTTTGAGCGACCCCGGCTGCATGGCCTGTCGAACCTGAGGGCATGGCCCGACGGCCTGCGGGTGCTGCGCACAGTCCTCAGCGAGTACCTTTCGCCCCACTCGCACCAGGCTGTGCAGTGGTCGGAACTCGGTGAGTGGTCGGAACTCGCGCAGTGGTCAGAACTCGGCTGGCCGGATTCTGGACGCGAGCCAGTAGCTCAGGGCATCGCCGAACAGCCGGCGCTTCCAGCACGGGGTGAGACCGGGCCAGTGGACAGGCGGGCGGCGTGGACTTCGCGCTGAGCGCCGAGCAGCACGAACTGACGGAGGAGGCAGCCGCCTTCGCCAGGCGTGAGCTCAACGAGGATCTGCGAGAGCGCGAGGAAGCTGGCGAGTTTTCCAGGGAGGCCTGGCAGAAGTGCGCCAAGTTCGGGGTCCAGGGCCTGCCAGTGCCCGCGGACCTCGGCGGCGCGGCGGCTGACGTTCTCACGACCGCTCTGGTCATGGAGGCTCTCGGTTACGGGTGCCAGGACAACGGGCTGCTCTTCTCACTGAACGCACAGTTGTGGAGCGTGGAACTTCCGCTGGTGACGTTTGGCAGCCCGGCGCAGCGGCAGACGTACCTGCCGGGGATGGTGTCAGGGGACCTTATCGGCGCGCACGCCATGACTGAGCACGGCTCGGGCTCCGACGCGCTGCACATGCACGCCCGAGCCCAGCGTCGCGGCGACTACTACGCCCTGGACGGGACGAAGCAGTACATCACCAACGCACCGCTCGCTGACGTACTGCTGGTCTACGCCGCCGACCCGGACCGGCCCGGACCATACGGCATCTCCGCCTTCCTGGTCGACGCAACGACGCCAGGGCTCGCGGTGAGCACCAGCTTCGACAAGATGGGCCTGCGAACCTCGCCGATGGGCGAGATATCCCTGCACAACTGCCTTGTCCCGGTCGAGAGCCGGCTCGGCCCTGAGGGGGCGGGCATGGCGATCTTCAACTCGTCCATGGAGTGGGAACGAAGCTGCCTTTTCGCCAGCATCGTCGGCGCGATGCGGCGGCAGCTCGAGGCGTGCACGGGCTACGCGCGGTCACGCGAGCAGTTCGGCCAGCCCATCGGCAAATTCCAGGGCGTGTCCGGAAAGGTGGCGGACATGTACGTCCGGCTGGAGGCGGCAAGGTCGCTTGTCTACCGGTGTGCATGGCTCAAGCAGCAGGGCAGGTCCGCCCCGGCGGAGGCGGCCGCCGCGAAGCTGTTCACGAGCGAGGCCTGGGTGCGCTCCAGCCAGGACGCAATTCAGCTGCACGGGGCCTGGGGCTACCTGAAGGACGCGGAGATCGAGCGTGACCTGCGGGATGCGGTTGCCAGCACCATCTACTCGGGCACGTCGGAGATCCAGCGGGTGATTCTGGCGCGGATGCTCGGGCTCTGAGCCGCACGGCCGGGCAGGGCAGCCCAGCCCCGCCCGCGCCCCGGCCCGCGCCCCGGTCCCGGCCCCGGCAACGGCCCGGCAAGGAAGGAAGCGTGATGACGTATCTGCTGCACCGTCTGCTGACGGCAGCGGCGGCGCGGCAGCCGGAGCGCACCGCCGTGTCGTCCGGTGGCTGCCTGCTGAGCTACGCCGTGCTTGACGGGCAGAGCAACAAGCTCGCCAGGGCGCTGCTGCGCCTCGGAGTGACGCCCGGCGAACGGGTAGCGCTGCTGGCTCCCAAGTCAGCCGCCGCTGTCGTCGGCCTGTACGGGGTGCTGAAGGCCGGCGCCTGCTATGTCCCGCTCGACCCGAAGGCACCGTCTGCACGGCTCAGCCACATCATCCGGGACAGCGGTGCGGCAGTGATCGTGGCGGACGAGACCAGGATCTCGCACGCAGCCGCTCTCAGCGCTGCCGTCCCCGGGCTGCGCGGCGTAGTGATCACGAGCGACCCGGCTGTCGCCGAGGAGTCAGCAGAGCCACTGGCGGCGGAGCTGGCGACCGAGACCGACCTGGCTTACATCCTCTATACGTCGGGGTCGACGGGGACTCCGAAGGGTGTGATGATCTCTCATCGGAACTCGCTCACGTTTGTCGACTGGGCAGCAGCCGCAGTTGGCCTGACGGAGCAGGACCGCGTGTGCAGCCCCGCGCCGCTGCATTTCGATCTGTCGGTCTTCGACGTCTTCGCCACCTGCCAGGCAGCCGCTTGCCTGACCGTCCTTCCCGACGGAGCTACCACCTTCCCGGTATCGATCGCGAAGTGGCTCGCAGCGGAACGGATCTCCGTCTGGTACTCCGTGCCATCGGTCCTCACCCTGCTCGCCAGCTACGGGAACCTCGGCCAGTTCGACCTGTCGGACGTGCGGGCAGTGATCTTCGCCGGGGAGGTGTTCCCCTCCCGGCACCTGGCCCGGCTGATGGCCGCACTGCCGCATGCCCGCTACCTCAACTGGTACGGGCCGACCGAGACGAACGTCTGCACTGCGTTCGAGGTCCCTGCGGGCAGGGGTGATGTCGGGCCGGCGCCGATCGGCAAGGCGTGCGCCAACACCGAGGTGTTCGCAGTCACGGCTGAGGGCAGCCGGGTGCTGCGACCCGGCGACGTGGGCGAGCTGTATGTGCGGGGCCCGTCGGTGATGCGCGGCTACTGGGGACAGCCGGGCAAGACGAGCGAGGTGCTGGTCGCGAACCCGTTCCGCGCAGAGTACGACGAGCTCGTGTACCGAACCGGTGACCTGGTAACGCTGGACCAGGAGGGGGACTACGTCTTTCTGGGCCGCCGCGACAGCATGGTCAAGGTCCGCGGTCACCGGGTGGAGCTCGGCGAGGTCGAAGCCACTCTGTACCGGCACCCGGCCATCCGCGAGGCGGCGGTGCTGCCAGTGCCGGATGAGCTGCTGGGCAGCCGGCTGCGGGCGCTCGTCACGGCAGATGGCACGGCCGACCTCACCCGCGAGCAGGTGCTTGACCACTGCCGGCGGTGGCTGCCGGGCTACATGGTGCCGGACACCGTCGAGCTGCGCGAGACGCTGCCGAGGACCTCGACCGGCAAGGTCGATCGGGTTGCGCTCGCCGGGGAGTGGGATGAGCTCGAGCCAGCCGCGGACAGGCAACAGAACAACCGCTAGCAGACATACCAGAAGGAGCATGCCCGAGTGGAGACGGTCATCATCGACTACATCAGCCAGGAGCTCGTGCCGGACCCGGCGGTGCTGCCGCTGGCCAGCGAAACCTCGCTGCTGGACAGCGGCGTCCTCGACTCGCTGAGCCTGCTCAGGCTGGTGGTCTTCCTTGAGGAGCGGTTCGCGGTCTCGATCGGCGACGCGGATCTGGTCCCGGAGAACTTCGCCAGCGTAGCCGCGATCTGCGAGTACCTCCGTGCTCGCGAGCCCGGAGCGCAGGGAGCAGCGCGTGGGTGACAACCACGCCGGGAAGCTGCTCCGCAGCGTCGAAGGCGCGGCTTACTGGGCGGCAGCCGCCCCGGTCCTGGCCCGCCTGCCGGCCCCCATCGGCTACCGCATGGCGTGCTGGCGCGGCGACTGTCTCTTCCGGTGCCAGAGCAGCAAGCGCGCGAACCTGGCACGTAATCTGCGGCTTGTCCTCGGCAACGAGCTCAGCACGGCGGCGGCGCAGCAGATAGCACGGGACTGGTTCCGGTTCGACGCCTGCGCAGCGATCGACGTCAAGAGGCTGCGCCGCAGCGCGCTGCCGCTGCGGCGGCTCGTCGCGATCCAGGGACGCGAGCACCTGGAGGGCGCCCTGGCCGCCGGCAAGGGGGCCATCCTTTGCTCGGCCCACTTCCGCACCTGCTCAAGCGGCTTTTCGGTACTGCACGCCAGCGGCTACCCGGTCACCACCATCGGCCGCTGGCACCACAACTACACGACCGGCCTGTCCCCGGCCGAGCGGTGGTTCTGGGACCGCGTCTACGCCAGGCCGCTCCGGCGCCACCGGCAGCGGCCGAATATCGAGCCATGGCCCGGCCGGCCCGAGGTCGCCGTGCTTGCGGCAGGCGCACTCCGGGCCAACGAAGTGGTGACGATCACCATAGACGCGCCCCCGATGGACAGCGACCGGGTGCGTGCCATCGAGGTTCCCTTCCTCGGCGGCTGGGCCAGGCTGCTGCCAGGCGCCGTAGCCCTCGCCCAGGTGACAGGAGCGCCGCTGCTCATGGGCTTCCTCTACCGCGAGGCCGACTACCGCCACCAGGTGTGGGAGATCTCCGCGCCGGTGCCGGCGCAGGGAGATGCCGCAACGGTTTTCGGCCGCTGCGCGGCCGAGGTCAGCGCCGCTATCCGGCGAAGCCCTGCCCTCTGGGATTTCTGGAACAGCACGGAAGATCTCACTGATCTCGGACTGCTCCGGCCACAGCAAGACCCCTCACCGGCTCGTCAGGCCGGCCTTCTGCCAGCTGGCGGATAGGTCCGGATCGCATCTCAGCTCACCGGAGGTTGCCTCGTGGCTCCCACGACGCGAGACCCAGTACTCCCTACTCACTGGTTCAACATCCTGCACGATCGGCCGCAGTACCTGACCTCGGGATTGTCCAGGACACGACTGGCAGGCAAGGCGAAAGCTGCCGACGGACAGAACGGACTGCTTCAGCAGCCGCTCGAACTCGCGCGGCAGTCCGTTAACACCGCCGACCGGTTCATTCCGATCCCCGGCGAAGTGCTCGATCTCTATGCCCAGTACCGCCCGACACCCTTGCGCAGGGCGGTGCGCCTGGAGGAGCGCCTCGGCGTCAACGCGCACATCTACTACAAGTACGAGGGCGCCAATCTCACTGGCAGCCACAAGCTCAACTCCGCCCTGGCGCAGGCGCATTACTACGCCCGCGCAGGTGTCAGGCAGATCGTCACGGGCACCGCCGCGGGCCAGTGGGGAGCCGCACTCGCTTACGCGTGCCACGTCATGAACCTTGGCTGCACAGTCTTCATGGTCAGATCCTCGTTGCGGCAGAAGCCCATGCGCGGCGACTTGATGCGGCTCTTCGGCGCAGTCGTTCACGAGAGCCCGAGCGAGCTGACCGAAGTCGGGCGCACGGCGCTCGAGGAGAATCCCGCCGCGCCCGGCACCCAGGCTGTGGCCAACGGCGAAGCTCTCGAGCTCGCGGGCAGGGACAGCGGTTCCCGGTTCGCCGTCGGGAGTGGCGAGAACTCGGTATTGCTCCACCAGACCGTCATCGGCCAGGAGGCTGTCTCACAGCTGGCCCTGCTGGGCGAGTTTCCGGATTGCGTCATCGCATGCATGGGCGCCGGATCGAACTTCGGCGGCGTCACGCTGCCGTTGCTGGCTGCCGCCAACGACTCAGGCCGGCCGATTCGCCTGGTAGCCGTCGAGTCGACCGCATGCCCGAAGCTGACCCGGGGCCGGTATCTCTACGACATGAGCGACGCCCTGGGCACCACCCCGATTACCAAGGTCTACTCGCTCGGCAGTACCTACGTCCCGCCGCCCGTCTACGCCGGCGGACTGCGTCACCACAGCGCCGGGCCGCTGGCCAGCGCCATGTATGCAGACGGCACAGTGGACGCGATGGCCGTCGACCAGGTCACTGCGTTCCAGGCTGGCATGCTCTTCTGCGAGGCCGAAGGCATTCTGCCCGCCCCGGAGAGCGCCCACGCGGTGGCCGGGCTGCTGGACGTCGTGTCGCGGCACCCGCGTCGCGCCGACCCGCTCGTCGCCCTCGTGAACATCAGCGGGCACGGCTTGCTGGACCTCGGTGCCTACAGCAGCTTCGCCGCCGGGAAGATCGAGCCGGTTAGCGCGAGCGAGGCCAGTCTGTCGCAGAGCCTGTGCGCCCTCGAAGAGTTCAACCTGAGCGTTGCGGAACCTGTGGCAGCAACGTGACGGCTGAGGTGTGTGACCAGGATCGGCAGGCTGACCGCCGGCCCGGCGATCGCGTCGTGGTCATCGGGTCGGGCTGGCGGTTTGCATCCGGAATCAGCCACTACACCTACCGGCTCTCCTGCGCTCTCGCCGCTGAGTATCCGGTGGCTACTGTGCTGATGCGCCGTCTCGTCCCGCGGCAGCTTTACCCCGGCCGCCAGCGGGTGGGTGCGCCTGTCTCGAGTGCCGCTTATCCAGCCCACATTCCCGTCTACGACGGGGTGGACTGGTACTGGGGCCGATCGCTCTCCGGGGCGCTGCGCTACCTTCGCCGGCAGCGCCCTACAGTTGTTGTCCTTGAGTGGTGGAGCGGCGCTGTTCTGCACACCTATCTTCTGCTGGCCAGATATGCAGCCCGGCGTGGCGCGAGAGTCATCCTCGAGTGGCATGAGGGGCAGGACGCCGGCGAAGCGGCAGTACCGGGCGCGCGCCGCTACGTGCAGACCCTCATGCCATGGCTGCTATCCGCCGTTGATGCTCATGTTGTCCACTCCGACTTCGACGCGCGCGCCATCAAGGCCGGCTTCGCCCTCGGTGAAGCGCCGGTACGGGTGATACCGCACGGGCCGTATGACCACCTGACCGGCCAGGCAGCACGGCACCCTGCCAGGCCGGCCGGGCACCCGCCAAGTGAGCCCGGCGCCGGCAGCGCGCCGTTCCGGCTTCTGTACTTTGGCGTGGTCCGGCCGTTCAAGGGCGTCGAGGACCTCGTGACGGCGTTCAGCTGCCTGCCCCGTGACCAGGCCGTCCAGTTCCGCCTGTCACTGGTCGGCGAAACCTGGGAAGGCTGGACAGCTCCGGCCGAGGCGATCGCTGCAAGCCCGCACTCCGACCTGATCGAGCGGGTGGACCGCTACGTGACCGACGCGGAGGTCGCCGCATTCTTCGGCCAGGCCGACGCCGTTGTGCTGCCGTACCACCGCTCATCGGCGTCGGGACCGCTGCATATCGCGATGAGCGCTGGCCTGCCCGTCGTGACAACCGAGGTTGGCGGCCTAGTCGAGGCGGTCCGACGGTATCCCGGCGCGATCCTGGTCCCGCCGCGCGACCCGGTGGCCCTGCGGGAGGCACTGTCCAGGCTGCCGGAGCGCCGCGGACAGCGGTATGCGGACCCGCACTCGTGGGCCCGTACCACGGCCGGGTTTCAGGCTCTGATCAGCGACCTGACCAGGGCGAGGCCTGGCTCCGGCCGGACGGCGCCGGTCACCGCGGGAGGGACCCGGTGAGGATCGCGCACCTTGTCGCCTCCTACCACCCGCGGGTGGGCGGCGTAGAGACCCATGTCGGGCAGCTCGTCCGGGGCCTCGCCTCGGCCGGCGACGAGGTAACCGTCCTCACCCACGAGGTGCCCGGCTCAGCCTCAGCCGAGAATGCGGGCACTGTCCAGGTACTGCGCTTCCCGCTCACGGTGGCCTCGCGCACCTATCCGCTGTCGCTGGCCCTGTTCCGGTATCTGAGGTCACACCGGTCCAGCTTCGACATCGTCCACGCGCACAGCTATCACACCATCGCCGGCCATGCCGCGGTCGGAACCGGCCTGCCGCTGGTCTTCACCCCGCATTATCACGGCACCGGCCACACGCCGTTCCGCTCGCTGCTGCACCGGCTGTACCGGCCAGCCGGCGCCCGGCTGTTCGAGGCCGCTGCCGCGGTCATCTGCGTCTCGGCCGCCGAGTGCAGCCGGGTGCTGGCGGATTTCCCGGTAGCGGCCGGGAAGGTCGAGACGATACCGAACGGAACGCATCTGCGTGCTCCGGCAGAAGCCGCAGAAGCCCCGGCCGCCGGCCAGCCGGTGGTGCTCACTGTGGGACGGCTGGAGCGGTACAAGAACGTCGACCTGATCATCGACGCGTTCCAGGAACTTCCGTCTCCGGCTGCGCTGGTCGTCGTCGGGGACGGGCCAGACCGCCAGCGGCTCGAGCGCCTCGCCCGTGCAGGCGAGCGACGCTGGCCAGTGACCTTCACCGGCCGGATCTCCGACCACCAGCTGGACGGCCTCTTTGCGCAGGCAAGTGTGATCGCCTGCGCTAGCGACCACGAGGCCTTCGGGATCACTCTCGCTGAGGGGCTGGCCGCCGGCGCCAGAGTGGTTGCCTCGCCCATCCCGGCCCACGCTGAGGTTGCGGAGCTGGCTGGCCCGCAGGCCCCGGTCGTGCTCGTCGATCCACGGGACACCCGCCGGTTCAGCGCCTCGCTGGCGGCATCTGTGCAGGCAGGCAGGGCTGCGGCTGGGCAGGTCGGGCTCCCTGCGTGGGCTGAGGTGGTGGCCGCCACCCGGGAGTTGTACGGACGGCTGCGCGCATGACGACTACCGCGCGCCGTCCGCCGGTCCAATCGCCTGTCCGGCAGCAGGCACCGCCCGCGCCGCGAGACAGCAGCTGGCGGTCCTGGCTGCCAGGCGTGGCCGTCGCTGCGTGCCTGCTGTCCGGGATGGGCGCCGTGATACACGGCTATCAGATCGCCCAGACCACCCTGACCGGCGAGGCGGAGTTCATCTGGTTCTGGGCCGGCCTGTGCCTGCTGGTAGTTCCGCTGGTCGCGCTGATCGCCCGCGAACGCACAGCGCCGAGGCTGCGTACTGCCGTGCTGGTTCTCTACGGGCTCGTCACCTATGCGCCGAAACTGCTGCGCGACCCGTCCGCACCGGCTTACCACGACGAGTACGCGCACTGGCGAGCCGCTCACAACCTGCTCAGCACTGGCAAGTTGTTCCAGCCGACCCCGGTTGTCCCGATCATCTCCAGGTATCCCGGCCTGCAGGCTGCGACCGCGGCACTGGTTCACGCGACCGGGCTCACGATCTGGCAGGCGGGCACGCTCCTGCTGGTCGTCTGCCATGTCGCGCTAGTGCTGGGAATCGCGGCGCTGGCAGAGACAGTCGGGCTCGGCCGGGGATCCTGGGAGTCGCCGGCACGGATGCCGATGGGCACCCGCCCGGCCTGTCTCGCGGCAGTCTTGTACGGCCTGAACTCGTCGTTCCTGTACTTCGACACGCAGTACGCGTACGAGTCGATGGCGATCACGCTGGTGGTGTGGACGCTGGTTGCCTACGGGCACGCGATCCGCTCTGAGCGCCGGTCAGACAGGGTCTCGTGGAGCGCGCTGACCGTCATGCTGTCCGCGGCAGCTGTCGTCACGCACCACTTGTCGTCCTTCGTGCTCGTGCTGATCATGGTACTGGTTTCCGTATCAGCGAGCGTGCCGTGGGTAGCACGAGTCCGCGGCTGGCGGCGGACAGCCATCACGGCCTGGACCCTGACCCTCGCGACGGCCGGGATGCTCTGCATCTGGTGGGTTTTCGTCGCTCCGGCCACCTTCTCCTACCTCTGGCCATACGTGAGCCAGGGCCTGTCCCAGCTGCTGCAGCTCGCCGGAGGGTCGTCAGCGGGCCGTCAGCTCTTCGGATCATCGCTGTCTCCCTGGTGGGAACAGAAGTCGGCCTACGCGGTGACCGTTCTCGCGCTTGCCCTGGCTGCGGGCGGTCTGCTTCTGCTCAGATCCCGGACCAGGGAAAGTGACCTGCCCGCGGGTCGCCGCCGGGCGCTGACGGCGGCGTATGTGGCGTGCGGTCTGGTCTACTTCCCGTCGACCGTCTTCATTCTTTCCCTCGCAGGTGCCGAGGGTGCTCGCCGTTCCTGGGCCTTCACCTGGATCGGCCTCTGCCTGCTGATGAGCCCTGCCGCTGTATGGCTGCTCGACTGGACCAAGCGCCGAGCCCGCGAGTGGAGCCGGGTCAGCCTGCGGTCAGGGTTCACGGTGGCTTTCGCGGTGGCCATGATTGGCGGGACGGCGGCTGGGCTTGATGCGGCATACCGGTTCCCCGGCCCGTTTCTCTACGGCTCCGACGCGAGGACAGTGACGCCTGAGCTGCTCGCCGCCAGCCAGTGGTTCTCGGCCAGGTTCGGCACCGGGAACAACATCATCACCGATCGGTACACCGGCCTTGTCTTCGCGTCATACGGCCTGCAGAACACGGCAACGTCGTCCGCCGGCTTCCCGGTGTACGACCTCTACCGTGCTCAGCCCGGCACGGTTCCTCTTGCTCCCTCTTACCTGTTCCGCGACATGAAGGTATCCCACTACACGTTCCTGATCGTCGACGCACGGATGGCCTACGAGCTGCCGC
>Ga0335074_10011682_pt1 | contig 12282 bp, 10 predicted proteins | sample Lox_Sample_23_FD_206715 | JGI IMG/M metagenome (GOLD analysis project Ga0335074, IMG submission 206715) | Soil microbial communities from Loxahatchee National Wildlife Refuge, Florida, United States - Lox_Sample_2.3 | ecosystem: Environmental > Terrestrial > Soil > Wetlands | place: USA...
TGACCTGGCTCTGGGGAATCTGACAGTACGCGATTCCCTTGGAGCCCAACCGCAACCGTTAACCATGTTTATCGAGTGTGAGGGGCCTGATGCAGACACACGCGACAATCCGGCAACGAAACCGAATCAGCGATACAGGACTTACAAGGGAAGGCGTTCGCACGGGGGAGGCGAACGGTGGGTCTTCATCACTGAAACGGAGAAACCGGGTTTTTAAAAGCCTGCACAAGCCCCTCACGTACCTGGGAGTCGAGCGGACATTGTTCTTTTTTGTCTGCATTGCAGCGGTAGGAGCATTCAATCTCTTCAACAGTCTGCTGGCAGGAATCGCTGTGTTCCTTGGCGGCTTCGCCTTCGGCCACTTGGTCACCAATATAGACCCGGCCTTCCTGCGCATACTTGCACGATCCGAGCGGTACAACACGCGCTACGACCCGGCAAAGCACACCATCCCCCAAGTGGAGGTGCGGTGATGTTGCGCCTCGACAAGATCATCAAGCCATGGAAAGATGCCGCCGCATTCGGGGACCACATCAATCTGTACGGCTTCTGGAACGAGACCGCGTTTCTGACCAAGAGCGGCGACGTCGGCATGGTGTTGCGCGTGCGCGGCGTCGATTACGAAAGCCTCGATTACGGCGAGCAGGAATACGCCGTGAAGCGCCTCGAAGCCGCGCTCAAGAACTTCGGGCCTGGCTTCCATATCTACCAGTACCTGTTCAAGACAAACAATCCGGAAATTCCCTTCGCCGACTACCAAAATCCCGTTGTGCAGACGGGCCAGGACCGCCGCCGAAAGCTCTTTCGGGAAAAGGCGGACCGGCTGTTCGACATCGAAATTTACTACTGCATACTGCTCGAAGGTGCTCGGTCGAAGGCCGGTCTCAACGCAGCAATTCACCGTCTCTTCCACGATCTGGCCGGGGGCCTGGACGAGCTCAGGGCTCAATTCTCTAACCGTCGCACGAAAACGTTGCTACGCACCCACATCGAGCGCGACCTGGCGCGGCTTGAGCAGCGGGCGCGGGCTTTCGCGCGCCAGCTTGCCGACTTCGTGCGCATCGAGGTACTCGACTACAAAGGCCAGTTTCGTTTCTTCCGCCGCTTGGTCAATTATGACGACTGGCGCATTGCCGGAGAGCCGGGACACTCGCAGTTCCTGTGCGACCAGGTGGTCAATTCGCTGCTCGAACCGGAACGCGATCATCTCCGCGTCGGGGACGACTACGTTCGCATCCTCACCATGAAGGAAGCGATCAGCGAAACGCGGCCTCTGGCGCTCGACGTATTGTTGAAGATTCCCGCCAATTTCATTGCGGTCTCAGAATGGACGCCGCTGCCGCCTGCGGCGGCGCGCAAGGAAGTGAACAAGCGCCGCCGGCATTTCAACATCGCGAAGACCGGCTTCATCTCCCAGCTCGGCAATGATCCTGCAAAGGTCAACCCACGCGACGTGTTGGTGGACGAGTCAAAGCAGGCCGACATCGAAGATCTCGGTGACTGCCTGCGCGCGCTCGGCGAAGGACAGCAGTTGGGTGAGTTTTCGCTAACCGTCGTGCTGTACGGAAAAGACCGGCAGGCGCTTGATTCGCTCGTAGGCGAATTCGCCGGCATCTTCACCAACGCCGACGGCACACTTTTCGCCGAAACGTACAACCAGCTCAACGCCTATTTCGCCATCGTGCCCGGCAACTACGCCTTCAATTTGCGCCGGCTGTACCTGCTCAATACCAACTACGCCGACCTGAGCTTCCTGTTCACCATCCTGCCGGGCGAAAAGGTCAATGCATACCTAGGCGCCGAGTATCTGGCAGTGATGGAGACCGACAACGACACGCCGTATTTCCTGAACTTCCATTGCGGCGAGGTGGGCCACACCCTGATGCTCGGCATGACAGGAGCAGGAAAGACTTTCGCGTCGGTGTTCCTGGTGCAGAGCGCCCAGAAATATGCCCCGCAGACCTACATCTTCGACATCGGCGGCGGTTACGAATGCGTGACAGCGATCTTTGGCGGCACTTACCTGAATGTGGGCCGTGAGTCGCGCGACTTCACCATCAACCCCTTTGCCCTCGACCCAACGCCGGAGAATTTCCAATTCCTCTTCAGCTTCTTCCGCGTTCTGATCGAAGGCTGGGACCAGCGTTATCGGATGGACTTCAAGGAGGAACAGAAACTCTGGAACGCCATCGAGCGGCTCTATGTCCTTGATCCCGGCCAGCGCACTGTCTCGAACCTTGCCAGCATCGTCGGCGAATTGAAAGACCGCCTGTTCCGGTGGACACGCGCCGGGCAATACGGCTTCCTTTTCGACAATGCCGAGGACACGCTCACTTTCAGCGATTTCCAGACGTTCAATTTCCGTGGCTTGGGCGACGCCCCCGAATTATTGGAGCCGCTGCTCTTCTACATCCTCCACCGCGCGTCGAATCAAATCACGGATCCCGCCAGGCTCGGAACCTTCAAGATGTTTGTGATGGACGAAGCATGGCTGTTCATGCGCAACGATGTCATCCGGGACTACATCTTGCAGGCGCAGAAGACATGGCGCAAGCACCGCGCGGCGATGGTCCTGAGCACGCAATCGCTCAAAGAGCTGGAGGATTCGGGGCTGTTGCCCGTCGTTGCCGAGTGCTGCCCCACTAAGATCTTCCTCGCCAACCCGGAGATGGACCGGGCGGTGTATGCCGAAGCCTTCCACTTGAACCCCATGAAACTGGATCTGATCGCCGGCCTTGTCCCGCCGGGCCAGATGGTTATCTGCCAGCCGCACGGCGCAAAGAAAGTCCGTCTCACGGCCGATTCCGTTCTCTATTGGATCGCCGCCAACGGCGCCAACGAAAACCTGAAGAAGTGGAAGTACTTCGATCAATACGGCTTCGCCGACGGCCTGCGCCGCCTTGCCGAAGAGAGGGACGCTCGGCCTATGGCGTCCGATGTCATCACATCCGAATCCGAAGGAGCTTTGGTATGAAATCCACGCTGACCTTAATCGCCGGGCTCGCCCTCGTCCTTCCCGCGCCCGCAGTGCGAGCGCAGGATACCTCCGCGCGCACCGTCGAGTACCACTCGCAGGACATCGTTCCCATCCACGCCAAGCTGAAATATACGACCCTGATCGAGCTGCCGCCTAGTGAGAAGATCGTCGAGGCCGCGGTGGGCGACAAAGACTTCTGGATCGTCGATGTGGTGGGCAATTTCTGTTTTCTGCATCCTGCCAAGGCTGGCATCGCCTCGAATCTCAACCTGATTACCGACAGGGGCAACATCTATTCGTTCACGCTGCAGGAAGTGTCGGACACTGGGCAGACGCCGGACCTGAAAGTACTCATCCACCCGGCCGATCGCTCCTCGATAGTGGCTGCGGACGATCCTCCGCAATTCGTGTCGGCGGCGCAACTCGAACAGTCGAAAGAGCAGCTCGCGGCTCTTGAAGGGCATATCACCGAGACCGTTGACGCGTACAAAAGCGCCTATCCGCTCTCGCTCAAGTTCGACTACAGCTTTCACGCGAATCAAGCGCCGTTCGACATCGAGGCCATTTACCACGATGACAAGTTCACCTATATCAAGACCGACGCGCCGGAAAAATTCTCGATTTATGACATGCGCGATGGAAAACCCAATCTGGTCACGTATCAGCTCGAAAAAGGGACCTACATCATCCCAGAGGTGATGGATTCGGGGTACGTAGAGCTGGGCAAGAAGAGGATGGACTTCTCTCGCAAGGGATAAAGGGGGCGTGTATGCCAGAGCCGATAACGAATACGCAGAACACATTGCCAGCCGAAACGGAGTTGCGGCAAAGCCAGCCCACGCCGAAGGGCGTACTGCCGACGAATCTGAAACCGTGGCTTTACCTGAGCGCCGCGCTCCTGGTCATCGTGGCGGCAGTCTTGAGCGATACGGGCAAGAAATCCGCCGCACAACATGGAGCGGCATCGCGCCAGACGCCGGTGCCTCTGCTTGAGGACAACACGGAGAGCAATCAGCAGGAACTCAGGAGCGATGCGGCGGCGGCGGAACAGACGATGCCAGATCAGGGCGCGAATACGGCGGACCCGCCTACCCAGACTATGACACCCGTGCAGCAAAACGCTGCCGCCGGCTACGGTCCCAATGGCGAGCCCAATCCCTGTATTGCGGGCCAGCCGTGCGCGCAGTTGCAGCAGCAATTATCTCCCGCGCAGCAGGAAGCGCAGCAGCTCGCCGCGAGAGACCGCGAGTTAACATACGATTCGCGGTTCGCATCTAACTTGGTCTACACAAGAGCGCCGGAACAGCCTTCTGAAAAATCCTCTTCCCCTGCCTTGGCGGAAAACGCAGGCGCAACCGGCCCAGAGCAGAACCCCGTTTCTTCTCTGCCAACTCAGAATCAGGCTCCAAGCAGCCTGATTCGACCGCAGGCGGCCGGCGATCCGCCTGCGACTTCGTCCGCCCAGGCTGCGCAGACGCAAGATCAGCGCAGGCCGGAGGTCAACATCGACTCGGCAACCGGGAAGCCTTATGTGATCTATGAGGGAACAACCATGGACACGGTATTGATGAATCGGCTCGACGGCGATGCCGCGGGCCCGGTGAAGGTGCTCGTTTCCGATCCCGTATATTCGCACGACCGCCAACACGTGCTCATCCCGGCAGGCGCCGTTGTACTCGGCGAAGCCAGGGCGATCGGCTCGCCGGAAATCGGCCATCAACGCCGGATGGCGCTGGTCTTTCACCGCATGATCATGCCGGACGGCTACTCGGTAGACCTGGACCAGTTCCAGGGACTCGGCCAGGCCGGCGCCGAAGGCGTAAAGGGGAAGGTCAACAATCATTACCTCAAGATCTTCGGGACATCAATCGCGCTTGGCGTGATCGCCGGCGCCGGCGAGATCGAGGCAGGTGGTGGCGTTATTTCGACCAACGGCTCCCAGGCGTTTGCGACCGGGGCTTCGGCCAGCGTCTCGCAATCGGCGTCGAGTGTGCTTGACCGCTTTATCGAGATTCCGCCCTCCATCACCGTCCGCGAGGGCCACCGTATCAAGATTTATTTCACGCAGGATATGTTGCTGCCTGCGTACGAGAACCACACGATACCGCAGTCGTTTTGAAGGAGAACCACATGCATCGGACGGCAATACGCGTTGCACTCGGATTCGGCCTTGCCTTTGCCTTCACTGGTTGCCGTAGCCATAAGGCAAAGGTGGCGGATTTGCAAAAGCAATATGACGATCTGGAGATGCAATTTAGAAGGGATTGCAGCGCGGAACTTTATAAGGATCCTCCTACGCTTAGCGAGAAGTGTTCTGAAGAGAACAAAAAGGCCCAAAAAGCATGGGCCCGCCTTCAATCTGAACGTGGAACGAAGTAATTAGGGAGAAATTGAATGAGATCGTTGCTATCGCTCGCACTCGCTGCGGCGACACTTGGAGTGTCGCCCGCTCATGCCCAATTCGGTTCGGGGATCGTCTTTGACCCGACACAATCGACCCACGCCGTGCAGCAGATTGCGCAGGGAAACCAACTCTACACCACAACTGTCGAAACTACGCGGAATGTGATTGCAGCGTATAACCTCGCGCAGCGCATGGCGAGCCTGCCGCAGACGCTCTACACCGCATACAGCAACCTCGGACGACAGGAGTGGTTTGCACTGATGCACTCCGCAAACACCTACGGGAATTCTGCCCTCTGGATCAATGCCGCCTCAACTGGCTATGACGCAGCGACGGCAAATCAGGCGGCGAGCATACAGTCCTCAGGCCGTATTGCTGGCTACGACTCGCTCGGTCCACAAGGCAAACAAGCAATCGCAGCACAGGGCGCAACCGTGGATCTTTCCAATGCCGTTGACGCGAGCAGTTTGCAGACCATCGGAACGATCCGGGCGGAATCCGCGAAGCGAGAAGCGGACATCACCGCGTTAGAAGCCGCTACGCATTCCTCCGATCCAGCCCAGCACACGGAAATGGCGACCTTGCAGCGGATTAACCAGGCACTTCTTATAGAGCTACGTACGCAGCAAGAAACGAACGAAATTCTTCAAGCAGAGGCTTTGCAACAAATCGTCGGCGAAAAGGTGGGGCAGGACAATTTGAATTCGCTCTTCAGCACTGCCAACAGTTACCGGCAAAACTTCAATTCGGTCATGCCGCAACAAACGAGTGCGGGCACTAATTGGGCCTTCCATTACTGACCAGGAGCTCGACTCATGGAATTCCTACTTGTCATTAAGAACGGTTGCGACAATCTGACAGCGACGACGGCGCCCTCCGTGGATTCACTCGGTCTCCACATGGTGCTGTCACTGGCAACCATCATGCTCGTCTGGTTTGGTGTTCAGGAAGCACTCGCATCTGCGCATGGCGGCAGCGGTTTCAATGTCGCCAGATTCTTAAGTTTCTTTCTGCTAATCACGTTCGCCTACTGCTTTGTAAAGTTCTACGACGGTGCAATTCCCGGGATCGGCTACTCGCTCAAAGGCTTCATAAGCGGCGGCACCAGCAGCTTGGTCGATTACATCGGCAGAGATTCAACGCAGGAAGTGCAGAATACGATTCATGCCGCATTGACGAAAGTAGGTACGATGTCGCCATCCCTCACCGAGCCGTACACACTTCTTTGCACATACACCGTTCAGGTTGTACTCACCATTCTTACTGCGCTGATCGCAGTTATCATCGCGTACGGCGCAATCGGCGCCACAGTTATCGGGCTAGTGGGTCCCGTCTTCATCCCATGGATGGTCTTCGGAAAAACAGAGTTCCTCTTTTGGGGATGGCTCAAGGCCTTCATAGGCTTTGAATTCTATAAGGTTGTCGCTGCGGCGACCATGAGTGTGATCAGCCACCTACTCATTTCCTATCTCACCAGCGGCGCGATGAACGCTTTCTCGCCCGAACGACTGATTACGCTCATGCCCGCGTTGCTTATGTTGTGTTTCGTTGCCGGCTTCGTCCTGCTGAAGATCCCTACCATGACCGCTTCGCTCTTCTCCGGCCACGTCGGAGGGCACGGGTTCGGCGCGGGTGGAATTCTCACGGCAGCAGTTCTAAGGATGTTCTAGCGCGGAGGCGTTCAATATGGCGACTATGACAAAACCAACCCCAGCAATCACGCGCGCGGCGGAGCGTTACCTGGAGCAGTACGGCGATCCGCTGGTGATGAACACCTACCTCAAGATCACGATCCTAGTACTCGCCTTTGTCTGTCTCGTTCTGGCCGGCCTTATCTATCGCAGCCAGATTGCCCTCGCCAGCGTGCATCCCCTCATCGTGCGGATCAACGACGCCGGGCAGGCGCAGGCGATCGATTACCGCGATTTCAAATACCGCCCGGAAGAGGCGGAAAACAAATACTACCTCACGCGCTGGGCCGAACTCTATTTCAGTCGCGACCGCTTCACCATCGAGCGCGATCAGGCGAATGCTCTTTACTTCCTGAATGGGGAATCGCAGCGCGCGGTCATCGACCAGGAACAGAAGAACGATGTCATCGCCAACTACACAAAGGACAGCTCACTGCCGTTCGTCGATGTGGAGGTCAAAAATGTCATCCTCGACGACCTGGAGCAATCGCCCTACACAGCGCGAATCGAGTTCGAGAAGGTCTTCACGAATCCCGAGGATCAGTCCGTGATTAAGCGGGAGCAATGGACGGCCAGCGTCACCTACGTCTTCCGGGACAAAGTGAAGAACGAGGAGCTGGCCGTGAACCCACTCGGCCTGACGATTGTCCGCTTCCGCGCCGACCAGGGGTTCAGCTAAAGCATGCAAGGGGCGAGGCCGTTCCTTCAGCCGAGAGAAGCGATTGAAGACAAGTAATTTAGTCGGGTTTTTCACAGCTTGGATGGTTTTCATGTGCGCGGGGAGTTGTGTAGTGAGGACTTGTTGCGGTCCAATGGAACCAGCCAACCGCTCCCGTGAACGGAGGAAACATTGAAGTTCACGAGAGATCGCTATCAGCAAGGTTCCTTACGTCGTGTTCAGAGAGCAAAAGGGCCCGACGTCTGGGAATTCAGATACAGCACGTACGAAGACGGCGTGCGCAAACAGCGGCAGTTAACCCTCAGCTCAAAGAAATATCCGAGTGAGGCGGCAGTAAAGCGCAAGGTCGAGGGCCTGCTTCTGAAACTCAACTCGGGCACCTCCAGCACTACCCTTCAGGAGCCTACCCTGGAGGCAGTGATGGAGATTTTTACCCGAGAGGAGATGCCGGAGCGGGTCAAGAGCCAACAGAATTACCGGCTCATGATGGACCGGCACATCCAGCCGAAATGGGGATCGTGCTCCCTATCCAGAATTCGGCCTTTCGAGGTCGAGACCTGGCTCAAGGAGTTGGATTATTCCCCGGAAACGAAGCGGCACATCAAAAGCATGTTGTACCGGCTCTTTGAATGTGGCATGAAACGAGGCTGGCTGGAGGCTCAAAGAAACCCGATGAGCCTGGTCCGAGTGAAAGGCCGTAGCCGCGTAGTCGAGAAAGTGGTTCTGACACCTGACCAGATGGCGACCGTGAGAGAAAATCTCGAAGATCCGATTCTGCTGATGTCAGAACTTGCCTGTTACCTGGGACTGCGAATCTGCGAGGTGCTGGGGTTGATGTGGGAAGATTTTGACCCAGTGGCGAAGACGCTTTCGATCTGTCGATCGGCAGTTGATGGCTACGTTGCCGACGTAAAGACCGAAGCCTCGCGAGACGTGATCCCGTTGAGCGGGGAATTCATATCTTTCATTCTGAGGTGGCAGCAAATCGCACCACTTTCAGCGGAGGGCTGGATGTTCCCGAGTGTAGTCACGGGCAGGCCGTATCACGCCGGCATTTTGCTTCGCCGGCATCTTGCACCATTGGCCTCAAAGATCGGAGTATCGAGGCTTGGCTGGCACACGTTCCGACACACCTTCCGCAGCTGGCTCGATGCGGTAGGAACTGCGGTCGGAGTTCAGCAGAAGATGATGCGTCACGCCGATGTGGCGACGACGATGAACATTTACGGGAAGGGAATGATGGACAGCAAGCTTGATGCCCATACAAAACTTCTCGTTTACGCAGGTGTGGGGATTTGTGGGGTTGAGGCCGGCCAGGAATCGACGTAAGCTGTTGATTCTATGGTCGGGGCGGAGGGATTCGAACCCCCGACCCTCTGCTCCCAAAGCAGATGCGCTACCAGACTGCGCTACGCCCCGCCAATCTGACATGATTGTATCGCGAGCATCTCGGCAACCTGCCAAGTTTGAGCATCTGAACGAGTGCGATTCCAATGACTTTTCCCGTCATGTCCAACTCTGGAGACGGCGAAAACCTATATGCAGAGGAGCGGAGATTCAGTGGAGGTTCGGATAGATTCTGTAGGCTTCAATTGTCGCCGAGAGGGGGGTGCCCCTGACCTGGGAGGTTTTGAGCAAGACCTCAAAGTAGGGGATCTGTGGCCCATGGAGCAGGTTGCGGAGGGCTGTGAAACGATCCTCGGACAGAAGGAAATCTCCTGCCGCCTCCGTAGCCTCGGAAGACGTGCCCTGCAGGAGCAGCACTTTGCCATCCTGTCCCGGGTTGGGCATATAGGCGACGACGCAATAGCCGTCCGTGTCGCTGGAAACATAGGTCGACTGCTCGCCGGAGCGGGGTTTGCGGTTTGTGACGATCGTGACGCCGAAGCCTTCGAATTTCGTTTCTTCCACAAAGTTGAGCTGGCTCTCGAACAATTCACCCCACGGATTGGAAACAATGCCGCCGATGAGGATCACGTTGTCCTGTTTGACCATGGAGGGCAAGTACTGGCGCGCGGTGTAGAGGTGCATTTTTGTGCCGAGCGGATCGAGCGCCATGAGGCGCTGGGCGAGCTTGAACTCGCTGGTGTTGCCGAGGGTCTTTGAAGCGACCAGTCCCTGGATAAAGCGGGCCTCAGGACTCGCGTTCCCGGTCTGAATCTGATCGATGTAACTTCGGTTCAGGTAGCCATAGAAGGGCGTGGTCTTCCTGCTGATTTCTTCAATGAGCAGAAATGAGTCATCACTGAGGACAATGTCGGTGTCGCGGTTGGCGTCGAGGAAACCGGTCCAGAACGCAGAGACATTGGGTTCAAATCTCCAAGCCTGGTAGGCGCGCTGCATCGTCTCGAGGGAGCGCTGACGGGCGCGGTCTTGAACCCAGAGAGCCACGCAGACAATGGCGAGCGCAACGGCGACAACGGTGGCCGCGATAAATCCCGCCAAAGTCCAGCGGTGACGCCTTGGGATCGGTTCTGCCTGCGGAGGGGGCGCGGCTGGGGTGGGCGAAGGGGCGTGTAGATCCGATTCGGCGCCCGGGCGAACTTCGGTGCGAGCCGGCTCAAGTTCGAGAACGGACCTGTCCGGTGAGGCCGCTTTGGGGCGCGGAGTGAAGACGGGCTTGTAACTTCCAAGGGCAACCGTGATGACAATCTCTTCCTGCTTTCCCTCGGTCGAGAAGTACAAATCCAGTTTTTTCCGGAGATGCGCCATCTGGACGCGGACAATGTTGTCGTCAAGGGGATTGAAGTCGCTGCGACGGCCGAGGACGCGATGCGCGATGTCGAACTCGCGTATTGGCTCGGCCGGAGTCAAAATCTCCTGGCGAACGATGAAGAGGAGAATATCGCGCAGCTGCGTGGCGCGAGCGAGCGCTGAGCTGCGGACCACTCTCTCCGCGATTTTCCAGCGCGCATCGCCCTCAAAGATCGATTCGCCGCCGCCGATTGCGTCCCGACTCTTACCTCTGGCTGTCAATTTGAGTTTCTCAATGAGGCAGCGCGGCGTGAACGCCCGTGAGGTCTGCGGCCTTGCCGACAAGCGCAGTGATGCCTCTAAGCCCTTCGTGTTTAAGTATCTTAACGTAAAGATTCCGCTAAGGCAATTATCGTAGCGTTAATTTGACTGCCCAAAGCATGGCTCCCGAACGAAGAGTTGGATGCACGCAGCAAGGGAGGTCCGGAAGCGAGGTTCCGGACGAAGAACTCCCCGATGGCGCAACGCCCTTAGCAAAGGGCGCGAAGACTTAAACCGAGACAATACTCGACATTCCGCGGGATTCAGTTCCGGCGGGAGCCCTGCAGGTTGGCGCACGGGCCACCCAGTAGCCCCGACCAGATAGCCGTGGCGAGTCAGAACGAAGAAGTTTCCCCAACCGCCTTGAGGAGGAGCAATCGGATGGACAGATCGAATGGTCTTGTCACACGCAAACTGCTGAGCAGGCCGGCAGAGGATGGGAAAGCGACCCGACGGAGAGATTCGAACGCATGGGGGAGTTTTCTCCGGCAGCTCCGGCGGGTAGCAAGTCTGCGTATGTTTCCGGCTATGGTGGCCACGGCGCTGGTACTTGTTCCGGCCTACAACGCGGGCATGGCCCAGGGCATCACGGGATCGATTACGGGCACGGTGACCGACTCCACGGGGGCGGTGATCCCGGCAGCCACGGTCACGATCACCGAGGAAGAGACGAACGCGATTCATACGGTTACCACCTCGGCGGCCGGCACATACAATGTGACCCTGCTGCCGCCTGGACACTATGACGTCAAGGTCGAGAAATCGGGCTTTGAATCGCATGTACAGAAAGGAATCACGCTGGCGATCGACCAGACGGTGGAGATCGACGCGCAGTTGACGGTAGGGTCGCAGCAGCAAAGCGTGGAGGTGACGGGGCTGGGGCCGGAGATCCAGACCGAGGACTCGTCGGTGGGCCAGGTCATCGACAGACAGGCCATTCAAAACACGCCGCTGAACGGCCGGTTGAGCGTGATGGGGCTGATTGCGCTTTCGCCGGGGGTGCAGGGGGTGGGGGCGCAGGACCAGCTTGCGGTAAGAGGCATGACGTTCGCTGTCGGAACGGGAAGCCGGAACGCTTACGGCGGGCTCGGGTCCACGCTGGACGGTGTGACCAACGCGGAGGTAACCCTGCAGCGGGCCGAGCCGGAGGTTCCGTCGCTGGACGCGCTGTCTGAGTTCAAGGTACTGACGACGGGCGCGCCGGCGGAGTTCAACCAGCCCGCGCAGGTAATCGTGGCGACCGCCAGCGGCACCAACCAGTACCACGGCGAGCTGCTCGAATACAACCGGTCGAAGGGCACCGCGGCCAAGACGTACTTCGGCGGGGGCAAGGCGCGGCCGCCCTACGAGCGCAACGAGTACGGCGGCAACTTCGAGGGGCCGATCCGGTTCCCCGGTTACAACGGAACCGACCGCTCGTTCTTCTTTGTGGCGTGGGAGGGCTTCCGGCTGAGCCAGTCGGCGAGCGTGAACAGCCAGCAGCCGACGGCGCTGGAGCGGCAGGGAGTCTTCACCG
>Ga0335074_10011683_pt1 | contig 12281 bp, 7 predicted proteins | sample Lox_Sample_23_FD_206715 | JGI IMG/M metagenome (GOLD analysis project Ga0335074, IMG submission 206715) | Soil microbial communities from Loxahatchee National Wildlife Refuge, Florida, United States - Lox_Sample_2.3 | ecosystem: Environmental > Terrestrial > Soil > Wetlands | place: USA: Florida...
CTCTTTGCTTCCGGCTTGACGACGATCGAGCGCACCTCCGCCAGGTGTGGCCCGTAAAGGTGGAGCGCCCCGCACCCCAGAAACACACCGGCTTCGCTCTCGGCAACGGTAAAGTCGCGAACGTTCTCGCAGATCTCCGAGAAGACGCGCCGCAGCAGCGTGCCGTCATGCGACAAGCTGTTCACCAGCTCGTAGATATTGGTCGCGTCCTGCAGGCGCGCCTTACGCACCAGCATGGATCACCTCTGCGTTGCCCATGCTTACCGACCCATAGACGTCGGCGATTGCCTGCACGCGCTCGTGGGCCTCCGCCAGTGCAGCATGCACGCGCTTCCGCGCCGTCCCGCCAATCACATCATGGCAATCGAGCGTCTCTTCCAGCGTCACCGCGGCAAAAAAGTCCTCTTCAAACTCCGGTCCGAATTGCTTCAATTCATCCAACGTCAAATCACCCAGCTCACAGCCCTTTTCCAGGCAATACCGCACCGCGTTGCCGATCTTCTCGTGCGCCTTGCGGAAAGGAACTCCCTTATGTACAAGATACGTCGCCGCAGCCATTGCGTTCAGATAACCGCTTTCGCATGCCGCGCGCATTCGCGCGATACGAAACTTAAGCGCGCCGGTAAATTTAGCCAGCAGATAGGTCATCAGGTGCGCCGTACTCGTAGCCGCGAACACCGGCTCCTGCGTCTCCTGCATGTCCTTGTTGTACGCGAGCGGCAATCCCTTCAGCAGCAGCGTGACGGTCTCGGCCGCGCCGTGTATACGCCCTACTTTGCCGCGAACCAGCTCCGTAAAATCGGGATTCTTCTTCTGCGGCATTGCGCTTGAGCCCGTCGAGAACGCCTCCGGCAGCTCGATAAAGCCAAACTCTGCCGTAGCGAAGAGCGTAATCTCCTCAGCGAAGCGGCTCGCGTGCAAGCCAATCATCGTTAACGCCTGCAGATACTCAAGCACGAAATCACGATCGCTGGTTGCGTCCATGCTGTTCGTCGTGGGCGCGAGAAAGCCCAGCTCCTGCGAGGCGATATCGCGGTCAAGCGCAAGCGTCGCACCCGCTACCGCCCCCGATCCCAGTGGACAATAATTCAGTCGTCGCGCACAATCTTCAAGCCGCGAAATATCGCGCAGCACCATCTGGACATACGCCAGCAGCCAATGCGCCACCAGGACCGGTTCCGCTCGCTGCAGATGCGTGTATGACGGCATCACGGCGTCGCGATGCGTCTTCGCCTGTTCGACGAGCGCGCCCGCCCACGCCCCGAGATGCGCAATCAGCATCCCAACGCGCTCGCGCACATACAGTCGTAGGTCCGTGGCAATTTGTTCATTGCGGCTGCGCCCCGTATGCAGCTTTAGCCCGAGATCCCCGATCTGCTCGACCAGCTTCAGCTCGACGAAGTGATGAATGTCCTCAGCATCCGAACCCATCGCTTCAGGCTGTTCTCCAAGCTTGTGAGACTGTTGGATAAAACGTGAGGCAATTCCCTCTAGACCATCGACAATTCGGGCAAACTCATCGTCACTCAAAATCTTCGCCGCCAGCAGCGCACGCGCATGCGCCTTGCTGGCCATGATTTCTTCCGACAGAAGGGCCCGGTCGAACTTGATGGAGCGCTGCCAGTGATCGAACAACGGGTCAAGTGGCTCGCGAAAGCGGCCCGACCACATCTTGGCGGAATGCTCACTCATGAATTCTCTTCGCCTTTCGTGGTCGCCCCGTCTTTTGTACCCCAGTTGTTGCTTCCACCGCCCAGTTGCGGCATCTCCGACCCGTGGCTCAGGGTGATGAGGCCCGTCCGGGCGTAAGTCATCAGCTTGGAACGGGTGTCGGTGATGTCGAGATTGCGCATGGTGAGCTGGCCGATGCGGTCGCGCGGAGAGAAAGCCGATTCGGTCTTCTCCATGCTCAGGCGCTCAGGGTGGAAGGTCAGGTTCGCTGACTCCGTGTTCAGGATTGAGTAGTCGTTGCCGCAGCGCAGCTCTATCGTGACTTGGCCGGTGATGGCGCTCGCCACCCAGCGTTGCGCGGATTCGCGGAGCATAATGGCCTGGGGATCGAACCAGCGTCCCTGGTAGAGGAGGCGGCCCAGCTTGCGGCCGCTCTCGCGGTACTGCTCGATGGTGTCCTCATTGTGAATGCCCGTGATGAGGCGCTCATACGCGATGAAGAGCAGAGCCATGCCCGGGGCCTCGTAGATGCCGCGGCTCTTGGCCTCAATGATGCGGTTTTCGATCTGGTCGCTCATGCCCAGGCCGTGACGGCCGCCAATTCGGTTGGCCTCAAGCAGCAGCTCGACCGGGTCGGGAAACTCCGTACCGTTCAGGGCTACCGGAAAACCCTGTTCGAACCGCACCGTCACCTCCTCGCGCCGGATATCGACATCGTCACGCCAGAAGGCCGTTCCCATGATGGGAGCGATGATGCGGATATTGCTCGAAAGCTGCTCAAGGTCCTTGGCTTCGTGGGTCGCGCCGAGAATGTTGGAGTCGGTGGAGTAAGCCTTCTCGGCGGACATCTTGTACCCGAAGCCCGCCTTCTGGAGGAACTCTGACATCTCCGCACGGCCGCCGAGCTCATCGATAAAAGCCGGGTCGAGCCAGGGCTTATAGACCTGCAACTGGGGATTGACGAGCAGGCCGTAGCGATAGAAGCGCTCGATGTCGTTCCCCTTGAAGGTCGACCCGTCGCCCCAGATGTTGACGCCGTCCTCCTTCATGGCGGTGACCAGCATGGTGCCGGTCACCGCGCGTCCAATGGGCGTGGTGTTGAAGTAGGTGATGCCTGCGGTCGAGATGTGAAAGGCGCCGGACTGCAGCGCGGCGATCCCTTCGCGCACCAGAGGCTCGCGGCAGTCGATCAGTCGCGCATGCTCCGCACCGTAGTCGATCGCCTTGCGGGGGATCTCATCATAGTCGCTTTCGTCCGGCTGCCCCAGGTTGGCCGTATAGGCATATGGCAGGGCGCCCTTCTGCTTCATCCAGTGAAGCGCGGCGCTGGTATCCAGTCCCCCGGAAAAAGCAATGCCGACTTTTTCGCCAACCGGCAGACTTTCAAGAATTACAGACATCTCTTTCGAAACCTCACAGTACTTCCATTTTCAAAATTGATTGATCGAATTGAGATACGCACTGGGGTGCCCCATTCTTCGCTGAAGTTGCGCGAAGGGTGGGAAACCACAGTCCTTAAGAGCGGTGTCCTTAATCCCTAATCCCTAGTCCCTTCTTCTTGCCACCCAGCAGCATCAGCAACAGCGCCTTCTGCGCGTGCATGCGATTTTCCGCCTGCTCAAAGATCACTGACTGGGGACCATCCAGCACCGCATCCGTCACCTCGGCGTTGCGGTGCGCCGGCAGGCAATGCATAAACACCGCATGCGGAGCCGCGTGCGCCATGAGCTGCTCATTCACCTGGTACGGCTTAAAGATCGGAGCCCTCTTCGTCACCTCGTGCTCAAATCCCATGCTCGTGCAGACATCGGTATACACCGCATCCGCGCCGGTCACTGCTGCCACCGGATCATTCACCAGCTCAATGCTTCCTCCCGTCGCGTTGGCAATGGCCCGCGCCTGCGCGACAAGGTCAGCTTTTGGCGCATAGTTCTTCGGCGATCCGATCGTGCAGTGCGCGCCCAGCTGCGCCCCCATCAGCATCAGTGAATGGCACACGTTATTGCCATCGCCCACATAGGTGAACTTCAACCCTTTCGCCGAGCCGAACCGCTCCTCGACCGTCATGAAGTCAGCCAGGGCCTGGCAGGGATGCTCAAGATCGCTCAGCGCATTGATCACCGGACACGCCGCGACCTCCGCCATCTCCGTGATCGTCTCGTGCGCGTAAGTGCGCAGCACAATCACTGACACCCAGCGCTCGATGTTCTTTGCCATGTCCGATATCGACTCACGCTCGCCGATCGGCGATTGGGTCTGATCGACAAAGATCGCCGATCCTCCCATGGTATTCATCGCAGTCTCAAAGGTCAGCCTCGTGCGCAGCGACGCCTTCTCAAAGAACATCACCATCTGCTTCGCGTCAAGCGCCCAGCGGTAGTCCTGCGGACGCGCCTTCACCGCATGCGCCAGTTCCATCACCGCCGCGATCTCGGCTGTCGAGAAATCAGCGACCGAGCAGTAGTCCCGCCCCGCCAGTGCTTCGGCAGGGGAGGAAAGTACGCCCACCTGCGATTCGGATTCGAAAAAAGTGTCAGCCAACGTGTTTGCCTCCGCTCGTCGCAGCGCCAGCCTCTTGTGGTGCATGCGCGGTAAGAATTGAGTCGAGGGCATCGATGGCATAGTCCACATCGTCCTTGCCCAGAATGAACGGTGGCAAAAAGCGCAGCACCGTTTCGCTCGTTCGATTGATTAAGATGCGCCGCTCCATCATCGCGCCCGCCACCTGCTTGGCCAGCTCGGCAGAATCAAGTTCGGCCGCAAGCATCAGACCCATCCCGCGGACATCCACGATCGCCGGATACTTTTCCGCCAGCTCATTGAGCCGCCCGTGAAAATATGTGCCCACCTCGGTTACATGATTCAGCAGCTCATCCCGCTCGATCGTGTCGATCACCGCCACTGCTACCGCGCATGCCAGCGGACCGCCGCCGAACGTCGTTCCGTGCATGCCCGGATGAATCGCGCGGGCTGCATCCTCCGTGCACAACATCGCACCCAGGGGAAGCCCGCCTGCCAGAGGTTTCGCAATCGTCGTCACATCTGGCTGAACGTCGTAATGCTGATACGCGAACCACTTGCCGGTACGCCCCAGCCCTGCTTGAATCTCATCGCAGATCAATAGCGCTCCGGTAGACTGCGTCAACGCGCGCGCCGCTGCCATAAATTCCCGCGACACGGGGCGAATGCCGCCCTCGCCCTGAATCGCCTCCACCAACACGCCGCAAACATTGCTCGAAAACTTCGCGTTCAGATCATCAACATCATCGAACGCCACAAACTCCACGTCCGGCATCACCGGATCGAAGGGCTCGCGGTATTTCGCTTTGTGCGTCGCCGCGACCGATCCCATCGTTCGCCCGTGAAAGCTATTCTCCAGCGCCAGGAATTTCGTTCCGATCGCCCTGCCTTCGCTGCGCAGCAGACCGGCGTGAGCCCGCGTTACCTTTAGCGCAGCTTCCATTGCCTCGGTCCCGCTATTGCAGAAGAACGCGCGATCCATGCCGCTCATCTTGGTCAGCCGCAGCGCGAGTTGTGCCTGCCCCTCGTGAAAAAAGAGATTCGAAATATGAATGAGCTTATTGCTCTGCTTCGTGATCGCCTTTTCAATTGCCGGATGCCCATAGCCCAGCGCATTCACTCCGATCCCGCTCAGCAGATCGAGATAGCGCTCATTCTGGGCATCGATAAGATGCACGCCTTCGCCCCTCACGAACAGAATCGGATTCCGCTCATAAGTCGGCAGTAGCAGCTTCGCTTCAATCGCTTTGATTTCTTCCAGCGTCATACACTCCTCATCTCGTTGAACGAGCTACTCTACGCCACCAATACTTCAGTTCCGTGAACAACCCGCGTGCTGCACAGATCTGGCAACACCGCAGCCACTTCCGCGGGCAGAATCCGAACCCGCTTCACTCCCTGCAGCAGCGCTTCACGGCACGCGCTCAGCTTCGGAAGCATGCCGCCGCTGATCACCGAATCCTTCGTAAGCGACGCGATCTCGCGCACACTCAGCCACCGCATCACTTCACCATCCGCGCCGCGCACTCCCGGAACATCGGTGAGAAAGACCAGCGCATCCGCCTTGCACGCTGCCGCGCATGCCGCTGCCATCTCATCGGCGTTCACGTTGTAGTACTCGCCGTCAAAGCCCAGCGCCAGACTCGAAATCACCGGCACCGCGCCCATCTTCCAGATGGCATCCAGCCAGCGCGGATCCGACGCCACAATTTCGCCGACGAATCCCAGATCGGGTGCTGTCCTCTTCTTGCGCGCACGAAACACCAGGCCATCGCCGCCCGAAAGCCCCATCGCCGCCTGTCCATGCGCGCCCAGAGCGGCAACCAGTGCTTTGTTCACCTGCCCGCCCAGCACCATCACTGCCGCATCGCGCGTCTCGGCGTCGGTCACGCGCAGGCCTGCGACAAACTCGCTCTGCTTGCCCATCAGCTTTAGCGTCCGCGTCAGTTGCACACCGCCACCGTGCACCAGCGCGACCTGGTTCCCGTCTTTGACGAGCTCGGCAATCGCCTGCGCGCACTTATGCAGCAGCTCAGGATTCTCGAGGGTGGCTCCTCCGAGTTTCACCACGAATTTCATGCCAGTCCCTCCGCTTCTCCCCATCCGCACATCAGGTTCAGATTCTCGACGGCTTGCCCCGCCGCGCCCTTCAACAAATTGTCCAGACAAGACACAATCACGCATCGCCGCCCATCCTTGTTCAGAACAAATCCGATATCGCAATAATTCGTCCGCACCGAATACTGAATCTGCGGCAGCTGCCCGGCGCTGAAGACACGCACCATCGGGCTCTCCGCATAACACTCGTGATACTTGGCCTCAACTTCCGCCGCTGTCTTCTTTTCACGGAACGTCACGTAGATCGTCGACAAAATTCCGCGCGGAATCGGCAGCAGATGCGGCGTAAACACAATTTGCTCGTCCTTGAGCTCCAGCTGCTCCAGCAGCTCACCCACATGCCGATGCGCGAATACTCCATACGCCGACAGGTTGTCCGCCGCATACATATAGTGCGTCTTCTCCGTTGGGGCCTTGCCCGCGCCCGACACGCCCGACTTCGCATCGCATACAATCCCGCGATCCAGATCCACCCAGCCCGCCGCAACCAGCGGCTTCAGCGCCAGGATCACCGACGTCGCATAGCAGCCCGGATTCGCCACCAGCTCCGCCCCACGAATCTCATCGCGATGCAGCTCCGGACTCCCGTACACTGCCTTTGTCTGCACCACAACCGCATGGCCATGCGCATCGTCGTCGAATTTGTATACCGCGCGATTCGCTGCCGCCTTCAGCCGCCATGCGCCGCTCAAATCAATCACACGCAGCCCCTGCTCCAGCGCCTTCGGAGCCCATTCCCGCGACTGCTCATGCGGAGTAGCCATGAACAGCACCTGTACGCCCCGCGCCTTCAGCAGCTCCCACGAAAACGGCTCAATCTTCAGCGCAGCCGAGCCGTTGTTATCCATCAGCTGCGGATGCATCGCCGTAAGCGACGCCTCGCTCACTGCGTCAGCCCGTCCCAGAAACACCGGCGGCACACCTTTCAGCCGGGGATGATGCAGCAGCAGCCGCGCCAGCTCCATGCCGGCATAGCCACTCACTCCCAACACCGCAGTTTGTACTGAACCCTTCATCTTCGTGTCTTAGTGTCTTTCTGAGCCCTGAGCCCTGAGCCCTGAGCCCTAACCGATCATCTCTTCCAGCCGCCCCCTCAACTGCGAGGCCCGCTTCTGGTCAGGACAAATAATCAGCACCGTGTCATCGCCGGCAATCGTGCCCACAACCTCATCCCAGTCCTCGTGATCGATTGCCAGCGCGACCGGCTGCGCGCCGCCATTGGTTGTGATCAGTACCAACTGGTTCTGTGCCTGCTTTACCTTCAGTCCGAAGCTCTCCAGCACCTCGCGCACCGACGGCATATCATTGTCTTCCTCGGCTGCGTTCACTCCGTTGGGCAGGGCATAGCCGTTGGGACCCTTATATAGACGCATCTCGTGGATATCCCGCGAGACCGTCGCCTGGGTCACGTCGAAGCCGCGACGTACCAGCTTGCGGCGCAGCTCATCCTGGCTTGTCACGCTGGCTGTAGCTACGAGCTGCCGAATCGCATTGTGCCGGTCATATTTCGTCAAAATAGAAAATCGCGGCCGTAAAAATAAGGCCGCGCCTCGTGCATAAACATGCAATTTAATGTATAAATATACGAGGCGCTGCTGTCAAGCCGCCCAGACAATAATTTTTCTTGATACATCTCATTGCAGTTTTTTATAGAGCCCGGGCCAGCCGCGTCTCCACTGCACTTTATTGATGTAAGCGAAACAAGGAGGTCGTATAGTAACTCATGGGCTGCATAAATTTTAATAATTCCCCGCTATCATTCGAGCGCCCACGCAAGTCTGCGGGCAGCTTACTTGATCCCCGTTTTGAGCACGAGTCCTGCGGTGTTGGCTTTGTCGCCACGCTGACCAATGTCCCTTCGCATGACATTCTGGAGAAAGCACTTACCGCGCTTGCACGCCTTGAGCACCGCGGCGCTGTAGCCGCTGACGGCAAGTCGAGCGACGGCATCGGCATCACCACCGCCATCCCCCGCGACTTCCTGCTCGCTTCCACCGGCATGTTTCTCGACTCGTCGCAGCCGCTCGCCGTCGGAGTCATGTTCTTTCCATCCGACGCTGCCGAATCGCATACAGAAATCGAACAGGCCCTCGCCGCGCAGAACCTCACGGTCCTCGCCTGGCGCGACGTCCCCACTCGTCCCGAGATCCTCGGCGAGATCGCTCTGTCGACGCTGCCGGTCATCCGCCATGTCCTTATTACCAGCGACGACCCGGACCAGCTTAGCCGCCGGCTCTATTTGGCACGCAAGCAGTTCGAGCGGAGTGCCGCCCAAGGTTATATCTGCTCGCTGTCGTCTTCGAACATGGTCTACAAGGCCATGTGCGCCGGCCGCTTCCTCGCCGACTTCTACCCCGATCTCTCCAATCCCGCCTTCACCACACCCTTTGCGCTCTTCCACCAGCGCTACGCCACCAACGTGGCACCCTCGTGGGACCGCGCTCAGCCGTTGCGCATGCTCGCCCACAACGGTGAGATCAACACCGTCTGGGGAAACCGCGCCCGCATGGATGCGCGCGCAGCGACTTTTCCCCCCGAGTTCGAACCCGTCTTCACGAAGGACGGCTCCGACTCCACCAGCCTCGACGAAACCGTGGAGATCCTCGCCCGCAACGGCCGCACTGTCGCCGAAGCCGTTCGCATGCTCATCCAGCCCGCCGGAAATCTCGACCGCTCCGCCTTCTTCTCCTATGTAGGAGACTGCGCCGAGCCCTGGGATGGTCCCGCCGCCGTGGCCTTCACCGATGGCGGACTCGTCGGCGCCGTCCTCGATCGCAACGGCCTGCGCCCCTGCCGGTACTTCCTTACCGAAGACAAGCTTGTCGTTCTCGGCTCTGAAGCCGGCCTCGTCGACCTCGACCCGGAGACCGTCATCCACAGCGGCCGCCTCGGTCCTGGACAGATGATCGTCGCCGACCTCGACGACCACGTGCTGCTCGAAGACAAAGAGATCCAGGCCATCTTCGACGGCGCCGCGCCCGATTACGAAAAGCTCCTTGAGGAAAGCACGCTCATCGATCACGTCCCTGGGCCGCTTCTCGAAGCCGCCGAGCTCCAGCGTCTGCAGCTTGCCTTCGGATACACCCGTGAAGACGTGAACATGATCCTCAAGCCCATGGCCGCCGATGGCAAAGATGCCGTGTGGTCGATGGGCGACGACACGCCGCTCGCGCCTCTTGCTCGCTCACCGCGGCCCGTCTACGCTTTCTTTCGGCAACGCTTCTCCCAGGTCACCAATCCGCCCACCGACTCCATCCGCGAAGCCCGCGTCGTGCAGCTGCACACCCGCCTCGGTCCGTGGCCCCACTTGCTCGATAAGCGTGCGCCGCTCTCCGGCCTTTCGCTGTCGTCGCCATTTCTCTCGCTTGCCCAGATGCAGGATCTCCACGCCCGCCGGCACGGCCTCGCCAGCAACCTGCCACTGGCTGTGCTCGAATGTGTCTTCAACCCGGGCTGCAATCTGACCACGGCTCTCGACGATCTCTGCGCCAAAGCCATCGACCTCGTACGCGGAGGCGCCGCAGTCCTGCTGCTCACGGATCGCTTCACAGTCGCCGACCGAGCTACGCTCGGTGGCGCGAATGTTGACCAAAACATTCCCATCCCCATGGCTCTCGCACTTGGAGCCGTCCATCACGCACTCGTTCGCGCCGGCGTTCGCACCTTCGTCGGGCTCGCCGTCGAGGCCGGTGACTGCCGCGACCTTCACCACGCCGCTGTCCTCCTCGGCATGGGTGCCGGAGCCGTGTGTCCCTGGCTTACTCTCGAAACCGCCCGCAGCATCAACCCGGAGAAGGGCGAAGCCAATCTCCTGCACGCCTTCGATCTCGGGCTCGCCAAGATCATGTCCAAGATGGGCATCTCCGTCGTCGACAGCTACCGCGGCGCGCACCTTTTTGACTCACTAGGACTCAGCCAGGAAGTCGTCGACCGCTGCTTCTTCGGAACGCCCGCCCCGCTTGGCGGCATCGGCTTCGCCGAACTCGAAGCCAGCATCCGCCAGGTTTGGTCGAACAGCCAGAATCCGCCTGCCGAGCCATCTGAAGACGGAACACCCGCTCCCATCGTGACCATCACCAAGGACCTTCCCGACTACGGTTGGGTTCGCTTCCGCAAGGCCGACAAGGCCGAGCCGCATTCCTGGCAGCCGCAGACCGTCAAGGCCCTGCAAACCGTCGTCGGCAGTGCCCGCGGCGTAGCCGCCGTCGCTGATCCCGCTGTCGCCTGGAGCGCCTTCTCAACGCAGGCCCTTGAAAAAGAGCCCACCGTCCTGCGCGATCTGCTCGAAATCCGTCCCGCCGGCGCGCCCCTCGCACTCGAGCACGTCGAGCCCCCGACGCACATGTACAGGCGCTTCATCGCCAGCGCCATGTCGCTCGGCTCGCTCAGCCCCGAGGCGCACCAGACCATCACCGCCGCGATGAACATGATCGGCGCGCGCTCCAACACCGGCGAAGGCGGCGAAGATCCTGCCGTCTACCAGCCCAACGTCAACCTCAACCTGTTGGGAAATCCCACGCCCTCGCACCTGCTCAACAACAAGGTCAAGCAGGTTGCTTCAGGCCGCTTCGGCGTCACCACCGAATACCTCATGCACGCCGAGGAAATCGAGATCAAAATCGCCCAGGGCTCCAAGCCCGGCGAAGGCGGCCAGCTCCCCGGCCACAAGGTCACCGAACTTATCGCGCGTCTGCGCCACGCCCAGCCCGGCGTTCAGCTCATCTCGCCACCGCCGCACCACGACATTTACTCCATCGAAGACCTGGCGCAGCTCATCTACGACCTCAAGCGCGTCAATCCCCGCGCCGCCATCGGCGTCAAGCTTGTCTCCGAATTCGGAGTCGGCACCGTGGCCGCCGGTGTCGCGAAGGCCTACGCTGACTACATTGTGATCGCGGGCCACGCGGGCGGAACCGGCGCGTCGCCCCTCTCCAGCATCAAGTACGCCGGCAATCCCTGGGAACTCGGCCTCGCCGAAGCGCAACAGGTACTGTTACAAAACGGTCTTCGCGGCCGCGTTCGCCTGCGCTGCGACGGAGGCCTTCGCACCGCCCGCGACATCGTTATTGCCGCTCTTCTCGGAGCCGACGAGTACGCCTTCGGCACTGCGGTTCTCGTTGCCCTCGGCTGCGACATGGCGCGCCAGTGCCATCTCAACACTTGCCCCACTGGCATCGCCACGCAAAAGCCGGAGCTGCGCGCCAAGTTCCGCGGCCGCCCCGACCACGTCGTCCGTTTCTTCGAAGAGCTCACCCGCGACCTGCAGGTCCTGCTCTCGCAGGTCGGACTGCCCTCGCTCGAAGCCGCCATCGGCCGCACCGACCTGCTGGAACAAGTCCGCTTCGACGGCGCTCTCAATCTGGCACCCGTGCTTGCCGCGAAGCCCATCGGTGAAACAAGCTGGCAGGGACGCCGCAACAATCGTCCCACCGTTCACGATCCGATCGATGACGCCTGGGTCGAGCCCGCTCTCGCCGCATACAAAGCCAGCGAGCCCTATGTCCACGAAGCTCTCATCGCCAATGAAGACCGGACCTTTGGCGCGCGTCTCGCCGGCGAGCTCGCTCTGCTCAACACCAACGGCGCCCCGCCTGCCGCGCATCCGCTGGTCTTCAAGATGACCGGCGTAGCCGGCCAATCCTTCGGAGCCTTCGCCGTTCCCGGCATGCAGCTCATCCTCAAGGGAGTCGCCAACGACTTCGTCGCCAAGGGACTATCCGGAGGCGAAATCATCCTCCGCGGACAAGGCCGCGCAGCGCTCCAGTCCGAGCTGCACGTCATCCTCGGCAATGTCGCACTCTACGGAGCCACCAGCGGGGCCCTCTTCGCCGCCGGCCGCGCCGGCGAACGCTTCGCCGTCCGCAACTCCGGATCCCTCGCCATCGTCGAAGGCGTCGGCGACCACGGATGCGAATACATGACCGGTGGCCTCGCCGTCATTCTCGGCGCAACTGGATTTAACTTCGGAGCCG
>Ga0335074_10011684_pt1 | contig 12281 bp, 9 predicted proteins | sample Lox_Sample_23_FD_206715 | JGI IMG/M metagenome (GOLD analysis project Ga0335074, IMG submission 206715) | Soil microbial communities from Loxahatchee National Wildlife Refuge, Florida, United States - Lox_Sample_2.3 | ecosystem: Environmental > Terrestrial > Soil > Wetlands | place: USA: Florida...
AGCTCACCGCCGGCATTGCGCACGAGATCAAGAATCCGTTGAATTTCGTCAACAACTTTGCCGCGCTGTCGGTGGAGATGCTCGACGAGTTGAAGGCGGCGGCGGCGCCGGCCGTCGCCGCGCTGGTCGCCACCGCGCGCGCCGAGATCGATGAGACGATCGACATGCTGAGCGGCAATCTCAGCAAGATTGCCGAGCACGGCGCCCGCGCCGACGGCATCGTCAGATCGATGCTGCTGCATTCGCGCGGCGGCAGCGGCGAACGGCAGTCGGTCGATCTCAACGCGCTGATCGACGAAGCCCTGAACCTCGCCTATCACGGGGCGCGCGCCCAGGACCAGGAATTCAACATTACGCTGGAACGCAATCTCGAGCGCCCGCTGCCGCCGGTCGAACTGATCCCGCAGGATATGACGCGCGTGTTCCTCAACCTGTTCGGCAACGGCTTTTATGCCGCCCGCAAGAAGAGCCAGGGTGCGGCCGACGGCTATCGGCCGGCGCTGCGCGTCTCGACGCGCGATCTTGGCGACATGATCGAGGCGCGGGTGCGCGACAACGGCACCGGGATGACGCAGGATGTCCGCGAGAAGTTGTTTCAGCCGTTCTTTACGACGAAGCCGACCGGCGAAGGCACCGGGCTCGGGTTGTCGATCAGCTACGACATTGTCACTCAGCAGCACGGCGGCACGATCGAGGTCGCAAGTGAAGCCGGCGAATTCACCGAATTCATCGTCCGGCTGCCGCACTCTCGCCAGGCCGCCGCCGGGGGCGCCGCATGAGCGTCAGCATCCTGATCGTCGATGACGAACCCGATGTCGCCGAGCTGTTTCGCCAGCGCTTTCGCCGCGAGGTGCGTCAAGGCAGCTACGTGCTGCATTTCGCGCTGTCGGGCGAGGAGGCATTGGCCAAGCTCAACGACGGCGTGCGGCCGCAGCTGATCGTGATCCTGTCCGACATCAACATGCCCGGCATGGATGGGCTGACGCTGCTGCGCGAGGTGAAGCGGCGCTGGAACGACCTGCCCGTTATCATGGTGACGGCGTATGGCGACGAGGAGCGGCGGCGTCTTGCCGGCGAATACGGGGCCGCCGAATTTGTTACCAAGCCGGTCGATTTTGACCGGCTGAAGCAGCAGTTGCGCCAGCTCTCGCCGCCGATCTGAACACCGCTGGCGAATGTCGGTGAGCATGGCAAAGATCCTCGCGGTCGATGACGAGGCCGATTTCGAGCTGCTGATCCGGCAGCGGTTTCGCCGCCAGATCCGTGCCGGCGAATTCGACTTCCGCTTTGCCCATCACGGCGAGGAGGCGCTGGCGGCGCTCGGAGCCGAGCCCGATATCGAGCTGATGCTGCTCGATATCAACATGCCTGTCATGGACGGATTGACGCTGCTGTCGGAATTGCGCGCCCGCCAGACGCAGGTGCGCGCCATCATCGTCTCGGCCTATGGCGACATGGTGAACATCCGCACCGCAATGAATCGCGGCGCCTTCGATTTTGTGACCAAGCCGGTCGATCTCAACGACCTCGAAGTGACGATCAAAAAGACGCTGGAGGAGATCGAACGGGTCCGCGACATCGAGCGCCGCCGTGCGGCCGCCGAGCGGGCGCGCGCCAATCTCGCGCGTTATTTCTCGCCGAACCTCGTTGATTTGCTGGCCGATCGGGACGAACCGCTCGGCACATTGCGACGCGAGACCGTTGCGGTGCTGTTTGTCGATATCGTCGGTTTCACGCAGATGGCCGAACAGATCACCCCGGAGGCGGTGGCGGCGCTGCTGCGACAATTCCACGAGCGGATGACGGCGCCGATTTTTGCCTGCGGCGGCACCGTCGACAAGTATATCGGCGACGAGGTGCTGGCGGTGTTCGGGGTGCCGCATACCGGCCCCGACGACGCCGCCAACGCGCTAAAATGTGCCGATCTGATGATTGCGGCGATCGCCGGGTGGAATCGCGAGCGCGCAACAGCGGGCGAGCCGCCTCTGGCAATCGGCATCGGCCTCAACTACGGACCGGCCGTCATAGGCGATGTCGGTGGCGATCAGAGCCTGTCATTCACGGTGATCGGAGACACGGTCAACACGGCGAGCCGGCTGCAGCGTTTGACCCGCGCGCTGCAGACGCCGCTTGTCGCGGCAGCGGCGATCGTCGAGGCGATAGCAACGAGCGCGCCGCCCGGTGGCGCGGAACTGCTTGCCAAATTGCGCGACGAGGGCGAGCAGAGCCTGCGCGGCCGCAGCGGCATGGTGCGCATCTGGGCGTGGGCCGGCGGCGGGCCGTAACGGGCGTTCGTTCACAGATCGTTGTAAATTTCGATCGCCAGTTCGAGGTCGTCGAACTCCTTGGCGCGGCCGCGATGCACAATCACCGCGCGGCTGCAATAATGCCGGATGTGATCGGGGATGTGCGACGCCAGCACCAGGCTGCGGTCGGCCCGCTTCTCGAACAGCTCCTCCTGACAGCGGCGCTGAAAGCGCTGATCGCCGACGGCGATGATCTCATCCACCAGGTAGCAGTCGAAATCGACCGCGAGCGACAGCGCGAAATTCAGCCGCGCCCGCATCCCGGCCGAGAATGTCGTCATCGGCTCCGACATCCATTTGCCGAGTTGGGCAAAGTCATCGACCATCGCCTGGGTCTCGCGAAACGGCTTTCCGTAAAGCCGGCAGATCATGCGGATGTTGTCGTTGCCGGTCATGCCGTTGGCGAGAGCGCCATTCAACCCGACCGGCCAGGACACCGACATGCTGCGCCGGATCGTGCCGCTGCTCGGCAGCTCCATGCCGGCGATCAGCCGCACCAGCGTTGATTTGCCGGCGCCGTTGCGGCCGATTACGGCGATCTTCTCGCCCGGCGCGATGTCAAACGACACGTCGCTCAGGACCTTGTGATAGGTGCCGGTCTCGGTCTTGTAGACCTTGCTGACGCCCGACAGGTTGATCATGCCGCCGGATCCGTCTGGCCGAGTCGGAGCACGCGCCCGCGGCGCCCGCCTGGCTAGGCCGAGGCGTGCTCGCGCACGCCGGCGATCAACAGCCAAGCCATGCCGTAGGTCAACAGGCAGGTCACGAGGACGGTCGCGAACGAGGCGATTCGCTTCGGATAGAGCGGATAGTCGGCGAGGTTCGGTTGGGTGATCGTCTCGAGATACAGCTGCTGCCGCTGCGCCTGCAGGCGCGCCTGCTGCAGCGACAGGAACGCCGACGCGAGCGCCTTTTCCGACAATTGCAGCTGCACTTGCAAGCGGTCGAATTCCCCGGCCGCGGTGGCAACCGACCCGTGGTCCCCGGTGATCCTGCGGTGCTCCTCGACGATCAGCCGATCGAGCGAGCGGACGCGCACCCGCAATACCGGGATCTGCGGGCTGTGCGGCGAGTTGCGCAGTTTGTCGGCGAGTTGCGCCTTCGTCTCCGCCAGTTGCAGGTTCAACTGCGCGACGATCTCCAAGGGGCCCTTTGATGCGCTCATCGGATCGAGCATCTGCTGCTTCAGCCGGTAGGCCGTCATCTGGTCTTCCAGCTTGGCGATGCGTCCTTCGATCGATTTGACCTGCGCCTCGAAGCTGCCGACCGCGTCCTCGCGCTCCTGCGCATTCATTTCGTTGACCTTTGCTTCGCTGAGCCGGACCAACGCCTGCGCTATGTTTTGTGCGTCATGCGGCCGGTAGGCCTTGACGTCGAGCGTGCTGACCCCGGTTGTCGTGTCGAGGTCGACCGAGACAAACCGCTGGTAGGTCTTGTAGAGCGCTTCGAAATCCTTCCGCCGGAAGACGAGAAGGCCGGCGGCGCGGGTGACAAAATCGCCCTCCGGCCGGTCGAGCACGCCGATCAGATCATCGTGCGTCACCAGTTTTTGCACGACATCGCGCGACATGATGTAGTCATTAACGGCATAGGCGTCCTCCGACCCCTGCGACGCGCCACCCATGCTGGCAAGCAGGCCGGTGATCGAATTGGAGTTTTCTTTCGTCGGGCTGTGCACGATGAACTCGACTTCCGAGACATAGAGGTCGGAAGCAACTGCGAAATAATAGACGCCGGCGAGCAGCGTCGGCACCCCGACAATCGCCCAGAACCAGATATTAAAGGCGCCGGCGATGCGGCCGAGAACACCCGCGAGGCGCGGCGGCGCGCCGACGATCGCGCCGGCGCGGCGTGCAGCCGCCTCGGTGCGTGAGACGAGATCGGCCATCACCCTACCCCAAGAGACGCCCCCGACCGGATGCCTGATCGGCGCGCCAGCCTGCCGCTCGTCTGCCCGCCTCGCCGGCAGGTACCGAGCCGCACGCCGTTCTAACGCAGTGCGCGGCGGTCGGCAATCGGCACCTGACCGGCGGCGTCGCCGCGGTTATCCGGCGCGCAGGAATTGCACCGCCTCGTCGCGGCGGAACAGGTAGAGCAACAGGCGCAGCGCTTCCCCGCGCGGGCTCGCCAGTTGCGGGTCGCGCTCCAGCAAGAGCCGCGCGTCGTCATGCGCGATCGGGATCAGGTCCGCGTGCATCGCCAAATCGGCGAGGCGCAGCACCGGCAGGCCGCTCTGCTTCGTGCCGAGCACCTCGCCGCCGCCGCGCAGCCTGAGATCCTCCTCGGCGATGCGAAAGCCGTCTTCGGTCTCGCGCAGGATCGCGAGGCGCCGGCGCGCCACCTCGCCGAGCGGCGGCTGATACAGCAACAGGCAGGTCGAAGGCCGGTCGCCGCGGCCGATCCGGCCGCGCAGCTGGTGCAGCTGCGCGAGGCCGAAGCGCTCGGCGTGCTCGACGACCATGATCGTCGCCGCCGGCACGTCGATGCCGACCTCGATGACCGTCGTCGCGACGAGGAGGTCAACCGGCCCGTCGGCAAACGCCGCCATCGCGCGGTCCTTTTCGGCGCTTTTCATGCGGCCGTGCACGAGGCCGACGCGGCCGGGCAGCAGGTCGCGAAGCGCGTTGTAGCGCTCCTCGGCGGCGGCGATATCGGCGCTTTCCGACTCCTCGACCATCGGGCAGACCCAGAAGATCTTGGCGCCGCCCTGCAGCGCTCGCGCGATGCCGCCGGAAACCTCGTCGAAGCGGTCGAGCGGCACCGTGCGCGTGTCGACCGGCCGGCGCCCCGGCGGTTTTTCCAGCAGGCGCGAGACGTCGAGATCGCCGTACGCCGTCATCATCAATGTGCGCGGGATCGGCGTCGCGCTCATCAACAGCGTGTCGGCATCGCGCCCTTTGGCCGCCAGCGCAAGGCGCTGCTCGACCCCGAAGCGGTGCTGTTCGTCGATGACGACAAGCGCCAGATCGCGAAATGCGACATCGGCCTGCAGCAATGCGTGCGTGCCAACGACAATCGGCGTCAGCCCGGAGGCAAGCGAAGCCAGCATCGAGTCGCGCGCCCGGCCCTTTTCGCGCCCGGTCAGCAGGCCGATTTCGACGCCGGCGCTCCGGGCGAGGCGCTGCAATACCTGATGGTGCTGCCGCGCCAGCACCTCGGTCGGCGCCAGCAGCGCAGCCTGCGCGCCGCTCTCGACCGCGATCAGCATCGCAATGAGCGCGACGACGGTCTTGCCGGCGCCGACGTCACCTTGCAGCAGCCGCTGCATGCGGTGCGGCGCTCGCATGTCGGCGGCAATCTCGGCGATCGCCTGGCGCTGGCTGATTGTCAGCGCAAAGCCAAAGCCGGCCTCGGCCTGCGCCTGCAATGCGCCGGTGCCCTCGAGCGCGCGGCCGCGCCGCCGGCGTCGCCTCGCGCGAACCAGCGCAACGGCGAGCTGTGAAGCAAGGATTTCGTCATACGCAAGACGCTGGCGCGCCGGCGTGTCGGGCGCCCGATCGGCGGCGTCCTGCGGGTTGTGGGCGGCGGCGAGAGCGTCGCGCCAGGCGGGCCAACCGCGTCGTTCGAGAAATGCCGGATCGAGCCATTCCGGTAATCCCGGTGCGCGCTCCACCGCCGCCGCGACGGCGCGCCCGACAACCCGCAGCGACAGACCGGCGGTCAGCGGATAGACCGGCTCGACCACCTTGACCCGCTCGGCCTCGCCCGGCGCCACGACGTGGTCGGGATGGACAATCTGCGGCATGCCGTCGTAGTATTCGACGCGGCCGCTGATCACCCGCTCGGCGCCGACCGGCAGCAGGCGCAGCAGCTGGTCGCCCCTCACATTGAAATAGACGAGCGTCAAAGCTCCGCTGCCGTCGCCGACGAACACCCGATAGGGGCGGCGGCCGATCCCCGGCTGGTGGCGCTCGACCTTGGCCGTGACCGTGACGACCGAGCCGTCGGGGTAATCACGCGGCTGAACCGCACCGACAGGCGGCGCGGCGCGGCGGTCGATGATTCCCGTCGGCAGGTGCCACAGCAGGTCGACTATATCCGGCCCGGCCGCTCGCTCGACCAGACGCGCCAATTGCGGCCCGATGCCGGCGAGCGCCGTCACCGGCGCGAACAGCGGATCGAGCAGGGCAGGGCGCATGGCTGCTAATATGGCTCCGATTGCCGGCTGACGCTCGGCCCCGTCATCTCTATATCCATGCCGGATGCCCGAGTCGGACGATCACATTCGCCGCAAGCGGCTGTTGCTGCGCGCGTGGCGCCGCGGCACGCGTGAGGCCGACCTCATCCTCGGGTCGTTCGCCGAATTGCACCTCGCCGGTTTCGATCGCGCCCGGCTCGACGCATTCGAAGCGCTGCTCGAAGTGCCGGACGCCGAACTCTTCGACTGGATCAACCGGATCAGCGAGCCTCCGGCGCAATACGATACCGACGTGACCCGCCTCCTTCTCGTTTTCCGTTACACCCCGCGGCCGACGTGACCGACCTGCAGAAACTGGCCTCTTCTCTCGGCGAAAGCCCTCGTGCGCTGACGCTGTTCGGCGCGCCCGAAGGACATGACGCGGCGACAATCGGCGCCCTCCTTGCCGCCGGCGCGGCCCGATCATGGCTGCATGTCTGTCGCGACGACAGCCGCATGGCACGGTTTGCCGCCGCGCTCGCCTTCTTCCACCCCGGCCTCGAAGTGTTGACCCTCCCGGCCTGGGACTGCCTGCCCTACGACCGCGTATCGCCGAACGGCGAGATCACCAGCCGCCGCATCGATACACTGACGCGGCTGGCGGTTGGGGACGGCGGCAAGGCGTCGATCGTGCTGACGACGATCAATGCGCTGGTGCAGCGCGTGCCGCCGAAGAAACTGTTCGACGGCCGCGTGCTGTCGCTCGGGCGAGGTGGCCGGATGCCGCTCGACCGGCTGCAGAGCTTCCTGCGCAACAACGGCTACAGCCGCACCGAAACCGTGCGCGAGCCGGGCGAATACGCGGTCCGCGGTGGCATCGTCGATCTGTGGCCCGCCGGCGCCGCACAGCCGATACGCCTCGATTTTTTCGGCGACACGCTCGACGGCCTGCGCAGCTTCGACGCGCTGTCGCAACGCTCGACCGGGACGCTCGACACCTTCGCGCTGCGTCCGGTCAGCGAGATCCTGCTCGATGACGCCGCAATCCATCGCTTCCGCACGCGCTATCGCGAGGCCTTCGGCGGACTGGGAACCGACGATCCGCTCTACGAAAGCGTCAGCGCCGGGCGCCGCCAGGCCGGCATAGAGCATTGGCTGCCGTTCTTTTACGAGAGCGTCGAAACGCTGTTCGATTACCTGCCCGGCGCCGCCGTATCGTTCGACCACCAAGCCGAAGACGCGCGCCTCCATCGCCTCGAAGCGATCGCCGATTTCTATGCTGCGCGCAGCAGCATCAGCCGCTCGCGGGCGGGTGATGCCCGCGGCGCCGCGCCGCTCTACCGTCCCGTGCCGCCGGACCAGATGTTCCTGGGCGACGCCGAATGGAAACGTGCGCTCGCCGGCCGCGCGGTGATCCAGCTCTCGCCCTTCGCGATGCCGCAGGACGAGCCGCGGCCGGATGCGTTCGACGCGGGTGCGCGGCCCGCCAGGAGTTTCGCCGCCGAGCGCGCCGATCCGAAGGTGAACCTGTTCGACGCGGTGCGCGATCACCTGCTGGCCGAGCAGCAGGCCGGCAAGCGCGCCGCGGTCGCCGCGTTCAGCGAAGGCTCGGCCGACCGCCTCGCCGCCGTATTGCGCGAGCGCGGCCTCGGCGACCTGCGCCGGGTGACCGATAGCCGCGCCCTTGCCAAACTGCCGAAAGCCGCCGTCGGTCTTGCGATCCTGCCGCTCGAACAAGGGTTCGCGGGCGCGACGCTGACGCTGCTCGGCGAGCAGGACATCCTTGGCGACCGGCTCGCCCGCGTGCCGCGCCGCCGCCGCAGCCTCGACGATTTCATCACCGAGGCGGCCTCCCTGTCGGCCGGCGATCTGGTCGTCCATGCCGAGCACGGCATCGGCCGCTATGACGGGCTGGAGACGATTGATGTTGCCGGCGCGCCGCACGATTGCCTGAGGGTCACCTATGCCGGCGACGACCGGCTGTTCGTGCCGGTCGAGAATATCGAGGTCCTGTCGCGCTACGGCTCTGAGGATGCCGGGGCGCAGCTCGACAAGCTCGGCGGCGTTGCCTGGCAGTCGCGCAAGGCGCGGGTCAAGCAGCGCATCCGCGAGATCGCCGGTGAACTCATCCGCATCGCCGCCGAGCGGCAATTGCGCCCGGGCGAAATGCTGGCGCCGCCCGAGGGGATCTACGAGGAGTTCGCGGCGCGTTTCCCGTATCCCGAGACCGAGGACCAGCTGCGCGCGATCGAGGACACGCTCGGCGACATGGCGGCGGGCAAGCCGATGGACCGGCTGATTTGCGGCGATGTCGGTTTCGGCAAGACCGAGGTGGCGCTGCGCGCGGCCTTTATCGCGGCGTTCGGCGGGGCGCAGGTCGCGGTCGTCGTGCCGACGACGCTGCTCGCCAGGCAGCATTATCGCACGTTCGCCGAGCGCTTTGCCGGGTTGCCGGTCAGGATCGCGCAGCTCTCTCGCCTTATCGCGGCAAAAGAGACCAAGCAGATCAAGGCCGATCTCGCCGAGGGCCGCATCGACATCGCGATCGGCACCCATGCGCTGCTCGCCAAGGACGTGCATTTCCAGCATCTCGGCCTTGTCGTCGTCGACGAGGAGCAGCATTTCGGCGTCGCACAGAAGGAACGGTTGAAGCGGCTGAAGGCCGATGTGCACGTCTTGACGCTGACCGCGACGCCGATCCCGCGCACGCTGCAACTGGCGCTGTCGGGCGTGCGGGAGATGAGCATCATCGCGACTCCGCCGATCGACCGGCTGGCGGTGCGCACGTTCGTGACGCCGTTTGATCCGGTCACCGTGCGCGAGGCGATCCTCCGGGAGCGCGACCGCGGCGGCCAGATCTTCTACGTTGCGCCGCGCATCGCCGACCTCGACGAGGTGCGCGAGGAACTGCGCAGGGTCGTGCCGGAGATCCGCGTCGCGGTCGCGCACGGCCGCATGCCGGCAGCGGAGCTCGAAACCGTTATGACGGCGTTCGACGAGCGCGCTTACGATCTGCTGCTGTCGACCAACATCATCGAATCCGGCCTCGACATCCCGACTGCCAATACATTGCTCGTGCATCGCGCCGATATGTTCGGGCTGGCGCAGCTCTACCAATTGCGCGGTCGGATCGGTCGCAGCAAATTGCGCGCCTACTGCTATCTGACATTGCCCGAACGAAAGAAGCTGGCACCGACCGCATTGCGCCGGCTGGAAGTCATGCAGATGCTCGACGCGCTCGGCGCCGGCTTCCAATTGGCGAGCCACGACCTCGACATCCGCGGCGCCGGCAACCTCCTGGGCGACGAACAGTCCGGCCACATCCGCGAGGTCGGCATTGAGCTCTATCAGAGCATGCTGGAAGACGCCGTCGCCGCCGCGAAACTCGGCGCCGGCCCGAACGGCGAAGATCTGGGTGAGGCGGCCGAAGAGGAATGGTCGCCCCAGATCACGGTCGGCATGCCGGTGCTGATCCCGGAAAACTACGTCGCCGATCTCGGCGTGCGGCTCGGCCTCTATCGCCGCATCGCGCAATTGCAGAGCCGGGCCGAAAGCGAGGCCTTTGCCGCCGAACTGATCGACCGCTTCGGCCCGCTGCCGGGCGAAGTCGAGAATCTGCTGCAGATCATCGCGATCAAGCGCGCCTGCCGCGCGGCCGGCGTCGAAAAGGTCGAAGCCGGGCCGAAGGGGGCGGTCGTCACATTGCGCGGCAACCGCTTCGCAAACCCGCAGGGCCTCGTCGAGTTGATCCAGAAGCATTCCGGCACATTGCGCCTGCGCCCCGACCAGAAGCTCGTCTACCTGCGCAACTGGGAGGACGAAGGCGCCCGCCTCAAAGGCGTCGCCGGCCTCCTGCAGGCTCTCGTCAATCTCGCTCGCTCCGCTAAAGAGGATGCGGCCGTCGCTCCGCCGCCGGCTGCGGAACCGGCCAAGGCCAGCGCTGCCGGGCGACGATAATCCAATCGAGGCAGGCGCCGGCCGGCGGAAGCCCGTTGTTGCAGCATATCGGCTCGATGAGGCAACTTATCGGAGGGTTTGTTGTTATAGCGGCTGACGTCGCGGAAAAAGGCGGGGTTTTTCAACCGGGGGATGGGCATGCTCAAGGTTGCGGTAGCCGACACGCCGCCGAGTTGGTTCGACAAGCCCGCCGGCACGGCGCGGCGCAAGCTCGCTCTGGCGATCGCGCGCCGGGAGCCGGGCAGTCGCAGTCCCCCGCGGGCTGCGGTGCAGGGCGGATCGGGTACCGCGACCGGCGATCTGCGGTTGGGCGAATTGTCCGTCCGCTGCGACGAGCTGCAGCGCGAGCGCGATGCCGCGATCGCCGAAAATCGCGAACTGCGCTCGCAACTCGCGGCGGCCGACGCCCGCGGGCCCGAGGGCCTGATGCCGCCGGCGTTTTTCAAGGAAAAGGTCCAGGCGGAAAAACAGCGGGATCGGGCGCTGCAGCGGAATGACGAGCTTGCCGCCGCGCTCGCGGCATTGCGCGCCGAACGCGACGCGGCGGTCGCCGAACTGGCGCATCTGCGCCGCGAAGCGCCCGGCACTCATTCCGCCAAGCTTGAGGCGGCGCTGGCGGAGATCTTCGCGCGAGATTGGCCGGGACTGGAGGGGATCGAGTTGCGGCTCCGCACGCATCGCGATTGACGGTCCCCGCGACAAGAGATGCTTGGCGAGGAAGAGCAGATGCCCCGGTTTTGGCGCAAGCAGCTGTATCTGCGTATCGGAAATTTCTGCTTTGATGCGAGCATCGCGGCGACCCTGCGCACGCTTGCCGCCGCCAGTGTCTTTATCATTGCCGTCGCTTATTTTCATTCGGAGCACGCCGCCTTGCGGCTGACGCGCGGCGCTTCGGTGGCGACGATCGAGGCAGGGGCGGCTCGCGCCGCGCCACCCATACCGAACACCCGCGATGCAGCGCGCGAGCGGTGCGGCAGGCGCGGCGGCGATTGGAATTACGGCAACGACACCTGCATCGTCCATCTGCCGTTCGACGCTTCTCTCGCAGCGGCAGCCGGCGGGCCGGTAAGCCGCAAGACGCCGGCCGCATCAGTTGCGTACGTGCGGCGCCCGGCGAACCCTGTTCGCTATTCCGGAAGCACCGCGTCGGGGTCGGCGCCATCGGAATGCGCCGCGTGCGGTGATGATGCGGCCGCGCTGCAATGCCTGAACTGCGGTACCGTGCACCCCCAGCTTCGCATCAAAACCGCGGCACGCGCCTGCGACGGGTGTGGCGAGCCGGCCGAGATCCTTAGCCCCGCCTGCAGCCTCATCCTGCGCCCCTGAGCGACCTCCGCGTATAACGGCGTTATTGAGCCGGCACCTTGAGCGGCGACGGCTGGGCCGGCCGCGCCATCTCAGCGTCGATTTCATCGATCGTACGGCCGCGCGTCTCGACGCCGATGAAGGCGATCGCGATGGCGCCGAGCACATACCAGAAAGCGAAATAGTTCATCGCCGGGATCAGTGCGCCGAGCGTCGCCGCCGGTTTCACGTAATTCGACGAGCCGGCGATCAGCGCCAAACCAGCCGGCCCGATAAACTTGCCGAGATTGCCGACGCCGTAGACGACGCCCATGCCGCTGGCACGCAGGTTGGCTGGCCAGATCTCGGCCATATAGGGGCCGACGATCGAATAGTTGCCGCTGCCGAAGAAGCTCTGCAGCAGGATCATCAAGAAAAACAGCGATGTATACGGCGTCGCCGGGCCGAGATAGAGATTGTGGAAATAGCCGGCCAGCGACATCCCGACGCCGCCGATCAGCGACGACAGCACAATGCCGCCGCGCCGCCCCATCGCATCGGAGAGCCACGAACAGAAGAAGCGGCCGATGATGCCGGCGATGCTGACCCACACCAGC
>Ga0335074_10011685_pt1 | contig 12280 bp, 12 predicted proteins | sample Lox_Sample_23_FD_206715 | JGI IMG/M metagenome (GOLD analysis project Ga0335074, IMG submission 206715) | Soil microbial communities from Loxahatchee National Wildlife Refuge, Florida, United States - Lox_Sample_2.3 | ecosystem: Environmental > Terrestrial > Soil > Wetlands | place: USA...
GTCATCTACAGCTTCGTGGGGCAGAGCTTCCCGAGCCCGGCGGCTGCCTACGAGTGGGAGTTCGCCAACCTGTTTCCCAAGACGAACCCGGCCGACCTGGTGGTCTTGAGCCCGAATTGCCCCGGGTCGCTGCGCGACTACGTCATCGCCACCAGGTCCTTCGTGTTCTACCTGACCTCCATCAGCGCCGCCGAGAAACCGTTGATGAACCAGATCATCAGGTCCCGTCCGGCCGATACCCCGATCCTTGGCTACGTCGAGGCCGAGCGGTGGGACGTCGCGGACCTCAGCTCGCTCGGTCACTTCCTGAACGTCTCGGACTTCCTGCAAAACGAGAGCGACTTTGCCGCGGTACCGAGCCTGCCGCGGCTGGTCCAGCCCAGGCCGCGGCCGGTGCGGGCCGACCAGAACACGGTCTACGTGGCGTTCCTGGTCAGCGACGGCGACAACGCCCAGTACGTCGAGCATCACATGTTCGACTTCTGGCCCGGGGATGCCGACCTGGACGCGGTTCCCGAGGGCTGGACCATAGCCCCGGGGATGGCCGATTTCGCGCCCAGCATGATCGACTGGTTTTACCGGCACCTTCCTCGCGACTACGAGTTGCTGTCCGGGCCGTCGGGCGTTGGGTACGCCACGGCGATGACGGGGACCGATCTGCAGCAGTTCGCCCGGCTGTCGGGTGCGTTCGGCCGAAAGGACTCGATAAGCACGGTCGACTTGTGGGAAACGCCGAGCCAGATCGCCCCCTACGCCCGGTCGTCGGGGCTGCCGAGCATCTCGGTGGACGCGCCACTGGCCTACCTGCACGAGGGCAGGACGGTGGTGGTCGGGCAGACCAGCAGCTATACCGACCCGGCGAGCGCGCTGCTGTCCACCATCGAGCAGGATTCGCTGGCCGAGCCGACCAGCAACCCGGTCTTCCTTGAGCCGCTCGTCGACGGGTGGAACCTCGATCGCCAGGACGTCCTGGCCATCGCGCAGGCCCTGGCCGGCTGGGGCCGGACCGTGGGCAAGAAATTCGTGTTCACCACGCCCAGCGAGCTGGCCCTCACCGAGGAGGCGTACCACCAGGGTTCGGGTTCCAGGCTGCCGAGCCTGAACTCTCAGGCGGTCTCCGGCGCGTCCCTGCTCCGGCTGCCCCCGGCGGGCCGGCTCCAGGGCTACCGGGTGCCCACCACCAGCGGCGCGAACCTGGTCGCCAACCCAAGCGGCCAGGAAGGAACCACCGGCTGGACCGACACGGCGGGCACGCTGAACGCGGAAACCTACCACGGCAGGCCAGACATCGGCTGGAACGTGCAGGCCACCGAGCCGCACCAGGTGCGAGCCCACACTTATCCAGCGGTCACCAGCGGTCACGCCTACCGGTTCTCGGTCCAGCTGGCCGGTTCCGGCCAGGTGTTCATGGACGTATACAACGGCCAGGACAACTTGCGCAGCCCGGCCATCAACCTCAGGACTTCGTATCAGACCCTCACCTGGGTCGCCGCCATCCCCAGGAGCGCACCGACCGGGCGAAGAAAGAACGCGCCCCAGCTGCAGGTGCAGGAGCTGGGCATCGGGCCGGTGGCGGTCCGCATCAAGGACGCCACCGTCCGGCTGGCCTCGGCCCCGGGCGGCTACGCGTGACCGTCACCGCCGGCCACGCTGGTATTCATGAGGGATGGATCCGGAAGGGGCGTTGCAGCGGATCGCCTTCGAGCTGGAGCGGGCCAGCGCCCCCACCTACCGGGTGCATCGGTGTTCGACGCCGAGCGCGCGGGCATCGCCCCCGACCGGGTGCTGAACACCCGCACCGCCGCCGGCCTCACCGGCCGGTAAATCCCCGCCGCGCCCGGCAGCCGCGCCGGGTCCCGCCCTACTGCAGGAAATTCAGCAGCTCGCGCGTGGTCTCCTCGGGTGCCTCTTCGGGAATGAAGTGACCGACCGGCACCGGGCGGCCGTGAACGTCATCGGCCCAGGCCCGCCATATCGCGAGCGGGTCATCGTAAAGTTTCGCGACCGCACCGCGCTGGCTCCACAGGAACAGCACCGGGCAGGAGATCTTCCGGTTCCCGCGATCGGCCTCGTCCTGCTGGTAGTCCAGGGTCGCTGAGGCGCGGAACTCCTCGCAGATGGCGTGCACCGTATCGGGGTGCCTGAGCTTCTCGATGTACTCACCACGGGCCTCGGCCGGGAAAGCGTCCTTCACCTCGGACCACGTGTCGAGCATGAAGTCGACCAGGGTGGCCGGCGTCGCGTTGATGAACTGCTCGGGTAGCGGTTCCGGCGCGGCCAGGAAGGACCATTGCCAGTAGGCCAGGCTGAAGTCCTTGTCGGCCCGGTCGTACGCGTCGCCGACCGGAACGACGTCGATGACAGCGAGCCGGTCAACAGCATCCGGGTGATCCAGGGCCATACGGTAGGCGCAGCGCGCCCCGCGATCGTGCCCGGCGATGCTGAACTGGTCGTAGCCCAGCTGCCGCATGAGCTCGAGCTGGTCGCCGCCGATCGCGCGCATGCTGTAGGGCTCGTGATCGGCGGTGCTGGGCGGCTTGCCGCTGTCGCCGTACCCGCGCAGATCGGTGGCGACGACGGTGTAGTGCTCAGCGAGCTGGGGTGCTACCCGGTGCCACATCACGTGCGTTTCCGGAATGCCGTGCAGGAGCAGCAGCGGCGGCCCGCTGCCTCCGCGGCAGCCGTGGACCGGCGCACCCGCGGTGGAGATGTCGAACTCTTCGAATCCATCGAACATGGCCACGACCCCCCGAGACTCATGGACCGCCCGGCCCAGGGTTATTTACCCGGCCTGGGCAGACGTCACCCGGCGGCCGCCCCTATGCCCGCTCCGGCCGGACCAGGTATCCGCCCAGCGACGGCTCGAGCAGGTCGAACGCGCGTGTGGCCGCGGCGGCGAGCGCCGCGCAGATCTCGTCGCGGGGCTGGCCGGCCAGGCTGCGCCGGCTGCCCTCCTCGTACAGCACGCGGTGCACCGATGACAGCAGCGCGGCCACCAGCCGCTGCTGCGGGTCGTCCACCCCGGTCTCGGCGGCGATCGCGTCGCCGAGCGCGCGCTCGCGCTGGTTGGACATGTCCAGGCCCCGGCTGGCCAGCACCGGGCTGTGCTCGATCATCCGCGCGAACGCGGGAGAGGACAGGCCGAGCGTCACGTCGGCCCTGGCTACCCGCTCGGCGTAGTCGCGCCGGATCGCGGCCAGCAGGCTCTCGCCCGGGGCGCGGGCGGCGACGACATCAGCCAGGCTCTGGATGACCCCTTCGGCCCGGTCGAAGACCAGGTCCTCCTTGCGCGGGAAGTAGTTCGTGACCGTCATCTTGGCCACGCCCGCGGCGTCGGCGACCTGCGCGATCGTCACCTCGTCAAAGCCGCGGGTCACGAACATCTGGGTCGCCACGTCGGAGATGGCCCGCCGGGTCTCCTGCTTCCGCCGCTCGCGCAGTGCTGTTGCCATACGGCCAGCCTAGCAAAAGATAGGTCGAACACAAGATTAGGTTTGACATAGTTTTATGTCTGACCTAACTTGAGCATCGTGACCGCGAACGACCCACGGAGGTGCAGGCCCATGTCGGGCTCCGCAGCAATATCCCAGATTCGCGAGAACGGAACGGCCGGGGTGGGCGGAGCAAGCGACGTGAGCCTGGCCGATCCTCCGCCGCGTCCCCGTCCCGGCGCCGGCCTGGCCACCGCGCTGCGCCCGCTGGTGATCGACGTTGGGATCCCGCTGGGCACCTACTACCTGCTGCGCGGCGCGTTCGGGCTGAGCATCTGGCTGTCCCTGGCGCTCAGCAGCGTCGGCCCCGCGATCAGGGCGGTGGCCAGCGTCGCCGCCGAGCGGAAGCTCAACCTGCTGGCCATGCTCATGCTGGCGGTCAACCTGGCGGGCCTCGTGGTCAGCTTCCTCACCGGCGACCCGCGGGCCATGCTGGCCAAGGACTCGCTCGTCAGCAGCGTGATCGCGTTCACGATCCTGGCGTCAGTAGCCGCGCGCCGCCCGCTCATGTCGGCCGGCCTCAAGCCGTTCATGACCAAGGGCACACCGGAGCGGGCCGCGGCCTGGGACCGGCTGTCCGCGGGCTGCGCCCGGTTCCGGCGCCTCGAGCTGCTGTTCAGCGCGATCTGGGGGTTCGCGCTGCTCGCCGACTGCATCGCCCGCCTGGTGGGCGCGTACACGCTGCCGGTGCCCACGATGGTGTGGCTGAGCACCGTGATGGTCCTCGGCGCGGTCGGCCTCGGCGTCGTGGCTGGCGGGTTCCCGGCCAGCACGATCCAGAAGATGGTCGATGCCGAGAGCGCGCCCGGGCGTGGCTAGGCGCGGGTATCCGCGCGGTGCATCAGCCAGCCGGTGATGGCCAGCAGGATCACGGCCGCTACCTCGATGACCAGCACCGTGTTGGCCAGGCCGGACGTGAACGTGAGCTTGAACCCGAAGATGCCGACCGAGCGGGCCAGCAGGAAGCCCACGATCGTGCCCGCCATCAGCAGCATGCTGGCCACCACGACGAGCAGATGCCGGGTGAACAGCAGCGCCAGGGCGAACACCAGCGCCGCGGCCACCTGCACCAGGAACAGCTGATCGAGGGTCTTCACGTGCCGGTAGGCGATGTCCCACAGGTGCAGGTGGATCAGGCCCGACGCGACCATCAGGCCCGCGTCGGCCAGGTAAAACAGCCAGAGCCACACCGGGCGCTGGCGCCGGGCGACGGATCGCCGCTCGCTGGTGGTAGTCACGACTTCGATACCTCGCTGTAGTTGGTGAAGGGCTCGGCCCACTGGGTGAGGAAGGTCCGGGCGAACCGTGGCCGGTCGCCGGACTGCTCGACCGGCACCGGCCGGCCGGACAGCCCGGTCGGTATGACCGCCCGGTCCGCGGCCGGGAACACCGCACGCCGCGACAGCACGTCCCAGACCGTGAAGACCGTGCCGACATTGATGTCGAGCCGGCCGGTCGCCCGGTGGTGAATCCGGTGGTAGGCCGGGCTGATGAAGACGACGCCGAGCTTCCCGTAGGTCCACCGCACGTTGGCGTGCGGCAGCGCGCCCAGGCACGCGTAGGCCGTCAGCACCGCCGCCGGAGTCACCGCGTTGTGCCCGATCGCGAGGATCGGCACCGCGGTCACCAGGAAGCTGACCTGGACCAGCGGATGGGCGCGGAACGTGGTGAGAATGCTGAGCTCCTCCTGGGAGTGGTGCACCGCGTGCAGCCGCCACAGCGACGTGATCCGGTGATTGCCGAGATGCACGAGCCAGTCCACGGCGTCGATCGCCAGCACGGCCAGCGCTATGAAGCACCAGCCCGGCACGGCGCTGAAGCGGGGCAGAACCAGCCACGGCGCGAGGTGCGCCAGCCCGGTGGAGAAGCCCGCGCCGAGCAGCACGATCAGCGGCACCACCGCCACGGCGTGGGCGAGCATGTAGACCAGGTCGAGCAGGTGGCCACGGGCCATCGGCGGGCGCCGCTGGGCGGGCCAGGCCTGTTCGATCAGGAACACGGTGAGCACGAAGCCCGTCACCACGGGCCCGGCCAGCTCGAACTGGCTTGCCCAGATGGAATGCAGGGGCCCGTACTGGGCCAGTGCCTCCCAGCCGAGCCAGGACAGCCACGCGGCCAGCCCGGCGACCACGACGCTCGGCAGGCAGACCCGCCTGATGCTAATGCCGGGAGCCTCAGCCTTCTCGCGGACCTGCGCAGCGGGCGAATCGACGATCACCGGCTCGGCAGCCATGCTTGATCGGCCTCCAGTCTCTCCCGCGGCGAAGTGATGCGCGTCAGGTCCCTTGACCTGACTACGGGCGGCCGCTCGTCGTGGTTCAGTCGTAGAGTCGGGCCATGGATGATGCGCACGATGTCGTTTCGGCCTACTGGGCAGCGGCGGAGGCCAGGGACTGGGACACGTTCGCCGGCCTGCTGGCGGAGGATGTCGTGTACGAAGGGCCGCAGGCCCGGGAGCGGGTTCGCGGCCGGGCCGCGTATCTCCGGTTCAACGCCGAAGGCTTCCCCGGGGACTGGCATCTGTATGTGCAGCGGATCGTCGGGCAGGGCGCGCACGCGGCGAGCTGGATTGAGATGTCCGACGCCGGTGACCGGTACCCCGGGCTCTGCTTCTTCGATCTCGATGGGGACGGCAAGATCGCCCGGATCACCGACTTCTGGCCCGGGCCGTACGAGCTTCCGGCCACCCGTTCTCACCTGGTGGAACGCTACTGATGCGCGACGGCCTGATCACGCACCCGGACAAGGTGCTGTTCGCCGAGCGGGGCGAGACCAAGGGCGATCTCGCCGATCACTACCTGCGGGTCGCCGAGCCGCTGATGCGGACGATGGGCGGCCGCCCCGTGCTGCTGCAGCGCTTCCCCGAAGGCGCGGGCGGGCCGTCGTTCTTCCAGAAGCGGATCCCGGCCAGCGCCCCGGACTGGCTGCAGACCACCACGGTGTCCACGCCGAACGGCACCACGGCCCGGGCCCTGGTCGCCGCCGACACCGACCACGTGCTGTGGGCGGTGAACCTGGGCTGCCTGGGCTTTCACGTCTGGCCCTACCTGGTCAGCGACCCGGACCACACCGACGAGCTGCGGATCGACCTGGACCCGACGCCCGGCGTGGACTTCACCGACATCCGCCGGGCGGCCCGGGAACTGGAGCGGCTGCTGGCCGAGCTCGGCATCACCAGCTACCCCAAGACCACCGGCAACCGCGGCCTGCACGTGTACATCCGGCTGCAGCCGCGCTGGGACTCCTACCAGGTCCGCGCCGCTGCCGTGGCCATCGCCCGCGAACTGGAGCGGCGCAGGCCCGACCTGATCACGGCGGCCTGGTGGAAAGAGGAGCGCGGGCAGCGGGTGTTCGTCGACTACAACCAGAACGCGCCGCACAAGACGGTCTTCGGCGCCTGGTCAGTCCGGGCCCGGCCGGGCGCCCAGGTGTCGGCCCCGGTCGCCTGGGGCGAGCTCGACGACATCCACCCGGACCAGTTCACGATCGCATCGCTCGCCGCCCGGCTCGAGGAGGCCGGGGACCCGTGGCTGGGCATGAACGACGATCCGCAGTCGCTGGAGCCGCTGCTGGAGATGAACGCCCGGGACCGGGCCAGCGGCCTGCTTGACGCGCCGTGGCCGCCGGTCTACCCGAAGCAGCCGGACGAGCCGCCCCGCGTCGCGCCGAGCCGGGCGAAGAAGTCCTGAGCGCCGCGCTGATGCCCCGATCACCAGGCATCGGCGGCGGTCGCTGCCGCCGCCGGGCTAACCCCCACCGATGAACGGCACGACGGAGAGATTCGTTGGCACCTGAACCGATGAACGAAACGGTCCGCAGCCTGCTCGGCCGGTACTGCCCGCAGGGCGAGGCCGAGGCCGCCGATGTCGAGCGGGTACGCGCGCTCGCGGAGACCGCGGACGATCCGTGGCGGCGCTCGATCCCCCTGCACATCACCGCGTCCGCGCTGATCGTGCACCCGCCCACCAGCCGGGTGCTGCTGCGCTGGCACCAGCGCCAGCAGGCCTGGCTTCAGGTCGGCGGGCACGGCGACCCGGGTGAGAGCGACCCGCTGGCGATCGCGCTGCGGGAGGCCGGCGAAGAGACCGGGCTGACCGACCTGCAGCCGTGGCCGGACGCCCAGCTTCGGCACGTGGTGATCGTCCCGGTGACGGCGTCCAGCCAGGAGCCCGCGCACCACCACGCGGACCTGCGTTTCGTGCTGGCTACCCGGGACCCGGACGCCGCCCGGCCGGAAGGCCCGGACGCGCCGCTGCGCTGGCTGTCACCGGGCGAGGCGAAGGCGGCCAACCCGCAGGCCAACCTCCGGGAGACCCTGTCCCGTGCGGAGCGTCTCCTCGCCTCCTAGTGGTAATCTCGCAGGTCGGACGGCAGCTCAGGGTCGGGGGCGTGCAGCCAGGCTGCCCAGGCGACGGCCTCTCGCCCGGCGAGCCAGCTTCTCAGGAATCGCTCAGGTAACACGGAGAAATTCCGGGCCGTGCCCTGAGCGTGGCTTAAGACCTGGTCGGCACGATAGCTCTCGGGTGCGGGCAGACGGCATCCGGGAACACGAGATTCAGGTGGGCGATGCGCTGGCGCGGACGACGGGCGGTCACAGAGCGCCGCCGCCGTGCGCGCTCAGCCTGGCTGACGACCCCGCTCGCCCTGGTCGCACTGGTCGCGGTGTCGTGGTCGATCGTGGCCGCCGCTCCGGCCACCGGGACACTGTCGGCGCTGGTGACGAATCCGGCCGGCGAAACCTCGGCCGTCGGCGCGCTGTTCTCGACCAGCGGCGGCCAGCTTCGCACGCACTTCTGCACCGCGAGCGTGGTGCACAGCCCGGCCGGAGACCTGCTCGTCACGGCGGCCCACTGTGTGACCAGCTACTCGGACACCAGCCCGGCCGGGCTGGTCTTCGTGCCCGGCTATGACAACGGCTACGCTCCCTACGGGATCTGGCCGGTCACCCGCGTCTTCGTCGACTCGGCGTGGGAATCCAGGGCCGACCCCAACGACGACTTCGCGTTCCTTACCGTGACGCAGCCCGGCAACAGCACCCCCATCGAAGAAATCACCGGCGCCGAGCTCCTGGGCATCGGCCAGCCGCCCACCGACATCGTTCAGGTAACTGGCTACCCGGATGGCCTGGATCAGCCGGTCACCTGCCGGAACCGGGCCAGCGCGTTCAGCTCCACTCAGCTCGAGTTCAACTGCGGCGGCTATACCGACGGCACGAGCGGCAGCCCGTTCCTGATCCACGCGGACAAGGCCACCGGCGACAGCACCGTGATCGGCGTCATCGGCGGATACCAGCGGGGCGGGGGGTCGCCCGACATCTCCTACGCCGCGACGTTCGGTGAGAACGCGCAGGCGCTGTACGGCATCGCGGTGTCCTCAGGCTCGTAAGCCAAGCGGCCTGGCCAGCAGCCCGTCGGTGGTCCCGCCCCGGGTGACGTAGGAGCCGACCAGCTCGCCGGCGTTGTTGACGCCGTTGATCGTCGTGTCCACCGCGCCGGCCGGGCCGTCAACGGTGGTGAACCCGTGCCGCTGAGTCCAGGTGAACCCGTGGCTGCGGGCCCGGTACTTCGGCTGGCCGGCGGTGCCGGAACCGAAGTAGCCGGCGATGTGGCCGCGGTTGTTGATGCCGAGCAGCTGGTTGAAGGTCAGGTCGCTGGCGTCGTCGAGGGTGCTGAGCGAGTAGCCGGGGGCGGGGTCGCGCGACGCGGTCGGGCTGGCCTGCGCAGCGGCCGTTGCCGCGGGGCTGGCCTTTCGGCCGGCCACCAGGCCGAGCCGGCCCGCGCTGGCCCGCCCGTCATGGAATGCCAGCGCCAGGCCCCCGCCCAGAGCACCCAGCGCGGCGACGGCGGCCAGGGCGAGGCAGATCCGCATCGCCGGTCCCATGCTCCTACCGCCCCCGCGTTCAGGCATAGACGCGGACATTTAGGTTCGAACCCCCTGGCCTAGCCGTCCATATCGCACCATATCGGCCAGCTAACTTACCGGCCAGAACGGTACGCCTGCCGCTGAACGGGCGACGTCTCCGGCCGGTCTTCCGGCCGCGGCGTTCGGCTGCAGCGGCCGTCTCGTGGCACGCTGGCGGCATGAGGGCAACGCAGCCGACTCCAGCGGGCGGCAACCCGGCCGCGCGGGTACGCGACGAGACGGTGCGCCGGCTCGAGCGGTCGATGGGCACGCTGAGCACGGCCGCCCTGGCCTCGATGGACAGCCGGCTGCCGTGGTTCCGGGCGATGTCGGCTGAGAACCGGTCCTGGCTCGGCCTGGTGGCCCAGGCGGCGCTGGCCACGTTCATGGACTGGATCAAGCATCCCGAACGCGGCCGCCCCGCGGTGGCCGGGCAGGTGTTCGGCACCGCGCCGCGAGAACTGGCCCGGGCGGTCAGCCTGCAGCAGACCGTGGAGATGGCGCGCGTGATCACCGACGTGGTCGAGGCGCAGGTGGATGAGCTGGCCGCGCCGGGCGGCGAGGTCGAGCTGCGGGAGGCGGTGCTCCGCTATACGCGGGAGATCGCGTTCGGCGCCGCGCAGGTGTACGCGCGCACCGCCGAGGCGCGCGGCGCGTGGGACGCCCGCCTGGAGGCGCTCGTGGTGGACTCGCTGGTCCGCGGCGAGGTGGACGAGAGCCTGCAGTCCTGGGCATCCGCGCTGAACTGGTCAGCCGGGCCGGTGGCGGTGATCGCGGGCCAGGCCGGCGATAGCGATCCCGAGGGCCTGATCGACGAGCTGCGGGGGGTCGCCCGGCGGGCGCGGCTCGACCTGCTGGCCGGGGTGCACGGGCACCGGCTGGTGGTCGTGCTGGGCGGAACCGCGGACCCGGTCAAGGCGGCCGCGCAGCTGGCCGGGCGGTTCGGCCCCGGGCCGGTGGTGGTCGGCCCGGTCGTCGGTGACCTGCAGTCGGCCACGCTGTCGGCTGGCGCGGCGCTGGCTGGCCTGCGGGCGGCGGCCGCCTGGCCGGAGGCGCCGCGGCCGGTCGAAGCGGCCGACCTGCTGCCCGAGCGCGCGCTCGACGGCGACGACCAGGCTCGCGCGCAGCTCATAGCGGACGTGTACGAGCCGCTGCTGGGTTCCGGACCCGCGCTGCTCGACACGGTTACGACCTACCTGGAGCAGGGTAACTCTCTGGAAGCGACCGCCCGGCTGCTGTTCGTGCACCCTAATACCGTGCGCTACCGGCTCCGCCGGGTGAGCGAGCTGACCGCGCTGATCCCGGGTGACGGCCGCGGCGGCTTCACCCTGTGGGTGGCGGTCGTTCTCGGGCGACTGGCGCAAGGCCACATCGCAGCTAAGAGAGCATGACTTGTAGGATTCCACCAGAGTCTTACCAGGAAAGTTCGTATGCTTCGTCATTCGTATGGCGAAGTTCTACAGTGCAGGGTAGAGGGATGCTTCTCATCGCGGCTCCAGGCCAGGGCGCTCAGACACCGGGCTTCCTGCGCGAATGGCTGGAGCTGCCCGGCTTCGCCGAGCGCCTCGGCCGGGCCTCCGAGCTGGCCGGGTGCGACCTGATCCGGTGCGGGACCACTGCCGATGCCGCGGAGATCACGGACACGGCGATCGCGCAGCCGCTGCTGGTGGCGGCCGCGATCACCGCGGCGGCCGAGCTTTTCGGCGGCCCCGGCCAGGCAGACCCACCCACCTCCCCTGCCCCCTTCTCTAGCGTGGCGGTGGCGGCCGGTGTCGGTGCCGCCGCCGGGCACAGCGTGGGCGAGCTGGCCGCGGGGACGATCGCCGGGACGCTGCAGGAGTCGGACGCGATGCGCCTGGTGCGGGTGCGCGGCCAGGCCATGGCCCGGGCCGCCGCGGCCGAGGCCACCGGGATGACCGCGGTGCTGGGCGGCGACGAGCAGGCCGTCCTGGCCGCGATCGAGGCCAGCGGGCTCACCCCGGCAAACGTCAACGGCGCCGGCCAGATCGTCGCCGCGGGCACCACGGACCAGCTCGCCGCGTTCGCCGCCGACCCGCCGCCGCGGGCCCGGCTCCGGCCGCTCTCGGTGGCCGGCGCCTTCCACACCAGGCACATGGAACCGGCCGTGGACGCGCTGCGCGAGGCGGCCGCGACCGTGGCGGTGCATAGCCCGGTGCTGGCGCTGCTGTCCAACCGGGACGGCAGCGTCGTGCGCAGCGGCACGGACTGGCTGGAGCGGATCGTCACCCAGGTGAGCGCGCCGGTCCGGTGGGACCTGTGCATGCAGACAATGGCCAGCCTGGGCGTCACCGCCCTGATCGAGCTGCCCCCGGCCGGGACCCTGACCGGCCTGGCCCGCCGGGCGCTGCCGGATGTGACGGTCCTGGCCCTGAAAAGCCCGGCCGACCTGGCTGCCGCCCGCGAACTGCTGGCCGCCAGCGCCGGGGAGGCCGCCGCCGGACCGGGGGCCGCCGCCCGGGCCGACGCCCGCCAGGACACCCACCCCGACATTCACGCGCCTGACTGGCGGCTGATCGTCGCGCCGCTGGCCGGGACATTCCGGGCCGGGCCGCCCGGCGGTGCGCCAGCCGGGCCGGGCGCCGCCGTCAGCGTTGGCGCGGACCTCGGGCGCGTGGAGATGCGCGGCGGCGGCCACACGATCTCCCCCGCGTTCCCGGCCACGATCATCGAATGGCTGGTCGAAGATGGTGACCCGGTCACCGTCGGCCAGCCGCTGCTGCGACTGCAACCCGAAGGTATCGAATGATGTGCGGCGAAGCCGTGCCGGACGCGAGGGTCGGCCTGCCGGCGGCGAAGCCGTGCCGGACGCGAGGGTCGGCCTGCCGGCGGCGAAGCCGTGCCGGACGCGAGGGTCGGCCTGCCGGCGG
>Ga0335074_10011686_pt1 | contig 12280 bp, 10 predicted proteins | sample Lox_Sample_23_FD_206715 | JGI IMG/M metagenome (GOLD analysis project Ga0335074, IMG submission 206715) | Soil microbial communities from Loxahatchee National Wildlife Refuge, Florida, United States - Lox_Sample_2.3 | ecosystem: Environmental > Terrestrial > Soil > Wetlands | place: USA...
TTGCCATGCTGTTCGGAGAGCAACCGCATCAGCTCATATTGGCTGCGGTTGGTGTCCTGATATTCGTCGATCATGATGTAGCTGAGCCGGCGGTTGTATTGCGCGCGGGTGGCTTCATCGTGATAGAGCAGGCGCACGGACTCGAGCAGCAGATCGTCGAAATCGAGCGCGTTGGCGGTGTGCAGCGCGCGTTCATAGTCATCCCAGATGACCGCCAGTTTGGAGGCCGCGGGATCCTTGGCGTCGCGATAAAAATCTTTGGGCGTCTGCTTTAAGTTTTTGGCCTGGCTGATGCGCGAGAGGGCCGCGCGATATTGCATGAACTTATCGTCGAGGCCCAGCCGCTTGTAGGCGGATTTCACAACGGCCAGTTGATCGTCGTCGTCATAGATAGTAAAACGGCGCGTGAAACCGGCGCGAATTTGCGCTAACGGTTCGCCATCGCGGCGCAAAAGCCGCACGCAGAAAGAATGAAACGTCGAGATATTGGGCGCGGACTCGAGTGCCACGCCGCTCAACAAGCGCGCCACGCGTTCGCGCATCTCGGTCGCCGCTTTGTTGGTGAAGGTCACCGCCAAAATGGCAGACGGGGGCACATGCCGCTCGGTAATGATGTAAGCGATGCGGTGAGTAATTACGCGAGTTTTGCCGCTGCCTGCTCCGGCCAGTATCAGCAGAGGACCATCGGTCGAAGTGACAGCTTCACGCTGTTGAGGGTTGAGTCCCTTGAGAAAGTCCATGTTGAAGAGGACTCTATGAATTTTAGCACGCCAGGCTGGCGCGCTTCGCGCGCGGGACCAGGAGCTGGGGGCCAGGGGCTAGTGATTGTGTCTGCACAAAACCACGCGGCAGGCGCGCCTGCCGCCAATGTATCCTATAACATTGGAACCTACTCGCCGTTACGAAGATAAAGTCCTTCTGCTGCTTACGCTAATCATTGGAGCCGTGGTCGGCTTGGTGGTGGTGGCGTTCATTCTGGTGACCGAGAATCTGGGGTCACGTCTCTATCCAGGCGGTGCCCCGGCTTGGCGCAGATTAGTCGTGCCATTGGCCGGCGCGCTGATTACCGGCATTCTTCTTTCCCGGTATTTTCCCAACGCCCGCGGCAGCGGCATTCCCCAAACCAAGACCGCGCTATTCGTGCGCGACGGTTTCATTTCCCTGCGCACGGCGATCGGCAAATTCACCATGTCGTCGATTTCGCTGGCCAGCGGCATTGCGCTCGGCCGCGAAGGACCCTCCGTGCAGGTTGCCGGGGGGATCGCGTCGGTGTTGGGGCGCCGCCTGGGCCTGAGCACCAGCAGCGTGAAGGCGCTTTTGCCAGTTGGCGCTTCGGCTGCGCTTGCTGCCGCGTTCAATACTCCCATCGCCGCGGTGCTCTTTACGCTCGAAGAGGTGATGGGCGACATGCATGCGCCCGTGCTCGGTTCGATCGTGCTCGCGTCGGCGACCTCGTGGATCGTATTGCACCTCTTGCTGGGCGATGAGCCTTTGTTCCACGTGCCGGCTTATCAACTGGTCCACCCGGTCGAGTTCATCATCTACGCCCTGCTTGGCTTGGTGGGCGGCTTGATGTCGGTGGCCTTCGTCAAGCTGCTGCTATGGCAGCGCAGGTTTTTCTTGCGCTTGCCGAAGAAGACCGAGTGGTGGCAGCCGGCGGTCGGCGGATTGGCTGTCGGAATTCTCGGCTGGTTCGTTCCGCAGGTGCTGGGCGTGGGCTATAACTACGTGGATCAAGCCCTGAATGGCGGCATGGTGCTTCGCATCATGGCTTTGCTGGTGGTTTTGAAAGTAGTCGCCACCGCCATTTGCTATGCGACCGGCAATGCGGGCGGCATCTTCGGCCCCAGCCTGTTCATGGGCGCGATGCTGGGCGGCGCCATGGGCGGCGCGGCACACTCCCTGTTCCCCGATTACACCGGTAGCGCGGGAGCCTATGCTTTAGTCGGCATGGGAACGGCCTTCGCCGGCATCATCCGCGTTCCCATGACTTCCGTGATCATGATCTTCGAAATCACGCGCGATTACTCCATCATCGTGCCGCTCATGATTTCGAATCTGATCAGCTATATCGTGTCCAGCCGCTTGCAGGAGGAGTCCATTTATGAAGCGCTTCTGCATCAGGACGGAATTCATCTGCCCTCCGGCGCGCGCGCCCGCGAAGCGCTCCTCATGGTTGGGCAGGCGTTCCGGCAGAGGCCGGACGTGTTGCCTGCATCCATGCGCGTTAGCGAAGCCAAGGCGGCCGTCAACCTCGCGGAAGGAGCTTGGCCGGTGGTGGATCAAGGCGGCTTACGCGGCATGTTGCGCGCGGAAGATCTGGACCGCGCCATCGCTCTCGAGGAAGACCAGGGCGATCCCGAATTGAGCGAACTGGTATCCCCCCCAGACCCGGACAGGATGACCGCGGACGAGTTTCCGCATCTCCACACGGATCATACCCTGGAGTTCGCGCTGCGCCGCATGGCGGAATCTCATTTGAAAGTGTTGCCGGTGGTCAGCCGCACCAACATTCGCGAGCTGAAAGGCTCGATCTCCATGGACGATATTCTGGCTGCCTATGCCATGGGGAAGATGGATGAGGAAGCCGAGCCGGTCTTGCCGAAAAGCAAGCCGCTGGTGCTTTTGAGCGGCGTGCTGGGCGTGCTGATCGTGCTCGGCGCGGTGGGCGCGGGATTGAGCTACTTTTACCGCACCGAACGGGCGGGCAGAGCGCAGCTCTACTATCAGACGGGAAATCAAGACTTGCAGAAAGGCCTTTACGATGACGCGGTGCAGCAGTTCCGCGACGCGTTGTCCATCTCGCACGATACTAAGAACCGCCTGGCACTGGCTTTCGCGCTGGTGAAGGACGGGCATGCCAGTGAGGCGCCCATCTATCTGCAGGACGTGCTGCACAGTGACCCTACCAATGCCCAAGCCAACCTGGCCATGGCGCAAGTGGCGGCGCAGCAAGGCCACATTGAAGCCGCGGCGTCCTATTATCATCACGCGATCGACGGCTTCTGGCCCAAGGGATCGGCCAACCAACGCGTACAGACGCGCATCGAGATGATCCAAATGCTGTGGAATGCCGGACAGCGGCGGCAGGCGCAGGGCGAACTGCTGGCGATGCTCTCGATTTTGCCCGCCGATCTTTCACTGAAGCTACAGGTGGCGCCTCTGGCACTCGAATATGGGTTGCCCAAGGAAGCCGCGAACCTTTACAAGGATCTGGCTGAGCACGACCCACAGAACGAGAGCGCTTTTGCCGGGTTAGGCGAGGCGGAGTACGGGCTCGACAATTATGTGGCGGCGCGCGACGCGCTCGAGTCCGCGCTACGCTTGAACCCGAACGATACGGAAGCGCGCAAACGGCTGGACGCGGCTCAGCAGATTCTGGATCTCGATCCCATGCGCCGCGGCTTGGATAGAATGCAGCGTTTCGAGCGCAGCCAAGCGGTGTTGGCGGGCGTCTTGGATCTACTGGGAGAGTGTGCGAATGCTACTTCGCTGCCGCCCGATCTGAAGACGCAGATGGATGCGGCGCGCAAGTTGGTGGTGAAGGGGCGCCGCCCGGCATCCTACAGCGACGCCACCGAAAACGCCGTATCCGCGGCGGAGAATCTGTGGACGGCGGCAGCCAAGACTTGCAGCGCGCCGCCTGATTCGCCTTTGAGCCGCATTATGGCGAAGCTGATGTCGCGATAAACCGCGTTTTCTGCGGCTGTCGTTCGCAAACGCGGGCAGACGACACAAAACGATCGTCCGCCCCACAGTGCGGGACTGCGCTCGCCTCCAGCCACCGATGCTATACTCCCACTTCGGCTATGTTCCTGAGCCGCCTGCGCGCTTACCTATTCATCGACCCCGCGATCGTCGTGGCGACCCTGGTGCTGGGACTGGCGTCCATGTTCGCGTCCCTGTTCGACAGCCGTGGCCGCACGCAGCACGCCATCGCCCGGTTATGGGGCCGCATTCTGCTGGCAGTCAGCGGCGCGCGCGTCCGGTTTGAGGGATTGGAGAAGCTGCACCAGGACGCGTCCTATGTGCTGGTGGCCAATCACTCGAGCTACATGGATACGCCGGTAGTGCTGTTGCTTCCTCTGCAGATTCGATTCTTCGCCAAGAGCGGACTGTTCAAGATTCCGCTGCTCGGCGGGCATTTGCGGCGCGCCGGACATCTGCCGGTGGTGCGCGAGAATCCGCGCGCATCGGTGAAGAGCCTCACCGAAGGAGCGCGGCTGGTGCGCGAGCGCGGCGTGTCCGTGATTCTGTTTCCGGAAGGCGGACGCTCGCCGCATGGCTTGCGCGAGTTCAAGGAAGGCGCCGCGTATCTGGCCATCAAAGCCGGCGTACCCGCCGTGCCCATCGGGATCACCGGCACGCGTTACATGCTGCCCATGGGTTCGGCGCATGTGCGGCCGCACGAGGTCACGGTGCGGATTGGCGATCCTATCTTTACCACCGGCATGAAGCTGCATGCCCGCGGCGAGCTCAGCCAAGTGTTGCGCCAAAGGGTCGCCGGACTGATCGGCGCGCCGCTCGCTGAGCCGTCGCCATCCGAGCGCGCTATGTGATAATGAGCACTATGAAACTTACGATGCTGGTATTATCTCTCGCACTTGCCGCACTCGCACAGGAACCGGGTCCGCCTCCGGGAGGTCCGCCGCCCGGAAGAATGCACGAGATGATGGGGCCGCCCAAGAATCTGAAGCTTCTGCCTCCCGAGCACCTGATGGAGACCATGCGCGCATTTCGCGTGGCGCTGGGAGTACGCTGCGACTTTTGCCATGTGCCGGGCGATTTTGCCAGCGATCAGAAGCCGCATAAAGAAATTGCGCGCAAGATGATTGTGATGGTGCGCGAAATTAACCGCAACTTTCCAGGCGATAAGATGCGCGTGACGTGTTACACCTGTCATCGCGGTTCCGAACAACCCGCGACCGCTCCGGGAGAAACTCCGGCCGCGGATCACGCGGAGCACATGCCGCATCCGTAAGGACCGCGCCTGGCACGGCGGGGTTAGGGCCGCGGGCCTGGGCGTTGATGGTAACTACCGCAGCGCCGCGTAGAGAGCCTGCTTCCAGCGCGGCACGTCGATGGTCCAGCAGATGCGCGCGCGATGGCGGCCGTCGAGCGCTTGTTTCCATGTGTTCCGATTGCGGTCGTTTCCGGCAACATTCAGCCGGTCAACGACGGTCATGCCGCGCGTCAAATCACTGGCCGTTTCAATTTCCAGATAGTGGCTGCCGGCGCTGGTCGTTATCGACGGATCGAGCGCGATAGACATCGCCACCGGATCGGGCAATGAGATGCCGGTTTCGCCCGTTTGCACCTTATAAGCAGCCATCGCGGTGCTGTTGCACTCCATGGCAAAGCGCGCCAGCGGCGTGCCGAAGCTGAGCACGTGCGCGATGTCATCCGCATGGAGCGCCGCCGGGCCGCGGCAAAGGTGCCAGCCTACCAGTTCGATGGGAAGGCCGCAACGCGCTACGATGCGCGCCGCTTCGGGGTCGACCCACATGTTGTATTCGGCCGCCGGCGTGACATTGCCCTCGCAGCAGGGTGCGCCGCCCATCACCACCGTGCGGGCGACATGGCGTGCGATATCGGGCGCGCGGGAAACAGCCAGCGCGATGTTGGTGAGCGGTCCGAGCGTGACTAATGTGATGCCTGGACTCGCGCGAATCGTTTCGACGATGGCTTCGACGGCATGCACCGGCTCCGGCGCGCGGCTGGGCGGCGGATAATTATGGTCGCCCAAGCCATCTTTGCCGTGGAACCATTCCGCGTGCATGTATTCGCGCAACAGCGGCTGATTCGCGCCAGGAAAGACGGGCACGCTCGATCCGCATAGCTCGGTGGTGTAGAGCGCGTTGCGCGCGGCCTGCGCGACCGGCACGTTGCCCGCCACGATGGTGATGGCGCGCACATCCACATCGGGCGCGCGTAAGGCCATGATCAAGGCGACGGCATCGTCGGAAGCGGTATCGGTATCGACCAGGAAGACTCGCGGCATAACGATCCTATCCCGTGACTTCCCCGGCGCGCCAAATTACGTGGGACAGGCCGGGACAGGCCATCATTTTGTGTGGCCGGTCGTTCGCATCTGCCCACGGGTTCAAGTCACGATTTTGTTCCATCCGGGCTCACCTTAGGCGGCGCTATCCGGCCAGACCGGGCACGCCTCCCATGGACGGAGCACTCTCGACCGCGCGCACGACCGCCTGCGCCACAGCCTCCGCGGCGGCCACGCCGAGCACATTCACATCGGCGCGGGCGTCGCCGATCGAAAGTGCGAACGTCACATCGCCGTCAAACATGGTCCAGACCGGATAGATCGTACGGGCAACGCCGAGACTGCCGAATTCCGCCAGTTTTGTGGCTTCGACCTTGGTCAACCGCGCGTTGGTGGCAACCACCGCGAGGGTGGTATTGCGGCGCGCGAAAGGCGAACTGGCGCCGCCGCTCTTCATCACGGCCGTGGTATTCGCCAGATCTTTGCTATCAGGGCTGCGCCGCGCGCCTGCGATGAGCTGGCCGGTGGCCGGATCGCGCACATCGCCAAACGCGTTTACGGCCGCCAGAGCCGCCACCAGCACGCCGCCGGGCAATTCCACCAGACCCGATCCGATGCCCGATTTCATGGCCTGCCGGATGCCGAATATCTTGCCCACCGTGGCGCCCGTGCCCGCGCCTACCGCGCCTTCTTTCACCGGACCGGTGGACGCCGCGGCCGCGGCCGCTTCGCCCATCTCCCGCGTCGGATGCATACCTGCTTTGCTGATATCCAGATCGAACAGCACCGCGCCCGGAACGATGGGCACGCGCGCGCGGCCGGCCGGAAATCCTACGCCGCGCTGCGCCAGGTAATGCCGCACTCCGGAAACCGTTTCCAAGCCGAATGCGCTGCCGCCCGTAAGCACGATGCCATGGAGCTGGGTAGTGATGTGTCCCGGCTGCAGTGTGTCGATCGACGAAGTCTCGCTCGCCGATCCGCGGATATCCACGCCGCCCACCGCGCCCGCTTCGCATATGATAACGGTGCATCCGGTCAGCGCATCGAAGTTCGAAGCGTGACCCACGCGGATGCCGGGAATAGCCGTCAAGCCTTGCATGGAGCGGGCGATGGGTGGTGGGTTTCAGGTGGTAGAAATCCACAACCTACAACCCATGACCCGCCACCGGGTGCCGGGTAACCGGCACCCTGTATGGTAGCATCGAATTTCGGGGACCCGGCTTGCTCGACCTCCTAAAGCGACCGTTCATCGCCATCCAAGACTTCTACGTGCTCACCGGCAAGGCGCTGCAAAACGTCGTTGCCCGGCCGCATTATACCGACGATATAATCGCCCAGATGGATCTGATCGGCGTCGGAAGCCTTCCGATCGTCATCCTTACCGGCCTTTTCGCGGGCGCGGTAATGGCGCTGCAGATGTCCCGCGCACTGCAGCAATACGGCCAGGTGGATCAGACCGGCACGCTGGTCTCGATTTCATTGGTGCGCGAGCTGGGTCCCGTGCTGACCGCTCTCATGATGGCTGGCCGTAACTCGTCCGGCATCGCGAGCGAGCTGGGCTCCATGAAAGTGACCGAACAGATTGATGCCATGCGCGCGCTCGGCACGGACCCGATTCAAAAACTGGTGACGCCGCGCATGGTGGCCACCGCGGTGATGCTGCCTTTGCTTACCATCCTGGCAGATTTTATCGGCATGTTCGGCGGTTGGTTCGTCTCGCGGTTCTTCCTCGATCTGCCCAGCCAGCAATACTGGTCCACGGTGTGGCGCGCCCTCGAATGGAATGATATCACCCAGGGATTGTTGAAGCCGTTTGTCTTCGCGTTCATCATTTCCTTAGTGGGTTGTTATTACGGCTTGCGCACCACGGGCGGCACGCAAGGAGTGGGCCGTGCCACCACGCAATCGATGGTGACGGCTTCTGTTTTGATCCTGATTCTGGATTTCTTCCTGGGCAAGATTTTCGTCAGCCAGATTTCATCCTGATGCCAGCCACAACCCAAACTCCGGTCCTGCAATTCGATCACGTGAGCGTGGCGTTCGACGAAACCCCCGCGCTGGTGGATGTCTCGTTCCAGGCGTATCCGGGTGAATCGCGCGTGATCCTGGGCGCTACGGGCAGCGGCAAGACGGTGCTGCTGAAGACCGCGCTGGGTTTGCAACCTCCGGACTCCGGCACCGTGTATGTCTTCGGCCGGGACATCAGCGGCATGCGCGAACGCGAATTGTTTGATATTCGCAGCAAGATGGGCATGCTATTTCAGGAGAGCGCGTTGTTCGATTCGCTCAATATCGAAGACAATGTCAGTTATCCGTTGTTGAACCAATCCTCCATCCACTGCCCGCCGGAGGAAGTGCTGCCGCGAGTGAAAGAGGCTCTGAAGTTTGTGGAGCTCGAAGGCACGCTGGAGAAATATCCGAGCGAGCTCTCGGGCGGCATGCGGCGCCGCGCCGCCATCGCGCGCGCCGTAGTGACGCAACCGCCGCTCCTGCTGTACGATTCGCCCACCGCCGGCCTCGACCCGATCACCGCCTACACCATTATCGAACTCATCGTGAAAGAGCGCGACTTGAATAAGACCACCACGCTGATCGTTACCTATCGATATCAGGATGGCAACCTGGTGGCGAATTTCCGTTACAATCCTGAGAATGGCGGCTTGGAACAAGCCGGCCAGGATGGCGGCGCCGCAACGCGCACGTTTTTTATGGTGCTGCGCGAAGGGCGCCTGGTGTTTGAAGGCCCGCAGAGCGAGCTGGAGAAGTCTCAGGACCCTTACGTCGCCAAGTTTGTAAAGCGGCGGGAAAACTAATGCCGGAGCGCAGCAGAGTCCGTTGGTCGCAGTTGAAGGTCGGGGTGGTGGCGTTTGCCGCCATGGTCATCCTGGCTGTGTTGATCTTCCTGCTCACCGGCAGCCGTAATATCTTCGAGCGCACGGAAACCCTCCGCACCTATGTGGCGGATGCCCAAGGAATGACACCCAGCACGCCCGTGGAGTTGAATGGAATCACGGTGGGTTCGGTGGGGTCGATCATGATCTCCGGATCGAAAGATCCGAACCGCGCCGTAGAAATCGTGTTGAATATCCAGGGTAAGTTCATGCGCGCGATTCCCGAAGATTCCACGGCTGCGGTCACGGCAGGAAATCTCCTGGGTAGCAAGTTCATCGACATCACCAGGGGCAAGAGTCCCACGCCGGTGAAGCCGGACGGCGAGCTGAAAAGCTTGCAGACACAAGATATCCCCGAACTTATGGCGCAGAGCGCGAACCTGATCGACACACTGCAGGATATAGCCAAGCGCACCAACGCCATGCTGGCCGACATCGACGCAGGCAAAGGCAATCTGGGTAAGTTACTGCGCGACGATCAGCTTTATAACCGCCTGAACGCCATCGCCGCCGAAGGTCAGCAACTGCTGGCTGACGTGCGCAGTGGGAAGGGCACGCTGAGCAAGCTGATTTATGACGATACGCTTTATCAGGAAGTGCGCGCGCCTATCAACCGCCTCAACCAGATGCTTGCGGATTTGCAGCAGGGCCGCGGCAGCGCCGGTAAGTTACTGAAGGATCCGCAACTCTACGACGAAGCTCAGCAGACCATCACGGAGATGCGCAAACTTACTCAGGATTTGAATGCGGGCAAAGGCACGGCAGGTAAGTTACTCAAGGACGATCAACTCTACAAACAATTCACCGATCTTACCTCCAAGCTGGATTCGACAATCGATAAGATTAACTCAGGGCAGGGAACCATCGGGCAGTTGCTCGTGAATCCGCAGATGTACGACGCCATGAACGGGGCCATGCGCGAGTTCCAGGATCTGGCCAAGGATATTCGCCGCAATCCCAAAAAGTTTTTGACCATCAGACTGGTAATTTTTTGACCTTGCGCAAGCGCCTGATCGTGAACGCCGACGATTTCGGATTCACGCCGGATGTGAATCGGGGAATTGTGGCGGCGCACGCGAACGGCATTCTGACCGCGACTACCTTGATGGCGAATGGCGCGGCCTTCGACGATGCCGCGCGGCTGGCGCGCGAAACGCCCTCGCTCGATATAGGTTGCCATTTAGTGCTGATCTCCGGCCGCTCCTTGTTGCCGCCTTACGCCCCTCTGCCACGTGCGACGGCGGAATTCCTGCGTGCCCTGGCGATGGGGCGCATGCGGGTGTACCACGAGTTGGCCGCGCAGGTGCGCAAGATCATGGCGGCGGGAATCACGCCCACGCATCTCGATACGCATAAGCATACGCATCTGGCGCCGCCCGTGCTTGAGGCGGTGGCGCGCATCAGCCAGGAGTTCAATATCCCTTGGGTGCGGCGGCCGTTCGATCTGCCGCTCACCAGCGCGCGCGGCGGCGGGATGCTGAAGCGCGTAACCAGCGGAAGCCTGCAACTGCTGCGCCGGCGTTTCCATCGGGTGCTCGACCGGCATGGTTGCCGCACCACCGATCATTTCGCGGGATTCCAACTTACGGGCCATTTTCGCGCGCCCGAACTGGCGCAGTTGATCCGCGATCTGCCGGATGGCCTGACCGAATTCATGTGCCATCCCGGGTATTGCGGCGAAGATCTGCGGCAAGCACGCACACGGCTGAAGGAGAGCCGCGAGCGCGAGTTGGAAGCGTTGTTGGCGGAAGAGGTCCGCGCGGCGTTGGAGCAAGCCGGCGTGGAGCTAGTCAATTACCGGACGGCGGCAGCGCAGTAAGTTTCAGCCCCGCCAGTCATCTCCGGCCCCGCTCTTCAGGGCGAAACTAAACCCGCCGTTACCGGCGGGGCTGAAGCCGTGGCGGGGGCGGGCCACGCCGCAGGGCCGTGGTCTACTAAAAGTAAGGGAACCAGAATGAGCTATCAGAGTATCTGTCTCGAACGGGACGGCGCACACGCCGTAGTGACCCTCAATCGCCCGCAACGCCGCAACGCGCTGTCGCTCGATCTCATGCTCGAACTGATCGCTTGCCTCGACGTGATTGGCCGCGACCGCGAGATTCGTTCCGTCATCCTGGCCGCCGCGGGCAAGGTCTTCTGCTCCGGCCACGATCTCTCCGAAATGGTAGGCCGTGATATCAACGAATACCGCCGGCTGTTCGATGTTTGCAGCGAACTCATGACCAAGATTCAATCCATCCCGCAACCGGTGATCGCGGAGGTGCAAGGCATCGCCACCGCCGCGGGATGCCAATTAGTCGCCACCTGCGATCTGGCGATCGCCGCGGAACAGGCGGCTTTCGCCACGCCCGGCGTCCGCATCGGCTTATTCTGCACCACGCCCATGGTGGCATTGAGCCGGGCCATCGGGCGCAAGCGGGCGCTGGAGATGCTGCTCACCGGCGAGATGGTGCCCGCAGCCACCGCGGCCGAGTGGGGACTCATCAATCGGGTGGTGCCCGCGGCCGAGTTGCCGGCCGAAACGCGAAAACTCGCGGCGCGCATCGCGGATGCGAGCAGCCTGACTGTCTCGCTGGGCAAGCAAGCATACTATACCCAGATCGACCTCGATCAACCCAAGGCCTACGCCTATGCCAAGGAAGTCATGTCGATGAACTCGCTGGCCGCGGACGCCCAGGAAGGCATCTCGGCATTTCTGGGGAAACGCTCCCCGTGCTGGGTGGGTAAGTAGCGCAAAGTGACGCGAGTTGGCGAGAGGACGCTGTGCGGGTCCACCGGTTACACGGCCACAAACACGTACGTGGGTTCGGTGTATGATGGATGTCGATGTTCACTCGACGGGAGACCATCGGCATCTTGTTTAGTATGGCTGCAGGCCGACCGTACGACTTTCCCAAGCGGTCCCCCCAAGTGGGTGATAGGGTGGAGCTGCGGGCGATGCCGGCGTGGATCGGCGCGTTCCCACCCGGAAATCCCGAGGTGGCGCGACACGCCCGATTGCTCCGCGCCTGCCTTGGTCATGTTTATTGCGTCGAGGGCCTCGCGGAAGATGGAGGTTTTTTTCTCGACGTGACAAGAACGGATGCCCCTTTGACGGGCAGCCGGCATTGTTCGATCTATGTCGAAGCCGGATGCGTCTTTTTAACGGGATCAGAAGATTACAGAAAGGAGAGTTCTCATGTTCGGATCTGAGGAATTGAACAGGCTGGTGGAGTGCGCGGCTCGGGCCTTGCAGTGCGAGGATGCCCACATACAGGAATGCGAACGGCGGAACAAATGGCCGCCCGGCCGTTTTGGCTTCTCCGGTTTGCGTCGATTGAGCGGCGCGGAACGCTACTACCAGGCTATAATCTGGCGCGAATTAATCTCTTCATTTCCGTTGCTCGCC
>Ga0335074_10011687_pt1 | contig 12280 bp, 10 predicted proteins | sample Lox_Sample_23_FD_206715 | JGI IMG/M metagenome (GOLD analysis project Ga0335074, IMG submission 206715) | Soil microbial communities from Loxahatchee National Wildlife Refuge, Florida, United States - Lox_Sample_2.3 | ecosystem: Environmental > Terrestrial > Soil > Wetlands | place: USA...
CTGGTCGGAGTCGAGACGCACTTCACAGGTCCCCGTCCCCGAGCAGCCCGCGCCCGACCAGCCGGTGAAGCTCGATCCGGAGGCCGGGTCCGCGGTGAGTGTCACGACGGTGCCTTCTTCGTAGCTCGCCGAGCAGCCGCCGCCGCATTCGATCCCCGCGGGGGTGCTCGTGATCGTCCCGCTACCGGAGCCGGCCTTAGAGACGGTCAGCGTGTAGTCGGGGGCCGCGACCGTGTAGGTGATCTGTGCCGTGGTTTTCTGTCCGTCTTTCGAGGTCGCGGTCACCGTGTAGCTGTGGCCCCCGGGCGTGGAAGTGTTCAGTTTCCCGGGCGAGCTAGAGCCGTTGCTGTCGACGCAGGATTCGAGCCCCGGACCGGCTTCGGCTTCGGTGCAGCTGAAGCTCGTCGGTACGGATTCACCCTCTTTGTAGGTGCCACCGGAAACCGGCGAGGAGATCGTGGCCGTCGGGGCGGGCAGCGCGTAGCTGATCAGCACGTCGCCGCTGTATTGGTTGGCGCCGACGATCGAGACCGCTTCGGTGGCCGATGGTGAGAGGTAGCCGGAGCCGCCGCCGCCTCCGCTGAACGAGAAGCCACCGCCGCCGCCGTAATATCCGCCGCCGCCTCCGCCGCCGCCGTAGTCGTGTTCGTTGAATGCGGGCGCGCCCTTGCCGCCGGCGCCGGGCACCGGGCTTCCCGACAGCCAGGCCGCGGGGCCGGCACCGGACATCGCCGCGTCGATCCCTTCGAACGAGCCGCCCGCACCGCCGGCCGATTGCGTGCCGCCGCCGCCGTTGAAGGCACTGAGTCCCTGGGTTCCTTCGGCGCCCCCGCCGCCTCCCGGCTGTGCCTGTCCCTCGGAGGAGCCGACGCTGCCCGAACCGCCCCCGCCGCCGGCCGCGATCAGCAGGTTGCCGGCCGCGTCGAACACGAACGAGCCGCCGCCGCCACCACCACCGCCGGCCAGCCCTCCCGAGCCGTCTCCGCCGCTGGCGCCGCCACCGTAGCCGCCGGGTCCGCCTTCGCTGACGAACGGCGAGTAGCCCGGGCCGCCGACGAGGATCGTCAGCACTTCGCCCGGCTGGACCGGCACGCGCGCCTGCTCTTCGCCGCCGTCGCCTCCGGCGGAGCCCGACGCGCTGCCGCCCTGGCCGCCTTTGACGTCGAGAGTCACTGATTTGACCCCCGCAGGCACGGTGAACGTCGTGGGTTCGTTCGTGTATTCGCAGTTGACGCTCAGCGATTCGCCCGAGGAGTAGGGACCTGCGCACAGGACTTCGGCGGAGGCCGCGCCGGCGCTCAGCAGTCCGAGACACGCGAACACGGCAAACGCGATTGCCACGCGTCCGGCGGTCGCACAAGGCGGTCCAGCGTTTCGCTCTGCCTTGGAAAAAAGACCTTCGACAAGCCTGCTGATTCGCATCTCTGACTCCCGCTGTTAGCGAAACGGAGGTTCGAAAAGACTTCTTCAGCAGTGTCAGCGGCGAGGCGTGGGCGGGCAATCCGGGTGGGGCTAAGTCGCACGTAGCGAAAACCGGAGGCCCGCGCGGGGGTCGTCCCTAGTCACGCGGTTGGCAACAGCGACGGCGCGGTGGCAACGGGACGTGTGGAAGCTGGCGGTGGGTGTGCTCGCGAACGAGTGGGCGGCGGACCCGCCTCGTGCTGCAGGTGCTCCAGCCAAGCCGACGCGGAGACTCGAACCCCCGAACCCCTCATTACCGTGGCAAGGGCTCCTCGAAGATGGGGGATGCCACCGGATGCCGAGGCAGCGAGGCCATGAGGTGGTAACCCTCGCCGGTTGCCACGCGCGGGACCACTGCGGCAGCGCTCTCGGGGTGTCCCTATCGTCGCTCTCCGGCACTCCGGCTGGGAGGCGTTGTTTCGGTGCGGGACCTTGAGCGCATGTCGCCGTCCGCACACCCAGCGCCACCCGAGCAATTCGGAACCGACGATTTCGCCGGCTCGCGGCAGGCAACCCGGCGGCGAGCTCAAAGCTCCCGTCCGCGGGCGGGTGGCCCGTCCCTCTTCTCGGCCGGGCCCCTCGCACGAGCCGGTGCCGGCCTCGCGCGACGCGCTCGAAACGAAGCCGCGCTGCACGAGCACCGGTCGCGAAAGGCAACTGCTGACCGAATCCCGGGAGACGCGACATCCGAGGAGCTCTCTTCGGATGCCCGATGGGCATCCCCCGAGTCCATCGGGCGATCAGCCTCCACCAAGGCTCTGCTCAGCGCCGTCTGAACCACGCCGTTGCCTTCGCGACGCGGCCCCGAAGCCTCCGGCACGGGTCGCCCCTGGCCACCGCGATCGGAAAACCGGCCGGAAACGCATCGAGAACACCCGCAAACGCAGGAGAATGCACTGAGTGGTGTCCACTCAGGTGCATCGGCGGGGGAACGGAGGCGTCGTGCTCAAACCCGTCGGCGGCGCGTAGAAGCAGACGGGTGCTGTTCCTACGCGGTGGCGGTCGTCCCGGGCTGCTGGATGGGATGCCTGCCATCCGCGCGTTCCTGGACGAGCGCCCGCGTCGCGGAGAGGCTCGTCCTAGCGCGAATGCGGGAGCCGCGTGACCTCGTGTGCCTGTCAGTCGCGTTTGGCGCGGGCCGCCAGCCCGTCGAGGAACGTGTCGATCGAGAATTGGAAGCGCGCTGCGGTGTCGGGCCCGATCAGCTCTTCGGCGAGCTCGGTGAAGTGCGGGAACTCGGCTGCGGGCAGCGACGTGTAGGTGTCGTGTAGGTGCTGCTCGATGTCGGGCTGGTCGTCGTGTCCGTCGTCTTGTGAGCGCCAGACGTCGGTCTCGATTGCTCTGGCGCTCGTGAGCAACAGGAGCGTGTCGGTTGCAAGGGCCGCGTCTTGGCGGGTGATCCCGCCGGCGAGGAGCATGGCGAGCAGGTTCTCGGCGATGAGCAGCGCCGGGCGGGTGCTCGCCGGGTTGGCGAGCGAGATTGCTGCGATCCCGGGGTGGGCTTCGAACGCTGCGAGCAGTCGTTCGAGCAGCGCCAGCGCCTGCTCGCGCCAGCGATCGGCGTTGGGGGGCTCGAGCGTCACGGTGCTGAGCACGCGGTCGTACATGGCCTGGCGCAGCTCGTCGCGGCCCCCCTTGATGTAGACGTAGAGCGACGCCGGGCCGGTATCGAGCGCGATCGCGACGCGCTGCAGCGTGACCGCCTTGAGGTCCTCCGCGCGCAGGATCGCAAGCGCGGCGTCGACGATCACCTCCTCGCTCAGCGGCGCCTTGGCCGGCCGGTCGCGGCGGCTACGGGGGCGGGCGTCTGCGGTCATGGGCCAACTGTACGTGACGCGACGGACATTCGTCACGTATGCTCTTCGCTACGAATGACATTCGTTACGATGAGCATTCGGTCGACGGGTTCCGGGCAGGGCCGCTTTTCGATCCACTCACCGAAGGGAGTTGTGCCGTGCCAGCTGTGACTGCTTCTTCTTCGCCGCCGGTGCGGAGCGTCCGGGTCGTTCTGTTCGGCGTGATGCTCGCGATGCTGCTGAGCATGCTCGACAACACGATCGTCGGAACTGCGATGCCGACGATCGTCGGGCAACTCGGCGGCCTACACGACCTCTCGTGGGTCGTGACCGCGTACACGCTCGCGACCGCGACGACCACCCCTGTATGGGGCAAGCTCGGCGACCTGTTCGACCGCAAGGCCGTGTTCCTGTGCTCGATCGCCGTGTTCCTCGCGGGCTCGGCGCTGTCGGGTACCGCGGGCTCGATGACCGAGCTGATCGCGTTCCGGGCATTGCAGGGCGTCGGCGCGGGCGGGCTGGTCGTCGGGGCGTTCTCGGTGATCGGCGCGCTGGTGGCGCCGCGCGAGCGGGGCCGCTACCTCGGAATGACCGCGATCGTCGTCGCGACCGGAACGATCGGCGGACCGCTGCTCGGAGGGCTCATCACCACCAACCTCGGCTGGCGCTGGGCGTTCTACATCAACCTCCCGATCGGACTGTTCGCCCTCGCCTGGGTGTTCTCGACGCTGCACCTCCACGAGACGCCGGCCAAGTCGCGCCTTGACCTGCTCGGCGCCGCGCTGCTCGGGATCGCCCTCACCGGCCTAGTGCTCGTCACCAGCTGGGCGGGCACCCAATACGCCTGGGGCTCAACCGAGGTCGTCTGCGCCGCGGCGATCGCGTTGCTCGGCCTCGTCGGATTCACCCTCCGGGAGACCCGGGTCGCCGAGCCGATCCTGCGCCTCTCGCTGTTCCGCTCAGCCAACCTAACGCTGTCTTCGGTGATGGCCCTCGTCGTCGGGCTGGCGCTGTTCGGCGCGGTCTCCTACCTGCCGCTCTACCAGCAGACCGTCCAACACGCCTCCGCCGCGAACTCCGGGGTGCTGCTCTTGCCGATGGTCGTACCCGTCATCCTCGTCTCCCAGATCGTCGGACGGGTGATCACCAAGACCGGCCGCTACAAGATCTTCCTGATCCTCGGCAGCGTCTGCCTGATCGCCGGCAGCCTGCTGCTCTCGACGATGGGCACCACTACCAGCCGTGCCGTGACGAGCGTCTACATGTTCGTCCTCGGCGCAGGCCTCGGATTCCTCATGCAACTCGTCGTGATGATCGCCCAAAACACCGTCTCGATGCAGGAGATGGGCGTGGCCTCAGGAGTCTCGACCCTGTTTCGCACGATCGGCGGCTCCTTCGGTGTCGCGGTATTCGGCGCGCTGTTCACCCACGCCGTCGCCCACGCCACCCACACCAACCAAACAAACGCACAACTCGACCCAAAGACGCTGCAGCACCTACCTGCGGCCGTCCGCCGTGCCTACCTGACCGGCATCAGCCACGGTGTCAACCACATGTACCTGTTCGCCGCCGGCGCCGCCGCGATCTGCCTGCTCGCCGCGCTCGCGATCAAAGAGACCCCGCTACGCAGCAGAGCCCCCCAACAGACCAAGCCCCAAGACCAGCCCGAGCCAGCCACCGTCCCAGCTCGATCATGACCCAAGACACCCGCTCGGCACCGCCGTCCCGGCGTGGACAAACTCACGAAAACGACTGAAGAGGATGGCCTCTCAGGAGACCCGCAGAGGACCCTCGCAGCGACAGCGAAGCAGGTCTACCTCACCCCGGCACGCTTGGCGCCCTCCTGTTCGCCTAACGTGCACATCTCTAGAGGTCGACCGGGCGGCCCCGTGATCGGTCGCCTCGACGGCCCTGCTTTTCCGCGAGACGAGGATCAGCTGCTTGCTCGATTTCGGCTAACGCCAGCCGACGCGGCTGGCGAAAGCGATCAGCCGCACACCACGACCCGCGCTACCGCAACGCCACGAAAACAGTTGCGTGCGCAGCCTGGACGAGCGCTCACAGCTTCGCTGTGAGCGGATAGCGCTCCGGGTGCTCGATCGAGTCGATCGAGAGGTCGACGTCGAGGTCCGGCCAGTGCAGGTGGCGCGGCGCCGGTCGCTCGAGGTGAAGGATCGCCTCGACTGTCGCCTGCTTGAACCACGGGAACTCGGAGAATGGAAGGAAGAGCTCGCGCCCGTCGACCAGCAGCCAGAAGCCGTGCTTCGAGATGTTGGTGACCTCAGCTTCCGAAGTGACCGATCCAGGCATCTCTGATCTCCTGCTCGCGGGCGACGACCAACTCTAGGACCACCTTCAAGTCCTGATCGCTGAAGAACCTGAACGGCCCTTCCCTGAACACCGTCGGGCTCATGCCGTACTCCCCATCCGACTGCCAGCGACAGCACCACACTCCACGCACACTCTTTGAGTGCTGCGGGGCCAAGATGTCCCGAGATGTCCGGGGTAACGCCCAGCAATTCCGGGGCGCGATCGGCTTGTCGGCGTGGTCATTGCGCGCCGGACGCCCCCGGAACGCCGGTCGCTCTCGAAGCTGTCCCGAGATGTCCGGGATATGGTCTCGGATCCTCCAAGTTGTCCGAAGTTGTCCGCGGAGGCGCGACCGGACTGACCGCGAACGCCTCCGCGACCAGCCGGGCGTCCTCCTCGCGCGGCGCGTAGTGGAGGTACTTCATCGTCGTCTGGATATCCGCGTGCCCCATCCACTCCTGAACCCGGCGGATGTCGGCCTCGGCGATCATTCGGGTCCCGAACGTGTGACGCAAGTCGTGGAAGCGGAGCGACCGCAGACCGGCGCGCTTCAGCGCGGCCTTGTACCGGCGGCGCAGCGCCGACCCGTCGAGGTAGCCGCCGGCCTCGCCAGCAAACACGAGGTCGTCGTCGTCGACCCAGTGCTCGCGCACGCCGAGTTGCGCAAGTGCAGACGCGACATCGGGTGCCATCGGCACCGCCCGGACCTTGCCCGACTTCGGCGTCGTCAGCTGCCCAGCGGCATACGAGGACCGGACACGGATGGTCGCGCCGGCGAAGGCGACGTCCCGCCACCGGAGCGACAGCAGCTCGCCCATCCGCAAACCTGTGAAGGCGGCCGTCAGAAACACAGCGGCGTCGAGCTCGGAGGCCGCAGCCCGCACGAGCGCCCAGACCTCCTCCGGCGAGAACACCTGGATATCGTCGCTCGATCTGAGCGGGTGCTTCTCGACTCGCGCCAGCGGGTTGGCCGCGACGCCATAGACGGTCTGCGCCCGGCGGAAGATCCCGTGGAGCTGGATGAGCAGCTTGTTCTTTGATCGGCTCGACAGCGCTGTCAGCGAGCGCCGCCACCGCTCGATGTCATCGACCGTGATCGACTCAAGCGGGCGATCGCCGAACGCCGAAAGCAGGTGGGCGTTCAACGCCGAGCGATAGTCCTGGAGCGTCGAGGGCTTGCGTTGCCGGTCCTCCTCGATGAACCGCAGCCACTCTGCCGCCGCATCGGCGAACGTCGCCCCGCTGCGAACCATCCCCGGGAGCACCCCACGCCGCGCATCCTCCAGCGTGGTCCGGAGCCACGCCTCGGCCAAGCGCTTGGTGAAGTAGCCGTTCGGCGGCCGGCCGCGGTCACTCCACGCCGGCCCGAGCTTCTTCTGAACCTGCCGCCCGTCCGGCAGGCGGTACTTGGCGTACCAGGACGCTCCACGCACCCGCTCGACCCGGAACACGTGGCCCGTCGGAATGACGCTCATGCGCAATCCAAAGACAATTCTCGGGACATATTGGGGACATGGTTGCAAATCGTCCGGATCCACACGAGCCCGAATCCAGCTGATTTACAGCCCCTTCCTAGTGCCGCCGGTGGGTCTCGAACCCACGACCTTCGGATTAAAAGTCCGCTGCTCTACCAACTGAGCTACGGCGGCTCAGGGGGCATGATGTCGCAGTGGCGCCCGAGGGCTCAGCCCGGCAACACGGCTCGGGAGCATGTTGAAACGAGCAAAGCGGGTGCCACTCGCGAGTTTTGCTCATATCAGGCCGCCGCTCAGCGTGCAGGATCGAGCAATGCTTCGATGGGGCGCGAGGTTTGCTCGTTTGAGCAGGTCGCTCGGACCTCCGGACCAATGAAGCACCGTCGAACCTCCGAACGCACGCACGAACCAACCAACCAACCAACCAACCGCTACTTGTAGGCAACGGCCTCGATCTCGACCCACATCCGGGGGTCGATGAGTGCGGCGACCTGGACCATCGTCATCAGGGGTCGGACGGACCGGAACACGTCGGAGAAGGCGCGACCGACCTCGTCGGAACGCGAGATGTCGATGACGTAGATGCGCACCTGCACGACGTCGGCGAGCCCGCAGTCGCAGCGGCGGAGCTCGTGCTTGATCTTGCCCAGGATCTCCACTGTCTGCTCATAGGGCGTGACGCCGAGCACGACGCCGGTGGGATCGATCGAAGTGGTCCCCCCGACGAGGACGAAGCGTCCGGCGCCGACCAGGCGGCTGAATCCGAAGGTCTCTTCGTAGGGGGAGGGTGGGTCGCCGCCGAAGCGGCTGATCTCATCCACGGCCGAGCGGCCGATCCGTCAGTGGCGGAAGTGACGACGGCTGGTGAACACCATCGCTGCGCCCGCCACGTCGACGGCCTCCACGACGTCGGGGTCGCGCACGGAGCCGCCGGGCTGAACGATCGCGGTGATTCCGGCCTCCAGGGCCAGGCCCGGACCATCCGCGAACGGGAAGAAGGCGTCGGAGGCCATCACGCACCCCTGCACCGATGATTGCGCCTTCTCCAGCGCCAGCCGGACAGCGTCCACCCGGCTCATCTGACCCGCCCCGATCCCCACAGTCGCCAGGTCACGGCTCAAGACGATCGCGTTGGAGCGGACGTGCTTGCAGATCCGCCAGGCGAAGGACAGTTCCTGCCACTCGGTCTCGGTCGGCCGCCGTGTGGAGACGACCTGCATCTCGGAGCGCTCCTCCAGGTCGGCGTCGCGGTCCTGGACCAGCATCCCGCCCACGACCTGGCGCAGGGCCGGCTCGAGCATATTGGGGGTGCGCCGCTCCCGGTCGTCGAGGATCCGCAGGTTCGGCTTGGAGGCCAGTACGTCAAGCGCCTCATCGTCGTAGCCCTTGGCGAAGAGCACCTCGACGAACTGACCGGTGAGCGCCTCGGCCAGCTCACGATCGACGCCGCGGTTGAAGCAGATGACGCCGCCGAAGGCAGACATCGGATCGCAGGCAAAAGCACGCTGGTAGGCCTCGAGTGGGGTCTTGCCCACCGCTACCCCGCACGGGTTGTTGTGCTTGACGATCACGCAGGCCGGGATCTGGAACTCAGCCAGGAGCAGGCGGGCGGCGTCGAGGTCCAGGAGGTTGTTGAAGGACAGCGCCTTTCCCCCCAACTGGGCGACCATCGACAGCACGTGCGTGCGGGCCCCGACCTGGGCGTAGTAGGCAGCCCGCTGATGGGGGTTCTCTCCGTAGGGCAGCTCGAGCACCCGCTCGAAGGCGCGGACCATCAGGGGCGGGAAGTCCTCGTGGCGCTCCTGGAACCACCGGGCGATCGCCGTGTCGTAGCGCGCGGTGTAGGCGAAGGCGTCCTCGGCCAGGCTTTCTCGCGTCCCCCACGACAGACGCCGGTCGCTGTCACGCAGCTCGGCCAGTACGGCGTCATAGCTCTCCGGCGAGACGACGGGCACGGCGAAGGCGAGGTTCTTGGCCGCCGCCCGGATCATGGTCGGCCCGCCGATGTCGATGTTCTCGATCACCTCGGCGTCCGACGCCCCCCGCCGGGAAGCGGTGCGCTCGAACGGATAGAGGTTCACGCACACCAGGTCGACGGGCTCGACATCGTGAGCCTGGGCCGCCTCGACGTGCTCGGGGTCGTCGCGGAGAGCGAGCAGCCCAGCGTAGAGCTTGGGGTGCAGGGTCTTGACGCGGCCGTCCATGATCTCGGGGAAGCCCGTCAGGTCACTGATCGACCGCACGGGCACGCCGGCCTCGGACAGCTCCCGGGCGGTGCCGCCGGTGGAGACGATCTCGATGCCCAGCTCCGCCAGACCACGGGCGAACTCGACGATGCCCGTCTTGTCGGACACGGAGAGCAGTGCACGAGCGATCTGCACCTCCCCGGGAGCGGCGGGCTGAAGCGACTGCTCTGCCTTAATCCCCGACTCCATGGACCCCGACTCTACCGGCCGAGCCGGACTGGCGGCGGCCTCGGGCGGGGCCGAAAAACGGTAAGCCGGCTTGATCCTCACGCGTCGCGGATGCTCTGAGTCGATGTGCACGGCCCCCCCAGCGATCAAGCGGACTGCCTCAGGCAGCAGCACGTGCTCCAGCTCGTGCAGACGGATGGTGACCTCGTCCGCGTCCTGCGCATCGGGCAGCTCGATGGCTCGCTGCAGGATCACCGGTCCGGTGTCGACCCCGTCGTCGACGAAATGGATCGTCACCCCGAACACCTTGACGCCATAGGCGAGCGCCTGACCGACCGCGTCGAGCCCGGGGAACGCGGGCAGCAGAGCCGGGTGCACGTTGATCACCGACCGGGGAAAGCGCCCCAGGAACTCTCCGCCCAGCAGCTGCATGTACCCGGCCAGAACGACCAAGTCAGGCCCGAGCGAACCCAGCCACCGCGCCATGGCGAGATCTCGGGCGCAGCGGTCCGCGTAATCCGCCGCGGGAAACACGCCCACCGCAACCCCCGCCGCCCGAGCCCGGCCCAACGCGGGAGCCGACGCCCTGTCCGAGGCAACGGCGACGATCTCGATCCCGTCGCGACCGTGCACCTGGTCAAGCAGCGCCTGCAGGTTGGTCCCGGCGCCCGACGCGAGCACCGCCACCTTGAACACCCCGGCCCTCCTACCGGACGCGCTGGGCGCCGACGAGGGGCAGCACCGGCTCCTCGAGCGCGTACTTCCCGTTCGCCTCCTCGGTCCCCTCCAGCGGATACTCGCCGCTGAAGCAGGCGTCGCAGTGCGAGCTGCGATCTCCGCCCACCGCCTCGTAGACGCCGGCCAGACTCAGATAGTGCAACGAATCGGCGCCGAGCTCGGCGGCCACCTCGGCGACCGTCCGCCCGTGGGCGATCATCTCCTCGCGGGTCGACATGTCGATCCCGTAGTGGCAGGGGTGCTTGATCGGCGGCGAGGAGATCCGAACGTGAATCTCGGCCGCGCCGGCGTCGCGCAGCATCTGCACGATCTGAGGCATCGTGTTGCCGCGCACGATCGAGTCATCGACGACGACCAACCGCTTGCCGGCCACCACCTCGGGGAGCGGATTGAACTTGAGCCGCAGCCCGTTGCGCCGCAGCTCCTGGCCGGGCTGGATGAAGGTGCGCGCCACGTAGCGGTTCTTGATGAAGCCGTCGTCCTGAGGGAGCCCGGCGGCCCGGGCCAGCCCCCGCGCGGCGGCATTGCCCGAATCCGGAATGGCGATGACCAGGTCGGCGTCGACCGGCGCCTCGCGCCACAGGATCTCGCCCATCCTGGCCCGGCTCACCTGCAGGCGCTGACCGGCCATCCGCGTGTCGGGCCGGGCGAAATAGATGTACTCGAAAATGCAGAAGGCATGGCGCTGATCGGCCTCGACCATCCGCGAGTGCAGCCCCTCGCCGTTCAGCGTGACCACCTCCCCGGGCGCGACGTCGCGCACGTAACGGGCCCCGATCAGATCGAAGGCGCAGGACTCGCTGGCCACGCAGTGAACCGGCTGTCGCCCGGCCAGCCCGTCCTGCTCGATCACGCCGATCGCCAGGGGCCGCACCCCGTGGGGATCGCGGAAGGCGACGACCGCGTCGTCGGTCATGACCACCGTCGAGAAGGCCCCCCTCAGCTTCGGCAACACGTCGGCCACAGCGTCCTCGATCCGCTCCGCTGGATGGGTGGCGAGCAACGCGGCGATGATCTCCGAGTCCGAAGTCGAGCGGAACGGCACCTCGCGGCCGCGCAACTCGCTGTGCAGCTCAACAGCGTTGATCAGGTTGCCGTTGTGAGCCAGCGCCAGCGTGCGGATGTCATCGCGCACGATCGGCTGGGCGTTCTCCCACTCCGAGGACCCGGTGGTGGAGTAGCGAACGTGCCCGATGGCCATGTCTCCGACCAGCGAGCGCAGCGTGTGCTCGTCGAACACCTGCGAGACCAGGCCCTGCTCCCGGATGGCCATGATGCTGCCGCCGCGTGTGGCCGTAGCGATCCCGGCGGACTCTTGACCGCGGTGCTGGAGTGCGAACAGCGCGAAGTAGGCGAGTCGGGCCACGTCGTGCTCGGGCGCGTAGATCCCGAAAACGCCGCACTCATCACGGGGCCCGTCCCGATGGTCGTTAGGCAGGGACATCGACAGGTCCTCCGCCAAGCTTAGTAGGCCCGGTCACTATTGAAGGATCTCCTCGAGACCTCCCGAGTGGGCTTCGCGCAACGCCCTCAGCTCCACATCCACCTCCCCTTCGACGACCAGCCGCTCGCCACCGACCGTGCCGATCACGGGCAGGCCCTCGAGCGCAGCCACCTCACCCGAGACCAGGAAGGCGGTGCCGAGATCCTCGCCGAAGAGATCGAGATCGTCCGGCAGCCGCACCCGCGCGCCGACGTCACCGGCCAGGCAGCACTCGGCCAGCGCGACCAAGAGGCCGCCCTCGGCAATGTCATGGGCATTCTGGAGCGCGCCCGCGCGCACCAGACCACGAACCTTCTCCTGCGCGTCGAGGATCGCCGGCACATCCTTGAACGGGAGGGGACCGAGCGGCGGCTCGCCCTGAAGCTTGGCCACCTCCGATCCGGCCCGCGAGGGCGAGAAGCGGCCGACCAGCGCAATCGCATCCCCTTCACGCGCGAAGCCGATCCGCCCGGCCCGAGCAGCGTCGGGCAGCTTGCCGACCATACCCACCACCGGTGTGGGCAGAATCGGGCCGTCGGGAGACTCGTTGTAGAGGGAGACATTCCCGCCCACCACGGGAACCGCCAGCGCCTCACAGGCCTA
>Ga0335074_10011688_pt1 | contig 12279 bp, 16 predicted proteins | sample Lox_Sample_23_FD_206715 | JGI IMG/M metagenome (GOLD analysis project Ga0335074, IMG submission 206715) | Soil microbial communities from Loxahatchee National Wildlife Refuge, Florida, United States - Lox_Sample_2.3 | ecosystem: Environmental > Terrestrial > Soil > Wetlands | place: USA...
CCGCGGCTGCGGCTGCGGGGCGTCATGGGCTACGAGGGGCGGCTGCGCGCCGCCAACGCCGAGCGCCGGGAGCGGATCGCCCAGGCGGAGACGGGCCTGGCCGCCGTCCGCCGGGCGTTCGCCTCGGCCGGGCTGGCGTGCGAGGTGGTCTCGTCCGGGGGGACCTCCACCTTCCTGCAGGCGGTCGCCGATCCGGCGATCACCGAGATCCAGGCGGGCACGTACGCGCTCATGGAGACCGACCTGGCAGGCCTCGGCCTGCCGTTCGCCCCGGCGCTGGCGATCTCGGCGACGGTGATCAGCCGGACCGGCAGCCGGGTGGTGCTGGATGCCGGGCGCAAGTCGATCTCCTGTGACTACGGCCCGCCCGCACCGCTGCCGCCAGAGGCGACGCTGACCGCGATCAACGAAGAGCACACCACGCTGCGCTGGGACGGCGACCCGCCCGACTTCGGCGAGCGGGTCGAACTCCGCCCGCTGCACGTCCGGCTGACCTTCAACCTGCACGACGAGGTCTGGCTCGCCCGCGGCGACAAGGTGATCGACCGGCTGCCGGTTCTCGCCCGCGGCCGCTCTTCCTGAACCCGGCGGCCACGGGCACACCACCCCGCGGATTTAGCTGGCGTAGAAGCCAGAAATCTCCGCCTTTGCATGATATGAGGGTGTTACCGGAACGCATGGTCATGCGGGTATTTGCATGGCCACTCCTGCCATGACGTGCCCGCCGGCCGTCGCCACAATCTGCCACCGCAAAGTCGTGAGCAGCGAGGGCGTACGGAACGCCGACTCTGTGCTTGTCAATGGCCGGTTTGAGTTCATGTGGTGGTGGCGCATATCGCGTTGATCTGGCTTTCAGCCAGGGGGGCGCGGTGTTAAGGGTTCGGGGAATCCTGCCTGGTCGTGACGTGGCCGTCGGTCATCACGGCGACAGCCTGGGCCAAGCGGGCGATGGCGCTGTCGTGGCTGACCAGGATCAGGGTGAGGCTCCGGTCGCGCCACAGCCGCTCGAGCAGGCCGATGATGTCATCGCGGGTGTCCTCGTCCAGGTTGCCGGTGGGCTCGTCGGCCAGTACCACCGTCGGGTCCTTGACCAGGGCGCGGGCGATCGCGACCCGCTGCTGCTGGCCGCCGGACAGCTCGGCGGGCAGGTGGTTCGCGCGGTCGGCCAGGCCGACCGATTCCAGCGCGGCGGTCACCCGCGCGCGGCGGCCCGGCTGGCCGGTGCCGAGCGGGATGAGGGCGGCCTCGACGTTCTCGGCCGCGGTCAGGGTGGGGATCAGGTTGAAGGTCTGGAAGATGAACCCGATCGACTGGGCGCGCAGCCGGGTCAGCCGGGTCTCGGGCAGCGTGCCGAGGCTGGTGCCGTCCAGCTCGATGCTGCCCTGGGTGGGCTGGTCCAGGCCGCCGAGCAGGTTGAGCAGGGTGGTTTTGCCGCTGCCGGTGCGGCCCTGGATGGCCAGCCATTCGCCGTCTTCGATGGTCAGGTTGAGATCCTGGACGGCCGGGATCGTCTGCCGGTCCTTGTGGTACAGCTTGGTCACGCCGGTTAGCTGGTACATGGTCTGTCCTTTGATGGGCGGGGATCTGGTCGTGTCATGGCACTCGCGGATGGTCAGGGCACCCGGGCCAGGGCGGCGGCGGGCCGCAGCCGGGCGATCCGCCAGCTGCCGGCCGCGCCGGCCAGCAGGCCGCCGGCCATGGCCAGGATCGCCGCCAGGACGACCACGCCGACGGTGATGGCGGGGTGCAGCGGGACGGCAACCGCGTGCGGCGCCGCGGCCCCTGGGGCCGGGGGCAGCACCTGGCCGGCCGCCTGGGCGAACGCCGCGGAGGGCGGCGGGACCGTGACGGACAGTTTGGGCGCGAGCGTGGCGATGATCGTCACCCCAGCGAACCCGAGACCGACGCCCAGTGCGGCGCCGGCGGCGCCGATGACCGCCGACTCGCCGAGCACCTGGGCGGTGATCCGGCGGGTGCGCCAGCCAAGCCCCTTGAGGGTGCCGAACTCGGCGGCCCGCCGGGCCACCGCGGCCATGGTCAGCAGGCTGGCCACGGCGAACGCGGCGATCAGCACCAGCACCGCCAGCCATCTGCCAAGGTCGCTGGCCAGCTTCGCGGCGCTGGCCAGCGAGGTGGTCACCTGGCTGGCCAGGCTGGCCGCGGTGGTCACCGTGGCGTGCGGAAGCAGCCTGGTGATTTCGTGCTGCACGGCGGGGATGCCAGCGGCGCTGGCCGCGGTCACGTAGATCATGTTCACGTCGCCTGTGCCGGCCGAGCCGCCGGCGAGCTGGAGCGCCTGGGCTGCCGCCAGCGGGACGTAGAAATCGGGCGGGTTGCCGGCCTGGGGCTGGGCGGCGATGCCGATGATGGTGAACCGCACTGTGCCGATGGTGATGTCCGACCCGGCCGTCAGGCTGTGGCTGGCGGCGTAGCCGGAGTCCACCACGGCGACATCGGCGGCGGCGTCGGCGGTGGTGAGCGAGTGACCGGAGGTGATCGTCGCGGCGCTGAGCGGGCCGAGGGCCAGCTGCCCGGTGTCCACGCCGTTGACGCTGGCAGAGCCCGTCGCCGGCGGGCCGCTGCCGGGGTGCCCGGAGCCGCGGGGGAAGGTGTCCGTGGTGTCGGTGAGAAGGAGCCCGCCGGCGGCCGCCGCCACGCCGTGCAGTCCGGCCACGGCCGCGACCTCCGCGGAGCTGACCGGCGAGTAGTCGGCCTGGATGCTCGTCCCGTTCCCCGCTGTCGCGGATCCGGCCGCCGGGGCGGCTGGGCCGGTCACGGTCACATCGGTGCCAACCCCGTACAGCACGCCCAGCACGTCGGCTTGGGCCTTGTTCACCCCGGCCGCCGCGGCGCCCACGGTGACCACCAGGCCGACCCCGAGCGCCAGGCCCAGCGCGACGACGATCGCCTGATGCAGGCGGCGGCGCAGCTCCCGCCGCAGGTACGTGAGAAAGAACATCGAGGACACCTCGGGCGGTCAGGCCGTAACCGGCCGGGGCGGGTCAGGCCACCAGGGCCAGCGCGTCGGCGGGCCGGAGCCGGGCGATGCGCCAGCTGCCGAGCGCGCCGGCCAGCAGCCCGCCGGCCACGGCCAGGACCACCGCCAGCGCGATCACGCCGGCGCTAACCGGCGTGTGCAGCGGGATGACGACCACGTGCGAGGCCGTGGCGGGGTCCAGCTCTCCGGTGGGGACGCCCGGCCCTGTCGCGTACGGGGACGCCCCCGGGGGCCTCGGGACCGTGGCGGACTTCGGCGCGACCGCGGCGAAGATCGCCACGCCGGCAAAGCCGAGGCCGACCCCGGCCGCCGCGCCGGCGATGCCCAGGGCAAGCGACTCGCCGAGCACCTGGCCGACGATCCGGCGGGTCCGCCAGCCCAGCGCCTTCAGCATGCCGAACTCGCGGGCCCGGCGGGCCACCGCGGCTAGCGTCAGCAGGCAGGCCATCGCGAACGCCGCGATGAGCACCAGCACCGCCAGCCACTTGCCGAGGTCGCCGGCCAGGTTGGCGGCGCTTTTCACCGACCCGGTCACCACGCCGGCCAGGCTGGCCTGCGTGGTGATGGTGTCGGCCGGCAGCAGCGCGGCGATCTCATGCTGCACGGCGGGGATGCCGGCGGCGCTGGCCGCGGTCACGTAGATCATGTCCACCTGGCCGGTCATGGCAGAGCCGCTGGGGTTGGCGAGCGCCTGGGCCCGCGTCAGCGGGATGTAGACATCGTCCGGGGAGGTGGCGGTCGGTTGCCGGACGATGCCGATGACCGTGAATCTCACCCCGGTCATACCTGGAACATTGGCGATGGTGATGACCGCGCCGGCCGTCAGGTGGTGGCTCGCGGCGTAGCCGGAATCCACCACGGCGACATCGGCGTCGGCGTCGGCGTCGGTGAACGAGTGACCGGAGATGATCGTCCCGGCGCTGACCGGGCTCAGCGCCAGCCGGCCGGTGTCCACCCCGTCCACGCTGAAAAAGAACGACGGCGGCGGCGTCAGCGGGCCGGCCGGGTGCGCGACGAACCGCGGGATCGTCTCCGACATGGCCGACAGCAGCAGCCCGCCCGCGGCCGCCGACACGCCGTGCAGCCTGGCCACGTCCGCCACGTCCGCGGACCGGAACGCCGAGTACGGCGCGCCCAGGACCTCGACGATGCTCTGGCCTGCCCGCATCTCCGTGCATGCCCCGTGCTCATGCGGCCCTCCGGTGTAACGGCAGACTTCCGCGCCGTTCGCGCTGGGAGTAAGCTCCGTCATCACGGGAGTAGCGCTCGGCCCTCCCGGCTTCGCGTTTCCAAACCTGCCCGTCCCGACGGGCGGGCCGGTCACGGTCACATCGGTGCCCACGCCGTATAGCGAGCTGAGCACGCTGGACTCGGCCCTGGTCGTTCCGGCCGACGCGGCGGCCACGGTGACGACCAGGCCGACGCCCAGCGCGAGGCCCAGCGCGATGACGATCGCCTGGCGGATCCGGCGGCGCAGTTCCCGGCGCAGGTACGTGATAAAGAACATCGAGTGCTCCCGTCCGCGATGGCCAGCGTGCCCGGCCGATGTGAGCTGAGGCCCGCGCTGGCTTTTACTTCGCCGTGGGCCCGGGGGGCGATCCTGGCTTGGTGACCGGCACGCACGCGGGTACCGTGTCGTTGTTCAGCACGACGGGATTAAAGGGCTTGACGTGCGGGCCGTTTATCGGCGTCGCGTGCTTGCTGCTCGAGAACGGCGGGTTGGTCGAGAACGGCAGGAACAGCGCCGACCCCGGTGGCATCTCGTGCGGGTGGATGATGAAGGTCGCGGCCCGGGTGACCTCGCCGCGCGGTCCGCGGAGGTCGTGCGTGACGATGGTGACGACAGCCCGCTGCACCGCTGGCGGCGCATTGTTGGTGGTGGCGTAGGAGCAGTTCGTAAGGTTGCGCAGAGGCGTCCGCGGACCCGGCTTGCGCCCCGGAAACGTGAGCGACGGCACACGGCGGACGATCGCGTTGATGCCGTCCGCCCGGAGCGTTTGCTGCAGCCCGGCCGGGTTGGCGTACTGACGCAGGGTGATGGTCACGGTCCCGTTGGCGTCCTCGCGTACCGTCCAGGCCGCGGTGACGACCGTCCGGGTCTGCCCGGTCGCCAGGTGTTGCGCCGGTACTGCCACCGAGCCGCCGGTCAGGATCAGGGCAGCCGCCACGGTGGCCGCTGCCCCGGCGGTAAGCCCGCCGGCCAGGGCGGGAATCCGGCGCCGGGCGTGGATCGCGCGGCTGCGGTGCGCGATCTGCTCTGCCGGGATGTTCAGGTGGGTGCCGCGGACGGATTCCTTCACCGCGGCGGCGGTGCCGGCGCCCAGCTGCCGACGGCGCGGGCTGGCGCGGCCCGGCGCGATGATCGCCCCCGGGAGGCCGGCCAGCAGGAGTCGGCGGCGGGTTCCGCGGGCGGCCTTGTTGCGGTCGGTCTGCAGGATGCGGGCCAGCATCGCGGTCGCCACGGGCGAGGCGGCGGACGGCTGGTAGCCGGGATCGGGACGCGCTGCCTGCAGCGAGGTCAGCAGATCATCGTCGAGCGGGGTCATCACAGCACCTCCAGGGAATCGCGACTGCCACCCTGCTTGTGTCCCGCCGGATTGCGCCGTCGCGGGCCGGGGTCGATGCTGAGCTCGGCCGCCAGGCGGCTGCGGGCGCGGTGCAGCCGGGATCGCGCCGCGACGGGACTGCAGCCCAGCACCACAGCGAGGTCTGCGGGGGCCAGGCCGTCCCACGCAACCAGGCGCAGCACTTCCTGGTCGTTTCGGCTGAGCGAGGCCAGCGCGGCGCGCAGCACGCCCGGTTCTCCGGCGGCGGGATCCTCGCGGGCCGCGGTCGGCGGCGCTTGGAAGCGTGCCAGCAACTCACGCCGCCGCCGGTCCCGGCGTGCCTGGTTGCGCCACAGGTTATGAGCAACCGCGTACAGCCAGGGAAGCGGCTCCCCCGCGGGCACGTCGTCGAGGCGGCGCCAGGCGATCTCCAGGGTCTGCGCGACCAGGTCCTCCGCGTCCGGGCCTGTCAGGCCGCGATGCCGGGCATAGCGGCACAGCGGCGCGTACGCCACGTCAAATAGCGCGCGGAAGCGTGTCTCGGGATCCACGTCTTGTTCCTGTCGCGGGACAGCCCGGCGTTGCACGCCGACCCTATGCTGCCGGGCTGGCTCAGATGCTCCTGGCCGCTCACAACCGGGAGCCTGTGCTGTTTCCCGGCCGTTTCGGCGAGCTGGCCGGCCAGGAGGTCGAAGGCGATCAGCGTGTACTTGCTGGCGGTGGTGGGCGGCAAGCCGAAGAGCAGTGCCAGGTGCAGCGGGGTCCGCGGGGACGGCCAGCGCTTCGTGGAGGACCCGGCCGCCTGTGCGCTGGCCACCAAGTCTCCCGAGGGTCGACGACCGCCGCGAGTTGCCACACCGGCCGCGAGGCTGGCTGAAACCTCTGAGTCGGGGCACTACAGGCCGAGATGAAGGCGGAGTGCTCGATCGAGTTCGGTAATGAGCGCGGCGGGCAGCTGGCCAATTGTGTCGCCGACTCGCTCGGCGACACCTTCGGCGCGATCAGCCCGTGAGCGGGATCAGGTGGATCCGCGCGGGTCGTATGTCCGTAGGTATTGACAATTGCATGTCCGTACCAAACCATTGTCCCGAGCCCATGATGGGTCGGCTGAGCATTGGCTAGGGGTTAGGTGGTCTGATCGGCTTCCGAGCCCACCATCGCCGTCTTTTACGGCTCACGCCCGGCGTCTCGGCGGCTCTGGCAGAGCGGCGCTGCGCGACGGGAGGTCGGCAGATGACTACAACGGCGTGCTGTACTCCCACTACGTCGGCGGCGAGCTGCGCCGCCCCGGCCGCACGTATCTGTACGCGTCCGCGATCAGCCTGATCGTCCTCGTGGTGCTGTGGGTCGGCGTCTGGGCGCTGCTGCGCGGGCGGATCGGCCTGCCGTTCATGCAGGCGCAGGCCAACCTCGGCGCGGTCAACCCGGCGGCGTACGGCAAGATCACTAACCTCGACTCGGTGGCGGGCGGCCTCGGCTACGGCATGATCCTGACGAGCAACCCGATCGCCCGGCTGCTGTTCGCCACCGCGGTGCCAGCTGAACATCGAGCGCGGGCTGGGCAGCCTCGGCGAATCGGCGCTCGAGCCTGCCGAGCGCGACGTGGTGGCGGGCCGGCTTGAGCGGCTGCGGGCGCGGATCGACGCCGAGCCGAAGAACATGAAGTGGCGGATCCGTGACCGGGTCGGCGACAGGGTCCGCTGGTATGCCGAGCCGGAGGAAGAGCCTGCGGGCGTCTGATCAGGCAGGGCCGCCCCGCCCGCCCGCGCCCGTCAGCCGCGCGGTCGGCGCGGCGGGTCCCGACTGCGCGGCGGTTGGCATGGCAAGCGTGAGCGCGTACCGCGAAGCCCGGTACAGGTGCCGTCCGAACTCGACCGGGCGGCCGCCTTCGTCGTACGCGATGCGCTCCATGGTCAGCAGCGCGGTGCCGCGCGTTTCGCTCAGCGACCGGGCCTCGGAGAGCGACGCATTCTTCGCCGAGATGCGCTCGGTGGCCGAGGCCAGCCGGATGCCCGAGGCGCGCAGCAGCTCATACAGCCCGTGCTCGGCCAGCATGCTGGTACTCAGGTGGATCAGCGCGGCCGGCAAGAAGTTGTGCATCAGGGCGATCGGCTCGCCGTCCGCGAACCTGATGCGCTCGAGGCAGATCACCAGGGCCCGCTCGGGAAGCTGCAGCGCACGGGCCACGGTGTCGCTGGCGTGATCGACCTCGTTCCTGACCACGTCGGTCACGGGCTCGCGGCCGGCCGCGGCGAGGTCATCGTGCAAACTGGTGAGCCCGACGTCGCGGTCGATTCGCGGTGTGGCGACGACGGTTCCCGCGCCTCGCTTGCGCACGATCATGCCCTTGTTGGCCAGGTAGCCGAACGCGGACCGCACCGTCGGCCGGGACAGGCCCAGGTGCGCGGCCAGCTCGGCCTCGTTCTGCAGCCGGGCTCCGGCCTCCAGCGCGCCGGACTGGATCGCCGCCTCTAGGTGCTGGGCAAGCTGGAAGTACAGCGGCACCGGGCTCGCACGGTCAATGGCTATGTCACCGTACGAGCCGGCCGGTGCCGGGTGTGCCGCGCTCACGGGCTCACTGCCATGCCCGCGGCGCCTGCCGCAGCCTCCGCAACGCGATCCATATCCTCGATGACCGGAATCTTGAGCGAGCCTTGCGCCGATGTTGCGCCGAGTCCCGATGTGATCGTAACGGAACGCTCACGGCCGCCCGGCGGCAAGGCGCTGGCACGCGGATCGCTGGTCCGGCACCGCGCGTCGTGCATCGGGGGCGCCTCCTCCCGGCGGTCTCGACGTCGTAAGCGGACTATGTTCCTAGTTATTTACATAAGCTCCGTCTGTATACGGGTATTAACACGCTTACATGGCGAAGCGAGCGTTGACCCACGCAATCGATTAACTACCGCGGAGCGGATAACCGCAGACGAGAAATAACGGCCCGCGGCTCAGCGGAGCGGGTTGAACGGGGCCAGCGCTGCCTCCGGGCGGCCGGTGGCGATGCGCCGGGCCAGGAGCCGGCCGGTCGCCGGGCCGAGGGTCATTCCCCACATCCCGTGGCCTCCGGCCATGAACAGGCCATCGACCCGCGTCGCGCCGATGACCGGCAGGCCGTCGGCGGTCACCGGCCGCGGCCCCACCCAGGCACCGGTCAGCGCCGACCACTCGACGCCCGGCAGGTACGCCTTTGCTGCCTGCACGATCGCGCCGATCCGGCGCCGGTCCAGCGGGTCGTCGGGCCGGCGGAACTCCATGGTGCCCGCGACCCGGAAGCCGCCCGGAGCCGGGGTGATCGCCACGCGCGCGGCCGGCAGGTACAGCGGCTGCATCAGCGGCTCGGGAGTCCGGACCTTGAACGAGTAGCCCCGGCCGGCCTGGGTCCGGACCCGGACTCCCGTCGTCCCCGCGAGCGCGTTGATCCATGCGCCATTGGCCAGCACGCACACGTCGACGTCCACGGGCTGACCGGCGATCTCGAGCCGAACGCCGCCGGACCGGCCCGAGATCGCGGTGACCGGCGCCCCGGTGACGATGTCCCCGCCGCGGCTGCGCACCGAGGCGGCCAGGCTCTGCACGAAGTCGAGCGGCTGGAGGAACTGCTGCCCGCCGATCCGCAGGCCGTAACCGGCCCGCGAGCCGAGCAGCGGCTGCTCCCGGCGCAGTTCGGCCGCGCTGAGCTCGTCGAGCTTGAAATCCATGCCGCCAGCCGCCGCGATGGCCCGCACCTCGTGCCGGAGCGGCCCGGCTTGTTCCGGCCCGTCGAATGCCGCCACGATGGCCGCGTCCTTGGGACCGTCGGCCACTCCCGCCTCGGTCAGCACCTCGTAGGAGGGCAGCGCGAGGGCGTTGAGGCTCCCGAAGCTGGTCACGCCGGCGAGCCACTGCCGGTTGGTGCTGTGAGCGGCGAACCCGGCGAGAAACCGCCACGTGGCAGGGAGCGAACCGGGCGGGATGCGCAGCGGGCTGGCCGGGCGCAGCAGCGACGTGAGCCCGAACCGCAGCGCCGAGGGCTCGGGCAGCGGCGCGACCATCGCCGGGCTAATCCAGCCCGCGTTGCCGGCCGAGGCTCCGGCGGCCACGTCGCGGCGGTCGTACACGGTGACGGTGAAGCCCTCGTCCTGCAGGAACCACGCAGTGCTGAGACCGATGATCCCCGCGCCGACGATCGCCGCCCGTCCGCCCGTATTGTCGCTGGTCATGACCCCGTTGTATCAGGGCTGGCCGCGGGCTCGGCGTCCGGCACCGCGCCGGATACCGTCCAGTACCGGCCCGACCTCGGCCGGACGAACAGGAAGTAGTAAATCAGCGCGGCCGCGAAGATGACGAAGCCGCCCTCATTCTGACCCGCCATTTCCGGGCCCGGCGATCGCCCTGAACAGCCCGCGAGCACGTTCACAGAACCTCTCGACCTCGGCGGCGTCCGGCTTGTCGCCGCTGGCCAGCATGCGGGCCTGGAACTGTTCGGATCGCAGGCCGCCGTAGCGGGCTACCACGTTGGCGGTCACCGGCTGCACCGCGAAATGCAGGTGCTTGCGCGCGTCAGCGCCGTGAGACCACAGGCACACGTACGTCTGCTCGGGGTCGCATAGCGTCTCGACGACGCGTGCGGTGGCGCGCAGTACCGGCCCCAGTCCCAGTGCGGCAGCCTCGCCGAGGTCGGCCACGGCAACAATGTGCTCCCGCGGCGCGACGATCAGCGTGCCGAGGTTCATCGCGCCCACGACGTGGTTGACCAGCCACGACGGGGTCTCGTGCAGAATTCCGCCCGGCGAATGCCGACGCCTGGCGGCGAGGTCGCATCCCAGGCAGCCCGCCACATCCATGCCCGCCACGATCGACGAGCGTCAGCGCCGCGGTCAAGATGAGCAAAGGTCACCCCGCCACGACGAGGAGACGGAGCGGAGCGCGGTCATGATGCGGATGCCTACAGAGGTCGATGCCGTCGTCTTCGACTGCGATGGCCTGCTCGCCGAGACAGAGTCCGCCTGGACCCGCGCGGAAACCGCCATCTTCCGCGAACACGGGCACGACTTCGGGCCAGTGCAGAAACAGGTCCTGATCGGCGGCACCCTAGCCTCCGGCGGCCTGGCGATGGCCGATTACTTCGGCTTGCCGGGCACTGGCCCGGCACTCGCGGCCAGGCTGGCCGGTCTCGTGCGGAAGGAACTCGCCGCAGGCACGCCAGCGCTACCGGGAGCCCACGACGTGGCAGAGATCCTGCTTCGCCGGGGCATTCCGATCGCGGTCGCGAGCAACAGCCCGCGGCGCTTCGTCGATGCGGCACTCGGCTCTGCGGGCCTTGCAGACTTGTTCGAGGTGATCGTGTCGTCCGATGACGTGGAACAAGGAAAGCCCGCTCCGGACCTGTACCTGACCGCGTGCTCGCGACTGCACGCAGAGCCCGGGCGCAGCGTGGCGTTTGAGGATTCCCGCACCGGCGTGGCATCTGCCCGAGCGGCCGGCATGTTCGTTATCGCGGTGCCGTCAGCACCCGGTGCGATACTCGATGCGCACGTAACGTACCGCTCGCTCACCCACAGCGAACTCGGGAGCTGGGCAGCAACCTGCACGCCGCCAGCATGCCGGTGAGCCAGATGCATGTCAGGCGGCATCGGGCTGCATGCCCCTACCCGCCCGGGCGCTTCAGGCCTGGCTCTGAAAACCTTTGCGAATGTTGATCGTCATTGCCGGGCTTCCGGGATCGGGCAAGAGCACGATGGCTGGCAATCTCGGGCGGGCCCTGAACTGCGCCGTGCTCGGCGTGGACCAGGCCGAAGCGGCGATGTGGCGCGCAGGAGTCACCCCATCCGGGCCGACCCACCACGCCGCCTACCTCGTGGTGGGTGCCCTGGCCGCTGAGCAGCTTGCTCTGGGGCACGATGTGATCGTCGATGCCGTCAACGGGCCGGAACCTGCTCGTGCCCAGTGGCGCGATCTGGCCGGCCAGGTGGGCGCCGAGCTGAGGTTCGTCGTCGTTGAGTGCGGCGACGACGCTGTCTACCGGGACCGGGTAGAGCACCGAACCAGGGACATCGAGGGATTCCCGGAACCAACCTGGGAAGGTGTCCTGCGGCGCCGGGCCGAGTTCCCGCCATGGACGGACGAGCGGCTGACGATCGACTCGGTGAACTCGCGCGAAGCGAATCTGCAAACCGCGCTGGAATACCTGTCGGCCATGGAGGACCAGGCGCCGCGAACAGGTGTTTGATGAAATGTCAGAGCCACCATTTAGCATCAACTACATGAGCGAAAACCTTCTGTTAAACGCACCCGATGATCTGCCTGCAGACGGCCAGGCCGATCCGGGGCCGCGGGACCCCGATGCATCGCTGGACCCGCTACCGCTGGAGCGGCTGGAGGAGCGGATCTGTGAGCTGGCGGCGCATCTGGCCGCGGGGACGTGCCGGTTCCTGCAGCTGGTGGCCGAGTTCGACGCCCGGCAAGGCTGGGCGAGCTGGGACCTGCCCTCGTGTGCGGCGTGGCTGGCGTGGAAGTGCCAGGTCGCCCCCGGCACCGCCCGCGAGCAGGTCCGGGTCGCCCGCGCGCTGGCCAGCCTGCCGCACGTCACCGCGCAGTTCGCGGCCGGGCGGATGTCGTACGCCAAGGTGCGGGCGCTGACCCGGATCGCCACCGCGGCGACCGAGGCGGACCTGGCCGAGATCGCGGGGCCGATGACCGCCGCGCAGTGCGAGCGGTTCGCCGCCGCGCACCGCAAAGCCTCCGACGACCAGGACCTGG
>Ga0335074_10011689_pt1 | contig 12278 bp, 10 predicted proteins | sample Lox_Sample_23_FD_206715 | JGI IMG/M metagenome (GOLD analysis project Ga0335074, IMG submission 206715) | Soil microbial communities from Loxahatchee National Wildlife Refuge, Florida, United States - Lox_Sample_2.3 | ecosystem: Environmental > Terrestrial > Soil > Wetlands | place: USA...
CGGCGCTGTTCCTCGCCGCCCACCAACTGATCGGGCTGCATCTGTCCTACTACTTCACCCACAACTCCGACAACCTCGACGGTCATGTCCCGATGTCGTTCGCCGGAGTCATGAGCATCCTCCAGATCGTGTCGCTGGTCACCGTCTGGCTGCTCTACGCCCGCGGCCCGGCCACCCGGACGAGACTGCTGGCGGCGTCGGCCGCGGCGGTGTGCGCCTTCATCGTGTTCGACCGGGTGCTCTCGCCCCAGTACCTGATCTGGCTGGCCCCGCTCGTGGCCGTGCTGCGGGGTAGACGCGGCCTCGCCGCGGTGGCGCTGCTCGCGTGCGCGATGGCGATGACGCAGATCTACTACCCGTTGCACTTCGACCCGCTCAAGACCTTCGAGCCGCTCGAGTCGTGGGCGGTAGTGGGCCGCGATCTGATGCTCGTGGCGCTGTTTCTGACGCTGGCCTGGCCCGAGCAGGGCTTCGCGTGGCCGGGTCTGCCTGCGGGCTGGCGCCGGCGCGGGGCGGCTATTCGCCTGCCGGGCTGATCACCGCCAGCGTGTCGCCCGTGGCGACCGACGCGCCCACCGCGATCGGCAGCTCGGAGACCACGCCGGCCTTGTGGGCGGTGATCTCGTTCTCCATCTTCATCGCCTCGATCACGGCGACCAGCGCACCTTCCTCGACCGCGGCGCCCTGCTCGACCGCGACCTTGAGCACGGTCCCTTGAAGCGGCGAGGACAGGGTGTCGCCGCCGCCCCCACCGCCCCCCCCGCCCCCGCCGCGGCCCGAACGCTCGCTGCGCCGGGGTGCGCGCCGTGAGGCCGGCGCGCCCTCACCCGCCGGACCGGGAGCGGCTGCGCCGTTGAGCGCCCCTGAGGCCGCCAGAGGCGGGCCGATCACCTTCACGTCAAAGCGCTTGCCCGACACCTCGACCGTGTAACTCTGCTGGACGGTCTCGGCGCCCTCCTCGCCCTCGGCGGCCGGCTTCTCCGGCTTGGCGAACGCGAGCTCCTTGAGCCACGCGCGGTCCTCGATCAGATCGCGGCAGGTCTCGGCGTCGTGCCACTGGCGCGTCTGAAGCAGCGCCTGGTGGAACGGCAGCAGCGTCTTGAGCTCCCCGATCTCGTACTCGCCCAGGGCCCGGAGCATCCGTGCCGTGGCCTGCTCGCGATCGACGTCCCACACGATCAGCTTGGCCACCATCGGGTCATACATCGGCGAGATCTCCGAGCCGGCCTGCACACCTGAGTCGACGCGCACGCCGGGCCCGGCCGGCTCCCGGTAGGCGCCGATCGAACCCGGCGCCGGGGCGAAGTTCTTCGAGGCGTCCTCGGCGTTGATCCGGCATTCGATCGCGTGACCGCGCAGCTGCAACTCCGCCTGGCCGATCGACAGGGGCTCGCCGGCCGCCACCCGGATGCCCTCCTTGACGATGTCGATCCCGGTGACCATCTCGGTCACGCAGTGCTCGACCTGGACGCGCGTGTTCATTTCCAGGAAGAAGTACTCGCCGTCCTGAAGCAGGCCCTCGATCGTGCCGGCACCGGTGTAATTGACGGCGGCCGCGGCCTCGGTCGCGATCTTCCCGATCCGGGCGCGCAACTCGGCATCCACCGCCGGCGCCGGCGCCTCCTCGATCAGCTTCTGGTGGCGGCGCTGCACCGAGCAGTCGCGCTCTCCGAGGTGGATCACGTTCCCGTGCGTGTCCGCCAGCACCTGCACCTCGACGTGCCGGGGATCGGGCAGATAGCGCTCGAGATACACCGTCGCGTCGCCGAAGAACTTCTCGCCCTCGCGGGCCGCGCCCTCAAACGCATCCTGAAGCTTGGAGTCGTCCAGCGCGACCCGGAAGCCCTTACCGCCACCGCCGCCGGCCGCCTTGACCGCAACCGGATAACCGATCGTGTCCTCGATCACCGTGCGCGCGTCCTCGATGCTCGCCACCGGCTCGGTCGTCCCCGGAACGATCGGCACACCGGCTTTGGCCATCAGCTCCCGGGCGCGCGTCTTTGAGCCCATCGCCTCGATCGCCGAGGCGGGCGGCCCGATGAAGGTGATCCCGGCCTCCTCGAGCGCCGCCGCAAACGATGCGTTCTCGGCCAAAAAGCCGTACCCGGGATGGACCGCCTGCGCGCCCGAGCGCTTCACCGCATTGATGATCTTCTCGATCGCCAGATAGCTCTCGCTCGCCGGACCAGGCCCGAGCAGATACGCCTCGCCGGCGCGCTTGACGTGGACGGCGTCGCGGTCGAGCTCGGAGTAAACGGCCACCGTCTCGATGCCCAGCTCCTCGCAGGCACGCATGATGCGGACCGCGATCTCGCCCCGGTTCGCGATGAGAATCTTTGTGAACATGCGGCGCGGGACTTTAGAAGGTCTTTGCTTGCTACGGTCGCACTGTGCCCCGCCGGGAGGCGATTCTCGATCCCACCGGTCAAGCCGAGCGCGCCGGTACCGCGACGCTCGCTCCGCGCGTACCCGACCTGACCGGCATCCGGCTGGGCCTGCTCGATAACACCAAGGCGAACGCCGCGCGCGTCCTCGAGACCCTCGCCGAGCAGCTGCGCGCCCAGCATCACATCGGTGAGGCCAGCACGTACGCCAAGTCCTACTTCGGCACCCCGGTCGAGGAAGACCGCGCCCAGGAGATCGCGCAGAGCTGCGACGCGGTGATCGCCGGCGTCGGTGACTGAGGCTCCTGCTCGGCGGCCAGTTTGGCCGACGGAATCGTGCTCGAGCGGGCGGGCGTGCCGGCCGTATCGATCTGCACCGACGCCTTCGTGGTCCCGGCGCGGGCGATGGCCGACGTGCTGGGCCATCCCGACTTCGAGTTCGTGACCATCCCCCACCCGATCGCCAGCCTGACCCCGAACGAGATCGAGGCCAGCGTCACGCAGGTCGTCGGCGAGGTCGTGCGAATCCTCACCCGGACATGACCTCGGCCCGAGAATTGCCCGTCATCGACCCGGACGAGACCCGGCGGGTGCTCGAGGAGTACTACGAGCGGGGCTGGACCGACGGCATGCCGGTCATGCCGGTGACGGAGTCGGTCCTGGCCGAGTTCCTGGCCCAGACGGCGCGCGATCCCGACGAGGTCCTCCTGGCCATGCCCCACCTGAACCGTGCGTGCACGGTGCGCCTGGCCGCGATCAACGCCGCCATGGCCGGCTGCCTGCCGGAGTACTTCCCCGTCGTGCTCGCGGCGTGGTCGGCGCTGCAGGCGGAGGACTACGTGCCGCGAGCCATCTGGCAGAGCACCACCGGGACGGCCACCATCCTGCTCGTCAACGGTCCGATTCGGCAGCAAATCGGGCTCAACAGCCGGGGCAACGTGTTCGGATCGGGCTACCGGGCCAACGCGACGATCGGTCGGGCGATTCGGCTGACGGCGATCAATGCGTTCGGCCTGCGCCCGGGCGAACTCGACCAGGCCACCCAGGGCAACCCGGCCAAGTACTCGGCGTGCATCGGCGAGAACGAGGAGGAGTCACCGTGGCCGGCCTTCCACGTCGAGCACGGCTTCGATGCACACCTCAGCACGGTGACGGCGATGACGATGCGCTCGGTCGCCCATATCGAGGCGCGCCACACCATCCTACCCGAGCAGCTCGCGCTCGACATCGCCGGCACGATCTCGCGCACCGGCGCGCTCATCCACGAGACGATCAGCGCATGCATCGCGCTCGGACCCGAGCATGCAGCGCTGTTCGCTCGAGCCGGATGGGACAAGGACGCGCTCCGTCGCTTCGTCTACGAGCACGCCGTCAACACGCGCGAGGCGCTCACCGCGGTCGGCAAGGATGCGGTGTCGGGAAAGACACGCTGGCGCCTGTCCTCAGCTCATACCGAAGCGGTTCCCGACAGCACGGGAGGCGCGGAGGTGGTCAGGGTGCTCGGCTCCGAGCAGGCGGTCCAGATCATCGTCGCTGGCGCTCACAACGCCGGCGTCTCGGCGGTGATCGAGACCTTCGGCCCGCGGGGAGGCCCGCCGGCGATCGCGGCCGTTGAGTCGGCGTGAAGCTCGGTCGGATTCTGGGTGTCACTACGACGTGTCGAGCCTCTGTGTGACATTCCGCGCCCGTCGCTCCCGAAGCGTGTAGAGCGTGTGCCTCAGTCTCACGGGCCGTAGAACGCCGGCTCCGGCGCGAGCGTGAGACCGCTCCGCCAGGCGAGACCGGGCCCCGGGCGCTACAGCTACCGCGCGGCGATGACCATGCCCGCCGCGACCGTGTCGTTGCTCGCCTCGTCGATCAGGATGAAGCTGCCGGTGGTCCGGTTGCGGGCATATGGATCGGCCATCAGCGGCGAGCCGGCGCGCAGCCGCACCCGGCCGATCTCGTTCAGGGCCAGCTGGTCGGCGGGCTCGTGCTGCAGCGTGTTGATCTCGACCCGATAGTCGAGCTCCTCGACCCGGGCTCGTGTCGTGCGAGTGGTGTGCTTGATCACGAGCCGGGCGCCGGGCGTCAGCGGCGAGGAGCCCATCCAGCAGAGCATCGCGTCGAGCTCACGCGCCGCGACGGGCGCATCATCGGCTTCGACCAGCATGTCCCCGCGCGAGATGTCGAGGTCGTCGGCGACCCGTACGGTCACCGACATGTCCGGAAACGCCGTCTCCACCGGGCCGTCGAAGGTGTCGATGGCGGTGATCTGGGACCGCTGGCCGCTCGGGAGCACGAGGACCTCATCACCCGGGTGCAGCACGCCGCCGGCCACCTGCCCGGCATACCCGCGGTAGTCGGGATCCTCGGCTCGCGCCCCCGGCCGGATCACCCACTGGACCGGGAAGCGCAGATCGGTCAGGTTGCGGTCGGAGGCGATCACGACGTGCTCGAGGTGGTAGAGCAGCGGCGGCCCGTCGTACCAGGGCATTTGCAGCGAGCGCTCCACGACGTTGTCGCCGTGCAGCGCCGAGATCGGGATGAACGTGATGTCGGCGATGTCCAGGCGCGCCGTCCAGTCGGTCAGCTCCTCGACCACCTGGTCGAACGCCGCCTCGTCGTAGCCGACCAGGTCCATCTTGTTCACGCACACCACGAGATGTGGGATCCGCAGCAGCGAGGCGATGTAGGCATGCCGGCGGGTCTGTTCGCTGACGCCGTTGCGGGCGTCGACGAGCACGATCGACAGGTCCGCGGTCGACGCGCCGGTGACCATGTTGCGGGTGTACTGCTCGTGCCCGGGCGTGTCGGCGATCACGAACTTGCGCCGGGGGGTCTGGAAGTAGCGGTACGCGACGTCGATCGTGATCCCCTGCTCGCGCTCCGCCCGCAGACCGTCGAGAAGCAGCGCGAGGTTCACGTACCCCTCGCCCCGGCGCTCGGAGGTCTGCACGATGTGCTCGAGCTGGTCCTCGAGGATCGCCTTGGAGTCGTGCAGCAGTCGCCCGATCAGGGTCGACTTGCCGTCATCGACCGAGCCGGCAGTGGCGAACCGGAGCATCTCGCTCGTACGGGACATGACAGCGTGGCCGTTGGAGGCGGCGCCAGGGGTCATCGGGTGAGGCTCACCGTCCTCTAGAAGTAGCCCTCGCGCTTGCGATCCTCCATCGCCGCCTCGGTCACCCGGTCATCGGCGCGGGTCTCTCCCCGCTCGGTGACGCGCGTGGCGGCGATCTCGGAGACGACCTCCGGGAGGGTCGTGGCGTGGGAACGGACGGCGCCCGTGCAGGTCATGTCGCCGACCGTGCGGTAGCGGACCGAGGCCTCGAACGGTGCCTCGCCCTCGATCAGCTGAACGTACGGGCTCATCGCGTAGAGCATCCCGTCCCGCTGGAACACCTCGCGGGTGTGCGCGTAGTAGATGCTCGGGACCTCGAGCTTCTCCTGCGCGATGTACTGCCAGACGTCGAGCTCGGTCCAGTTCGACAGCGGGAACACGCGCACGTGCTCGCCCTTGCGGATGCGGCCGTTGTACAGGGCCCACACCTCGGGGCGCTGGCGCTTGGGCTCCCACTGGCCGAAGTCGTCGCGGAACGAGAAGACGCGCTCCTTGGCCCGGGCGCGCTCCTCGTCGCGCCGCGCGCCGCCGAAGGCCGCGTCGAAGCCGTGTTCGGCGATCGCGTCGAGCAGCGTCACCGTCTGCAGGCGGTTGCGCGACGCGCGCGGACCGCTCTCCTCGGTTACCCGGCCCCGGTCGATGGACTCCTGCACGGAGGCCACGATCAGCCGCTCGCCCATGCGCTCGATCAGGCGGTCGCGGAACTCGAGCACCTCGGGGAAGTTGTGGCCGGTGTCGACGTGCATGATCGGGAACGGGAACCGCCCCGGCCGGAACGCCTTCTCGGCCAGGCGCAGGAGGACGAGCGAGTCCTTGCCGCCGCTGAACAGCAGCACGGGGTGCTCGAATTCGGCCGCGACCTCGCGGAAGATGTGGATCGATTCGGCCTCGAGCGTCTCCAGATGGGAGAGCTCGTAGTGCAGGGGGTTCAACTGGGCGTCCTGTTCATTCGTGGATTCCGCACTCGGTCTTGTCCTGCCCGGCCCATCGTCCTTCGCGACCGGAGCCCGGCCGCGTGCACGGCTCGCATCCGATCGATGCGTAGCCCTGGTCGTGCAGCGGGTGATAGGGCAGCTCGTGCTCGAAGATGTAGCGCCACAAGTCCTTTTCTGACCAGTCGGCCAGCGGGTTGACCTTCCAGATGCCGCGCCGATCGTCGCGCTCGAGCTTGGGGGCACCGGCACGGGTCGGAGCCTGCTCGCGGCGGATGCCGGTGACCCACGCCTCGACGTCGTCGAGCGCGCGCTCCAGCGCCTCGACCTTGGCCTCGCCGCAGCACCGGCTCATCGTCCACGGCTCGTCCGGACCGCGGGCCTCGATCACCTCGATCCCCACCCCGAACCGATCCTCGAACGACTTCCACGTCTGGAGCGTCTCCGGGAACAGCACGCCCGTGTCGATCATGAACACCCGCGGCTCGGGCTCGATCTCGGTCAGCATGTGCAGCATGACCGACTCCTCCTTCTGGAAGGAGCAGGCCACCTTCAGCCGCGGGTGGAAACGCTCGACCGCGTAGGCGAGCACCTCCTGGGCCGGGGCGGTCTCGAGGTTGGGGATGGCGATACTCATACGCTTCGCAGCGGTCAGACCGCGCACTCGCCCTCGCCGCGGATCACCTCAAACGGCGAGTTCTTGGTCCAGTCGATGAAGTAGCTCATGTTGTCCAGGCTGAACTCGATCGGCATGGTGAGGTCCTTCACCTTAGCCTCGAACTCCGCTGTGCCGACGCGGTCAACGAAGGCGTTGAACTCCTCGCCGTCGGCCCGTTCGGATTCGTAGAAGCGTACCCAGCGCTCGACTGCCTCGGGTACACGCTTGGCCGGGAGCCGCGCCTTGAGCCGCTGCCCGTAGCGCACATCGCCGCCCTCATACGCGCCACCGATGTGCGGAATGTAGGCCGGAACGGTGTGCTCGCCGACCTTGATCGAGGCCCCGTAGAAGCCGATGTTGGCGATGTGGTGCTGACCGCAGCCGTTCGGGCAGCCGCTCATCTTGACGTGAATGCGCCGGGTCAGCTGATCGTCGATCTCCATCTGGATCAGGCGCTCGTGGATGGCCTGGTTCAGGCCCATCGAGCTCGTGATCCCAAGCTTGCACGAGTCGGTGCCCGGGCAGCTCACCACATCGGTGATCTCATCGGCGCCGGCATCGCCGAGGCCGAGCTCACCGAGCGCACGCCACACGTCGTAGACCGACTCGTCGCGCACCCAGCGCAGGATGAGGTTCTGGTGCACGCTCGTCCGGGCCGCGTCACCGGTGTGATCGCGCATGATCTGCGCGAGGCCGCGCAGCTGCTCGGGGGTCAGGTCGCCGCGCGTCACCTTGACCTCGACGGTCGAGAACCCATGCTGGCGCTGGCGCTGCACGTTGGTCTGCAGGAAGTGCGTGAACTCACGCTTGTCCCCGTTGGGGCTGGCGAAGGTGTTCGGCGTCGCCGGGGCGTTTGCCTCCTCGTCGTACTCGAACACGATCGTGTCCAGGGAGAAATCCCGCTCGTCGACCCAGTCTCCGGTCAGCTCCTCCTCGACCATGTCACGGAACTCATCGATGCCGATCTTGTCGACCAGGACCTTGATCCGGGCCCGGGCCCGGTTGGCGCGCAGCCACTCCTGACGGTCGAAGATGCGCATGCAGGCCTCGGTGACCTTCAGATAGTCGCCGTTGTCGAGCTCGAGGAACTCGTACAGGGTGGGAGCCAGGCGCGGCATGATCGAGGTGCCGCCTCCTACCCGCATTTCCACGCCCCGAACACCGTCCTTGACCTTCGGGATGAAGGCAACGTCGTGGATCCGGGTGATCGCGTTGTCCTCGTCGGTCGCGGCGAACGCCGTCTTGACCTTGCGCGGCATCGACTGCGTCGTGGGGTGGCGGACGAAGTAGCGCACGTACGCGCCGGCGTACGGGGTTATGTCGAACAGCTCACCCTCGAGCGTTCCGGCGCGCGGGTCGCCGGTCACATTGCGCATCGTGTTCCCGCACCCCTCGCGGCTCGACAGACCGGCGTCGCCAAGCTCGCGGATCAGCTCCGCCGCATCGGGCAGCGGGATGTGGTGCATCTGGATGTTCTGGCGGGTCGTGATATGGCCCTTGCGCAGCGGCACGTATTTCTCGATCCCGTCGGCGAACGCCTCGAGCTGCTCCGGCGTGACCCCGCCGAACGGGAGCTTGACCCGCACCATCTGCACGTCGGGCTGGCGCTGGCCGTAGACCCCCTGCCTGAGGCGGAACTTGATGAACTCGTCACCGTCGAGCTCACCCTTGAGGAAGCGGGTGGACTCGGTGTCGAAGTCGTCGAACTCGCGCTCGAGAATCGGGATGATGTGCCCGGGAACGTTCTCGAGCACCTCGGGATTCTCGAGTGATCCGGTGCGGGCGCTGTGCATCGGGTTTCCTTCCGGTCGCGGGCGGACCACGAAATCTAGCAAAAGGCAATCGGGGTTCGGGCATTTAGGGTGGTGGGGCTACTACCCGGCTTTCGGGGGTCTCGCTCCGCTCGACGTCCATGGGGCCGAGCAGGCCACATCCGGCTGTACAGCGATACCCGTGGCCCACCGAGCTAAGAGCGAGGCTGCGACGCCCGTCGACAGCGAGGCGGCGGTGCCCGGTCGGCGTCACTCGCGATCCGACCACCGCGGGGCCTCGGCAGCCCTAAGCCGAGCGAGTGACGCCGAGTGGGCACCGCCGCCGAAGCCTCAGGCAACGCGAGCGGGCAGCCGAAGTGACCGGCGCCGCGACGGCGGGGGCAGCCGCCGCGGCAGCCGGCGCGCTCTTTAGCCGGCGCCTCGAGGCCGGCCAGCATCGGCTTTGGGGGCTGAGCGATGCCGGTGACCACCGTCGCAGCGGCGAGCGCGAGCTTGAGCGCGTTCAGGAATCAACGCGCCGGGAGGGCGTTTACGTCCCCTGGGTGCAGCCAACAACATGACCGAGGATGGACTACCCCACATTGCGCCGCCGAGCACTCTCCCCGGTGGACCAAAGGATTGGCCCACCCGCCAACGCGCTGGACGGTCGCAGAGAGGCCCAGCGCTGTCAAGACGCGAATGCGGAAGGGCAGCCTTACTAGACGGAATTAGAACCAGGGCGCCGGCTCGGCAGGAGCGCGGTCGACGCCCTCGTGCAGCGCGGCCCGTTGCCACGGATTCTGGCGGGGCGCGGGAGCGAGGAGCGGCGGGGCGGTCTCGCGCATGAATCGCTCGAGCGCGGCCACGACCGCCGCCGCCTCCTCGGCGGAGGCGGTGGGGGCCACGATGGTGAGCTTCGGTCGCCGGTTCATCTTGTAAGGAATTGATTTTGTCGGCGGCGCCTGCCGGCGGCGCCTTAGCGAGCGTATCGTGCCCGCCGTGCCCGAGCTTCCGGTGCTGGATAACGACTCCGTGCTGCAGGCCGTGTCCCCGCAGGTGGCGATCGAGCGGGTGCGCGAGGGCCTGCTCCGGTACCACGCCGGCGACTGGGTCATGCCGCCCAAGGTCTATCTGGAAAGCCCGCCGTTCGGCGACTTCCGAGCCATGCCGGCGCGGGGCGACGGTTTCGCGCTGCTCAAGTGGGTGACCTCGTTTCCCGCCAACCCAGAACGCGGGCTGCCGACCGTCACCGGCGTGATCTGCCTGTCCGACGCGGAGAACGGCGAGCCGCTGATGCTGCTCGACGCTCGCTCGATCACCGCACTGCGCACCGGGGCGGTGGCGGCGGTGGCCACGGTGGCGCTCGCGCGGTCGGATGCGCGGAGCGTCGGGATCGTCGGCTGCGGGCTGCACGGCACCTGGGCCGCGCGGTGCCTGGCGGCCGCCGGCTACGGTCCCGGCGTATGCCACGACGCACGCGTCGCCGCGGCCGAGGCGCTCGCGCACGAGCTCGGCTGGCGGGTGGGGACGCTGGCCGAGGCGGTCGGGTGCGATGTGGTGTGCTGCGTCACGCCCGGCGACACGATCGTCGTCGACGTGGGCAGCCTGCACGCCGGCTTGCATCTGAACATGCTCGGGGCGGACGGGCCCGGCAAGGCCGAGGCGAGCGTGGGCGCGGTGGCGTCCTGCGTGCTGTTCTGCGACGAGTGGGAGCAGGCCTCCCACGGCGGCGAGCTGACCGGCGCGGTGCGGGCCGGACTGGTCCCACGCTCGGATGTGACCGAGCTGGGTGCGGTCCTCGCCGGCGACGCGCCCGGTCGGCCTGGAAGCGAAGCCGTCACGCTCTTCGACTCCACGGGCCTCGCTATCCAAGACCTCGCGGTGGCTCGCGCCGCGTTCTCGGCCTGGGAGGACCGCCGGGTGCAAGCGCAGACGGTAAGGCTGTGATCACTTAACCCCCTATAACGGGGTTAACCCATCACACCCCCGCTTACAGAGGGATGTTCCCGTGTTTCCGGCGCGGCCCAGGCTGCCGTTTGTTTTGGAGCGTCTCGAGGGCCGTGATGATCTTGGGGCGCGTCTCGTGGGGGATGATCACGTCGTCGATGTAGCCACGCTCGGCCGCCACGTACGGGTTGGCGAAGTGCGCCTTGTAGTCGTTGATCAGCTTCTGCCGGCGCGTATCGGGAGTGGGCGATGACTGGATGTCGCGCCGGTAGATGATGTTGACCGCGCCCTCGGGTCCCATCACCGCCACCTCCGCCGTCGGCCAGGCGAAGTTGAAGTCGGCCAGCATGTGCTTTGAGGCCATGACGTCGTAGGCGCCGCCGTAGGCCTTGCGCGTGATGATCGTGATCTTCGGGACGGTCGCCTCGGTGTAGGCGTAGAGCAGCTTGGCGCCGTGGCTGATGATTCCGCCCCACTCCTGGTTGGTCCCGGGCAGGAAGCCGGGAACGTCGCAGAAGGTGATGATCGGGATGTTGAACGCGTCGCACGTGCGCACGAACCGCCCCGCCTTGCGCGAGGAGTCGATGTCGAGCACCCCGGCCATCTGCGAAGGCTGGTTGCCGACGATCCCGACGCTGTAGCCGTTCAGCCGCGAGAAGCCGCAGATGATGTTGCGCGCGAAGTGCTCGTGGACCTCGAAGAACTCACCGTCGTCGACGACCAGGCGGACCACGTCGCGCATGTCATAGGGCTTGTTCGGGCTGTCCGGGACGACGTGATCGAGCTCCTCGTCCATCCGCAGCGGGTCATCGGTCGGCTGGACGCGGGGCGGAGTCTCGAGGTTGTTCTGGGGGAGGAAGCTCAGTAGGTAGCGGGTGTCCTCGAGGCACTGGTCCTCGTCGTCTGAGGCGAAGTGCGCCACGCCTGACTTCGCGTTGTGGGACATGGCGCCACCGAGGGATTCGAAGTCGACCTCCTCGCCGGTCACGGTCTTGATCACATCGGGGCCGGTGATGAACATGTGCGAGGTCTCTTTGACCATGAAGATGAAGTCCGTCATCGCCGGTGAGTAGACGGCCCCGCCCGCGCACGGTCCCATGATCAGGCTGATCTGCGGGACCACGCCGCTGCACATGACGTTGCGGACGAACACATCGCCGTAGGCGCCCAGCGACACGACCCCCTCCTGGATGCGCGCCCCACCGGAGTCGTTGATCCCGATCACAGGGCAGCCGATCTTGGCCGCCAGGTCCATGATCTTGCACATCTTCTCGCCCATCACCTCGCCCAACGAGCCACCGAACACCGTGAAGTCCTGGCTGAAGACGCACACCCGCCGGCCGTCGATCGTCCCGTGCCCGGTGACCACGGCGTCGCCGTAGGGCCGGTTGCGCTGCATGTCGAAGTCGTGGGTGCGGTGGCGGACGAACACGTCGAGCTCCTGGAAGGACCCGGGATCGAGCAGCTTCTCGATCCGCTCGCGCGCGGTGTACTTGCCGCGCT